>MKWU01003415.1_pt1 | contig 21062 bp, 6 predicted proteins | sample 809101 | NCBI WGS metagenome assembly MKWU01 (sample SAMN05860141, study PRJNA318959) | sponge metagenome | host: Aplysina aerophoba | place: Slovenia: Piran, Adriatic Sea, Gulf of Piran | collected 2013-05-07
TTGCTTCGGCCAACGCGATAGTCCCCTGTCGACAGGGGCAAGACAAAGATCAGAGCTGGCGCGTCAGGGAGAAGGAGCTGCTGACCCTGCTGTCACAACAATAAACTGCACGCAAGCTGCCGTCTCCATTGACGCGGCAACCTTGCTGTCACCCCTTTTCCCGGGGAGAGGACATCGCTTTCTCCCCCCTTTCTTTGAGCCTGCCCGCCAAAGACGACAGGAACGCGCTGTCAGCACCCTGAACGGCTGTGTCTGCCTTTCTGACCAATTTCTGAACAAACGCGAGTGCGTTGCGATCCAACGCACTCGCATTTCTCAACGTCGACAGTCTGCTGGCACAGCATTACAACAAAGGTGAGCAACTATGAATCCATCTGGATATTGCGGCAGGAGGGGAGACTCTGGCCGTACGTCCTCTGTCCACGGCAATCAGAGTCAGCCTGGGCGTCCCTCTGCCAGTGCATCAGACACACGGGGGGCATTCGGGGAGCACAGATGTTATGGACAGCGATCACTGAGCCAAAGAGCCGCCCAACACTACCCGGCCCAACCGCGCGCGCAGGAGCAAGAAGACATCAGTAAAGCTTTTGCCTGTCTGCGAACCCATCCTCAACATGCTCTGGATACCGCTGAAATCTTGTTGGACAAATGCGGTACACAACCTTCCTTCCATGTCCGGATTTTGCAATTGAAAGCCAGGGCGTTGGTTGAGCTTGATAAAACCGACGACTGCATCGCTTTCATCAACGCCCTTGAACCCCGGGTACGCAATGACAAAGGCTTGTTGCTCACCAAAGCGAGAGCTTTACAAAACAAGGGCTGTCTGGGCGAAGCCTTGCCGCTGCTCGAACGTCTGTATGGCAATCACAGAGCAGCGTACAAAGATCACAAGGCGCACGGTCTGGGCCTTGGCCGACTTCTCCAGCTCATGGGGGGGGCTGACAATCTGGAAAAAGCTCTGGCTATATATACCAGGCTACGCGCCCGGACGGCTGGAGAACGGGAGAACACCCCCTGTGATGACAAGGATATTGAATTGGCCCTTGGCAGGCATTTGCAGCTGATGGGGGGCCTGGGCAATCTGGAAAAGGCCCTGGCTATCTTTACAAGGCTGCGCACCCGTGCTGCGGGAGGGCGGGGCAATACGCCCTGTAATGACAAGGAGATTGAACTGACCCTGGGCCGACAGCTTCAACTCATGGGAGGCCCGGACAATATGGAAAAGGCCCTGGCTATCTTTACGAAGCTGTGCACCCGGACGGCTGCCGGGCAGATAGACAGCAATGACAAGAACATTGAGTTGACTCTTGGTAGACATCTTCAGCTCATGGGAGGCCCGGACAATATGGAAAAGGCCCGGGCTATCTTTACAAGGCTGCGCACCCGGACCGCTGGAGGGCGAATCAACAGGCCCTGTAATGACAAGAAGGTCGAGCTGGCCCTTGGCCGACATCTCCAGCTCATGGGGGGCCAGAACAATCTGCAACAGGCACTGGCTATCTTCACCCGGCTGCGCGCCCAGGCAGCGGGAGGGCAGGTCAATACGCCCTGTAATGACAAGGAGATTGAACTGGCCCTTGGCCGACATCTCCAGCTCATGGGAGGCTCGGACAATATGGAAAAGGCCCTGGATATCTATACAAGGCTGCGCCGACGTGCGGCCGGAGGGAAGATCAACAGCCCCTCCAATGACAAGAATCTTGAGTTGACTCTTGGTAGACATCTCCAGCTCATGGGAGGCCCGGACAACATGGAAAAGGCCCTGGCTATCTATACAAGGCTGCGCACCCGAGCTGCGGGAGGGCGAGTCAATACGCCCTGTAATGACAAGGATATTGAGTTGACCCTGGGCAGACATCTTGAGCTGATGGGGGGGCAGAGCAATCTGGAGCAAGGCATGGCGATCTATACCCAGCTGCGCGCCCGGGCAGTGGGAGGGCGGGCCGACACCCCCTGTAATGACAAGGAGATTGAGCTGACTCTTGGCAGACATCTCCAACTCATGGGGGGCGCGGACAATCTGCACCAGGCCCTGGCAATCTATACCCGGTTGCGCACCCGGGCAGCCGGAGGGCGAGCCAATACAGCCTGTAATGACACGGAAATCGAGTTGGCCCTCGGCAGATATTTCGAACGCATAGGAGGAGCTGACAATCTGGAACGGGCCCTGACGATTTTTACGCGGCTGCGTACCCGGGCTGCCGCCGGAAGGGTCAATACACCCTGTGATGACAAGCTTGTTGAGATGACTTTGGCCAGACATCTCCAACTCATGGGGGGGGCTGACAATCTGCAACAGGCCCAGGCTATTTATATAAGGCTACGCACCCGGGCCGCTGGAGGGCGGACCAACACCCCCTGTGATGACAAGGATATTGAGTTGGCCCTCGCCAGATGTTTCGAACTCATGGGAGGAGCAGACAATCTGGAAAAGGCCCTGACGATTTTGACCCGACTGCGCAGCTGGGCTGCCGGAGGGCGGATCAATACCCCCTGTGATGACAAGAATATTGAGATGACCCTTGCCCGGCTTCTCCAGGTCATGGATGGCAAAAAGCATCGGGAACAGGTGTTGGCCATCTACACCAGGCTGCGCAGCCGGGCAGCCGGCAGCCAGCCGAACAGCCCCTGTAATGACAAGGACATTGAGCTGGCTATGGCAGGCTTTCTTATTGAGATGGAAATGTGGCCGCAATTTGACGAATTGCGCCTCGATACCCGTCATTTCCCGGGATTTGAGCCGCATGTGTGTCTGAGTGTTCGTCATTTCAGAGAACTGGTGACTACCCAGAGCACTGCTCCTGCGCACTTGAACCTTCTGGGACGCGCGCTCAAGTCGGCCGTCCTTGCCGCACAGACGGGAGGGCTCACCAATGCCTCTTGTCTCAGTCAGCTGGCGCATTGTGTCCGCCTGGTGTCCTGCTGTCCGGAGGTTTTGTTACAAAAAAAAGGCATTCGACACAAACATGTGAGGAGATTAAGCAACGCAGCAAAATTTCTCTTTGATACAGCCGACGAGATCGCCCCCTACCGACAGGGGCAGGAAAAAGATCAGGGCTGGCGCGTCAGGGAGCAGAAACTGCTGACCTGGCTGTCGCGGCAACAGACTGCACGCAAGCTGCCGTCTCCAGTGACGCAGTAACCGGTGTTACCTCTTTTTCCGGGGAGAAGCCATCGCTTTGTCTCCCCGTTTCTTTGAACCTGCCCTCAACGGCGACAAACATCCATTGTCAGAACCCTGGACGGCTATGTCTGCCGTTGTGACCAACTTCTGAACAAACGCTTGGGCGTTGCAGTCCAACGCACCCGCCGTTTCTCGACGTCAACAGTCTGCTGACACGGCACCGCAACAGAGGTGACCAACGATGAACCCATCTGGATATTGCGACAGGAGGGGAAACTCTGGCCGTACGTCCTTTGTCCACGGCAATCAGAGTCAGCCTGGGCGTTCGGCTGCCAGTGCATCAGACACACGGGGGGCATTCGGGGAGCGCAGCTGTGATGGACAGCGATCACTGCGCCAAAGGGCCACCCAACGCTACCCGGCCCAACCTCGCGCACCGGAGCAAGACAGCATCAGTAAAGCTTTTGCCGATCTGCGAACCCATCCTCAGCGTGCTCTGGATGCCGCTGAACTGTTGTTGGACCAGGACGGTACACAGCCCTCCCTCTATATCCAGATTGTGCAATTAAAAGCCAGGGCGTTGGTTGAGCTCAACAAAACCGACGACTGCATCGCTTTCATCAACGCCCTTGCACCCCCGCTACACACTGACAAGCGCTTGTTGATAACCAAAGCCAGAGCTTTACAAGACAAGGGCTGTTTGCGCGAAGCCTTGCCGCTGTTCGAGCATCTGTATGCCACGCACAGATCTACCCACAAAGATCACAAGACACACGGTCTGGGGCTTGCCCGCATGCTCCAGCTCATGGGGGGAGCTGACAATCTGGAACAGGCCCGGACTATCTTCACCCAGCTACGCACCCGGGCGGCTGGAGGACGGGAGAACACCCCCTGTGATGACAAGGACATTGAATTGGCCCTTGGCCGGTGTTTGCAGCAGATGAGGGGCGCGGACAATCTGGAACAGGCCCTGGCGATCTTTACCCGGCTGCGCACCCGGATGGCAGGGGGACGGGAGAACACCCCCTGTGATGACAAGAGTATTGAACTGACTCTCGGCCGACACCTTCAACTCATGGGAAGGCCCGACGATCTGAAACAGGCCCTGGCGATCTTTACCCAGCTACGCATCCGCGCCGCTGGAGGGCGGGTTAATTCACCCTGTAATGACAAGGATATTGAGCTGACCCTCGGCAGACATCTGCAGCTTATGGGGGGAGCAGACAATCTGGCAAGGGCCCTGGCCATCTTTACCCAGCTACGCACCCGGACCGCTGGCGGGCAAGTCAACAGACCCTGTAATGACAAGAATATTGAGCTGGCCCTTGGCAGGCATCTGCAGCTGATGGGGGGCGCGGACAGTCTGCAACAGGCGCTGGCTATCTTCACCCAGCTACGCATCCGGGCCGCTGGAGGGCGAGTCAGTACACCCTGTGATGACAAGGAGATTGAGCTGGCCCTTGGCAGACATCTGCAGCTTATGGGGGGAGTCGACAATCTGGAAAAGGCCCGGGCGGTCTTTACCCGGCTACGCGCCCGAGCCGCAGGAGGACGAATTAACAGGCCCGGTAATGACAAGGATATAGAGCTGGCCCTTGGTAGACATCTGCAGCTCATGGGAGGCCAGGACAATCTGCAACAAGCGCTGGCTATCTTCACCCGACTACGCACCCGAGCCGCTGGAGGACAGGGCAGTACGCCCTGTAATGACAAAGAGATTGAGCTGGCCCTTGGCAGACATCTGCAACTCATGGGGGGAGCAGACAATCTGGAACAGGCCCAGGCGGTCTTCACCCAGCTACGCACCCGAGCCGCAGGAGGGCGGGTCAGTACGCCCTGTAATGACAAGGAAATTGAGCTGGCCCTTGGCAGACATCTGCAGCTCATGGGAGGCGCAGCCAACCTGGAACGGGCCCTGGCTATCTTTACGAGGCTGCGCTGGCATGCGGCCGGAGGGCAGCTAAACAGCCCCTGTAATGACAAGAATCTTGAGTTGACTCTTGGTAGACATCTCCAGCTCATGGGAGGCCCGGTCAATATGGAAAAGGCTCTGGCTATCTTTACCCGGCTGCGCACCCGAACCGCTGAAGGGCTGGTCAATACGCCCTGCGATGACAAGGATATTGAGCTGGCCCTTGGCGGACATCTTGAGCTGATGGGGGGGCAGGACAATCTACAACGGGCCCTGGCTATCTTCACCGGGCTACGCACCCGAGCTGCGGGAGGGCGGGCAAACACCCCCTGTGATGACAAGGAGATTGAGCTGACGCTTGGCAGACATCTGCAGCTTATGGGGGGCCCGGACCATCTACAGCAGGCCCTGGCTATCTTTACCCGGCTGCGCCGACGTGCGGCCGCCGGCAGCACAAACACCCCCTGTAATGACAAGGATATTGAGCTGAGCCTGGCCCGGCATATGCAGCTCATGGGAGGCCGTGACAATCTGGAACAGGCCCTGGCTATTTTTACCCGGCTGCGCAGCCAGGCTACACAGGGCAAGAAGCACAGGGTGTGTGATGACCCGGAAATTGAGCTGACCCTGGCCTCCATCTTTATCGATATGTGCATGTGGGCAGAGTTTGACCAACTGCGCCTGGGGTCCCGCCGTTTCCCGGGATTCAAGCTGCATTTGTCTCTGAGTGTGCGTTACTGGAGTGAACTTCTGGAGGCACAAAGCCTCGCGCCCACGCACTTGCGACTTTTGGGAACAGCCATAAAGTTCGCCGTCTCTGCTATAGAGGCTGGCGGACTCATGAATGCCTCCTGCCTCAGTCAGCTGGCACATTGTGTTCGTTTGTTGTCAGGCTGGCCGGACGCCCTGTTGCAAGCACGAGGCATCCGATACAAACAAGTGCGGGGCTTGAGCCGTGCCGCACAATTTCTCTTTGATACGGCCAATAAAATCGCGCCCTACCGCCAGCAGCTGGAGAAAAATCAGGACTGGCGAACAAAAGAGCAGAGGCTGCTGACCTTGCTGTCGCAGCAGCGGACCGCACAGACTCTGCTGTCTCCGGTGACGCATTGACCGGTTGCTGCGACTTCAACCTCGGCATCGTTGTCTCTCCCGGCTTCTGTAACCTGCCCTTCGACGCCTGCAAGCCTCCCTCGTCAGCGTTTCCGACAGCCATGACTGCTGCCTGGACTAACGTCTGAACAAACTCTTCTCCTATGCAGTCCAACAGGCTCGTCGGCTCTCAACGCCTGCGGCCTGCTGGCAACATCAACACAAGGATTATTCAAGGCTATGAATCCACCTGGCTATTGTGGGAAAAGCTATGCCCCTGCACCCCCTGTGCGCGGCAGACAAAGTCAGCCTGGGCGATTGTCTGGCAGCGCACCTGGCAGGCGAGGTGCGTTCATCCAGGGGAGCAACAGAGGTGATGGACAGCAATCACTGCGCCAGGGAGCCTGGCGACACTACCTGCCCCCTCCTCAGGCGCCGGAACAAGACGACATAAACCAAGCTTTTCGGTGTCTGCGCACCCATCCTCAGCGTGCTCTGGCTGCCGCTGATGAACTGTTGGACAAATACGGTGCACGGCCCTCCCTTCATGCCCGGATTGCGCTGTTGAAAGCCAGGGCGTTGATTCAACTGTGCAGGGCTGATGACTGCATTGCCTTCATCAACTCCCTTGGAACGACAGCAGAGCGCGACAAAGGCTTGTTGATGACCAAAGCCAGGGCGTTACAAGCCCGGGGCTGTTTGCACCAGGCCCTGCTGATTTTCCAGCACCTTTACACACACCACCGGGTGAGTTACAGGGATCACAAGATACATGCCCTGGCCCTCGGCATTGCGCTGCAGCAGCCAGGGAGTCTGGGCAATCTACAGCAGGCCCTGGCTATCTACACACGGCTACGCACCCGGGCGGCTGGAGGACGGACGAACACCTTCTGTAATGACAAGGAAATTGAGCTGGCTCTTGGCAGACTTCTGCAGCGCATGGGAGGAACAGACAATCTGGAGCAGGCCCGGGCGGTCTTTACCCAGCTGCGCATCTGGAGCGCAGGCGGGCGAATGCAAACCCCCTGCAATGACAAGGACATTGAGTTGGCGCTCGCCAGACATCTTCAGATCATGGGGGGAGCAGACAATCTGAAACAGGCCCAGGCTATCTTTACCCGGCTACGGCGCCAGGCAGCCGGAGGACGACCAGACACGCCCTGTAATGACAAGGCTATCGAGTTGAGCCTTGGCAGGAATCTGGAACTCATAGGCGGAGCAAACAATCTGGCACAGGCCCTGACCATTTTTACCCAGCTGCGCACTCAGGCAGCCGGAGGACAGCCCAATACCCCCTGCTGTGACCAGGATATTGAATTGACCCTTGGCCGGCTTTTGCAACAGATGGGGGGAGCCGGGCTGCGCGAGCAAGCCTTCGCCATTTATACAAGGCTGCGCACGCAAGCTGCCGGGGGACAGGCCAATACCCCCTGTGATGACAAGAATATTGAGTTGGCTCTCGGCAGGTATTTCCAGTTCAGAGCAACCCCTGACGCCATGGAAAAGGCCCTGGCTATTTTTACCCGGCTGCGCACCCGGGCGGCCAATGGGCTGGCGAACAGGCCCTGTGATGACAAGGAGATTGAGTTGGCGCTGGCCATACATCTCCGGCTTATGGGGGGAGCGGACAATCTGGCACAAGGCTTGACCATTTTGACCCGGCTGCGCACCCGGAGCGCACGGGGGCAGCCAGACACCCCCTGTCATGACAAGGATATTGAGCTGACCCTTGGCCGGCATCTCCAACTCATGGGTGGCCGGGAAAATCTGCAACAGGCCCTGGCGATTTTTACAAGGCTGCGCGCCCGCGCCGCCGGGCGGCAGGCACCCGGCCCCTGTGATGACAAGGATATTGAACTGACCCTCGCCAGGCATCTCGAGATCATGGGGGGCCCGGGCAATCTGGAACGGGCATTGGCTATTTTTACAAGGCTGCGCATCCGGGCCTCCGGGGGGAAGGTCGATACGCCTTGTGATGACAAGGACATTGAGTTGTCACTCGGCCGGATTCTGCAGTTCATGGGCGGCCCGGACAAGCTGCAACAGGCCCTGGCTATTTTCACCCGGCTACGCACCCGGACGGCGGGAGGGCGGGCCAACACCCCCTGTCATGACAAGGATATTGAGTTGGCCCTCGGTCGCCTTTTCCAGCTCATGGGTGGCGCGGACAATCTGGAAAAAGCCCTGGCGATCTTTACAAGGTTGCGGTCCGGGACGGTCCAGGGCAAGGGCAATACGCCCTGTGAAGATCCGGAAATTGAGTTGGCTCTGGCAGCCATTTTTATCCAGACGGGCATGTGGGCAGCGTTTGATGAACTGCACATCGAAGCCCGCCATTTCCCGGGATTGCAACCCCATTTGTGTCTGAGTGTTCGTTACTTTGGTGAACTTCTGAAGGTACAGCGCCTTTCTTCCAGGTTCTTGCGACTTTTGGGACAAGCGACAAAGTTCGCCGTCCTTGCTATAGAGACCGGCGGATTCATGCATGCCTCCTGTCTCAGCCAGCTGGCGCACTGTCTACGCTTGTTGTCGTGCTGTCCGGACATCTTGTTACAAAAACGCGGCATTCAACCCAAAGATGTCAGGGGATTGAACACCGCAGCAAAACTTCTCTTTGATACGACCAGCCAGATCGCCCCCGGTCGACAGGGGCAGGAAAAAGACGAGGGCTGGCGGGCCAGGGAGCGGGAACTGCTGACATTGCTGTCGCGGCAAGCCTGGAAGGTGCCATTCGACGGCAGCAAGCCCACACTTTGACATCCTCCCCGTCCTGAAGGACGGGGCTTGCCAGGCATTGGGTCAGCGTCTCTGGCGGCCATGTCTGCTTTCCTGATCAACTTCTGCACAAGTTCTTCCTGATTGTTGTCCAACGCGCTTATCGTTGTTTCCCTCACCAGCAGCCTGCTGGCATGCAACCAGAACAGGAGCGGTCAAGCCAATGAATCCATCAGGGTATTGCAGGCAAAGCGGCGGTTGTGGCCATACATTTTCTTCAGGCCACCACACCCACCAGCACGATTGCTCCGCCCCGGGATCAGCTTGGCAACGAGGCTCTGTCAACCGGGGGGAGGGCAGAGGCTGTGGACAGCGGCCACTGAGCCAACGGGCCTGTCAACACCACCGCCCCCGCGCGCATGCGCCGGAACAAAGCGCCATCAGTAATGCTTTCCTCTATCTGCGCACCGATCCTCAGCGTGCTCTCGATACCGCTGAAGTTCTGTTGGGCAGATACACTGGACAATCCTCTCTCCATGTCCGGATTGTGCAATTAAAGGCCAGGGCGTTGCTTCGGCTCCACAAGGCTGACGACTGCGTGGCCTTCATCAACGCCCTTGACACGAAAGTACAGCGAGAGAAAGGCTTGTTGATGACCAAAGCCAGAGCCTTGCAACGCCTTGGCTGTTTTCACAAAGCCCTGCCGCTTTTTCAGCACCTGTACGCACGCCACAGGGCCAGTTACAAAGATCACAAGACGCATGCTCTGGCCCTCGGTATTGCGTTACAGCAGACCGGGGGTGAGGACAATCTGCACCGGGCCCTGACTCTCTTCACCCGGCTACGCACCCGGGCGGCTGGAGGACGGACGAATACCTGCTGTAAGGACAAGGAAATTGAGCTGGCCCTTGGCCGACATCTCCAGTTCATGGGGGGGGCGGCCAATATGCAACAGGCTTTGGCTATTTTTTCAAGGCTGCGCATCTGGAATGCAGCCGGAAGGCTGAACACCCCCTGCGATGACAAGGACATTGAGTTGACCCTGGGCAGACATCTTCAGCTCATGGGAGGAGCAGACAATCTGGAAAAGGCCCGGGCTATCTTTACCCAGCTACGCACCCGGGCGGCTGGAGGACGGACCAACACCTTCTGTGAGGACAAGGAGATTGAGCTGGCCCTTGGCAGACATCTCCAGCTCACGGGGGGGCCGGACAATATGCACCAGGCTTTGGCTATTTTTACACGGCTGCGCACCTGGAGTGCGGCCGGAAGGCGCAATACCCCCTGTAATGACAAGGAGATTGAGCTGGCTCTTGGCAGGCATCTTCAGCTCATGGGGGGAAGAGACCAGCTGGAACAGGGGCTGGCTATCTTCACAAGGCTGCGCCGCCAGGCAGCTGGAGGACAAGCAGACACGCCCTGTAATGACAAGGATATCGAATTGAGCCTTGGCAGGAATCTGGAGTTCATGGGCGGCGCGGCCAATCTGGAACAGGCCTTGGCCATCTACACCAGATTGCGCACTCTGGCAGCCGGAGGACAGGCCAATACCCCCTGTAGTCACAAGGATATTGAATTGACCCTGGGCAGGCTTTTGCAACTGATGGGAGGCAAAGCCAATCTGGAGAAAGCCCTGGCCATCTACACCAGAGTGCGCACTCTGGCAGCCGGAGGACAGCCCAATACTCCCTGTAATGACAAGGACATTGAGTTGACTCTCGGCAGGCATTTCCAGCTGATGGGGGGCCGGGACAATCTGGAACAGGCTCTGGCTATTTTTACCCGGCTGCGCACAGTGAGCGCGGGCGGGCGGGCAAACACCCCCTGTAATGACAAGGAGATTGAGTTGACCCTCGCCCACTTTTTCGAGTCCATGGGGGGGGCTGACAATATGGACAGGGCCTTCGCCATCTTTACCCGGCTGCGCACCCGGGCAGCCGGCGGAAAGCCAGACAAGCCCTGTAATGACAAGGATATTGAGATGGGCTTTGGCTGGCACCTCAAGCTCAAGGGAGGAGCAGACAATCTGGAACGGGCGCTGGCTATCTTGACCCGGCTGCGCACCCAGGCAGCCGGAGGACGTGAAAATACCCCCGGTGATGACAAGGAGATTGAGCTGGCCCTCGGCAAGCTTCTCCAGCGCATGGGGGGATCCCATAATCTGGAACAAGCACTGGCTATCTATACCCGGCTGCGCCGACGTGCGGCCGGGGGCAAGGCCAACACGCCCTGTAATGACAAGGACATTGAGATAGCCCTGGCGAGCTTTTTCATTGAGAGAGGCCTGTGGCGGCAGTTCGATGAATTACGACTGGAAGCGCATTCTTTTCCAGGATTTGAAATACCTTTGGCCTTGAGTATTCGTTACTTCATGGAACTACTCCATGCCCTGCGTATTTCTGCCACGCACTTGCGGCTGCTGGGACAAGCGATACAGGCGGCCGTCCTTGCTGTAGAGATCGGGGAGTTCAAGGAGGCCTCTTGTCTCAGTCAACTGGCGCACTGTGTTCGCTTGTTGTCATGCTGTCCGGAGGTCCTGTTACAAAAAAGAGGCATTCAACCCCAAAATATGAGGGGCTTGCGTAGCGCTGCAAAATTTCTCTTTGATATGGCCAGAAGGATCAACCCCTACCGACACTGGCAAGAAAAAGGTCAGGACTGGCGCGCCCTGGAGCAGAAACTGCTGGCCTCGCTGTCGCAGCAACAAACTGCACGAGGCCGGCGGTCTGGGTCGACACATGAGACATCGCTGTCGCAGCAACAAACTGCACGAGGCCGGCGGTCTGCGTCGACACATGAACAGGTGTTGCCACTGTGACCGGAGCATGGCTTGCTCTGCCTGCTTCTTTGATCGTGCCCGGCAAGGGCGACCAGCAATCCATTATCAAAGCCCTGGGCATGTCTGCTGCCCTGACCAACTTTTTGAACAAACTCCCGTCCACGGCAATCCAACGCACTCGCCAGTGCTCGACCTCAACAATCTGCTGATACACCAGCAAGGCAAGGGTGACCAACACTATGAATCCATCTGGATATTGTGCGAGAAAGGGAGGCTATGGTCGTACCTCCTTTTCAGGCGGCAAACACAGTCAACCAGGACATGTCTGTGCCGGCGTGCCAGGCAAACGGGGTTCGTTCCCCCAGGGAAAAAGCCGATGCCATGGACAGCGATCATTAAGCCTGCGCGCGCCCCAACACCACCCGGCACCAGTGCGCGCACCGGCACAAGACGACATCAACCAAGCTTTCAGTTTGCTGCGCACCCATCCTCAGCGTGCTCTGGATGCCGCTGAAGTTCTGTTGGACAGATACAGTACGCAGCCCTCGCTCTCTATCCGGGTTGTGCAACTCAAAGCCCGGGCGTTGATTCAACTCAATAAAACCGGGGACTGCATAGCTCTTATCAACGCCCTGGAAACGACAGTACAGAGCGACAAAGGCTTGTTGATCACCAAAGCCAGAGCTTTACAAGCCAGGGGCTGTCTTCACGAAGCTTTGTCGCTGTTCCAGCATCTGTATGAAAACCACAGGGCGAGTAACAAAGATCACAAGACGCACGGTCTGGGGCTGGGCCGCCTGCTCCAGCATATGGGGGGAGCCGACAATCTCGCAAGGGCCCTGGCCATCTTTACCCGGCTACGCAGGCGCGCGGCAGGGGGGCGGGCAAACACCCCCTGTGATGACAGGGATATTGAGCTGACCCTTGGCCGACACCTTCAGCTCATGGGGGGGCCGGACAATCTGCAACAGGCACTGGCTATCTTTACCCGGCTGCACAGCCAAACCACGAGGGGACGGGGGAACACCTGCGCTGATGACAAGGATATTGAGTTGGCCCTTGGCCGGCATCTGGAACTGATGGGAGGCACGGACAATCTGGAAAAGGCCCTGGCTATCTATACGAAGCTGCGCACCTGGTGTGCGGGAGGACGAACAAACACGCCCTGTGATGACAAGACGATAGAGCTGACCCTTGGCAGACTCCTTCAGCGCATAGGGGGAGCAGACAATCTGGAGCAAGCCTCGGCCATCTTTTCACGGCTGCGCACCCGGGCGGCAGCAGGCAGGGCGAACACCCCCTGCGATGACAAGGACATTGAGCTGACCCTTGGCAGACACCTTCAGCTCATGGGTGGCCCGGACAATCTGCAAAAGGCCCTGGCGATCTTTACCCGGCTACGCAGCCGGAGCGCAGCCGGAAGGGTGAACACCCCCTGTAATAACAAAGAGATTGAGCTGGCCCTTGGCAGACACCTGCAGCTGACGGGCGGCCCGGACAATCTGCAACAGGCCCTGGCCATCTTTACCCGGTTGCGCACACGGACGGCCAGAGGGCGAAAGAACACCCCCTGTAACGACAAGGAGATTGAATTGGCCCTCGGCAGGCATCTCGAGCTGATGGGAGGCCCGGACCATCTGCAACAGGCACTGGCTATCCTTACCCGGCTACGCACCCTGACTGCCGGCAGGCAGAACACGCCCTGCAACGACAAGGATATTGAGTTGTCTCTCGGTCGGCTTCTCCAGCTCATGGGTGGCGAGAAAAATCTGGAAAAAGCCTTGGCTATTTTCACCCGGCTGCGCACTCAAGCGGCGTTGGGGAAGGAGAATACGCCCTGTGAAGACCCGGAAATTGAGATGGCTGTGGCAAGCCTGTTCGTCGAGATGCACATGTGGTCAGAGTTTGATGAACTGCGCCTCGAAACCCGCCGCTTTCCGGGATTCCAACTGCATTTGTGTCGGAGTCTTCGCAACTTTCATGAACTTCTGGAGGCCCGACGGCTGTCTTTCAGGCACCTGCGTCTTTTGGGACAAGCGACAAAGTCTGCCGTCCTCGCTATAGAGGTCAGTGGGTTCATGAATGCCTCTTGTCTCAGCCAGCTGGCGCACTGTGTTCGCTTGTTGGCCTGCTTTCCAGAGCTCCTGTTACAAAAAAGAGGCTTGCGACTCAAGGAGGTGAGGAACCTGGGCACCGCAGCAAAATTTCTCTTTGATATGGCCAACGCTCTTGCCCCCTACCGCCCGGAGCTGGAAAAACAGCAGGACTGGCGAGCGCGGGAGCGGGACCTGCTGACCCAGCTGTCGCAGCAACAGACGGCACGCCACCTGCAGCCGGCGTTGATGCCTTGAGCGGTGCTGGCACTGTGCCCTGAAAAAAGACATTGCATTTTCGCCCTCCTTCTGTGGACCTGCCCTTCGACAGCAATAGCATCCAGTGTCAGCACCCCGGACGGCTACGTCTGCTGCCCTGACCAACGTCTGAACAAACTCTTCCTTCTTGCGGTCTGATGCGCTCACCGTCTTTGCGTGTCAGCAGCCTGCTGGCCTGAAATCAGCAACAAAGGGGATCAAAACAATGAAGCCATCCGGATATTGCGGGAAAACCGGCGGCCATGGCCGAGCCTCTTCTTCAGGCCATCAAAAGAGTCGACCGGGGAGCGGTGCATCGACGCCCCGCCAGCAAGATCCTTGCACCCGGGAGAAAGGCACCGACCATGGACAGCGGCCACTGAGCCTGCGCAGCTGCCGCCAGGGCCCTGCGAATGCTCATGTGCCAGAACCATACCAGGTCAACGAGGCTTTCAGGTTGCTGCGAACCCATCCCCAGCGTGCTCTGGATACAGCGGACATTCTGCTGGAAAAATACAGCGCACATCCCTCCCTTCATGGCCAGATTGTGCAACTCAAAACCAGAGCCCTGCTTCGACTCGACAGAGCTGACGACTGCATCGCTCTCATCAACACCCTTGCAACTGACGTCCAGCGTGACAAAGGCATGTTGCTGACCAAGGCCCGGGCTTTACAAACCAGGGGCCGTTTACGCGAAGCCCTGGCGCTGTTCCAACATCTTTATGAACATCACAGCCAGACCCGCAAAGATCGCAAGGCCCACAGTCTGGGGCTGGGTCGGCAGCTCCAGCTCATGGGGGGGGCGGACAATCTCGAACGGGCTCTGGCCATCTTCATCCAGCTACGCACCCAGACAGCGGCGGGACAAAGGAACACCTTCTGTGGTGACAAAGATATTGAACTGACCCTGGGCAGACATCTCGAGATCATGGGGGGGCCGGACAATCTGCAACAGGCTCTGGCTATTTATACCCGGCTGCGCAGCTGGCGTGCAGAAGGCCGAGTGAACACCCCCTGTAATGACAAGGACATTGAGCTGACCCTCGGCAGACACCTCCAGCTCATGGGGGGAGCCAACAATCTGCAGCAGGCTTTGGCTATTTTTACCCGGCTGCGCGCCCGGTCTGCCAACGGCAAAGAGAATACCCCCTGTAATGACAAGGACATTGAGCTGGCTCTTGGCAGGATTTTCCAGCAGCTGGGGGGAGCCGACAATATGGACTTGGCCCTGGCCATTTACAAAAGACTACGCACCCGGGCAGCCGCCGGAAAGGAAAACGTCCCCTGCAATGACAAGGATATTGAGTTGACCCTCGGCAGACATCTCCAGCTCATGGGGGGAACAGACAATCTGCAGCAGGCCCTGGCTATCTTTACAAGGCTGCGCACCCAGGCGGCCGCCGGCAGGACAGACAGCCATGACAAGCATATTGAACTGACCCTCGGCAGGCATCTGAGCATCATGGGAGGAGCAGACAATCAGGACCAGGCCCTGGCTATCTTTACAAGGCTGCGCCGACGTGCGGCCGGGGGACGAGAGAACAGGCCCTGTGATGACAAGGATATTGAGCTGACCCTTGGCAGACATCTCCAACTCATGGGAGGTGCGACCAATCTGGAGAAAGCCCTGGCCATCTTTACCCGGCTGCGCACCCGGGCCGCCGGCGGGCGGGCCAACAGTCCCTGTCATGACAAGGCTGTTGAATTGGCCCTTGGCATACTTCTCCAGCAAATGGCGGGGGCAGACCACCTGGAACAGGCCCGCACTCTCTTTACCCAACTGCGCACCCGGGCAGCCGGAGGGCGGGCCAACACCCCCTGTGACGACAAGGAAATTGAGCTGGCTCTGGGCAGACATCTCCAGCTCATGGGGGGCGCGGACAATCTGGAAGAGGCCATGGAAATCTTTACAAGGCTGCGCAGCCTGCGTGCGCAGGGCCGGGTGAACACCCCCTGTGATGACAAGGAGATTGAGCTGGCTCTGGGCAGGCATCTCCAGCTCATGGGGGGTGCGACCAACCTGGAAAAGGCCCTGGAAATCTTTACAAGGCTGCGCAGCCTGAGTGCGGGGGGGCGGGCGAACACCCCTTGTAATGACAAGGAAATTGAGCTGGCTCTTGGCAGACATCTCCAGCTGATGGGGGGAGCAGACAACCTGGCAAAGGCCATGGCTATCTATACGAGGCTGCGCACCTTGTGTGCGGGAGGACGGATAAACACCCCCTGTGATGACAAGGAGATTGAGCTGACCCTTGGCCGGCTCCTTCAGCTGCTGGGCAGCCCGGACAATCTGCAACAGGCGCTGGCTATCTTTACCCGGCTGCGCGCCCGGGCGGCCGGGGGCCGGGAAAACACCCCCTGCGATGACAAGGTTATTGAGCTGACCCTTGGCAGACATCTCGAGGACATGGGAGAGCCGGGCCATCTGCAACAGGCCTTGACCATCTTCACCCGGCTGCGCACCTGGCATGCGGCCGGACGGGCGGACACCCCCTGTAATGACAAGGACATTGAGCTGACCCTTGGCAGGCATCTTCAGCTTATGGGGGGAGCTGACAACCTGCAAAAAGCTTTGGCTATCTTTACACGCCTGCGCAGCCAGGCGGCTGGAGGGCGGGCCAACACCCCCTGTAATGACAAAGAAATTGAGCTGAGCCTTGGCAGACATTTCCAGCTAATGGGAGGGGCGGACAATCTGCAAAAGGCGCTGGCCATCTATACCCGGCTGCGCAGCTGGAGTGCGGGCGGACGGGTGAACACCCCCTGTAATGACAAGGAGATTGAGCTGTCCCTTGGGATACATCTTCAGCTCATGGGGGGGGTGGACGATCTGCAACAGGCCCTGGCTATCTTTACCAGGCTGCGCACCTGGCGTTCGGGAGAGCGGGAGAACACCCCCTGTAATGACAAGGAGATTGAGCTGGCCCTTGGCAGGCTTCTCCAGCTCATGGGGGGCCCGGATCATCTGGAACAGGCCCTGGCCATTTTTACCCGGCTACGCAGATGGAGTGCGCCAGGATGCACCGACACCCCCTGTGACGACAAGGAGATTGAGCTGGCCCTGGGCAAACATCTTGAGCTTGTGGGAGGCTCGGACAATCTGCAACAGGCCCTGGCCATCTATACCCGGTTGCGCACACGAGCGGCCGGAGGGCAAGAGAACACAGCCTGTAATGACAAGGATATTGAACTAGCCCTCGGCAGATACCTGGAGCTCATGGGAGGAGCGAAGAATCTGAAACAGGCCCGGGCGGTCTTTACAAGGCTGCGCGCCCGGGCGGCCGGAGGGCGCGTCAACACGCCCTGTGATGACAAGGATATTGAATTGACCCTCGGCAGATGCCTGGAACTCATGGGCGGAGCCCAGAATCTGGAGCAGGCCCTGGCTATTTTTACAAGGCTACGAGCCCGGGCGGCCGGGGGACGAGAGAACAGGCCCTGTGATGACAAGGATATTGAACTGGCTCTGGCCAGACTGCTCCGGGCCATGGATGGCAAGAAGAACCTGGAACAGATATGGACCATCTACACACGACTCCGCAGCCGGGCAGCCGGAGGCTCGGCCCACACCCCCTGTAATGACAAGGACATTGAGCTGGCTTTTGCCAGCTTTCTTATCGACATGGAAATCTGGCCGCAATTTGACGCACTGCACATCAACGCGCGCCATTTTCCCGGATTTGAACCGCATTTGTGTCTGAGTATTCGTCACTTCAGGGAACTGCTCGATGCCCAGAGTGTTTCTCCCACAGATCCCGCAATTCTGGGACGCGCGCTGAAGTCCGCCGTCATTGCTGTTGAAGCCGGTGGGTTCATGAACGCCTCCTGTCTGAGTCAGCTGGCGCATTGTATTCGCTTGTTATCCTGCTATCCGGACGCGTTGTTACAACAAAGAGGCCTTCAACGGCAAGATGTGAGGGGATTGGGCACTGCCGCAAAATTTCTCTTTGCCATGTCCAACAAGATCGCCCCCTACCGACAGAGGAAGGAGAAAGATCAGAGCTGGCGCGTCAGGGAGCAGGAACTGCTGATCTTGCTGTCGCAGCACAAGACGGCACGCGCGCGCGGCCCCTGGTTGGTGCATTGAGCGATGTTTTGGCACTTTTGCCTGGAGGCCTTCTTTTTCCTGTGCTCCCCCTGCTACTTTGGAGCTGTCGTCAGCACTTCTGTTCACTACGGCTGTTGTCCTGACAATTTTTGAACAACCTTTTCTCCCTTGCAGTCCAACAGGCTCATCACATCCCTGCGCAAGCAGCCTGCTGGCGCGCAACCAGAGCAAAGGCTATCAAGACCATGAATCCATCAGGATATTGCGGAAGGACCGGGGGGAATAGCCGGGCACCCTCTTCACCCAGCAGACCGCGTCAGCCGGGGTGCTACACCTCTGATACGCCCTGTCAACGAGGTTCTTTCACCCGGAGGGAGGGCAGAGGCCATGGACAGCGACCGCTGTACCAACGCATCCCCCAACCCTACACGCCGACCTTTCTTGCGCTGGCACAAAGCGACATCGACAAGGCTTTCAGCACTTTGCGAGCCCATCCTCAGCACGCTCTCAATACCGCTGACATGCTGTGGGAACGACACCGTGCACAGCCCGATCTTTATATGCGGATTGTGCAATTAAAAGCCAGAGCACTCATTCGGCTCGAAAGGGCTGACGACTGCATTGCGCTGCTCAACACCTTTGGAACGCAAGTCAAAAGAGACAAAGGCTTGTTGATGACCAAAGCCCGGGCGTTACAGGCGAGAGGATCCTTGCGCGAAGCCTTGCCACTTTTTCAGCACCTGAGCGCGACCTACAGGACGCGCTACACAGATCACAAGAGGCATGGACTGGCCCTTGTCAGGCACTTGCAGCTGATGGGCGGTGCAGACAATCTCAAGCAAGCCATGGCTATATGTACCCAGCTGCGCACCCGGGCAGCCAACGGGAAAGAGCACACCGCCTGTGATGACAAGGATATTGAGTTGGCCCTTGGCATTCTTCTCCAGCGACAAGGGGGGACAGCCGCTATGGAGCGGGCCCTGGCTATCTATACCCGGCTGCGCACCCAGGCAGCTGGAGGGCAGCCAGACACCCCCTGTCATGACAAGACCATTGAATTGACCCTCGGCCGGCACCTCCAGCTTGTGGGAGGAGATGCGAATCTGAACAAGGCCCTGGCCATCTACACCCGGCTGCGCACCCAGGCAGCCGGGGGCAAGGCAAATACCCCCTGTCATGACAAGGATATTGAGTTGGCTCTTGGCAGGCTTCTGGCGCTCATGGGAGGACCGGACCAGCTGGAACAGGCCCTGGCCATTTTCACCCGGCTGCGCACCCAGGCGGCCGGGGGCTGGCCGAACGCCCCCTGTAATGACAAGACTATTGAACTGGGCCTCGCCCGGCATCTCCAGCTTATGGAAGGTGCCGCCAATCTGGAGCAGGCGCAGGCCATAGTGACCCGGCTGCGCAGGCTGGCGGCCGGACAGCCAGATACCCCCTGTCATGACAAGGATATTGAGCTGGCCCTTGGCAGACTTCTGCAGCTCAAGGGGGGAGCGGACAACATGGAACAGGCCCTGGCCATCTACACCCGGCTGCGCACCCAGACAGCCAGAGGCAAGGCCGGTCCCTGTCATGACAAGGCTATTGAATTGACCCTTGGCAGACATCTCCAGCTCATGGGGGGAATGAGCAACCTGGAACAAGCCCTGGCTATCTTTACGAGGCTGCGCACCCTGAGTGCGGGGGGACATGCGAACACCCCCGGCAATGACAAGGAGATTGAACTGACCCTCGGCCGATGCCTCCAGCTTATGGGAGGGCCAGACAACCTGAAAAAGGCCTTGGCCATCTTTACAAGGCTGCGTACCCGGGAGGCCGACGGCAGGGCAAACACGCCCTGTGCCAACAAGGAGATTGAGCTGGCCCTTGGCAGGCTGCTCCAGTCCATGGGCGGCCCGGACAATATGGAGGCGGCCCTGGCTATCTTTACAAGGCTGCGTGCCCGGGCTGCTGGAGGCTGGGCCAACACCCCCTGTAATGACAAGACGATTGAACTGACCCTCGGCAGACACCTCCAGCTTATGGGAGGGGCGGACCGGTTGCAGCAGGTGCGGCTTATCTACACCAGACTGCGCACCCGGGCGGCCGGGGGCCAGGAAAACACCCCCGGTAACGACAAGGAGATCGAGCTGGCCCTTGGCAGGCACTTGCAGCTGATGGGAGGAGACGACAATCTGGAACAGGCACGGGGCATCTTCACAAGGCTGCGCACCCGGGCAGCCGGCGGGCAGGAAAACACCCCCTGTGGTGACAAGGACATTGAGCTGACTCTCGGCAGGCATTTGCAGCTGATGGGAAGACTCGACCATCTCGAACAGGCTCTGGCGATTTTTACAAGGCTACGCGTCCGGGCCGCCGGCGGAAGAGTCGATACGCCCTGCGATGACAAGGACATTGAGTTGTCCCTCGGGCGGGCTCTCCAACTCAAGGGAGGCCAGCATAACCTGGAGCAGGCCCTGGCGATTTTTACAAGGCTGCGCGTCCGGGCCGCTGGCGGAAGAGTCGATACGCCCTGCGGTGACAAGGACATTGAGTTGTCCCTCGGGCGGGCTCTCCAACTCAAGGGAGGCCCGCATGACCTGGAGCAGGCCCAGGCGATTTTTACAAGGCTGCGCGTCCGGGCCGCCGGCGGAAGAGTCGATACGCCCTGCGATGACAAGGACATTGAGTTGTCCCTCGGACGGGTTCTCCAACTCAAGGGAGGCCAGCATGACCTGGAGCAGGCCTGGGCCATCTACACGCACATGCGCACCCGGGCGGCCGGCGGCAAGGCCAACACGCCCTGTAATGACAAGGAGATTGAGCTGGCCCTCGGGCGACTTCTCCAGCTCAAGGGAGGCCAGCACAATCTGGAACAGGCGCGGGCCATCTACATCCGGCTGCGTACCCAGGCTTCCGGCGGCACGGCAAGCACGCCCTGTAATGACAAGGACATTGAACTGACTTTGGCAGGCATGCTGATTGATGAGCAAAAGTGGTCACAGTTTGATGCGTTGGGTATCGAAGCCCGCTTCTTTCCAGGCTATGAATCACATCTG
>MKWU01003416.1_pt1 | contig 21060 bp, 20 predicted proteins | sample 809101 | NCBI WGS metagenome assembly MKWU01 (sample SAMN05860141, study PRJNA318959) | sponge metagenome | host: Aplysina aerophoba | place: Slovenia: Piran, Adriatic Sea, Gulf of Piran | collected 2013-05-07
TCTCCAGAGATTCGGAATCATCCCCCTCGGACAAGATTTCAGCTTCGCTCGCATCGGCAGGAAGGTCGACATCAATCCCCTCGTCGACCGCGACTTCCGCGGACACGTCGGAAACCGATTCAGCCGGTTCCGGCAAAATGTCGGAATCCGGAACATCTGCGCCCTCCTCGGTTGGCGCAGCGGTCGATTCATCCTCCGCAAGCGCATCGCCGTCGGCTATTGGCGCAAGTTCGACTTCGTCGGCGGGCAGCGCGACTTCCATCGGCTGGTCGTCAATTACCTCTGCCGAGGCTTCGGCGGCTGCTTCAACGGGCGCCGGCTCATCGGCGGCATCGACGCCCGGCACGTCTTCGATGGCTTTCGCCTCGATTGGCTCGGGCGATTCGGCATCAGCCGGCGGTTCTGCGGTCAAGGCCTCCAGTGATTCGGAAAATTCTTCTTCGGGCAAGCGATCAGCTTCGCTCAAGTCGGCGGGCAGGTCGACATCGACCACTTCGGTCGATTCATCCCCCGGGAGCGCGTCTTTATCCGCCACTGGGTCAATTACGGCTTCGACTGGCCGCGGAGCGTCGTCAAAGGCAATTTCGTCGGTCCCGGCATCCGCGGATATCTCGGCAGATGGCTCAGCTTGCGGCGATTCCTTGATTTCGCTTGCCGATTCCTCGCTTTGGACCGCAATTGGCTCAGTTGCCTCCGGCGATTTGGGATCAGCAGCCTCGGCCGTATCGTCGACAGGGCCGGCAGACGGAATGTCCGCGGCAGTCCCCGGCGATTCCTCCTGATCCGCTTGAACCGGCGCCTTCTCCGCGGTTTCCGGCTCCGATGTCGCTCCGGGATCTATTTGAGTTTCTTGAACTTCCCGATAGACAAGAATGATGGCGGCAATGACCAATATAGCCGCGACCGCGAATATCGCGGCCGTTGCGCGCGGGATTTTGGATGACTTGTTGGGCATTTAGGCAGTTTCCCGTAAATCCTTGAAACGCGGAATACGCAATCATTGTCGCTTTAACTGCTCGCGATATACAACTACTAGATGAATTTCTCAAACAATCGAACCGGGAAATTCCGATAATGCATTCAAACAAATTTTCGGTCTGCGTTTTTTGCGGATCGCGCATAGGCAGCAACGCCAGTTTCGCGAACGCGGCAAGGGAATTCGGAATTGAAATCGCAAGGATGGGCTGGCGCCTCGTCTATGGAGCGGGCGATGTAGGGCTGATGGGCGAAGTCGCCACGGCAACGCAATGCGAAGGCGGTTCAACATTCGGCGTTATTCCGAGGCAGCTAGTCGAATTGGAAGTAGCCAAGCACGACTTGGACAGCCTCGTAATTACTGACAACATGCACGTGCGAAAAAGCGTCATGTTCGCCAACTCCGATGCGTTCATCGTTATGCCCGGCGGCCCGGGAACGCATGACGAATTCTTTGAAATCCTGACCTGGCGGCAACTCGGCTTTCATGACAAACCGATCGGGCTGCTAAATGTCGCAAACTACTGGAACGGCCTGCTAGGCTCGCTCGGCAACGCCGTCGATTGCGGATTCGCCGACCCGGAGCTACTAGAAAGCTTTGAAGTCCTGAATACGGTAGCGGAGTCCATCCTTTGGCTCCACGATAGTTTCGAGTCCGGCCCGCAAAGCGCAAGAGATGGTTCGGCGGGCAGTCTAGGCCGGCTATGCCCGCCGAGCGATACGCGATAAATTCGCCTCCGAAAAATGCGACTTCGAAAAGAATCTACCCAAGTCGCTGTGCGACGTTTTCCCAGTTGACCAGGTTGTCGAGGAAATTCGAAATATACGCAGGCCGCTTGTTCCGAAAATCAATGTAGTAGGAATGCTCCCAGATATCGCAGCCCAAAAGAGCGGTCTGACCGAAACAAAGCGGATTAACGCCGTTCTCAGTCTTCGTAATTTCAAGCTCGCCGCCCGCATTGGCAACGAGCCAGCACCAGCCAGATCCGAACTGGCCCACTCCGGCGGCGACGAATTGCTCCTTGAACGAATCGGTCGAACCGAAGGCGTCTTTGATTCTTGATTCCAGCTCCGAGGGCATTGACGAGTTTCCAGGTCCCATCATTTCCCAGAACTGGCAATGATTCCAATGCTGCGACGCGTTGTTGAAAACGCCGTTTTGGGCAACCGCCCCGCTCTGATACGATCCGGTTACGATGCTATCCAGGGATTTGCCCTCCCATTCAGTTCCGGCAATTGTCTTGTTGCCGTTATCCACGTAGGCCTTGTGATGAAGCCCGTGGTGGAACTCGAGCGTTTCCTTCGACATTCCGTGTTCAGCGAGAGCATCTTGAGCGTAAGGTAAATCAGGTAATTCAAAAGCCATCGGGTTTGCCTCCATTTCGTTACTGAGGATTATCTATTCCGGAGTGGAGCGATTCTCGATCGATCCCGTCCTTCACCTGTTCATAGCGGATGCGCGCCTTCCAGCGCAACAGGCGCGGCGACTATGCAACTATGAGGCGGGCTTTCGAATGACAATCTTTTCCGCATCGCCTTTTATTTCAAAGTTTGGCGTACGCCTCCTGCGCGACGAGCGCATCGCGGCGGTCAAGTGCCAAAACGATCACTGCAACGCCAATGACGCCCGACTGTTCCGCCGCAACAGTAAGCTGGAGGAACTCGCCGCCTCGCGGAAAAAAATGCTGCGGAAAACAATGTGATCTATTTGAATTTAACTTCTAGCGACCTGGTCGGCTGGCGCTAAGAATTTCCGGTCGTAAGTAAATCTTTGGCTGCCTCGCGTTCCGTAACCGTCCTTCTTTCGAGGGATGAACCACCGACGGAAGCTTGCTGCCCGGGTCCCGATCATCGTCCTTCATCGGCAAATCAAGCGGTTTGGAGCATCGCCGGCCTGCTGTTCCGCCCGAATCCGGGACTCTGGCATTCTACTCGCGCACGCCAAGTCAATCCCCTCTCGCCGTTTAACCGGCCCTTGGAAGTCGGAGCACCGCGGAAGTTACCTCGCCGGTCGCTGATTCGGGGACTGAGCGAGCACGACTTGCAACCCGGCAGTTCGGGCGCGCTTCTTTACCGGCAGGCAGTCCGTATGGACGAAAACCAGGATGCCTCGGTCGATAGACCGGTCGCCGGCGTAGGACGCTATGTCGACCCGTTTCGAATTGTACTCCCCGCAACTTAAGCGTGCCCGGATGGACCGCGAATAGCGGTTTCACTGCTAGCGCCTCGAGCAAATCGTTCGAGACCTAAAACAGCTCCGGCTTGCTCGAAACCGGCGACCGCTGATTTCCCTGATAGGCTTCGCAGTCGCAATGGAGCGAGAAAAGCAGGGTTTCGAATCCAGGAACGCAGGCAATGGCGAAATCCTCAATTCATTCCGGTCGAACTTTTAAACTCCTTGACGGACCGAAACCCGAGATTGCACGCCGTCGATAAACGCCGCCGCCTTCAAACCGAGCGCTCCACTTCCCCCGCAGTTCTGGCCCGCGGAGGGCCTCCGTCTGGATTCACGCCCAAGGGCGTAACGGACAACTGCATTGAACTCTGCGCGAAGCAACCGTTTCGGTCGATCGGACATGCGGCATAGGGCCGAAAACGGGAGCGCCGGTTCGAATATTGCGACTATGAATCCGCAGCCAGAGGCAAGAGCGCGGCCGCGACTCGCCTGCCCTCAGCCGCAAGTACATTTTATGTCCGGCATGCGGGGGGTGTCGCCATGAATTCCGGAATGATGCCCGCCTGCTCTAGAGCGACGCCGAAGTCGCCGGGAACCGGCGCGGTTTCATTGCCGGTACCGACAAGCAGCACGTCGATTTCGTTCCGAAGCGACGCGATTGGCTCGAAATCGCCGTATCCGCCCCAAGCCTTTGCTTCCCTAGCGCAAACCACGACCGGACCGTCGATCAGCCGCCCCGATACTCGGAAAAATCCGGGGCCGTAGCCGTCGATCAACGCCTTGCCTCCGCGCGAAATTTCATTCAATCGCATTTCGCCTCTCCCCTAGTCGAGAAATGGAAGCCCCAATACCGCCGAGAGCGCGATTATGGCGTAGGCGATTCGCCGGTAGCGGGTTTCGCGCCGAGGGTCGAAGAATAGCGCTCCTATTCCTATTCCGGCGGCGTAGGGCACGGCCGCGATCAAGCCGGTTGCGACCGGGACCGGGTCCAAAAGCCCGCGAAACGCGAACACGCCGAGAATTTGCAGGTTCGCCAGAACGAGGTACACCGTATTGTTGGCGCGGATGGCCGCGGCGGGCAATGTGCTCGCCATGTACAGCATGATGACGGGAGGCCCCGGAATGCCGACAGACCCGGCCAGAAGTCCGCCCAGCCCTCCGGTTCCGTAGACCATTGGTCGAGTAAGCGCGCCCTTGTAGCGCAGACCCAGCACAAGCGCGACCAGAAGCAGCAGGGAAATCGAAGATACCGAATAGCGAAATGCGTCCACCGACATCACCAGCAAGAGCGCCACGCCGATCGGCACGCCGATTAGCGACCCGCCGGCCAGCCTCAGGATGTCCGGCGGATGCCCGTCTCGCAATGCTCTGGGCACGAGGACCAGCGGAGCGACCAGTTCCATGACTATCAGGGCCGTCAAGGCCCAGACCGGCGACAGGACCGCGGCGGCGAACGGCAAGTAGATCATCGCGGTTCCGAATCCCGAAAATCCGCGAACTAGTCCCGCGAGAAGGCTGCCGAACACGACCCAGCCCAAGCCGTCGTGGGCCAGAGCGGACGCAAAAAATTGAATCACTTCTCGGCGGCTGAGAATCGCGTGCCGGCATTGGCGTCCGGCTTGGACCAGTCTCGCTTTACGCCGAGCTTCAAGAGTATGTTCGTCGCGATGAATACCGAGGAATACGTGCCGACAACGACGCCCCAGATCATGGCGAATACAAACCCTCGGATGACATCGCCGCCGAATACGTAGAGCGCGAAAAGCGCAATCAAAGTCGTGGCCGAAGTCATGACGGTACGCGACAGAGTCTCGTTGATCGAAAGATTCAAGACATTGACAAGGGACCGCCCGCTGAATTTCCTGAGATTCTCCCGCACTCTGTCGAAGACTACGACCGTATCGTTAAGCGAATAGCCGACGATTGTCAGAATCGCGGCGATTATCGCCAAGTCGAATTTGATGCCGAGAAGGGCGAAGATGCCGAGCGTTAGCACCACGTCGTGCACAAGAGCCGCAACTGCGCCTAGCGAGAACTGCCATTCGAACCTGATCCAGATGTAGAATAGCACCGCCCCGATCGCGAGGAGGACCGCTATTACGGCTTTCTGGATCAATTCGCCGGAAACCTTGGGGCCGACGCTCTCTACAAGCGGAAACTTCATATCGGGGTCAATGCCCAGAAGGGCGCCTTCGACGGCTCTTACCGTCGCCACCGACACGGCTTCGTCGCCCTCCTGCGCTTCGATTCGAATCATCGCGACGTTCTTTTCGTCGCCAAACGTCGGGTCGAAGACCTCGGTAATCGACACGTCGCCTAGATCGAGCCTTGAAAGGACCGCGCGGTATTCGCCGACATCGACCGGCAAGGCGCTTTCTGTTCGAATAGTTGTACCGCCCCGGAAATCGATTCCGAAATTCAAGCCGACGACCGCGACTAGAGCTATCGAAGCCACGAGTAGCGCGCCGGAGAGTCCAATGGCCGCCCTGGCGAACCGGAAAAAATCCCAGCTCGTCCTGGAAGGTACGATTTTTAGCCTGAACGCCATAGCTCTAAACCACGATGCTCTTGGGCCGGCGCCATGCGAACCATGTCGCAATCATCAGCCTGGTTACGAATACGGCGGTGAATACCGAAGTCACGATGCCGATTCCAAGCGTTACGGAAAACCCTCGAACCGGCCCCGATCCCATCGCGAATAGAATGACCGCAGCGATCAGCGTCGTAAAATTCGCATCCAGAATCGCCGACAGCGCTCGCTCGTAGCCGAGCTCGATCGCTCGGGCCGGCCCTTTCGCCGCTTTCATTTCCTCGCGTATGCGTTCGAATACAAGCACGTTGGCATCGACGGCCATTCCGATCGTCAGGACGATTCCCGCGATTCCCGGAAGCGTCAGAGTCGCGCCTATCACGGACAGCAGCCCGAATATCAGCGCGATATTCAAAATCAGCGCCACGTTGGCGAATAATCCGAACAGGCCGTAGCTCAGCGCCATGAAGACAAGCACGGCGCCGAACGCCAGCACGCAGGCGATTTGGCCGGCATCGATGGAATCCTGGCCCAGTTCGGGTCCGACGGTCCTTTCCTCGAGAAACGTCATGCGCGCGGGCAGCGCGCCGGCCCGCAGCAGCACCGCCAGATGCGTGGACTCCTCTACCGAAAACCGACCGGTGATAATGCCGGATCCGCCGGAAATGTGCGCCTGAATGACCGGAGCCGAAACAACTTCGCCGTCGAGGACGATCGCGAACGGCGAGCCGATATTGACCGCGGTGTAATCGCCGAATCTGCGCGCCCCGGACGGATTGAATCTAAAAGTGACCGCCGGCAGCCCGTTCTGGTCAAATCCCGGCTGCGCATCGGTCAGGTCCTCGCCTCCGACGACGGCCGACGTCTCAAGAACGTAGTATTGGCCCGGCTCGTCAAGCGAGGGAAGCAGAATTTCCCTCGGCCCGATCGTCGAATCCCGGTCCGAGGTCCGCGTAACGACCGGGTGGAAAGTCAGCCTCGCGGTCGTGCCGATGATTTCCTTGAGCTCTTCGGCGGAACCGATTCCGGGAACCTGGATGAGGATTCTCCTGCTGCCCTGCCTTTGAATCGAAGGCTCCCTTGTTCCCACTTCGTCGATGCGCCTGCGGATAATTTCGAGCGATTGCCGCAACGTTCTTTCGTCGGTTGCCTGGATTTCGGCTTCCGACAGGCGCACGACGACCGTATCGCCAACGGCTTCGGCTTCAATGTCGCTGCCGCCCGCGCCCGTCAGCGAAACAAGCGGCCGCGCCAGGGCGCGAACCGCATCCACGGCTTCCGAGATGTTTTCCGGCTGCGACACGCGAACGATCAATTCGCCCGGTTCGGCGGGCTGCCGCCTAATGGTGCCTATGGCTCCCCGTCGCTGGCGGAGCGCATCGCGAATGTCCGGCCACATCCCGTCCATGCGTTCGGCGTAGACGTCGTTGACCTCGACTTCCGCGAGAAGATGCGCGCCTCCCCGAAGATCCAGCCCGAGGTTGACGATCATAGAAGGCAGCCAGGACGGCCACGAACTAAGATCGCTTTCGAGCTGTGGAGTCGCCGCCGAACCGGCCTCCAGCATCTGCGCGGCATCGTTGTGGCGCTCCACCCTCGAGTAAAACCCGTTCGGAAGCGCGGCGACGATTCCGGCGACGCACAATCCCCAAACGAGAATTTTTTTCCAGAGTGCGAATTGCAGCATACCAGTACCCGTCTAAGGCGGCGACTCGCTCAGGATGCCGGCTCGGTCTTGCTCACGACTTGCGAAATAGTAGATCGGACAACCCTGATTCGAATGTTCTCCGCGATTTCGACTTCGACTTCGTTGTCGTCCTTGACCTTGGCAATTTTTCCGATCACGCCGCCCTGCGTGACAATTTGGTCTCCGCGCCGCAGGTTCGCAACCATTTCGCGGTGAGCTTTGGCTTTTTTTTGCTGCGGTCGAATCAGCAAGAAGTACATGATTACGAAAATCAGTACCAGAGGAAGAATATTGGCCAACCCGAAGCCGGCCCCGCCTGTCTGCGCAAAAGCTGGATTGACCAATTTTACGATCCTTTTGATATTCGGCCGCCCTCGCGACCTGTCCTTGAAGCGCGAGACCCTACTCTTGACACGCTCCCATTGCAAGGCATTCTCAACGTCCCGGCGCAAATCCGACGCTGCGACATGACGCGGTAAAAGCGGACGGACTTCTATGGGTGTTCCTGGCGATTCCAGTCGATCGGACGGAATTTGCGCAATCGCGAGTTCGCGTCCGGCCAAAGGAACCGATTCCGCGCGCAAGTTCGGATTACTTGCCTGAAGGAACTGCCGGTTGCAGGATTTGGCGGAACCCGAACAAAAAAATTCAAGCCCGCGGATCGCCCCCGATGCCCGCAAATTCGAATATTCCCTGCGATTTCGGAGCGATGACGCAGCAGCCGACCGAATCTGATCGCAAGGCGGCGGCAGTTCATTCGCGAAAAAAATTTTGCTTCCGGCGGCGGCCGGGTCGATGGCATTGAGCCGCCGAAACCGGGATCGCCTTGAAATCCGCCTCTCGCCAGCCGAGGGAGTCGACACTGCCGCCGCTAACGGCGCGCTAGCGTTGCAATGCAAGATGCTTTGACGGAGAGACAACGATCTGCTTCGAATCGGATCGCTGCCTGATCGGTTGAAATCCAGAAAAGTCTGCATCAGCTAACTTTTATTTCGCGGCGGCTTGGCGGCGGTTTACTCTTTCGACCGTTTTTCGGAAGGGCTGCATTCCCGTCGCTTCGCGAATACCGCCTCCCGACGCGGCGGGCTCAGCCGATTTTCGGGACAGTCCCTCCTGAGCGAAATCGTCGATCGCGGCGCGGTAGCTATCCGCACTCTCGGCAGCGCGGGCCTATTCAGAGACTGACCGCCGTCATTCCGTGCTCTAGGCGAATCGGCGGCAACCCGATTCGATTGTTGCGAACGGCGCAACATTCGAAAAAAAATCGCCATTTACGCCCTTGGCGTGAAATGGGCGGTTCAAACTGGTCTGCTCTTGGGGCATATAGGCGCCTGGCAGCAATAGCGTGTGGGATTCGCCCATGCACGACATACGACGCATCAGAACCGACCCGGAAGGATTCGACGGCGCGCTTGCGCGGAGAGGCCTCGAGCCGATCGCGCATGCTGTTCTTGCGATCGATGCCGAGCGGCGAAAGAAAATCCATAGCGCCGAAACCGCTCAAGCCGAAAGGAATGCCGCTTCGGCCGCCATTGGCGAAGCGAAATCGAAAGGCGACCAGGCGGAATTCGAGCGGCTGCGGTCGATCATAGCCGGGAAGCGCGAGCAAATCTCGGATCTCGAGAACGAAGCCAACGCGGCGAAGACGAAACTCGAGGAGATTCTCCTCGGCATCCCGAACCTCCCGGCAAGCGACGTCCCCGTCGGAGACGACGAGTCCGGGAATCTCGAAATCAGGCGCTGGGGAGAGCCGCGAAAGTTCGATTTCGAACCGGCGCCGCATCACGAAATTCCTTCGGTCCGGACGGGAATGGATCTTGAAACCGCGGCAAGGATATCCGGCTCCAGATTTATGCTGCTATCCGGGGCCATCGCCAAATTGCACCGCGCGATAGCGCAATTCATGATCGATTTCCAAGTCGAGGAAAACGGCCTGACGGAAGTTTGGGTGCCGGTTCTCGTGCGCGAAGAATCGATGGTCGGGACCGGGCAGCTGCCGAAATTCGCGCAGGACTGCTATCGCACGGCCGAAGGCTACTGGCTGGTGCCGACGGCCGAGGTTCCCCTGACGAATATCGTCGGCGGAAGAATTGTCGAAGAAGGCTACTTGCCGCGGCGGTACTGCGCTCACACGCAGTGCTTCCGTTCCGAAGCCGGGGCGGCGGGCCGCGATACGGCGGGAATGCTGCGGCAGCACCAGTTCGAGAAAGTCGAAATGGTTTCCATAGCCAAGCCGAGCGAAAGCTCGGCTGAATTGGACAGAATGACCAGATGCGCGGAATCTGTCCTCGAGAGGCTGGAAATTCCCTACAGAACCGTTGTGCTTTGCACGGGCGACATGGGATTCAGCGCCGCGAAAACCCATGACGTGGAAGTATGGCTTCCGGGACAGGGCGCGTACCGGGAAATCAGCTCGGTATCGGTTTGCGGAGACTTCCAAGCGCGCAGGATGAACGCGCGCTTTCGACCCGCTTCCGGGGGACCGGTCGAATTCGTGCATACGCTCAACGGTTCGGGACTGGCGGTCGGGCGAACGCTGATCGCCGTGCTGGAGAACGGCCAGAAGGCCGACGGCGGCGTCGCGCTGCCGAAGGTCCTTGCCTCCTATCTCGGCGGAAAGACCGCCATCCTGCCGTCTGGCGAATTCGCATGAGTCCTCCCGAATTCCGCCGGCGGCGCCGAGGGGACCCATGGATTCCGGCTCCGTATTGCAATTCGCGCGTCGAGGAAGAATAGTCCGGGCATGCGAATCCTCGTAACGAACGACGACGGCGTCCACGCCCCCGGCCTAAGGGTCCTGCAGCGAATCGCCAGAGATCTAGCCGGCGAGAGCGGCGAAGTCTGGACGGTCGCGCCCGCGATTGAAAAATCCGGAACGTCCCACTGCATTTCGTTTATGAACCCGGTCATGATTTCCAGGATCGAGCCTCGCGTTTTCGCCGTCCACGGCACGCCCGCCGATTGCGTGCTCGCGGGCTTGTTCGACGTTTTGAAAGACAGCACTCCGGATCTAGTGCTGTCGGGAATCAACCGCGGCAACAACGCGGGTGAAAACGCCGTCTATTCGGGAACGGTAGGCGCCGCGCTGGAAGCGGTTCTTCACGGTTTCAAAGCCATCGCCCTCTCCCAGTATCTCGGCGCCGGGAATCAGCATCTCCAGGACCCGTTCGAAGCCGCCGAACGCCACGGGCTGGACATCGTGGCGGCGCTGATCGAAAACGGCGACTGGCGCGGCGGCGGCTACAGCCAGTTTTTCAATGTCAACTTCCCTCCCTGCCCTGCGGAGGCCGTCCGCGGAACTCGAATTACTCGCCAGGGCTACCGCGGGAACGGCGGCTTCAAGGTCCAGCCGCATATTTCGCCGAACAAAAGGAAATACCTGTACATTTCGGGAAGCAGCCAGGCGGCGGAACCGGAAGCCGGAACGGATTTCGGCGCCAATATGGACGGGTACATTTCCGTAACGCCCATGCGCGCCGACCTTACCGCGCACGATGCGCTTGACGCTCTGCGCAAAAGATTCGAAGCATGAACAGCGTCGAGGCAAGACAGAAGCTGGAGGTGGAAGTCCGCCGCAACGGCGTTACCTGCTCGCGGGTTCTGAAGGCCATGCGCGAAATCGACAGGCGCGACTTCGTGCCGGCGACCTTCGCTTCGCGAGCCTACCTGGACATCCCGCTGCCGATTCCATGCGGGCAAACGATTAGCCAGCCGACAATCGTCGGCATCATGACGCAGGCGCTGGACATAGACAGGAGCCACAGGGTTCTGGAAATCGGAACCGGATCCGGCTATCAAGCGGCCATTCTTTCGAAGCTCGCCAAGCGCGTCTTTACGCTGGAAAGGCATCCCCGCCTCCATGAGACCGCGCGTGAAATGATAATCGGTCGGCTCAAGCAGGAAAACGTAGCGCTTGCGCTGGCCGACGGCATGATGGGGCTTCCGGAGGCCGCGCCGTTCGACAGGATCATCGTTACGGCCGCCCACGACGATATTCCGGATTCACTTTTGAGCCAGCTGGCGGACGGGGGGATACTGGTCATGCCGGTGGAATCCGCGAACAACGAACAGCAATTGGTGAAGGCTGTGAAGACAGGCAAGGAAATCGAGTATACTGACTTGTGCGGCGTAAGATTCGTGCCCTTATTGGAAGGCATAGCGCAAGAATAGGCTTCAGGGTTCACGGAATGGTTTCTATTAGCAAGGATTGCCACGGAATCGCAGCAGCCGCGACCTGCCGCTTGGCGGTGGTCGCGCTGCTGTTCGGAATTTCGTCATGCGCCAACATGGATCTTCGGCGCGACAGGATTTCGTCTGGAGGGCTGTCCGAAACCCCCGAGGACAAGGCGGCGAGTTTTCCCGGAGCCGAGGGCGTCGCATCAGGCGATATCGGGCGATTCACTCTAGCCGCGAGCGGTGATACGATCACTTCGATCGCCGGGCGCTTCGGCATCGATGCCGGCGACCTGGCGCGCATGAATGGCAAGCATCCGCGCGAGCTGCTCCGGCAAGGGGAAGTCATCGTCCTTCCCGACGGCGCCGCGACGGCGGGCAAAGCCGATGGCGAACGCGGGAATTGGCCCGAACCGCAGAAAACCGAGCTGTTGCGATACCGGGTTCAGCGCGGCGATACCGCTTTTACAATTGCCCGAAGCTTCGGCACCTCGGCGCGCATTATCGCGGAATGGAACGATCTTGGACCGGGGTTCGAGGTTCGGGAGGGTCAACAACTGCAGATCCCGATCCCGCACGTATTGCGAGCGGGCAGCTATGCGGATGCCGGTCGAAACGGCGGGCAGCGCACGCAGCCGGGCGCCTTGGACGAATTGCCTAGTCAAGAGCCGGAAACCGAGCTGCCGCCGTCGCCTAGGCTGGACCAGTACAGGACCGAGGACGAGCCGGCATTGCTAATTCCGGTCAAAGGCGAAATCCTAACTCGATACACGGGGACCGGCGGCAGCGAGGGCATCGACATCGAGGCATTGCCGGGTACTTCGGTTCGCGCGGCGGACGACGGCACCGTGGCGCTGGTTACGAACGCGACCGATCAGACGGTCATTCTCTTGCTCAGGCACGAAGGCGACCTATATACTGTTTATTCGAATCTTGAACAAACTAGTCTTAAGCAAAACGACCGGGTTCTGCGCGGTCAGTCGGTGGGCAGGTCGGCAGGCGGCGACCCGCCATTCGTTCACTTCGAAGTTAGAATCGGAGCAAATAGCGTTGATCCTGAATCATACCTCTAGCGGATGCCGGAGCGCGGATGCCGCCCTCCCGCCAGGATCTTGCCTTCCCGGAGGATCGAAAACCCATGCGATGCCTGATGCCAGTGACGGATTGACAGGCGATGCGGCCATGTCCTCCAACGCGCCCAGTCGCGCCGGGTCGCATAGCCGAAACCGAGGTGGTCTAAATTGGCCGTACTAAGGAAAACTGTCGAGGTTTACGAGGGAAACAGGCGCCTCAAGGTTCTTCGCAAGCGAAAAATCATGAAGCTCCCGTGCAAAATCGCCGGCGCGCAATTCGATAAATATATCTACCCGCTGTATCAATATCGCTCCGGACAAGCCGCCATTGACATTCTCGACAAGGGCTACCACGAATTTGCTTGCGAAGATTGGAGTAGTGAACAGAAGCTAAGGTGCCAGGACGATACCGATTCGGTCGCGCCGAACTGGTCCATTGTTTCGCAAGAGGATAGTCGCTTTCTTTTTTTCGACGGTTCGGAGAAGCTCCTGCGCACCGCCGCGGACGAACTTTGGAAATACGGGCTTGTCGCGCCGACATTCAATCCGTTCGAAAAGCCGGATACGGACAATTTCCGCAACGATTGGTTTATTAGGCTGGATCCCGACCGAGCCCTGAACGAAGTCGAGCCCATAGTCGGAAAAGTCTTTTCTGAGAACAACGACGCGGCGCAATCGGAAACCGCCAATTCCGACGCGCTGCTGTCCCTTCTGCCGAAGCAATTGCAAGAGGAGCTGTCCCGCGCGGCTCTGGAAGACGGGTCGCCGCAGGCCATAGTGCTGTGGCTCAGCTCCCAGCTCGAGGCTGCCAGAAAGGACGTGGTATTTGAGCGCGCGGCGCGTTCCGAGGAAGTTCAGGCCCTAAGAGCTAAAGCGGAGCAGCTGGAAGCAAAATTGGAAGCCGCGCGCGAAGACAATGCGGCCATTAAGTTAAAGCACGAGACTGAAATCGAAATCATTCAAGGCGAAAAGGAACGCCTAATCAACAAGTTCGACAAGGAAGCGGCGGGAGCGATCCAGTCCTATGCGATCGAAAAGCAGCTATCGTCCCTCAAATCATCGATTAGCGCCCTGGACCAGAGGCTTGAAGACAAAGACAATTTGGCCGCGATCAACGAAGAGCTTTCAGCGCAAGTCGAATCGCTGTCGCTCGAGAACGAAGGGCTGGAAGCCAGGCTGAGAGAATTATCGGGAACGACCGCGCGATTCGCACCCGGACAGAAGCTTTCCAGCGCTCTTGCGGTGGAAGCGCTAAGGCAATTCGAAAATCTGGAGTTTCACTACGAAACGCCTGACATAATTCTTTCGAAATTCACGGATCCGGCTAATTTGTTCGAACTGCTGCGCCAGCTGGAGAGCGGGCAGGATGTTCCATCGCGCACCGTCTCCAACGCCAGGACCTGGCGCGAAGTGAACAAGCACATTCGCACTGGAAACACGAGCGGCAACGCCAATATGGGACGGATCTACTTGAAGAAGGAAAGCGACCGCAAGCTGTCCGTCGTCATCCATCACAAGCGGAATGAATCCGAGCAGTCGCGATTGATAAACAAGCTGCGAGACGCCAATTTCTTCCGGCCTCTGAAATTCTAATCGAGCCGCGCAGATTGGCCGAACGGTCGATGCGCAGCGGCCGCTCGCACTGGAGGAATCGATTATGGAAAATCAAAAATTCGCCCTGGTTACCGGGGCCGGGTCGGGCATCGGCCGCGCGGCCGCGCTTGCTCTGCGGGCCAGCGGGTTTCAGGTCGCCCTTGTCGGAAGGCGGCGCGAGATGCTTCGGAAAACCGCCGAGCTTTCCGGCGGCGCCGAATCGTTTCTCGTTTGCCCGGCGGACATAGCCGACGAGAGCTCGGTCGAAACCGTATTCGACACCGCGGTCGAGAAGTTCGGAAGGCTGGACCTCCTGTTCAACAATGCCGGAATCAGCGCTCCGGCGGTCGAAATGGACGAACTTGACGTCGCCGACTGGCGAAGATGCGTGGATGTCAACCTAACGGGTTCCTTTCTCTGCGCGCGCAAGGCATTCGGAATCATGAAGCGGCAATCGCCTAGGGGCGGACGCATTATAAACAACGGCTCGATATCGGCGACATCGCCTCGGCCCAAGAACGCGCCCTATACGGCCACGAAGCACGCGATCTCGGGACTGACCAAATGCATCGCCCTTGACGGGCGGCCGCACGACATTTGCTGCAGTCAAATCGACATTGGAAATGCGGGAACGCCTCTTACCCGGCAATTCGGCGAAGGCGTGGCGCAGGCGAATGGCAGCGTCGCTTCCGAACCGGTTTTCGACGTCAAGCACTGCGGCGATGCGATCGCCTACCTTGCCGGCCTGCCGTTGACGACAAACGTGCTTTTCATGACCATAATGGCATCGAAAATGCCGTTCGTCGGCAGGGGATGAGTAGTCTCCTAGGCAGCCGGCGCATGATTTGCCGGCGAGGCCGGTCGCGTGATCCGGACATTCGGCGCCGGCTTTAGAATTCTTGCCCGAATTAGGCGGAGACGCCCTGCTTGCCGGCCAGGTCCACGAAGAACTGCCACGCTACGCGCCCGGACCGGGCGCCGCGGGTTTGCTGCCACTCGATTGCCTGGGATAGTAGCGAGTCATCGTCGAACGCCACGCCGTATTCCGTGCAATACCGACGCACCATCTCGAGATAGTCGCTCTGGCTGCAGGGGTGGAAACCGAGCCAGAGGCCGAATCGGTCGGAAAGCGACACCTTTTCGTCAACCGCTTCCGAAGGGTTTATCGCAGTCGAACGCTCGTTTTCGATCATGTCCCGCGGCATAAGATGCCGCCTGTTCGACGTGGCGTAGAAAATAACGTTCGCCGGCCGCCCTTCAACGCCTCCGTCGAGCACGGCCTTCAGCGTCTTGTAGTGGGAATCGTCGTGAGAAAACGATAGATCGTCGCAAAAGAGTATGATCCGCTGGCTAGTCATATCGTGCAGATGCCGCAGGAGCGGGCCTATCGTCGGCAGGTCGTCTCGATGGATTTCAACCAGTTTCAGGCCGGGAAACTCTCTGGCCAGAACTCCGTGCACCGCCTTGACGAGAGACGATTTCCCCATGCCCCGCGCGCCCCAGAGCAAGGCGTTGTTGGCATGGTAACCGCGAGCGAAATTGTCGGTATTTGCGAGAAGCGTATCCCTCGCCCGGTCAATTCCCACCAGGAGCTCGATGTCGACGCGATTCACGTTGGTGACAGGATCCAGGCGGCGCGCGTCCCCTCTCCAGACGAAAGCGTCCGAACCGGCCAGGTCGGGGTCCGAACCCGGCTTCGGGCTCAGGCGCTCGAGAGAATTCGCGATTCGAGCCAAATAGCCTTCGACTCCGCTCATGACCCTTTTTCCGCGCCGCTTTCGTCTTCATCGTCGAAAATCAGGCCCTGTTTCCGCAATTCGCGATTGCGCTTTTTCTCGACGCGCCGAACGAGCCAGATCGAAATTTCGTAAAGCCCGTAAACCACCGTGAATAAAATGACCTGCGTTATGACATCGGGCGGCGTAACGACCGCGGCAAGCACGAGTATGCCCACGACCGCGTACTTTCGAACTTCCGACAGCCCTTTGGCCGAGACGAGCCCGGCCTTGCCCATTAGCGTGAGAAGCACAGGCAGCTGGAAGCACAGGCCGAATGCCAGGATGAATTTTATCGTCAGCGTCAGATACTCGGCGACCGATCCCTGGAAGGTGATCCCGGCTTGCGCCAAGGCATCATTCTCGGCGACGGCGTCCTCGCCGCCAAGCAGAGAGCCCTGCTGCTGAAATCCGAGAAAGAAATCGAATGCCAGCGGAATAACGATGTAGAACGCGAACGCCGCGCCGGCGAAGAACATCGCCGGCGATGCGATTATGAAGGGAAGAAAGGCGTTTTTTTCAGTCTTGTAGAGGCCCGGGGCGACAAAGCGCCACATTTGCAATGCGATATATGGGAAGGCGAGAATAAATCCGCCCATCAGGGAAATCCGTATGGCGACGAAGAAGCCTTCCTGCAGCTTGATTAGAATGAGACCGCATTCCTGGCCCCGGTCGACCAGCTCCGCGCAAATCGGCTGCGTGAGAAAATTGAAAATCGGATTCCATACCAAAAAGCAAAGGATCATTCCGATGAGAAAGGCCACAAGTGAGTGAATCAGACGGTTTCTAAGTTCCGCAAGATGTTCGACTAGAGGTGCGCGGGTGTCGTCAATTTCATCCTTGCTCATGAATCGGACTCGGCTCTCCGGGATTCTTCGTCCGATTTGGCAACTGGTTCGTCGTAGCTCGAGGTGCCCGACAAGGCCATGTCGTACGCGTCCGCGTCCGCCGAATCGTCCATCGCGCCGCTAGGCGGCTGCTGGGAGGCGGTGGCTTGCCTTTCCGCTGGATCTTCCTCCGGCGCAACGGATGCCGCGGATTCTTTCCCGCCGGCTCCCCGGCTCTCGGACTTCGCGTCGCCGGTCTTTTTTTCCTCGGTGTCCGCGTTCCTTTCCCGAGAAATCGAGTTCTCGGGGGCTGGCTTCATTTTCTTCGACGAATTATCCCCGGTCATCAAGTCGTCCTGGAATTCCTTGGCAGCCGACCTGACGGCATCAAGCCCAAACTTTTTGGGCGAAGCCGCGGCTTTAATTTCCTTGGAGATGTCCTTGACCCCGCTCTCGTCGGCAGCCTGATTCATCGCCCGCTGAAATTCCCGGGCCATGCCTCTCATTTTTCCCGTAAATCGACCGAGCGTCCGAAACATTCCCGGAAGGTCTTTCGGACCGACAACGATAAGAGCGACGATGCCGATAATTAGGAGTTCGCTCCAACCAATATCAAACATGGCCGCAGGTCGTCCCGGTTCAAGTTTCCTTGGTTTCGTTTTTCGGAGTTACGTCTCTTGCTTCGTCGGCGGCGGCGGCCTCGAGTTCGGCCTTGCCATCAGTAACGCCTTTCTTGAATGCAGTGATGCCCTTGCCGACTTCTCCCATAATCGCCGAGATTTTGCCTCGGCCGAAAAGTACGATCACGACAACCGCAATGAGCAGAAGACCCGGCAAGCCTATATTGTTGAGCATAGCGTATCCCTTCCTTCTGGCAGGCGGCAATTCTTGCCTGCCCGTTCACTCCCAGCATTATATAGCAACGTTTCTTGAAGAATTTAATACCTCATGCGCATATAGAGCAATCAAAATTCTCGCGATGCCATTGCGCCTTGTCCGGCAGCGCCGAATTTAGTCATTTCCCGGCGATTGGCGAGCGGCGCGCCGCAATCGATCGGCCTCCCTGCTCAGGCTAGTTCGCCGAATTGAAAAACGGGTACGCCGACGAAAGCGGGTCGTGAACACGGCCATGTCCGGTACGTGGAAAAACATAGCATCGGTCGCGACGCATGCTTAACCAGAAAGGCGTCCCTTTCCGGGGCATGAATACGGCCGGAACCGCCGCTTTTAGCACCGACCGGTCAAAATCCATCCTGAGTTCCACTAAACTTGAATCGCCGATAAATCGAACGCGTTCGACGATTCCGCGGGCCGGCACGCCGTCTTGGGGAGTAGGATTCGGTCCGGACCCGTTGCGGTCGAAGTCTATTCGGAAGTGCTGAGGGCGAATGATTATCTCGACTTCCGTTCCGTCCGTATACCCGGGCGCAAAAAACTGGCCGAAAGGCGTTTGAACGAGAGAATTGTTGACTTTGCCGTGAATGAGGTTGATCTCGGAAAAGAAGGATGCAGCCTCGCGGTCGACGGGATTATTGTACATCGCGTACGGCCCGCCTCTTTGAATAATTCTGCCGTCTCTCATCAGCAGAATTTCGTCGCCCATGCGCATGGCTTCCTGCGGTTCGTGCGTAACGAGGAGCACCGCGGTCTTCTCTTCCTTTAAGACCGCGATCGTCTCGTCGCGTATGCCGTCTCTCAGTCGGTGGTCGAGGCTTGAGAACGGTTCGTCCATAAGCAGGATTCCCGGCCTCGGCGCCAGTGCGCGCGCCAGAGCCGCTCGCTGCTGCTCGCCGCCCGAGAGCTCGTGCGGGTATTTGCCGCGGAAGCTCTCCATGGCGACTTTTGAAAGCAGTTCGGAAACTCTCGCCGCGCTCTCTCGGCGGCTTCCCTTCAATCCGAATGCAACGTTGTCCCCGACGGTTAGAAACGGGAACAAAGCGAAGTCCTGGAACATCATGCCTACCGACCTGTTTTCGGGCGGCGTGTGAATCCTGTCGTCGGAAACCGGCACCCCGCCGATCGCGACCAAGCCCGAATCCTGCCGGTCCAGTCCGGCGATTATACGCAGAGTCGTGGATTTTCCGCATCCGGATGGTCCAAGAAGACATGAAATCTGGCCGGCCGAAACAGTAATCGACACATCGGAGACAATTTCCCGGCCGCCTAGTCTGCGGGTTACGGAATGTACTGTTAGCCTAGGCGCCGAACCTGCGTCGCTATTCATGCCGCCATTCCAAACTCGGCCGTTCAAGTAGACCGGCTCGATAGCAAGATAGCTTCGGCGCGGCAAGCCGGACGGCGCCGCGGCGCCGGCAGGGGTCGAGAATTCCGGCTATTTGCCGCCGCGCAAATGGCCGCGCCGGAGATAATTCGGTAGGCAGCACGATTGTTTCGCCGATTGCCGCACGGTCGCTCGCGGCCGCATGCCGATTCTCAATTTCGAGATCCCGTCCAAATCAAACGCCGCAGCCTGAAACGAACAGGGGGAATTCAACCGAGTTCAGCGTGCGCGAGCCGACGCTAGATTGTCGCGTTCGTCGCTCCGCCGTCCAAAAGGAGATTTTGCCCCACAATGAATCCGGCGTAGCGGGAGCAGAGAAATGCACAGGCGGCTCCGAAGTCGCCCGCGGTTCCGTAGCGCCTCGCCGGAATCGTATCCTGCCTGCGTTTTCGAACATCGTCCTCCGTCAGCCCCTCGGCGTTCGCGGCCGTCCGATCCAGCATCGTTGCGCGGTCCGTCGAATGAATACCCGGCAGCAAATTGTTGATCGCAACCCCGTGCTGAGCGACCTGGCGCGATGTTCCGGCAACGTACCCGGTCAGGCCCGCCCGAGCGCTGTTGGACAGTCCCAGCACCGGAATCGGAGCCTTGACCGACTGCGATGTAATATTCACGACACGTCCCCATCGCCGCTCGATCATGCCGGGCAGCACGGCTTTGATAAGAGCGATTGGCGCAAGCATGTTGGCGTCGAGCGCGCGGATGAAATCCTCTCTGTCCCAGTCGCTCCAAAGTCCTGGCGGCGGCCCGCCCGCATTGTTGATCAATATATCCGGATCCGGGCATGCTTCGAGCAGCGCCTCTCGGCCGGCTTCCTGAGATACGTCTGCCTGCACCTCGACGACTTCGACTCCCGTCCTGTCGCGAATTTCCCTTGCCGTAGCTGCAAGGATTTCGCCGTTTCTTCCGTTTACGACAAGGTTGACTCCCGCTTCGGCGAGCGCTTCCGCGCATCCGCGACCGAGTCCCTTGGAAGACGCGCAGACGATCGCCCGTTTTCCGGAAATGCCTAGATCCATCTCGCTGCTTCTCCTGTTATCTAGCGATGAGCGCCTCTGAAAGATCATCGAGGGCGCCGAGTCAATACCAGAAAACCAACAAGGGCGCGAATCAACTCGCGATGAAAATTTTCTTGCGAATAGTCGGAATTCCGAAGTGAATCGGCACGGTTCGCGCCAGGAGGAGCCTTTTTTGGCTCATCGGAAAGTAAAAAGCTCCAGGCATTCGGAATTTTCGCGACTGCCCCTTCCGCATGACAAGGGGAGTCAGGACTTCTCCGCCTTGTTAAAATCGGGATGGCTTAAGCGCGTGCGGGGAGCTATCTTGTCGTCAGATTGAATTTGCGCCCCATTGATAGGCGGAAGGATCGGACAATAGACTAGAATTGCGAACGGACCGATTGGACGGGCGGCGGGCCATATATACCGCGAAAATGTCGCCAAAACGGTTTCGGAATAATTTCCGGCTCTTGGCAATTCGCGACGATCCTCTCGATTCGGTACTGCCGCCAAGCGGCTATGCCGACGAGCGCGTGCGGCCTCGATGACAGCATCCGGCGCCTATCAATGCAACATACTTAACTCATTCATATTTCCTTTCCTTTTCATTTTCCTTTTTCTTAGGGCTTGCACTGTATTGACGCCGTTCCAGAGGATTTTCAGTCCCTTCCAGAGCTTCTGGGTGCCCGGAAGCGGCTGGCGCTTCGAGGTGTGGAATCCCGCAAGCCCGGCCGCGAGGACAACGAAGGTCCGGATATCCATGTCCGGCGGCCCGCGCGGGACCTTGAAGCCGCGATCCTCGGCGAGGAGGCAGACCATGTCGATGTCGTCCCGCGCGACGTGGAGCCGCGCCGGGTCGTCCGGCCTTTCCCGGGCGAGCAGGGCGAGGTCCCAGACCCGGAAGGCGGTGATCGCGTCGAAGGCGAGGCACTTCTTCAAGTCGTCGGCGTGGTCGAGGCGACGGTCCTTGAT
>MKWU01003417.1_pt1 | contig 21041 bp, 10 predicted proteins | sample 809101 | NCBI WGS metagenome assembly MKWU01 (sample SAMN05860141, study PRJNA318959) | sponge metagenome | host: Aplysina aerophoba | place: Slovenia: Piran, Adriatic Sea, Gulf of Piran | collected 2013-05-07
GCCCGGAGGTCGAGTCGCTGGTGGCGGAGCGCGGCGGGCGTGTAGTCGGCCACGTGGCGTCGCTGGAGTGCTGCTACCGGATCCATGGCCGCACGGTCGTCGGTGCCCACCGGATGCTCTGGATGGTCGAGGCCGACGCGCGGGGCGCCGCCGGCGTGCCGCTGGGGGGCCGCAGCCCGGACACCGACTTCGAAATCGTGCTCGGTGGTACCGCCGCCACCAAGGCGATCCTCGTGATGCGAGGTTTTCGCCAGGTCGGCGAAGCGCTGGAGGTGCGGCTGTCGACGAGCTGGCCCGGGAAGGCCCTGGCGACGGACGGCCCTTCGATCACGTTGCGGGATTACGACCCGGCCGTCCGCGCGCTCCCGGCGGCCGACGACATGCTGGTCAACGTCGCCGATCCTGAGCACCTGGCCTGGCTCGGATCCTGTCCGGAACACGATTCCCTCCTGTTCACGCTGGAACGCTCCGGCGAGGCGCTGGGCCCGGTTCTGCTCTACGTGAACCGCGCCAACACGCCTCCGACCGGGCGTATCGTCCACATGCCGTACCTCGAGGAAGGCGCCGCGACCGGGCTTGCCGCCATCCTCGACCGGCTGGGCGAGGAGGGATGCGCGGAGGCGAGCGTCCTCACCACCGAGGGCGGGCTGCTTCAGGCCGCGGAGTCGCTCGGCGGCGAGGTCTTCTACCGGCGTCCGCTCTGGTTTCGCAACCCGAACGGGAGGGTGGCGCCGGATCGGTTCTACCTCACCTACATGGAGGGAGATCTCGCATACCGGCGGGTGTAGGGCTGCGCTCGAAAGCGACCGGCACGGACCCGGGTCAGGCCAGCAAGGTGGCGAGGCTCTGTCGCCACTCTGCCTCGTCGACGACCTTGAAGTTCGTCGATCTTTCCCGCATCGCCGGTACGAAGTCGGCCCAGTCCGCGCGTTTCGCGTGTTCGTTGCAGAGGTCGAACACAGAACGCTTGTAGGTTGTGTCGTCGGCGTGTTCGAGGTGCAAGCCCTTCGTCTCCACTACGAAGACGCGGTGGAAGGCATCGTCTGGATTCGGCTCGTCTGGCTTCAGCGTGAGGATGAAGTCGGCGTAGATGCGGCCGCGCCTCCAACCCTGGACGTAGTAGTCCTTGCGCGCTCTGTTGCGGTACCAGAAGAACAGGCGTTCCTGCTGGTCGAGGTAGGTCGCGACCTTGTTCTCCAGTCCGTTCAGGTCGTCTTCGCCCGTTCGGTCGAAAAGGTTCAGGAGGTACTGGCCGCCGTCTTCCCGGTTCGCTTGCCTGGCGGAGCGCGATTCGATGGTCTCCGGCAGGCGATTGAAGCCGAGCTCTTCGGCGACGACGATGAAGCGCATCTCGCCGCTGTCGAGCATTCGGCGGAAGGCATCTCTGGCCATTCGGTCGCGTTCGGCGTGGAGGTGACGCCGAAGTTCTTCCAGGACGTAGACGAAGTTGGTTCGAACGCGCGCCGGGGGGTGGCGATCCAGGAGTTCTTCGAAGACCCGCCGGGCGAGAGCGTGCCCATGCCAGGGGTTGGCAACGACTTCGAGCAGATGGCGCGAGGCCAAGGCGTAGCTCAACTCGACCGCGGTGTGCTGGCCCTCCGCTGGCCGATCCCTTTCCTCTTCGTCGAGGCCGATGCGGAAGTCGGCCCCGCCGGGTGGCGTGTCGTCCAGCGGGAGGTCGGAGAACTTGTCGATGTCGGCGCGCGACCAGTCGACTCGGGAGAGCAGGTCCGTCTCGTAGCGGACCGGCCGCCAGCGGCCATCGTCGCGAATCATGAAGGCCGGCAGCACGAGATTCCGCGTGGCCGCTCGGAAGTCCTTGCGCTGCCGTTTGACGGCGAGTTGGCGTACGACGCCGGTTTCACCCGTGTCATCGACGATCCGCCCTTGAAGGTCGCTCAGACCTTCCAGGCCGAAGCCCTTGCGAACCTGGGCCAGCAGGTCGGCGCCTCGACGCTGGAAACAGAACACGTAGCTCTCGTCCAGTGCGGCGTTGTGCGTCTTGTGGGCATACGGTTGCCGGAGAATGCGGCCGACCAGTTGGGTGAGTCCCGTCTTTGAGCTGGGGCGCGTGAGGATCGCCAGCACGTAGGCGAAGGAGCAGTCCCAGCCCTCCTGCAGCGCCTGTTTCGTGATGATGTAGCGAATCGGGCAGTCGTGCGAGAGCAGGCCTCCGATGTCGTCGACTTCCTTCAGTTCGTCCGTCTGGCTCGACTTGACGGCGACTTCGGCGGGTGCGATTCGCCCGTGCTGGTGCAGGTACTCCCTGACGTCCTCCGCGTGCACCAGCCCGGACTCCCGTTGGTCCCGTCCCGTGCGTTCCACCTGAACCAGGCAGATGGGACGAATGTAGGTCCCGTCCCCGGCCTGCTGCTTTCGAGCCTCTTCTTCCAGTCGTTCCCGGTGTTCGATGGCGGCCAGCAGAGTGTCCTGCCAGGAAGCGTTCGGCCGGCAACTGATGTGCAGGTCGAGCTTGACCATCTCCTCGGCCAGCAGATCGCGCCCGAGTATCTCCACCAGCACGTTCGCCTCGCGCGGCGGCGTCGCGGAGAGTTCGACGATCGCGCAGGGATTGAAGCCCTCGAGAGTTGCTCGGGCGTTGCGGCTGTACGCCTTGTGCCCTTCGTCCAGGACGATCAGAGGCCGCAGAAGTCGCAGCGTGTTGCCGAGCGAGGTCTTGATCTGGGGTCCCCACAGGCCATGTGCTTCGTCGAACGTGTCGAGGTTGGAAACGTCCCGCAGAACGTCCGCGTGGGCTCTCGGGTTCCCCTCGTCCGGGAAGAACCGGTCGAACCCCCCACTGTCGCGGAACATGCGGAGTTGTTCCTTCGTTCTGCGGTTGGCTGAGGGGAGCATCAGGAGGAGCACGCACAGGTTCTCGGCTACGTCCCGCGGACCGAATCCGTTCTTCTTCTCAAGAATCAGGGTGCGGCCCGCCGATGCCATGTCCAGACGCTGGCGGTAGTAGTGGTTGCGGTCCTTCAGCGCGGCCAGGGTCTGCCGGTAGATCTGGGTGCTCGGGACGATCCAGAGGACGAGTCCGGTCTGGCTTCGCCGGAACTTCGTATTGACCTGGTCGATGACGTGAAGGGCCAGCAGCGTCTTGCCGCCGCCGGTGGGGATCTTCAGGCAGAACACGGGCAGCGGCCGGCCCACGCCGTCCGTTCGGTCCGTGTACTTCTGCCGCGCCGGTACGGACTTCTCCCATGCCCGGCGGACCCAGTCGAAGCCCCATTCCGGGTTCTGTGCCCGAGCCTTCTCGTCCTCGGCGCGGTAGTGAGCGAGATGGTCGAGAAGCCTGCCGGTCCCCGCCAGGGTGCGGCGCTGATAGTCCTTCAGGATCATCGCGCGTCGCGGCTCAGGAATCCGCGACCGCGCGGTAGATCTCGAACGGAAGCTGGCAGAACTCGACCTCGTAACGGTTCAGGAAACACTCGTCGAGATACTTCGTGGGCGCGAACACGACCCGCTTTCGCCCGTTCGCCGGCGGCAGCGCCTTGGCGAACGCCAGATCGAGTGCAAGTACTTTCAGGCGCTCGGCGTCGGGCTCGTAGACCAGAAACACGTCGGTGGTGGCCGTGCTGCCGATCAACCAGCGGCTACGGTCCATTTCGTCCGGTCTCAGTTCCTCGCCTGTCGCGGTGAAGAAGATGTAGCCGGCCAGCGCGTCGTAGGCAGGGAGTTCTCCGGCGTCGAGGAGCGATTCCTCGCGCATCGGTCCGCCGAGCTCGAAATAGCTGAAGGTGCCGCCGAGGCCTTCGCGGAGACCGTCGTCCTTGGCGTCCGGTACGCCCTGTGCAACCCGGCGGACCCGCTCCGCGGTCAGGGTGTCGGCGTAGTCCTCGCACTCGATGAGCACGAAGCGGCGGTTGCTGCCGTCCTCCTTGTTCTGCGCAAGTACGGCGTGTGCCGTCGTGCCGGAACCGGCAAAGGAATCGAGCACGATGGAGTCGTCGTCGGTGGCGATCTGCAGGATGCGCCGAATGAGCGTCGTCGGCTTGACCGTGTCGAACACGTCCTCCGAACGCTCGAAGTCCGCAAGGGCGACAAGTTCCTTCTTTGCCGCTTGCGTGTGTCCCACGTCCCTCCAGGACCAGAGCGTTTGGGGAACCACGCCTTCCTGGACTTCGGAGAGGAACCGCTTCAGTCGAGGCATGCTCTGTCCCTTTACGCCCCACCAGATTCGCCCGTCCTCTTCAAGCTTCGAGAAGTTCTCGGGCGAAACCCGGAAGTAGTTGCCGATAGACGGCTTGAACGTCTTGCCGGACGGGCTGGTGACCTCGTAGGTCCCCTTGCTGTAGTAGTTCCTCGCCGTCAGATCGCTCGACGCCCACGGTCCGCGGGCGTCGTTGTCGGGGTTCTTGTAGCGACTCCTCGCGTTCTCGCTTCGCTTCAGCCGGTTCGGGGTCCAGCGCTCCGCGTCGCGCGCGTAGACCAGGATGAAGTCGTGGTCTTGGGAGAAGTGGCGGGCGGTGTTCTTCGGGGAGAAGACCTTCTGCCAGATCACGGTCGCCACGAAGTTGTCTTCGCCGAAGACCTCGTCCATCAACGTGCGCAGGTGGTGCACTTCGTTGTCGTCGATCGTCACGAAGATCGCGCCGTCGTCCCGAAGCAGCTCTCGCAGCAGTTTCAGGCGAGGCATCATCATGCAGCACCACTTGTCGTGCCGGGTCAGATCGTCCCGGTCGACCGCCTTGCCCAGCCACGCCCGCATCATGGGCGAGTTCACGTTGTCGTTGTACACCCAGTCCTCGTTGCCGGTGTTGTACGGCGGGTCGATGCAGATGCACTTGACCTGCCGGTGCAGCGTCGGCTGGAGGGCCTTCAGGGCCGCCAGATTGTCTCCGTGGACGACGAGGTTGTCGTGAAGGCTGGGAGTCGTCGACAGCCCGCGGCTCGGGACGGCCCGCAGCTCGTGGAAGGGCACCGTGAGATGGTGGTTCTCGATGAGAGTCCGGCCCTTGAAGTGGAGACGCGGCATCGTCCCTAGAGGATCGTCGTTCCAAGGGCCGACGTCAAGGACCTGCGGAGGTTCCGCGGAACCGGGTGAGCCAAGCCCGTGCAGTGTAGAGCGTGACGCTGGAGATGCAGCGTTGCTCCGCGCCGGGCGGAGGTGGGGGAGCGCAGGCCGGCGGACCAGCGGGGGGCCGCCATCTCCGCCTAGAGAGGGTAGCCCAGACGGCTCTCGACCGCGACTCGGGTGTCCCAGCGGTCTGCGTCTCCAGCATAGCTGCTGGCAATTTCATCGAAGATACCACCTACACGAGGCCAGTGCACAGAGGTCTCTTGCGCCATTTTTCGATAGGTCGCGGCCATTTCGCGCTCCTGATCCCCGCCTTCCGCTGGAGCCCTGGTAGTGACGCCCCGGGCCCCCAGCGCCCCGTGTACGAAGCCTCGGTCCACCTTGGGAGATGCCGTTGATTCGATGGCGTCGCAGACGAGGGCGTTTGGCCTCACCACCTCGCCCGTCGCCGAGCATCGCGCCAGCCACTCGCCAATCGTGAAGTCGCCTATCTCCCTCCGGCCGTAGTGGGCACAAAGCACGCGGGCCGACGAGAGCCACTCCCTGAGAGAGTTCGCGTCGCCTTCGCCTCTCTCGTCGCCGCCTGGCAACTGCCTGACTCTGCTTAGGAGCTCGTGGCACGCTTCGGCCATGGCCTCTCGGCGGAGTTGATCGTCTATGTGCCACTCAGGCGGGTCACAGCCGCCGTCAGCCCTGCCGTAGACTCGCGCAAGCACTTGGACAAAGAGCACCGGGGACTCCGCGAGGGTCTGCTCCAGGTTGGGGATCTGGTGCTTGGTGTGCAGGAGTCCTCGGAGAAAGGTGAACTCAAGTTGAGCCATCGTCTCGACGGTCACGTCGGGCCGGCGCTCCAGCGAGTCGAGCGCCCTGCCAAGCCTGTGATTCTCCGGTACCGGGTCGCCTCCGATCTCCGCGAGATCGTGCAGGAGGCGTATCAACCGGGCCGTTTCGACGGAATCGGGAGTGGACGCGACGAAGCCGAAGGCGACGGCGGGCCTTCCGGCCTCCATGAGGCGGTCGACCGCTTCGTTGATGGTCGCGTCAGAGTGATCGTCGGCTCGCCCCGTCCCGGCGTTCGCCCAGTAGTCCGTCTGGACCGTCTCGGATTCGCCGTCGAGCCGGTGCCATGTTTCTATGTCGAACGGCATCACGCGGAAGATCCGGCGCCTCGCGGTTTCGTCGTCCTGGGAAACGTGGCAGTCAAGGAGGCGGTTGGCGAAACCTGCTTCAGCCCACTGAACGACGCCCGCGAACAGTTGGTGTCGCTGCTGGCGAAGACTGTCGCTCGATGTCGGATCGAGGCTTGAACGGACGAGCGACACGATCTCGTCTTCGTTGGTCAACAGCCGGTGTGCGAGGCGGCCGACGACGTACGGGAACTCGCAGCGCTCGGCGAGTTCGCGGAGAGCCTTGGCCTTGCCGGACTCCCACAGCTCCCCGAGAGCCTCGACTCGGAGAGTTTCGGTCCGCTCCTCTTCTTCCTCGTGACCGAGACTTCTTGTTTCCTTGTCATGCCGCAACGGCCACCAAGACTGAAAAAGCCATCTGTGACGCTGCAGCGGATCGGTCGGCGTCAGGTGCCGGAGAGCCCGCTTCTTGTCGGTTTCGTCGTCGGTCCAGCAATCGCGAACGCACTCCGCGAGTTCGGCGATAGCTCTATCTGATTCTGCCTTCTCCGCCCACTGTCGAACACGCTTCCACACCTCTACGCGCGCCTCACGGTCGAGGAGGCGCATTTGCTTGACGAGTCGTCCGAGACTGCGTTCGTCGTGTCCCTCGTGTGCGAGCAGGAGACGCCGAGCCGTGCGGACCATTTGGGCGCTCTCTTCCTGAGTGACGTGGCTTTCCAGCAGAGAGGGAGGACCTCTCCACTCCAGCGGAGGGTTCGGGACCGCGACGCCACCGGGTCGCGGAAGAAGAGCTAGACAGACGCGTTGGCCGAGATCCGGGTTGCGGGCGGTGAGGGCTTCCAGTACGCGGATGCGGTCCTGAATGGGCGCGCCAGTCTGCGGAAGCCAGTGGCGGAAGAGCGAGACAAGGGATCCGAAGGGAAGGTGTCCCGCGTGCGCTGCGCGTTTGGCGCCACAGAGCCGCTCCATGACAGCCACGGTTCGGGGAAACGTGCTCGGGGACCAGGCTAGACGCTGTAATGCCCACGTCAGACCTGTCCAGGGGTGGCGGGCGGTGTGTGCGTCGGCTCCTTCGGGTCTCAGAAGTTCAAGGATGGTTGGTTCGTTACGTTCCAGAAAGGTAAGTAGCGCCTCGGGCGCGGCCTCCGCATACGCTGGGAGGTCGGCCGCTTGCGACAGCAGTCTGTCCGGCGTGGCCGGCTCCAACAGTCCCCGAACGAGATCGGAGACCCGCCGTTGGGGCGCGACGCCTAGACGGTGCCCGAAGAGTCGTTCACCGTGTTCTGCGAGGAGGACGAGGGTCGTGCGGATTCCCTGTCGGAGAGCGTCCGAGTGCTTACGGACCTTCATGTGTACGGCTGCCATCCAGCGCTGGTCGGGCGCTAGGTCGAGAGCCGGGTCACGTTCGGAGAGGACGTCCCGTGCGGCCTTGAAGAAGCGGTCGAAAGTACCTTTCGTCACGAAAGCAGCCGTGGCGAAGAGCGCGTCTAACCTCGAACTGACGCCGCGATAGTCGCCAATGGACCAGACGGGAGGATCGTCATCGTGGGCGAGCTCGGCGACAGCCCCCTCAACCTCGTCGTAGTCCTCCGTCCGAGAAAGGAACGAGACGATCGTGCGGTCTGCTGGTGATTCGCTGTTCCACGCACCGAGCATGGCGAAGGGGACGAGCTTCCGGTCGGCACTGCCGTGAAACCCCGCAAGGCGTCGGCGGAGCGCGGTTGGGGAGCGGACTGTTTCGTTCGCGAGCCTGTTCGCTTCTGCTTCACTCTTCCCCATCGCGACCAAGGCTTCGTTGAAGTCCTCGGCGGGCAGAAGGCCGATCGTCGCGTCGGGTTCTCGGATCGTGGGCGTCGCGGGGTTGCTTGGTTGAATCGAAATGCAGTGAAGGCGGCGATGCAGGCTTGACAGCTTTTCTTCGACTTCTTGGGTCGAGGCAACTGCAATGAAAGCGCCGGCCGCTGCCGAAGCGAGGCGGTCTACCGCCGTGGTCTGATCGAAGAGGATGGCGCAGGCGACGGCGCTCTTGGTGCTCTTCTTGCCGGAGTTCACGAGGCAGGCGAGGAAGGCAATGGCTTCTTGCCTGGAGGCCGCTATCGTGAACGGGCGTTCCGGCGGTTGTTGCAACCAGGCGTGAAACGACGCCGAATGTTGTTCCGCTGCTGAGGCGAAGAGCTTCCGAGACAGCGGCGGCTCAGCCACTGATGACCACTCTTTCCAGAACCGGTCGAGCGATCGGTAGCCTTCAACGGGTCGCCCGAGGCGCTCGGCGAACCAGATTTGCGTCGGCGCTGACACTTCGAGCCACTGCTCCAGAATGGAAGCGTCGTATGCACGAACGTCCTTCCAGTCGTGGAGACGCTTCTTCTCCTTGACCCAGTCGCTCTTACCCGACCAGCGGCGAGGCGTTACGAACACGAAAGTGCTCCTCAAGCGTTCCTTCCTGGGGGCAGACAGGCGTGCGTCGTAGTCTTGGTTGGCCTTGCGGGTCACGTCTCGGCTGCATGTGAGCTCCCAGCCGGACCGACCTGCCGGGATCCAGGGAGTGGCCGCGGTCGCTTCCACTTGACCGTCCCAGTTTGGGCGCTGAGCTTCGCTGTATCCTGGAAAGTCCACTTCAGTCAGGTTGCGGTTGGTCGCGTGGATCAGCCGCCTGACGAGCACGGGCAGTTCATGGCGTGCTCGAATGTCGTCCGCCCAACTCGCGATGTCCAGTGCCTGGATTGTCCGCACCGGCGGTGCATAGGGAGCTGATACCGCTGGTGACGGAGCGTTCAGCGCCTCCTGTTTGTCGAACCGGTTCTGCAGGTCTTGAAGTTGGTCGGCGTTGGCGCCGAAGACTCGCTCAAGGCGGCGCGCCATGGCAGGGGAGAGCCGCGCTTTGCCGTTCAGGAAGTTGGACATGGCGGGTCTCCCGATGCCGAGCCGTTTCGCGGCTTCGGTGACCGACATTCCCGGCGGAAGAATGTTCTGCCTTACATACTGGCCGGTGTGCTGGAGGGGGCCTTCGGACATCGTGAACGGCGAGTGTAGTGTGTCGCGCTACACAATGCAACCTGCCGACCTGCTGTAGAGCCGCTGCCGCGCGGTGGGCGGGAATTGGCCGGGTCCTTGGGTCCGCCCTGCCGGCCGCTTGCTCAGCCGTGCGGCGTCACCAGGTACTTCTCGCCGGTCGCCTGCTTCGCGTAGACCGCGACGGCAGCCGGGTCGAGAGCCTCCTGCAGGGTGACCGTCTTCACGTAGCTCGAGGCGAAGGTCGTGTTGATCTCGGCGGCGACACGCTGGCGGAGGCGGTCGGAAGCCTCGGGGCCGATCCGCTGCAGGAAGTGGGGGAGCAGCCAGCCTCCGAGGCCCCAGGCCATGCCGAAGTTCCGCGTCAAGACGGTCTGGCTGCGGTCGAGCCCGCCGTAGATGTAGACCTGCTTGAGCGTCGCCGAACCGTAGCGATTGAACTCGGGAGCGTTGGCGGACAGGGCCGCCTCCATCGCCGTCAGAATCTGGCCGGCCAGCTTGCCGCCGCCGGTCGCGTCGAAGCCGAGGGTGGCGCCGGTTTCGGTGAGGGCGGCGATCAGGTCGGCCATGAATGTGTCGGAGCTCGAGTTCACGACATGTTCGGCGCCGAGATCCCGGAGGATCTCCTCGTGCTCCACGCGGCGGACGATGTTGACCAGGGGTACACCGTCGGCGGTGCAGATCTTCTGCAGCATCTGCCCGAGGTTCGAGGCGGCGGCCGTGTGAACCAGCGCCGTATGGCCCTCGAGCCGCATCGTTTCGACCATGCCCAGCGCGGTCAGCGGGTTGACGAAGCAGGATGCGCCTTCCGACGGCGTGGTGCCCTCGGGCAACACTAGGCAACGCTTCGCTTCGGCCAGGCGGTACTCCGCGTACATGGAACCGCCGAGGACGGCCACGGTGCGGCCCATCAGGGCCTGCGCACGGGCCGAGGAACCCGCCGCGACGACGGTGCCCGCACCCTCGTTGCCGGTGGGGATCGTCTGGCCGAGTCGCCCGGCGACCAGCCGTGCCAGCCCGTCGGGGATATCGGCGAGGATGGCCGGGCCGTGCTCGCCTTCCGCGCCTCGGACGGTGGTGATGTCCGCCGGCCCGAACAGCACACCCAGGTCGGACGGGTTGATCGGCGCCGCTTCGACCCGGATGACGACCTCCTCGGGCCCGGGGTCGGGTACCGGTGTCGCGACGAGGGCGAGCTCGACCGTGCCGCCGCCGCTGTCGCCCTTGCGGATCGTGGAGTGGAGGGCGAGGCCGTTGTTCGGGAGTTCGGTCATCGGTGTTCGTCCTGGTTGGTGGCCGGTGAGGCTTCGTTGAGCGGCAGCGAGGCTATCGCGCCGCTGACGCGCCGGGTGACTATGCTCCTGGCCCGCATGCCGCACGTCATCATTGTCCGCGAAGAATCCTTCCAGCGCCCCTTCGATGCTCGCGGTTTGCTCGAGTTCTACGCTGTTCGGGCCTTGCCGGGCGTCGAGGTGGTCGACACGGAGAAGCTCCTCTATCGGCGGACCATCGATCTGGCGGCACGCTCGCCGGTCGGCGGCGAGGCGGGCGCCGACAAGGGGGTGTTGCAAGTCGGTTTCGGCGGCGGCCGGCGGGTCAAGGTCGAGGTCCTTGCTGTTCGCGGCGCTCCGCTCGCACCGGAAGTGGAGGACACGATCTCCAGCGGAGTTCGCCGGCTCTTCAACCTCGACGCGAATCCCGATCGGATCGTGGCGACGCTGGCTGCCGCGCCGGAGTTCGGAGGGGAGGGGGCGAGTTTGGCGGGGGTGCGCGTCCCGGGTGCCTGGAATCGCTTCGAAACCGCGGTGCGGGCGGTGCTGGGCCAGCAGATCTCGGTAGCCGGCGCACGCACGTTGGCGGGCCGGCTGGTTGCGGCCCTGGGTGACGAGCTTCCGGCTACCTTGCGGAAGCCTGGCCTCGAGCGCACCTTTCCGACGCCGGAGCAGATTGCTGCCTTCGATCTGCGGACGATCGGCCTGACCGCGGCGCGCGCACGGACCTTGCAGGCGATGGCCTCCGAGGTCGCGACGGGTGCTCTGCGGCTGGACGCGGAGCCGGCCGAGGTCAGGGAACGCCTGCTCGCCATCAAGGGGATCGGCCCCTGGACGGTCGAGTACATCGCTATGCGCGCCCTGGGCGACCCGGATGCCTTTCCGGCCAGCGACCTGGGGCTGCTCAAGGCGGTGAGCTCGGAGCAGCCGGTCAATGCTGCCGAGTTGGAGGCGATGGCCGCGAACTGGCGCCCGGTCCGCGCATACGCGGCGATCCTGTTGTGGCGGCGCGCTGGCGGCGGTTGATCAGGCTCTCGTCGGCACGCGAGCGAGCTACCCTTCTCGGGCCTCCATCCCGGCGCACGCTCGCCTCTTTCGGGGATTCTCCGGCTGTAGACTCGGAACATGAGCGAGCCGGTCGCCGGGATACACCCGGAACTGCCCGATGACGGCCCTGCCCCCGAGGCCGTGGAGTTCCCCGGCTGCCGGCCGGTTCGCGTTCGACGGGAGGAACTCGACGACTACGGCGACCGTCGGTTCGAGTACTGGGACGCCCGGACCGAGATCGCGATGGTGGCGGAGAACCCGACGACCTATCACGAGTACGGGGCGATGCGGCTCGCGAGTTGCGTCACGCTGATCGCCGCCAAGCGGGGGGCGCCGATCGACCTGATCGGTGCGGCGGCTCTCGTCGTGCGCGGTCCGGAAGGGCAGAAGGAACGCGTGATGTCGGCGGATCAGGTCGTCTATGTGCATCCGGCTGAGGCAAGGCCGCGTGGCGGCGAGATCGCGTACGGCGTCGATGCGCTGCCGGACGTGGTCCTGGAAGTGGACTACAGCACGGATGTGCGGCGGCGGAAGCTGAGCATCTACCAGTCCTGGGGTTTCCCGGAGGTGTGGGTGGAAGTGCCTGACGCGAGTTGGCATCACCGTCCGAAGTCCCGCCGCTCGGCTCTCACGATTCACGTCCTCGAAGGCGGTCGCTACATCGAGGCGGCAAGCAGCCGGGCGTTCCCCGGCTGGACGGCGGTGGAGATTCACCGAGCGTTGAACGAACCGGAGGCTTCGCTCGAGACTGTCGACGTGCTTCGGCGAGTTGGCGCCGCTCTCGGCTCGGCCGAGGGAACGAGCGCCGCCGATGACCGGTTTCTCAGCCGCGAACTGGCCGAGGAGCGGGATCGGGCGCGGGCGGAAGGGCGGGCCGAAGGAAGGGCCGAGGCGCAACTGGAGATGCTGCGGGTCGCCGTGCCGCGAGCGTTGACCGGGCGTGGGATCACCGTGACGCCGCGGCTCCAGGCGTGGCTCGCCGAGATTGACCAGGCGGCGGACGCGCCGGCGCTGATCGAATTGGCCCTCAGGTGCCGGGACGCGGACGACTTCCTCCGCCACGGCGGCGCCGCGCGCTGATCTTCCGCCGAGTCTGCGCCGCGGGAGTCGGTGGAGGGTGTCCGCTTGTCGGCTCGGCTGCCTGCGATCAGGGCTTGCTGACGTCGATGACCCGGACGGAGATCTTGCGGAGTTGGTCTCGAGGCAGTTGCTGCGCGAGGACGGCTTCGAGCCGTTGCCGGAGTTCTTCGGGAGTGCCGGGCCGAGTGCCGGTGTCGTCGAGCGGCGCCTGCTCGGGGTCGCCGAACCAAAGTGCGAGGAAGATGCCGTGGCCACAGGTCGCCGGATCCTGCGCGTATCTGGCGACAAGCTGGTCGCGCGCCGCGCGATACAGGGCTGGGTGGGATTGCCTCTTGATCTCGATAGGGACGTGGAAACCGAGACAGGACAGGCGGATGTCTGCGCGCCGGCTGGCGGCGTACTGACCCTCGGGCTGCGCGTCTACCTCGGCCGGCAGACGTTGCCGCAGTTGGGAGAGCAGTGCGTCTCGGCAGGCGTTCTCGGGCTTGGGATCGGTGGGCCTGCCATGGCCGTCTTGGTTCCAGTACTGGCTCCAGTCGTTCGTGTTGGCGTGGCGGATTGAGCGGGCCACTTCGTCGATCCGGTGAAGTGCGAGGGCAGCGAGGTCGGCGGCGTTGGCCGGGGCAAGATCGTCAAGGGTGGCGCGGACTTGGTCTATTTCGGGGCGTCGGTAGGAACTGTCGCGCGCGACGACCGTTTGCCGGTCTCGGGCGAGCCGCAGGTGGTAACGCCACGGATCGAGCGCCTCGTCGTTGACCAGATCGGTCAAGGCGCTGGCGGCCTCAGGTTCCGGAGAGTCGGCGAGAAGCTGTATGAGGTTGGGCAGTTTCCACGTCGTTTCCTGGCCGAGACCGACGGGCCCGTCTTGGATTTCGACTCTGCCGAATGCACGGCCGGCGTGCCGAATGAGGATGCGTAGGGCATCCGCAGGCAGCGAGTCGATGCCGGGTGCGTCCTCGGCATCGAACCACAGAAAACGTGCCAACTCCCTGGCACGAAGTTGCTTGCCGTCGAGGTACTCGTCCAGATGGCGAATGTACGCCGCCGGCACCGCGATGAGCCCGGCGACAAGCCAGTGCACCCGCTGTCCTACCGTCATGCCCTTGCTTGTCAGTTTCTTCTCGATCACGGAGCGCAGATCGGAAGTATCCGCGTGCTGAAGGGCGGCGCGTAGCAAGCGGATCAGGTTCGGGAACTGCCGTCTATGGCACCTGACCGGGAAGCCGCGTAGCAGGGGTACGCTGACCAGGCGCGCAAGCTCGGCGTGGCTGGCGTGGTAAGCGAGTTGGTCGATGAACTGAACGTACTCCTGTCCCCGGCGAAGTTCGCCGCCGATGTAGGGCAGCAGGATCGACTGAACGAGCTCGGGCTCGCCGGCGATCAGTCGCTGGTACCAATCCGGGTGGCGGTTCCGATTGGTCTGCACGCACCAGTAGAGTGCCAAGGCGAGCCGGCGGTGTTCTTTCGGCAACGCGTCCACCGACCTGTTCCCTTCCCGCTCCATGTCCGCGAGCGCGGCCAGGGCGGGCATCGAGAGGTAGTGCATGCGGGCTTGGCCGTGGAGGCGGAGAATCTCTGCCGCGTCGGGCAGATCCTCGCGCTCGAACACGCGCCGAAAACTCCGATAGACCGCCACGGCCAGATCGTGTTCATCGTCAAACTTCCTGTGTAGCCAGTCGTAGACCGGGGTCGAAGAGGTCCGCGATTGTTGGAGCCACTCTCGCGCCAGGTTGTGGAGGAGAGCCGGATCTCCGCGGTTCTGGCGCAACGCGTTCGCCTCGTCTCTGGCTTTGTCGAGCCACGTCTGTTCCCGTCGCTTGTGCTCTGCTTGGTAGGCCTTGTCGGCGGCTTCGTGTCTGCGAACCTGCTCGCGCACTTCGTTTTCCGCGTCATGTCGGGATCCCGGCGATTCCGGGAACGGGTCGTCCCGGAAATGCTCCTTGTACTTCTTGTACATCTGCGCTTGCGAGAGCAGCCAACGGGCGAGAGTCGGGCGGCTGGCCGATTCGTCTTGGGCCTGTGTCTCGCACCAGCGGTCAAAGTCCGGCGGCGCTTTGGCGCCACGCAGCCACTCAGGGGCGAGCAGGGCTCCGTGTCCGAGATTCCGTTCGTCGGTGTAGCGGCGGAGACCCTCCAGCAAGGCCGCCTTGTAGCCGGCCGGGTGCTTCTCCAGCCAAGCGCGCACTTGGGCCGAGGATTCGAGTGCCGCTCGCGATTCACTGAGTTCGTGGAAGTCCGTGTAGGTCTGTGCGGGCGCGTTCAACCAGTCGTAGAGACGCGTGGGCGTAAGCCCGCTTCCATGAAGCGCCAGTCCCCGAGCGAGAAGTCTCTCTGCCAATGCTCTTCCGTGAGGAAGTCCCTCGCGGACTAGTTCGAGCTTGGGGTGTTGCTGTGCCAACCCGTCAAGCAGCGCCGGCAAGTCGCTGTCGCTCGTCTTCTCCTCGAGCGTTCGATCCCAGAACCGTCTGTGGCGGCCAAAGAGCCTAGTGGGCCGGCAGCGGTTCAGATGAGCCCAGATCCCCGATGGCCCGATGGTGTATGGATAGAGTTGGTTCAGGATCGTGGCGGCCAGCTGATTGTCCGGATCCGGTACTGCTCCATCTTGGACGTCGGCAAGCAGACGCTTCAATTCGGCGGTTCTCCTTTGCGAGTCCGCGCACTGCCGGATGAGCGCATCGAGCGCCGCCAGAGTGACTCGTGGCCACCAGAACGGTTGCCGGACGATAGTCAGGACCGGGTCGACCAGCGAAGCCAGCGGCCCGCCGCGGCGGAGCACTCTCAGGAGAAACTCGACGGCGAGTTGGTCGTCGTCGTTCCGAGGTCTGGACGTCAGCCTGTGCCGAAACGTGGCTTCCAGGGTCGGGGCGGCAAGGGGCGCGAACATGAATTCGCTGCGGATGCCCACGGCATGCAACCGCATCCCCTCGCGTGTCAGGGCCTGCAGCAGCGAGCGCTTCTCCGGGTCGGAGAAGCCGGCGATGTCGCCGTAGAGGCCGTGCGCGATGGGATCGCGTTCGATCAACTCCGACCGTGCTTGGTCGGAGTGGGCGGCCAGCCATGCCGAGAGTCCGCGGTGTTGAGATACGACGCCCCCGTCGCCGGCGACGATCAACGAGATGGCCCGCGCTGCAGGCAGACCAAGCCGGATCCGTTTCGCGAGGTAACGACCTGCCAGGAACTCGGCCATGTGGCGGTGTACGGGTTCAATGCGTTGCTCAATCGACGTTCCGCCTGGTGTGGTCGCGAAGAGTCGGCTGTGCAGCGCGAGACGCTGGAGGCTGAGAGCTTCCCGGGCCTCGCCAGGCGACGTGCCTTCAGCGGGCGGGTCCAGGCGCTCGATCGCCAAGTGCATCCCTACAACGTCCGAGCCGGGCGCGGAGAGGACGACTCCGGGCGTCTCCGAGAGCAGTAACAGGGCGCAGATCCGACCCGCAGTTTCGAGGAGTTCGCCCCCCGCTGCACGAGCTCGGTCGGCGTGATGGTGCTCTTGGTTCTGCTCGGCGGCCAGACGTCGGCTCGCGAGTTCAAAGATCTCCAGGCGACTCGCTGGCCAGTGGTTCCCCCCTCCGACGGCCTCGATGAGGAGTGTGAGGTTCTGAGGATTGGTCAGCAGGCCGTAGAGGCCCTTGTCCTTGGCTTCCTGGAGGAAGCCTGCCGCGTCTCCCACGCGGAAATCCGCTGCGGCGACAAGCTCTACGTTCTCCGGCGTCAGCGGGTCAAGTCGGAGCACGCGGAGTTCTTGTTTGGGGGACTCGCCGCTCGGTGCGACCGCCTGAAGCCGGGTCTGGTCGTTGCGCCCCAACCAGTCGGCTTCGCGGCACGACAGCCGGAACCTCGGTGGCCTCAAGCGGCCCAGTTGCGCTCGCACACGGTCGAGAGCGGTACGCAGGTCGTCATCGCCGGCCCGAATCTCGTCCAGGCCGTCAATGAAGAGTGTCTTCTCCTGCCATTCCGGGTGGTTCGAATCGGAGAGCGTCACGAAGTCTCTGGCCGAAATCAAGACCGCGGATCGACCCAGTGCCTCACACTCCTGTTCGAAGCAGGTCGTTTTCCCCGCGCCCGGGTCGCCGAGAAGGACAAATGCCGGCTCAGGGCGAAAGTCCGCCAGGGGACGCCCCGGTTTGCCGCGGGCGATGCCGGGGTCCCGGTCGGTGACATCCGTGCAGGTTCGGTTAACGAGAACGGTCATTCTTCGGCCTCGAACCAGTCGGACGCCGGGCGGCAGAGGAACTCGGCTAGCGGCACGGTCCCAGGCGCCGAACTGTCTGCCGACACGAGGATGGTGCGTTCGGGCCGCACTTCGCGTTCGAAAATGGCCATCCCGCGGGTTCTGGCCGGCTTTGCGCCGCTCTTCACCTCGATGCCGACAACGCGGCGATACCTCGCGAGCACGAAGTCCACTTCGGCGTCGCCTCGCCGCCAATAGTGAACCTCCATGCCGGGTCCGGCGGTGTTCAGAAGGTGGGCACCTACGGCTGTCTCGACCAGGCGACCCCAGTAGGCGCGATCCTCCTGCGCCGCTTGGAAGTCGTAGTCGGAGTTCGCCGTCATCACCGCGGAGTTCATCGCCAGGAGCTTCGGTGGCGACTTGCGACGCCGAATCGCACTTCCGTCATGTTTGGACAGTCCGGCGAACAGGCCAACGGTCTTCAGCAGGTCCAGGTAACGCGCCAGTGTGGTCGTGTTGCCAGCGTCCTGCAGTTGGCCCAGCAGTTTGCCGAGCGCGACTATCTGGCCCGAGTAGGCGGCGCCGACTTCAACGAGCTGCCGGAGCAATGCCGGCTTGTACACCCGGGTCATCGCCAGCACGTCCCGGGTGATGCTCGGCTCGACCAGCGAATCCAGGATGTACTCTCGCCATCGCGATTGGTCGGGGTGCCGGGTCCGGGACGCTGCTGGAATAAGGTCTGCTGCGCCCGGATAGCCGCCGAAGTAGATGTAGCGGCGAAGATCGATGTCGAAGGCATCAGCCATTTCCGGGAGCGACCAATGGGGACAGCGGATCAGTTCGAAGCGGCCGGTCAGGCCCTCGGTCAGGTCCTCTTGGATTACCAGAGGCGCCGACCCCAAGACGATCGCGTGAAGGTGTCGACCGCAGCGGCGATCGGCGTCCCAGAGACCCTTGACGACACTGGACCAGCGGTTGATATTCTGAATCTCATCCAGGACCAGAACACAGCTTCCATGTCGGTCCGCTTCGTCCCGAGCATCGCTCCACACGTCGGTGAGCCAACCACGGTCGCGGTCGAGGCCGGTCATGTGTTCGGCGTCCAGGATTAGCGTCCCGGCCGATGGCCTTCTCCAGTCGCCGCTTCCGGGTTGGTCGATGTCCCGGTAGATCTGCGGTCCGGCGACCTCGCGGAGAGCCTGTGTGACGAGGGTAGTCTTGCCGCTCTGCCTGGGCCCGCTAAGGACCGTGATCGTCCTGGGTGGTTCCGCCAGCCGCTGCCTTAGAATCGCGACTTGAGCGCGTTGGTACTTCTGCGACATGGCGACAGGTTACGCTACTGAGTAGATTTACTCAATAGCGTGCGACGCGAGGTCTCACTCTCTGGATTCGATACTGTAAGTTCACTGCCGGACCCGTCGCAATGACTTTGGGGACCCACAGATGACCGCCACGTACCACGACTTCAAGACCCCGATCGGCACTCTTCGGCTGGTCGGAACCGGGGACTCCGTCGACCGGATCGAGTTGCCGAACCGGGCGGCCGAGCCGCCGGATCCGGCCTGGACGCCCTCGAACGGCGCCCTGCCGGCAGCCCTGGCGGAGGCGAAGCGCCAACTCGGCGAGTACTTCGACGGCAAGCGCCGGGAGTTCGACCTGCCCCTGGCCCTTGAGGGCACGAAGTTCCAGCGCTGCGTTTGGGCGGAACTACGTCGCATCCCGTTTGGCGAGACGATTTCCTACGGCGAGTTGGCGACGCGGATCGGCAAACCCACGGCCTCTCGGGCCGTGGGGGCCGCGAACGGCCGCAACCCGGTGCCGGTGGTCGTGCCTTGCCACCGCGTGATCGGTGGCGACGGGCGGTTGACCGGCTTTGGAGGCGGTCTGCCCACCAAGCAGGCGCTGCTGGACATGGAGCGAAGGACGGCGGGCGGGTAGACGCATTCAGTGCGGTCGCCGCTACGCGGCGCGTTTTCTGGCCGCCTGCGGCGGCAGCCGGCGGGGACGCCGGCGCACCCAGTGGCGAAGGCCGGCGCGAACACCGGCGGCCTTGGTTGCTCGTCGGTTCACAGGAGTCGGCGGTGCTAAGCTGTTGCGCGCTCTCGAACGCACTGCTAGCGCCACAGCCACCCCGCTTGGAGACTCCGATGTGCACACCTCGACTCGTGTTCACGGCGGCCGCAGCCGCCCTTTTCTTCGGAGGCGTCGCCCTCGCCGCGCCGCCGTCCACCGACAACTGGCCGTCCTTCCGCGGCGCCGACGCGATGAGCGTCGCCGATGACGATCCCCGTCTGCCGGATTCCTGGAGCACGGAGGAAAACGTGGTCTGGTCGGTGGACGTGCCGGGTCTCGGCTGGTCCTCACCGATCGTTCTGGGCGACCGGGTGTTCGTCACCACGGTGTGGAGTGAGGGCGAAGTCGAAGAGCCGAAGAAGGGGTTGTACCTGGGCGGGAACCGGATGCAGCCTTCCGCGGACCTTCACCACTGGACGGTCTACTGCTTCTCGGTCGAGACGGGCGAGAAGTGCTGGGAACAGGAGGTGCTCGCCGCGGCGCCGGACTTTGCGAGGCACCTGAAGAACACGTACGCATCGGAGACGCCGGTGACGGACGGTGAGCGCGTGTACGCGTATTTCGGCAACGTCGGCGTGTTCGCCTTCACGCTCGACGGCGAGCCGGTGTGGGAGCGCCGTTTCGAGGCCGTTCCGACCCGCTACGGCTGGGGTACCGCGGCGTCGCCGATCGTTCACGGCGGGCAGCTCTACATCGTGAACGACAACGAGGACCAGTCCTACATGCTGGCGCTCGACGCCGCGACCGGCGAGGAGCTCTGGCGCGATCCCCGGGACGAAGGCAGTAACTGGGCGACGCCCTTCGTGTGGGAGAACGAGCTACGCACCGAGGTGATCACCGTGGGCACCGACCAGGTGAGGTCTTACGACAAGGAGGGCAAGCTCCTGTGGCACTTCGGCGGCATGTCGTCGATCGCCATCCCGCAGCCGTTCTCGGAGTACGGACTGCTCTACGTGTCGTCGGGCTACATCGGCGACCAGGTCCGCCCGGTCTACGCGATCAAGCCGGGGGCGGAGGGCGACATCACACTCGAAGAGGACCAGCAGAGCAACCAGTGGGTGGTCTGGTACCAGCCTCAGGCGGGCTCCTACAACCCGACGCCGCTGATCTACCGCGACCGGTTCTACACCCTGCTCGACCGCGGCTTCTTCACCGCGCACGATCCGAAAACGGGCGCCGAGGTCTACGGCAAGCAGCGCATCGAGCGCGGCTCCGGCGCTTTCACGGCCTCGCCCTGGGCGTACAACGGCAAGGTCTTCGTGCTCAGCGAGGACGGCGACACGTTCGTCATCGAAGCCGGCGACGAGTTCAAGGTCGTGGGCAAGAACTCGCTCGACGAGATGTGCATGTCGACGCCCGCCATAGCGGACGGCAGCCTGTTCATCCGAACGCGCAGCAAGCTCTACCGGTTGACGAACCAGGGAGCGTCGGCCGGACCCTGATCGGCAGGCGCGAGGTGGCTAGGGCCGCGACGGTCTGGGCGGCGTTTGCCGTCTTCGCCCTCCCTGCGTTCGCGGTCGATTTCGATGACGTAGCGGAGGTGCTCCGCCTCCGGTGCGCCGGCTGCCACCAACAGGGCGGACCGGCCCCGTTCGCGCTCGAAACGTTCGAGCAGGCCCGCGCCTGGGCGTCCTCGATCAGGCGGGCGGTGGCGTCGGGGGCGATGCCGCCGTGGCATGCCGACCCGCGCTACGGCAAGTTCGCGAACGACCGGCGCCTGCCGGCGGCCGAGAAGGAGAAGCTGCTGGCCTGGGTCGACGAAGGCAGCCGGCCCGGGGCTGGGGCCGCGGCGACGGCGCCAGTCAATGCTGCCGATCGCTCGTCGGGCTGGCGGATCGGCGCCCCCGACCTCGTCTTCGAGCTGCCGGAGAAGGTGACGATTCCGGCCGCCGGCGAGGTTCCTTACCACGGCTATCGTGTGGATACGAAGTTGCCCGAGGACGTGTGGATCCAGGCGGCGGAGACGCAGCCGGGGAACGCCGCCGTCGTTCATCACGTGATCGTGCAGGCGTTTCCGGGAACCGGCGCGGCGGCGCCGGCCGGAGGCGACCCGCGTACCGTGGGCGACCTGGGCGGCTACGCGCCGGGCACCGGCCCGTTGATCATGCCTGCGGGTGTCGGCCGCCGGCTGCCAGCCGGAGCGGTGATCGACTTCCAGATGCACTACACGCCGACCGGCCGGGTGGAGACCGACCGCAGCCGGATCGGCCTCGTGCTCGCAGCCGAGCCGCCGCGCT
>MKWU01003419.1_pt1 | contig 21039 bp, 16 predicted proteins | sample 809101 | NCBI WGS metagenome assembly MKWU01 (sample SAMN05860141, study PRJNA318959) | sponge metagenome | host: Aplysina aerophoba | place: Slovenia: Piran, Adriatic Sea, Gulf of Piran | collected 2013-05-07
TTCCCCCGCCGATCCGCAGCGCGAACATCCGCGCCGTGGCGGCATTGATGAGCCGCAGGCGGACGCGGTCGCCGCGCCGGACCGTGGCCGCCGAGAACAGGGCGCGGGCGACGTTACCCATCCGCCCAGCATGAGAGAAGTCGTGGCGGTTGCCGAAGCTCTCATGCAGCGCGCCGTTGCGTTCCAGCCGCCAGTCGTCGAGGACGACGGTAATGTCGCGGTCGACGGGGGGCGGGTCCCGCTCCTCGACGATCAGCGGGCCGTAGAGCCCCCTTGCCACCTGTTCCCAGGAGCGGTGGTGGGCGTGGTACCAGTAGGTGCCGGCGTGGGGGACGTCGAATGCATAGTGGAAGGTCTCACCGGGTCGCACGGCCGCCTGCGTCAAATCCGGCACCCCGTCCATCGCGTTGTCGAGATGGATGCCGTGCCAGTGGATCGTGGAGGCCTGTCCGGCTCCGTTCTCGAAGGAAACGGAGAGCCGGTCCCCTTGGCGTACGCGGAGTTCGGGGCCGGGGGTCGATCCGTTGAACCCGAGCATGGAGGTGAGCCGGTCGTCCTCGGGCAGCATCCGGGCGGTGACCGGCCCGGCCTTCAATCGCAAGGGCGCTGTCGTCCAGCCGGTCGTCGGGAACAGGATCGACGCGGCGGAGCAGGCAAGGAATTGCCGTCGATTCATGGACTGCTCTGGATCTTTCCCAAGTTGATCACCATCCGTCGCACACCTTGAGGATGCTGTTGGGATGCTGCTCGTCCGGTTCCCTGCCCAGCACCATGCGGAAGGTCCTGGACTTGTCCACCACGAGCTGCCCATCCTCCGCCACCGCGATCTCGAAGCGGCCCAGCGGCCGCGGCGCAGGACCCTCGAAGTTCAGCCCCGACTTGAAGAAGCCGCTGCCGTGACAGGGGCACTTGAAGGCGCCCGAAGCAGTCCCGGCGGCTCCAGATGCCCCGCTCTATTTCCCGTTTCTCGCTCGTAGCCATCGCGTTTCTACTTCTTCTTGAATCAGCCTATCACCGGCCCCCCACTATGCAAGACCGAAGGTTCTACCAGGCACCGGCTTGAAACGCCGGCATTCGGGGATTCGACTCGTCATGCTGGCGGTCGTGGGCACCACCGCGGTTGCGTCCGCAGGGACCGGCGGTACAGGTCGGTGTCGCCATGAGCGAGGCTCTGCACTTGCAATGTATAACCTATTGATAAATCAGATATAAATTCAAGGAAATTGCAGAACGATCCCTTAAAGTCCTGAAGTTTCGCCGTCTGGGTGTATCGGCCGCACATGACTTCGACTTCCCTTACCAGAGTGACAACGCGGCCTTGAGGCCCACGTCTACCGCGCCCATCGCCGCAGCGGACAGGCTCCCTATACGGCGCGACAACTTGGCCCGATCGAGCGTCGTCACCTGGTGACAAAGGGCGGCACCTTCCCGGTTCAGCCCCGCGACGCCCTTGGGCAAGGCGACAGCCGTCGGCCCGCGCTGTCGCTGGGAGAGAGACGTGGACAACGGAATGACTATGACGGAACGCCAGCCGGGTGATTGGTTGAATCCGTCGTGGGAAACGACGATAACGGGCCTGCGGCCCTTCTGCTCGGAGCCGGACCGTGGCGAGAGTTGTGCCCAGTAAACATCTCCTCGTTTCACGTTTCGTCACCATGGAGAAGTTGCTCCACTGCGGCGCTTTCCAAATCCGAATCCAGATCGTCGGGTGTACCGGCTGCCATCCGGGCGTAGTCCGATATGGCGTCGTGCAGAGCCTCCTTTTCCCGTTCAGCCAGCCATGCTTCGATGGCTTCCCGGACAAGCACCGTAGTGGGCTGCCCGGAACGCTTCGACTGGGCTTTGAGACGCGCATGCGTATCCGTTGGGAGAGGAACGTGCATATTGTGCCGCGGTGCTACCATGGCATAAAGTATGCCACTAAATCATGGCGCCTACAATGACCGTTCCGCTGTTCGGCTCTTTTGATCCATTAGCGCTCGCCCAAAGGGCTCGACAAGGTTGCCAAGCCCGCCCGAGGGCGCTAATAGCTTACTGATTCCCCCAGGAGGACCGCCCGTGATCATCGACTGCGACACCCACATCATGCCCGAGGACGCTTTTGACTACGTGCCCGAGGAGCTCCGCGGCAAGGCACCGATCCCGGTGTACGGCGAAGACGGATTGCTCATCGACATGGAATTTCCCGGCGGGCCGCCCGAAGTCCCCGGCGTGACGCCGCTGGGCGCGCCGGGCTCCGGTGCCAAGATGAAGGGGCTCGTGGACCTGCAGGTGCGGCTCGACGAGATGCCCGTGCTCGGCGTGGACCAGCAGTTCGTGCTGCCGCAGTTCTCCGGCTGGTGGACCTACATGATCGAGCCGCAGCTCGCCTCGGCCATCGCCCGCTCCTACAACCTGTCCAACCTGCGCCTGATGGAGCGCCACGACTGCCTCGTCGGCGTGGCCATCGTGCAGCTCCAGGACGTGCCCGCGGCCATCCGCGAGATGGAGTGGGCGCGGAAGGAGGGGTTCTGCGCGGTGGTGCTGGACAAGGTCTTCCCGGTGCAGGACCACCCCTACGGCGAGAGCCTCGGCAGCCACAAGGAGCTGTGGCCCTTCTTCGCCCGGGCCGAGGAGATGGAGATGCCCATCTTCCTGCACAACATCCAGCACGGCCACCGCATCAGCAACCTGCCCAACTTCCAGAAAGACGGCCTCTATCTCTTCGCGCCCCAGGAGGGACAGGTGAGCTTGGTGTCGCTGGTGACCAGCGGCCTGCTCGACGACTTCCCCGGCCTCCAGTTCATTTTCACCGAGGCCGGAACGGGCTTCATCAGGCCCCTGGTGGAAAGGCTCGACGCCGCCTTCAACGGACCTCCCGTGGACTACGACGGGGACGCCGATGCCGACGTCATGCGCGGAGTCAAGGCCAAGCTGCGCCGCCACCGGGCCTTCTACGGCGCCGAGGTCTTCCTGGAAAAGAACAAGCAGCCGGCGAGCCACTACTTCCGCAACAACTTCTACTTCACCATCGAGACCGAAGAGGCCGCGCTGCCCGACGCCATCGACTTCCTCGGAGCCGAACGCTTCCTCTTCGCCACCGACTACCCCCACGACGACCCCGGCGGCAGCATGAAGTTCCGCGACGTCCAACTCCTCGCCGTCAACAAGAACATCTCCGACGAGACCAAGGAACTCATCCGCCACGGCAACGCGGAGCGGCTGTTCAAGCTGCACAGCTAACCCGGCACGTTCCGTTACGTAGTTACCTCACGAGTTTTGACACAGCCGCTTCCGCGGGAATGACGACTCCGGGGGGTTTGGCGCCAGTTCTTGTCCGGACGACGTTTTGACACTGCCTGTAAAGCGTCACCCCTCCCCGTCCCCCAACCCGTACACCTCCCGCGCCTGACCCCGCGACACGTATCCGTCCTCGACGTCCTGCCGCACGAGCTCGGGCGGGCGTTCCCTGGGGTCGCCATAGCCGCCGCCTCCGCTGCGGTAGACGGCGAGACGGGCACCGGCGCTCAGCGCGCGGCTTTCGAGGATGTCGGCGTCGGAGGGGTCCTCGCCGGGGTTCTGGATGGTGGTGCGGGAGGTGGGCGGGCGGGCGCCGCCGTTGAGGCCCCAGGCGGGCCGGCGGGGGGTGGCGGGGCGGGGGGGGCGGCCCCCGCCGTTGAGGCCCCAGGAGGCCTGCCGGTGGTTGGCGGAGCGGATGGTGAGCATGCAGTCGGTGAGGAACTCGTACTCGCGCACGAAGCCGGTGCCGCCGCGCCAGCGGCCGGCGCCGGCGGAGTCCTGCCAGATCTCGTAGCGGCGCACGGCGACGGGGTATTCGGTCTCGAGGATCTCCACCGGCGTGCCGGGGGCAAAGTGGTTGACCGGCATGACGATGGCCGCGCCGTCGTGGTCGCTGGTGCCGCCCAGCGAGGTGATCATGATCTCGTACTGCACGGTGGGGCGGCCCGCCGAGCGGCTCTGCTTGTAGCCGACGGCGATGGCGCCGGTGCCGAGGCCGGAGGGGGCTACCGCCCGATTCGGGTTGAACTTGCCGATGGCGGCGAGGACGCAGTTGTAGACCAGGTGCGAGGTCGGGAAGTAGTGGTTGACCGTAGCCGGGAACCGCGGGCTGATGATGAGTCCCGGCGGGATGTTGAAGTCCACGGCCTCGAACGCGCCCGCGTTCATCGGGATGCTCGGGTCCGAGGCCGCGAGCACCGCCTGCGTGGAGACCGCTCGGGCCGTGACCCGCGTGGTGTTCATGGGTCCGGCGGCCTGGGGGTCGGTGCCGGAGAAATCGAGCGTCAACCGGTCCCCCGCCTTGATGGCGCGCACGTGGATGCGCACCGGCTTCGAGCGGTCCACGCCGTCGTGGTCGAGGAACCCTTCGGCCTCGAACTCCCCGTCCGGCCAGGAGGCGATTTCGGCCCGCACCCGCGCGGTCGTGCGCGTCATCAGCTCGTCGATGGTGCCCAGCAGGGTATCCGCGCCGTACTCCTCCAGCAGCTCCTGGAACCGGATCGCCCCGAGTCTCGTGGCGCCGGCCTGTCCGCGCAGGTCGCCGAGCACCACGTCCGGGATACGGCTGTTGTTGCGCAGGATCGCCTCCACCTCGGGCTGGACGCCCTCGGCGGTGGTGAAGCGCACCGGCGGCAGCAGGATGCCGTCGTGGAAGATCTCGCGCGCCCCAGCGCCGCTCGAGCCCGGCACCAGCCCGCCGACGTCCGCCTTGTGGGCCACGCTCACCCCGAACGCGACCACCTTGCCTTGGTGAAACGCGGGCGTCACCACGACCATGTCGGGAACGTGGCTGTTGCCCGCCTTGTAGGGATCGTTGGAGACGAACGAGTCCCCATCCTGCATCTTCTCCGCGGGGTAGCGCTCCAGGACGCCGGTCACCGCCTGCGTGTACAGCAGGGAATGGTATTGCAGACCGCCGCCAACCATGATCACGCGTCCGGCGCCGTCGGTCAGCCCGGCGGTGCCGTCCTGCGATTCGCGCAGGATCGGCGAGTAGCCGCTGTGGAACAGCGCGTGCGCCATGGATGCGGTGATCTCCCGCAACCGGCTCATCACGACTTCGGTGGTGATGGGGTCAAGATCCATGGCGTCCTCTTACGGCTCCCTCTCGATGACAATGTTGCCGAACGCATCGACGGTGGCATGCTGCGACTCGGGCACCACCGTGGTGGCGTCGAGCTGCTCGATCACGGCGGGTCCGTCGATACGGTTGCCGGCCCGCAGTCGCCCGCGGTCCAGCACCACGGCCTCCAGGAACTCTCCGCGCTTCAGGTCGAACAGCGACCGGCGGCCGATGACGGCGTGCTCGACACCGGGCTCCCCGGATTCCAGGGGCGGCGGCGTGAGCCGCGGCACGGCGATCTCCGCCAGGAGCCGGAACGTCACGATCTCGGCGTCCTCGTCCTTGGCGCTCAGCCCGTAAACCTTGCCGTGGAGCTCATCGAAGGCCGCCTTGAGTGCGGCCTTGTCCGCCTCCACGATCTCCCGGTCCGGGCAGTCGACCGACAGCTCGTACCCTTGGTGCAGATAGCGCATGTCCACTTGGCGCCGGAAGACCACGTCCGACAGCTCGAAGTGCTCTTCCCGGATGTCTTCCACGGCACGACGGCGCAACTCCTCGAAACGCTGGTTCATGCGCGCGGCATCGTAGCCGCTCACCAGGCCGAGATCCGACATCAGGTAGAGATGGCGCACCTGGGTCTGGAGCAGCCCCAGGGCGCTGTTGAGACCGGGGTTCGGCGGCACCAGCACCGCGGGCATCCGGAGCTCCTCGGCCAGCACGCCGGCGTGCAGCGGACCGGCGCCGCCGAAGGCCACCAGCACGAAGTCGCGCGGGTCGACGCCGCGGTACTGCAGCGCCAGCCTCAGCTCCACCGCCATGTTGTTGTTCACGATCCTGAGCACCCCGGCCGCCGCCTGCACCATGTCGAGGCCGAGGGGCTCGGCCAAGACCGTGCGCACGGCCGCTTCGGCGCAGAACCGGTCCAGCCGCAGCCGCCCGCCCAGGGCGCTGCTGTCGCCGAGCGCGCCCAACAGCAGGTTGGCGTCGGTCACCGTGGGCAGCTCGCATCCCTTGCCGTAGCAGGCCGGCCCCGGGTCCGCGCCCGCGCTCCGCGGCCCGACCTTCATGAGCCCGTCCTTGCCGATCCAGGCGATGGTGCCGCCGCCCGCGCCCAGGGTGTGGACGGCGAGCATGGGCGTGGCGAGGTCCTGCCCGGCGATGCGGCCCGCGGTGGTCTCCTCTGAGCGCCCGTCGCGGATCACGCTGATGTCCGTGGAGGTGCCGCCCATGTCGAAGGTGACCAGGTTCCGGCGTCCCAAGCGCCCGGCCAACTCGATGCCCGACACCACACCGGCGGCCGGGCCCGAGAGCAGCGTCTGGTTGGGATAGCGGGCGCCGACGTTCATGCGCATGAGCCCGCCGTTGGACTGCATCAGGAAGATCTGCGGCGTCTCGATGCCGGCGGCGCGCAGCCGGTCCACGAGCCGCAGCAGGTAGGTCTCCATGGACTTTCCTACGAAGGCGTCGATGACCGTGGTGGACAGCCGCGGATACTCGCGGATGGTGGGCAGGATGCGCGACGACACCGACACGCGCCATTCCGGCGCCATCTCGGCGATGATGGCCGCGGTGCGCTCCTCGTGCTCGGCGTTCCGGAAGCTGAACAGGAAGTTGACGGCCACCGCCTCGACTTCCTTCTCCTTCAGGCTTGAAACCGCGCGCCGGACGTCGCTCTCGTCGAGGGGCGTCTGCACGTTGCCGAGATAGTCGAGGCGCTCGGTGATCTCCTCGGTGAGCGACTGCGGCGCCAGCAGCGCGGGCTTGACGTAGAAGGGGTCCGCCAGGTCCTCCGGCGCCGGCTGCGACCAGCCGCGCCCCTCGTACACCGCCCGGAAGCCGCGGGTGATCAGGAGCCCCGTGCGCGCGCCCTTGCCCTCCAGGATGGCGTTGGTGGCCACCGTGGTGCCGTGAACCAGGAACTCGATGCCGCCCGGGTCCACTCCGGACTGAAACAACTCATCCAGGGCGTTCATCACCGCGGCCGACGGATCCGCCGGCTGCGAAGGGACCTTGGCGATGCGCCGTTCGCCGCTGTTCGGATCGAACGCGATCAGGTCGGTGAAGGAGCCTCCGGTATCGATGCCGACCATCCACGATGCCATGGCGAACTCCCAGGGGCTATTGGCTGCCCGCGCGCCATCATAACCGATCGAGTTTCCTCAGCGCGACAGGTCCACCACCACGCGCCCGCGCACACCGCCCTTGAGGATGCTCTCGATATGAGGATCCAACTCCTCCAGCGAGCAGTCGACGGTAACCGCGTCGAGGTTCGGCAGCTTCCACTCGCCGGCCATCTTCTCCCACAGGGTGGCACGGATGTCCGCCGGGCAGTCCGGGGTGGCCACGCCGACGAGGCGCACGTCCCGGAGGATGAAGGGGAAGACCGTGGTGTTCAGCTCCACCGAGGCCACGTTGCCGCAGCAGGTGACCACGCCGCCGTACTTGGAGGCCTTGATGGCGGTGGCGAGGATGTTGCCGCCGACCGTGTCCACGACCCCGGCCCACAGTCCCCGGAGCAGCGGCCGCCCCGACTGGTCGTCCGCGTCTTCCCGCGAAATGACGTCCGCCGCGCCCAGGCCCGTGAGGAAGTCCTTTTCCGACTCCTTGCCGGTGGACGCCACCACCCGGTACCCCGCCTGGGCCAGGATGGCCACGGCCAGACAGCCGACGCCGCCGGTGGCGCCGGTCACCAGCACGTCGCCGGATTCGGGCGTGACCCCGCCCTCCTGGAGCCGCAGCACACACAGGGCCGCGGTGAAGCCGGCGGTGCCGTACACCATGCTCTCCTTGAGGCTCAGCCCGCCCGGCCGCTTCACCGCCCAGGCCGCCGGCACGCGCGCGTACTCGGCGTAGCCGCCGTCGGTGTTGGCGCCCAGATCGAAACCCGTCAGCACCACTTCGTCGCCCTTGGCGAAGTCGCCCGAGGCGCTCTCCACCACGGTGCCGGCGGCGTCGATGCCGGGCGTGTGCGGAAAGTTGCGGGTGACGCCCTTGTTGCCCGAGGCCGACAGCGCGTCCTTGTAATTGAGGGACGAGTAGGCCACCGACACCAACAGGTCGCCTTCCGGCAGGTCGTCCGACGACCTCTCCGTGATGGCGCGCGAGAACGTCTTGTCCTCGTTCTCGCTGACGACCATGGCTCGGAAACGGGTCGGGTCTGACATAGTATGCTCCTATTAATAAGCCCCGTATTCGGCACAGGCTCCTAGCCCGCGCTCTCCTTCTCCCGCAGCCGCTGCCACACCTTGGGCGGCGACAGCGGCAGGTCGCAGATGCGCACGCCGACGGCGTCTTCCACGGCCGCGGCAATGGCGGACGCGGCCGGCAGCACGCCGCCCTCGCCCATGCCCTTGGCGCCGAACGGGCCGGGGCCGTTGCCGCTCTCCACCAGCTCCGAGATGAACTCCTCCGGCACGTCGTGGAAGTTCGGCACGCGGTAGTCGATGAGGTTGGGGTTCAGGGGCTGGCCGTTTTCGTACACCATGTCTTCCATTAACGTGTGTCCGATGGCGAAGACGACGCCGCCCTCGTCCTGGCCCTCGCACTGCAAGGGGTTGATGGCCCGGCCCACGTCGGCCATGGACACGTACTTGAGGATGCGGATGACGCCGGTGTCCGGGTCCACCTCCAGCTCCACGCCGCCCCAGCCCACCTCCCAGAAGGTAGTGGGGGAGCCCAGCACCGCGGTCTTGCTCTTCTTGTCCTGGTAGCCGCCTCGGCCGACGATCTCGGTGGCGGAGCTGCCGTAGTAGCCGGCGATGACCTCGCTGTAGGGCACCCCGCGTCCCTTGGCGGGGCGAACCTGCCCTCCCTTGAGCGTCAAATCGGCCGCCTTCTCGCCCATGACCTTGGCCGCGGCCTTGAGCAACTGCTTCTTCACGTCCTGCGCGGCCCGCTGGGTGGCGAGGCCCATGACGGTCATGGAGCTGCTGGCGCTGGTGGAGACGTCGAAGGGCGTCACATCGGTGTCCAACTGGGCCACGGACACCTGCCGCAGCTCGATGCCCAGCTCCTCCGCCACCACCTGGCTCAGGGCCGTGCGGCAGCCCTGGCCCACCTCCACGGTGCCGGTGAGCAGGACAGCGCTGCCGTCCGAGGACATCTTCACCGTGGCGCCCGCCACCTTGTAGGTGCCGCCGGCGTCCTTCAGGCATACGCTGAGCCCCCGGCCCACGTTGGGCGGAGTCGGCTTCTTCCAGTCCAGCCTCCGCGCCACCTTGCGCAGCCCCTGCTTGAGGTCGCAGTCCACCGGGGTATCGCCCGGAGTGTAGGGCTCGCCCTTCTCCAGCAGGTTCTTGAGGCGGAAGTCCAGCGGGTCCATGCCGAGCCGGTTGGCGATCATGTCCATCTGCGACTCGTAGGCCCAGGCCACCTGCACCGCGCCGAAGCCGCGGAACGCCCCCGCCGGCACCGTGTTGCTGTAGACCCCGTGGGCGTCGATCTTGACGTTGGCCACGCGGTACGGCCCCACCGCCCGGTAACCCGCCTTCTGGGTGACCCGGGGGCCGGCGTCGGCGTAGGCACCGGTATCCATGTAGACTTCCAGCTCCCGCGCCACCATCTCGCCCTTCTTGCTGACGCCGGTCTTGATGCGGATGCGCGCGGGGTGGCGCGTCACCGTCTTGAAGCTGTCGTTGGCGCTCATGGCCAGCTTTACCGGGCGGCGGTTCCTGACCGACAGGGCCGCGGCGATGGGGTCGGCCTTGACGTAGAGCTTGCCGCCGTAGCCGCCGCCGACGTAGGGCACCACCACCCGCACCCGGTTGAGCGGCAGCTTGAAGATCCCCGCCAGGTGCCCGCGGAGCGTGAACGGGTCCTGGCACGAGCTCCACACGGTCAGGCGCTCGCCGTCGAAATTGGCGACGCAGATGTGCGGCTCCAGCGAGTAGTGCTGCACCTTGGAGAAGCGGAAGACGTCCTCGAAGACGTGGTCGGACTTGTCGAAGCCCTGCTCCACGTTGCCGCGGGAGTAGCCGAAGTAGTAGCACACGTTGGTGCCCTTGAACCGTTCCGGCGCGCCGTAGGTGGAGCCGCGCAGCTCGGCCTTGGCCACGTCGCCCTCGTGCACCCGGGGCGCCCCGGGCGCGAGGGCGTCGTCCACGTTGTCCACGAACGGCAGCTCCTCGTACTCCACGTCGATGAGCGACAGGGCCTCCTCGGCCACCAGCTCGTCCGCCGACAGCACCGCCGCCACCGGGTCGCCGACGTAGCGCACCTTGTCCACCGCCACCACCGCCTGGTCCTTGTAGGTGGCGCCGTACATGTAGTTGAGGCCGCCCAGCTCGTCCCGGGTGAGCACGTCGACGACCCCGGGCAGCGCCCGCGCCTTGGCCGCGTCCACCTTGAGCAGGCGCGCATGCGGCAGGGGACTCCGCAGGATCTTGGCGTAGGCCATCGCCGGAAGCTCCATGTCGCCGGTGTAGAACGCCGACCCCGAAACCTTCTCCACCGCGTCCACACGCATCGAGCTGTGCCCGGCCACTGACAGTCGTTGTTTTCTCATGGGTTGTCTCCGCACACCTTCTTATCCGAAGTTTCGGGGGCGGGCAATGACGACCCCACCGTCATACGGTCCCCACTGAACGTCATTCCCGCGGAAGCGGGAATCCAGGGGCGGTGGAGGGGCACTACAACGGCGTTTCCCGCCTCCCCATCCCTGGATTCCCGCTTCCGCGGGAATGACGACTCGGGGTGATGGTGCCATCCTCAGTTTGGAGTGAAGTTTTGACACAGCCTGTTTCGCGGGAATGACGACTCGGGGTGTCGTTGCTGTTTCCTCGCGAGCCGAGTCTTGGCACAACCCGTTTGGCGCCCTCACGGCTGGCGCCGCTCCGCCTGCTCCTTCAGGGTCTCCAGCTCCGTCCAGCGGTCCAGTGCTTCTTCCAGAGTCGCCTTGGCGGTCCTGAGATCGTCGAGCACGGGCTGCACGGCGGCGAAGGGCTGGGCGTAGAAGTCGGGTTCCTGAGTCTTCTTCTCCAGCGCGGCCACGGCCTGCTCCATGGCGTCGATCCGGTCGGGCAGCCCGTCCAGCTCCCGTTGCAGGTTGTAGCTGAGCTTGGTGGGGAGGGACCGGGTCTCGCGCCGGTCCCGCGCGGGCTCCCGGGCGCTTCCGCGGTTGGGGTCGTCGGTGACGGCCAGGGCCTGGCCGCGGCGCAGCCAGTCGCTGTAGCCGCCGGCGTGGCGCTGGATCACGCCCGTCTCCTCGAACACCAGTGTGCTGGTGACGCAGTTGTCGAGGAAACTGCGGTCGTGGCTCACCACCAGCAGGGTCCCCCGGTAGGCCACGAGCTGCTGCTCCAGCACCTCCAGGGTTTCGATGTCGAGGTCATTGGTGGGCTCGTCCAGCACCAGCAGGTTGGCGGGCTGGGTGAGCAGGCGGGCCAGGATGACGCGGTTGCACTCGCCGCCGGACAGCGCCGCCACCGGGCTCAGCGCCCGCTTGGGGCTGAACAGGAAGCCCTTGAGATAGCCCACCACGTGGCGCGGCTTGCCGTTGACGAAGACGTGGTCGCGGCCGTCCGCCACGGTTTCGGCCACCGTCTTCTCCGGATCCAGTTCCCGCCGCAGTTGGTCGAAGTAGCCGATCTCCAGGTTGGCGCCCAGCTCCACGGTGCCGGAGTTGGGCGTGATCTCGCCCACGAGGATACGCAGCAGCGTGCTCTTGCCCACGCCGTTGTTGCCGATGAGGCCAATGCGGTCGCCGCGCATGATGCGCAGCGAGAAGTCCCGGATCAGCGGCTCACTTCCGTAGCCGTGGGTGACGTGGCGCAGTTCCACGACCTTGCGGCCCGACATGCCGCCCTGCTGCACCCGGATGCGCGCCTGGCTCGGGGGCTTCAGGCGCTGGGACACCTCCTCGCGCATGGCCATGAGGGTGCGCACCCGGCCCTCGTTACGGGTACGGCGTGCCTTGAGGCCCTGGCGGATCCACGTTTCCTCCTGGGCCAGGCGCTTGTCGAACAGGGCGTCCCGGCGGGCCTCTTCCGCCAGGCTTTCCTCCTTGAGCCGGAGGTAGTTGTCGTAGGTCCCCGGCCAGCTCGTGAGACGGGTGCGGTCCAGTTCCACGATGCGGGTGGCCAGGCGCCGCAGGAAGGCGCGGTCGTGGGTGATGAACAGGACGCTGCCGGCGTAGTTGTAGACCCGGTCCTCCAGCCACTGGATGGTGCTCAGGTCGAGGTGGTTGGTGGGCTCGTCGAGAAGCAGCAGCTCGGCGTTGCCGACGATGGCCCGGGCCAGCCCGACGCGGCGCTGCCAGCCGCCGGACAGTTCCCCCAGCCGCCGCTCCGCCGGCAGATCCAGCTCGCTGAGCACCGTCTCCACCCGCTGGTCCACGTGCCAGCCGCCGTGGGCGTCGATCTCCCGGTGCAGCGCCTCCAGCTCCAGCAGGCCCTTGCGGTCCAGCGCCTCGTGGGAACGCTGCTGGTAGAGGTCGATGAGGTCTTGCAGGTACCCCAGCCCGGTGGTGACGTACTCCCGCACGGTCTGCCCGAGCTCTTCGGGCAGCGCCTGCTCCAGTTCGCTGATGCGGATGCGGCTCTGGTAGCGGATCTCGCCGTGATCGGCCTCGAGCCGGCCGGTGATGAGCCGCAGCATGGAGGTCTTGCCCGCGCCGTTACGGCCGATCAGGCATACCCGTTCCCCGGGCTCGATGGCGAACTCGGCGTGCGCCAGCAGCCGCTGGTCGCCCAGCTCCAGCGAGACGTCTTCGAAGCTTGCGAGGGGCATGTTCGGGAAAGAGGGCACCGGCGCCCGCTCAAGCCGGTGCCGCCGCAGTGTGCCTACTTCTGGCCGCGTGTCGCCCGCGCGCCCGGAGGCCGGTAGGCCACCTTCTTCTTCACCGCCTCGTCCACCGTCTCCGGCGTGATCAGCACCGTGCACTTGATACTGAGGGCGCCGGCGTTGCCGATGTTGAGCGAGACGGCCGTTGCGGTAGCGTCGTCGGGAAGATCGGCGATGATGTAGAGGTCCGTGTCGCCGAAGGCGTAGTAGAGCCCCTCCACGGTGCCGCCCATGCTCTCGATGGTCTGGGTCAACGCCGCCCGCCGCCGGCTGCCGCCCTCCTTGAGCAGGCCCACCAGCCCCTTGCCGGTATACGATGTGTGGAACATGTATTTGCCCATGGGTGTCCCTCCTGAAATCGTGATCTCATAAAGATCGTTCAATAAGGCCGCTCTTGCAAGCCCCGGCCGGAATGCGGCTTCATTGCTGCGCCGCGATGAACGCCCGCAGCACCTCGTTGAACTCCGCGGGATGCTCGCGGTACGAGAAGTGGCCGGCCTGGTTGATGATGTGCATCTGGGTGCGGCGCTCGCTGCCGGCCATGAGATCGTAGAGGCGCAGACCTTGGTCGAACGTGGCGGTGGGGTCGTTGTAGCCCCAGACCAGCAGCGTGGGCCGTTGAAAGCCGCGGTCGCGGATCCAGCCTAGTGTCTCTTCCTTCTGGCGCGCGTGCTGGGCCAGGAAGAGGTTCACCTTGAGCCCCTGCATCTCCATCTTCTCCACCGCCTCCTTGTACTTCGGCAGTTGGCCGATGGCCACGCAGGCGTCGAGCCAGTCGTCGGTGATGTGGTCGTGGCCGTAGGAGTAGCGTTCGTACACCCAGCGCTGGCACTCCCGCCCCAGGCGCGGGTTCGGCGCGTTGGCGAAGACGATGTCGTTGCGCCCGACGCCGGGCGCCAGGGTGTTGGTGTCCACCGGGATCACGGACTTGACCAGGTCCGCCCGCTCCAGGGCCATGCGCGCCACCAGGTAGGCGCCGCGGGAGTGTCCCACCAGGTGCACGTTGCCGAGCTTCAGGGTCTCCAGCAAGCCGAGGGCGTGCCGCACCACGGCGGCCATGGTGTAGTCGTCGTCGCTCTTGGGGTTGTCGGTCATTCCCTGTCCCAGCTTGTCCACCGCGTAGACATGGAACCACTGCGCCAGGCCGTCGAAGTTGAGCCCCCAGTCCAGGCTGCAGTCGGCCGCGTCGTTGGAGCCGAAGTTGCCGCCGTGGAACAGCACCAGCGGTTCGCCGCTGCCCTTCTCGAAGTAGCGCGTGCGGATGCCGTCCACGTCCACGAATCTTTCGTCCGCCTGGTCCATGCGATTCCTCCTGGGTGAGATCCGGTATCCTCTGCCGAGACCCGTCCTACTCTAGCGGATTTGCCCGGCCAAGGTTAACACGCGGCCCGTCCCCATCCCCTGGATTCCAGAATTCCACGCTGTGTCAAAACGTCGCCTGGACAAGAATTGGCGCCAACCCCTCTATTCGTCGTTCATTGGCGCCAGGCCCCCTATTCGTCATTCCCGCGGAAGCGGGAATCCAGGGGCGGTGGTGGGGCATCGCAGCGGCGGTTTCCGCCTCGCCACCCCTGGATTCCCGCTTCCGCGGGAATGACGAATAGAGGGGGCTCTGCCTCATCAGTTGTGACACAGCCGCTTTCGCGGAAATGACGATTCGGGGGGCTCTGCCCTACGAGTCTTGAAACAGCCTGTTCCGCGGGAATGACGAATCGCCGGGTCCCCGCTTGGCAATCCCCAGGCGATCGGATAAGGGAGAATGAGCCGCAAGGCGCACATTCCAAGGAGGCAAAACCATGGCGAACGCCAACAACGACGAACATCCCATGCTGGGAGAGGGGCGGGGGCGGCTGCGGGGCAAGGTGGCCATCATCACCGGGGCCAACAGCGGTATCGGCCGGGCCACGTCCCGGTTGTTCGCGCGCGAGGGCGCCAGCGTCGTGTGCTGCGACATCCAGGAGACCGTGACGCCGCGGGTGGACCAGCTCATCACCGGCGAGGGTGGCGCGGCCACCTTCCTGAACGTGAACGTGACCGCGGACGGCGGTCCCGAGGAGATGGTGCGGACCGCCATCGACACGTACGGCGGCGTGGACATCCTCTACAACAACGCGGGCGGCGGCATCCGCAAGCAGGTCCATGAACACACCGACGAGGAATGGAACTTCATCATGGCGCTCAACCTGAACGCCATCCAGAGGAGCGTCCGGGCGGCGGTGCCCCACATGATCGAGAAGGGCAGCGGCAACATCGTCAGCACGGCGTCGACCTTCGGACTGCTGGCCTCGGCGAACTATCCGGCCTACTGCGCCACCAAGGCGGCGGTGATCAGCCTGACCCGGCAGATGGCACTGGACTACGGCCCCAAGGGGGTCCGCGTCAACTGCATCTGCCCCGGCGCCACCGAGACCCCGCGCTTCCGCGGACACCCGCCGGTGCCGTCGCTGCAGGCCGCCACCCCCGAGCAGCGCAAGCGCATGGCCGACAGCAACAAGGCCCTGTTGCGCATGGCGCGGCCGGAGGAGATGGCCTACGGCGTCCTGTTCCTGGTGTCCGACGAGGCGTCGTTCGTCACCGGCCACGCGCTGGTGGTGGACGGGGGCCAGACCATCGCGGTGTGAGGACGGGAGGCAAGTCGGCGTCCTGAGCTTGGCGTCGCGTCAGCGGCGCGAAGTCGAAGGACCCGCGCGCATCGAAATACCTGGACGGGATCGGGAGGACAGCCGTTGTACTGTTGGCGCGGCAAGGTAGGGGTGGTGAAGCCGACGTTCCGGCCCGGCTCGCTGGAGACCTTCACGCGGCTCCTGCCGGACGGGGTTTGCGTGGTGCCGCGTTACGTCGGCGTCCGCGCGGGCACCGAGACCGAGTTCGACGAGGCCATCGCCGTGGCCGAAACCCGGGTGGCGGAGCTGGCCGAGTTCGGGGTGGACCTGGTGGTGATCCAGGGAGTGCCGCCGATCATGCTCCGGGGCTACCGCTTCGACGGCGAGCTGACGGAACGGCTCAACCGGGAGTACGGGGTGCCGGTGCTCACCGCCACCACCGCGCAGGTGGAGGCCTTCCACGCGCTGGGGGTACGCACCATGGCGGCGCTCTCCTACATCCCGGGCGCCATGAACGCCAGGTTCGCCGCCTTCTTCGAAGAGGCCGGCTTCACTGTCACCGGCGTAAGGGAGATCGAGGGCGTGGCCTTCTCGGATGTCGGCGAAATCCCCATCGAGGTGATCTACCGCGAGGCCAAGAAAGCCTTCACGGAGCAGGGCGGGGAGTGTGTCTACCTCCTGGGCGCCGGCTGGGACTGCATGCCCGCCGTCGAGTACCTGGAGGAGGACCTGGGCGTGCCCGTGGTCACCAATCTCAACGCGGAGGTGTGGGCGACCCAGAAACGCCTTCGGATTCGCGAGCCCGTGGAGGGCTTCGGGCGCCTGCTGCGCGACCTGCCGTAGGCGGCGATCACCGAGCTCGGTGCCAACGGAAAAGCGGTCCGGAGAAGGGAGAACGGACATGGCAGAGATACTCGGACTGGGCATCACGCACTACCCCGGACTCGGGTTCCAGGGGAACATGACCCGGCGCATCAAGATGTGCATGGAGGATCCGGCTTTGCCGGAGCGCCTGCGCCACCTTGAGAACTGGCCCGCACCCATGCGTGAACAATGGGGCACGGACGACGGCCGCAGCCACTCGGAGGCGCACCGCCAGGACCTCATCGACCGTTTCCGTGTCGCCCGCCGCGCCCTGGACGAGTTCCAGCCTGACCTGTGCGTCCTGTGGGGCGACGACCAGTACGAGAACTACAAGGAAGACTGCGTGCCCGCCTTCTCGATCCTCGCCTACGATTCGGTGGAGGCGCAGCCGTGGACCCACAGCCGCCGGGGCGCCAACATGTGGGACGAGCCCGACGACAAGATCTTCAACATCAACGGACACCAGGAGGCCGGCAAGTACCTGGCGTCGAGCCTGCTGGACAACGGCTTCGACGTGGCCTACTCCTACAAGCCGCTCCACCGCGGCCTGGGCCACGCCTTCGTCAACTCCATCCTGTACCTTGACTGGGACCGCCAGGGCTTTCCCTACCCGCTGGTGCCCTTCACCGTGAACAGCTACGGGCGCAAGCTCGTGGGCAGCCGCGGCGTCCCGCTGACGCCCTCCGCCGCCCAGGAGATCGCCGACCAGTTCGACCCGCCGGGCCCCCAGCCCTGGCGCTGCTTCGACATCGGCGCCGCTACCGCCCGCGCCTTCGCCGAGAGCCCCTGGCGCGTCGCCCTCATCGCCTCGTCGAGCTGGTCCCACTCGTTCCTCACCGCCAAGCACTCGTTCATGTACCCGGACGTAGAGTCGGACAAGCGCTACTTCGCGGCACTGCGTGACGGCGACTGGGAAACCTGGCGCAAGACCAGCCTCCCCGAGGCCGAGGACCGCGGCCACCACGAACTGCTCAACTGGTTCGCCCTGGCCGGCGCCATGTCCGAGATCGGCCGCAAGCCCGACGACATCGTCTTCCTGGAGTCGTGGATCTCCAACTCCGACAAGGTGTTCGCGGTATTTCATCCGCCGGAGACATAGGCCCCTGGAAGAGACCGTCCGAGCGCCTGCTCTCGACACGGCGGCCTGGGTCCTGTTGCTTTCCCTCTCGGTGGTGTGGGGCGGCTCCTTCTTCTTCGCGGAAGTGGCCCTCACCGCCCTGCCGCCGTTCACCATCGTCCTCGCCCGCCTTTCCGTCGGGGCGGCAGGACTCTGGCTCGTCGCAGCGTTGACTCGCACGTCCGTGCCTTCGGACGGCGCGACTTGGCGCGACCTCGCGGTCATGGGCCTCCTCAACAACGCCCTACCGTTCGCCCTCATCGTATCGGGTCAAGTGTGGATCACCGGCGGGTTGGCCAGCGTGCTTAATGCCGCGACCCCGATCTTCAGCGTCGTCGCCGCCCATCTGCTGACCGAGGACGAAAAGATGACCCCCAACCGCTTCGCCGGCGTCGCCCTCGGTTTCCTGGGGGTCGTGGTGCTCATGGGGCCGTCGGTGTTGGGGCAGATCACCGGTCATACCCTCGGCAGCGCGGCGGTGCTGGGGGCGTCCGTCTCCTATGCCGCGGCGGGTCTGTGGGGCCGTCGCCTGCGCCGTCTGCCGCCTGTAGCCGCGGCCGCCGGCCAAGTCACCTGCTCGACCTTGTTGATGCTCCCGCTCGCCGCGCTCAAGGAACAGCCGTGGAACCTCTCCGCCCCTTCCCCGGCGGTATGGGGGGCGCTGGCCGGCATCGGGCTGCTCAGCACCACACTCGCCTACGTCCTGTTCTTCGCCATCATCCGCCGGGCCGGGGGCAGCAACGTGATGCTGGTGACGCTCATGATCCCGCCCAGCGCCATCCTGCTGGGAGTGACCATTCTCGACGAGCCCGTCCACACGGAACAGCTCGCCGGCATGGCGCTCATCGCCGCGGCGCTGCTGGCCATCGACGGCCGTCTGCTGGGGCGTGGACACCGGCAACGTCCCGCCAAGGAAGCTGGGAACATGCCATGACGACCAACCTCTACGACCTGCCCGACTCGCTCCCCGAGGCCGAGGCGTTCACGGATCTCATCCCCGACCGGGGCGTGAAGATCGAGCGCATCGTCTCCCACGGGCAAGCCACGCCGGCGGGCGAGTGGTACGACCAGGACCGCGACGAGTGGGTGGTGCTGATCCAGGGGGAAGCGGTGCTTGCGTACGAGGCCGGCGACAAGCTGCGGCTCAACGCCGGGGACCATGTCCTGATACCCGCGCACCAACGCCATCGCGTGGAGCACACGAGCCGGACGCCGCCGTGCATCTGGATCGCGGTGTTCGGGAAGCTGACGTAGCCATCGGCCCAACGCGGTAGGTGCCGTGAAATGTGAAGCCAGACTAAATTTCGTTTTCGACCCTACCCCTACCCCCGCGCCTGAAACAGGAAGAACACGCCCGCCACCACCAGCACCGCGGCCACGCCGTCCTTGAGCGTCACGGTCTCGTCTTCGCGCAGGATCAGCCGGGCGAGGGAGAAGGTGATCAGTGGCTGCACGTTCCAGATGGGCGCGACGATGATGGCAGGGGCGTGGGTCACGGCGAGATAGGTGAGGACCGATCCCAATCCCTGGGCCACTCCCGACAGCAACAGGACGGCGGCGCCTTTCGTTGAAATACGAATTCCCTCCCGCCAATCGATGCGCAGGAACCGCCCGCAGGTGACCACCAACACGAGGCCGGTGAGGTGGGTCACCAACGCGCCAGGGATCGGCGTGCCGCCGGAGAGGATCGCGAGCTTCTTGAGGATCGGGCCGAAGCCGAAGAAGATGATGGACAGGAGCGGGTTGAGAAAGGCCTTGTAGGGCACGGGTCCGCGCGGGTCGCCGCCCGGCGCGCCGCGGGTGATCAGCAGCAGTCCCCCCACGATGAGCACGATCCCGACGAGGATGAACGGGGTGGCCGTCTCGCCCAGCAGCACGATGGCATAGACCGCGGTGAGCAGCGGAGCGGAGTTGGCGATGGAATTGGCCTTGGAGGCGCCGATCTCGTCGATGCCCTTGAGCACGAAGGTGCGGCCAAGAAAGCTCCCCACCAGACCCACGGAAACGAACACGCCGGCGGCGGTCCAGGGCATTTGCAACCGCACCGTGCCGAACGACAGGACGATGATCAGCAGCATGGTCAGCACCGAGCCGGCCTGCTGCAACAACACCGCACCGCTCAGGTTGGCGTCCCGGAGCCCGCGCTTCACCAGCACCGGCGAAGTGCCCCAGAAAAGCGCCGCCGCCAGCGCATAGGCGATGCCGGTTTCCATGGCTACACCAACCGCCGGACCAATTCGCCCAGCCCCACAAACCGGAACTGGAGGTCCCCGTCGCGCCGCGTGTAGGACCGGTCCGTATCGGGGGTGACCACGAAGTTCTCGCCCTCGGGATACGCCTTGCGGAAGGCGCGCAGGTTGCGCGGATCGAAGCCGTCGGCGCGCCACTTGCATTCGATGGCCACCGCCTTCCCGCGCCTGAGGGTGACGAAGTCCACCTCGTGGCCGCGCTTGTCGCGCCAGTAGTGCAGGTCCCTTTTCTGCCGGCGGCCCAGGTACTCGTTCAACACGTAGTGTTCCCACAGGGCGCCGCGGTCTTCGTTGCGCAACCCCTCCCACCCTTTGAACAGGCCGACGAACCCGGTGTCGAAGCCGTAAACCTTCGGCGCCGCGACGATCTCGGTGGCACGCCGTGTGCTGTAGGGCCGGATGACCTGGATGACCAGGGTGTCTTCGAGGATCTGCAGATAGTTGGCGATGGTCGTGCGGCTGACCTCGCAGTCGGCCGCGAACCGTGTGGCTTCGAACATGCCGCCGCTTTGGGCGAACATCAGCTCGACGAACCGCATGAAGGACCAGCGGCGCCCCACCTGGAACAGTTCCTGGACGTCCTTGGCCCAGTAGGAATCGATCCAGTCCTGAAAGCCGTCCTCGGGCACCGCCTCGGCCATGTAGAACGGCGGAAGGCCGCCGAACCGGAAACGGTGATCGAGCCCTCGCGCACCGAACTCCTGCTCGTCCCGCATCAGCATGGGAGTCAGCCACAGGTCGCGCTTCCGGTCGGTGAGCGTGTCCCGGAATCTTCGGGACGCTCCCAGCGAGGAGGACCCCGTGGCGATGATCCTGGTGTCGCGGTGGTAGTCCGCGGCGATCTTCAGGAGCTCCGACGGATTGGGCAGGCGGTGGACCTCGTCGAGGATCACCCTGCGCGGCCCCACATCCCGGAGGAAGCCTTCCGGGTCCTCCAACGTCCGGCGCACGCTCGGAAGCTCGCAATCGAGATACTCGACATCCGGCAAGGATTGACAAAGGAATGTCTTACCCGCCCTGCGGACGCCGGCGAGCCAGACCACGGACTTCGTTCCCCAAAGGTTCTCGATGGTCCTGATCCAGTGGCTTCGCTGTACCATATGCGTAGCACATTTGCACATAGTGCTACCAAACGCAAGTAGACTGGCGTTTGGTACAGGATGCCCCCCGCTCCGCCGGGTCCCACCCCGGTCCGAGCCCGGTGCCCGTCTTGCAACCCTCCCCCAACATGGCATGGTTAACCCATCTTTAACATGAATGTGGGGATTTAGGGTATTTTGTGTACGGGTGCACCATCTAACCTATTGAATTCATTGAGATCATGTTTCTGGGGACGGAATGTAGTGCCATACTAATGTATCATGG
>MKWU01003420.1_pt1 | contig 21028 bp, 17 predicted proteins | sample 809101 | NCBI WGS metagenome assembly MKWU01 (sample SAMN05860141, study PRJNA318959) | sponge metagenome | host: Aplysina aerophoba | place: Slovenia: Piran, Adriatic Sea, Gulf of Piran | collected 2013-05-07
TATCGTCCGCTTGGGAAGAGCGGCCCTTTCCCGGGAGTCGTTTCTCCCCACGGCCACTGGCGCTACGGCCGCTTCGAAAACTCGGAGAGAGGCTCAGTGCCGGCTCGTGGCGTCAGCCTCGCTAAGCAGGGTTACGTTGTCTTCACCTACGACATGATCGGCTACAACGACACCGCACAGCTTCCCCATGGCTTCGAAGGTCCCCGCGAGCAACTGTGGGGTCTCGGGATGTTCGGCTTGCAGACTTGGAACAGCGTACGAGCCGTCGATTTTCTCGAGTCGTTGAGGGACGTCGACCCACAACGAATCGGAGCCACCGGTGCATCCGGTGGTGGGACGCAGACGTTCTTCCTCACAGCAGTTGATGATCGTATCCGATATTCAGCGCCGGTGAATATGATCTCGGCCATTATGCAAGGCGGATCAGTCTGCGAAAACACACCGAACCTGCGCATCGACACTCACAACGTCGAGATTGCGGCTCTTATGGCGCCCCGGCCGATGCTGATGGTCTCGGCCACAGGAGATTGGACGCGCAACACCCCCACAGATGAGTATCCTGGCGTGCGGAGCGTCTACAAGTTGTACAACGCGGAACTGCAACTCGAACAAGTCCAGATCGACGCGCCGCACAACTACAATCGGCAGAGCCGCGAAGAGGTATACAAGTTCTTCGCGAAGAAGGCCCTCCCTGTGCCGCCGGACGACCTGACGGACCATGGGATTTCTATGCGTGGGCTACAAAGCCTCGTAAGCCTTTGGAACAAAGAGCTGCCGCCGCACGCCCTCGATCAAGCCGGCTTGATCCGTTCGTGGATCGGCGAAGCCCAAAAGCAGACCATGCAGCTCAAGCCCTCCGACGCCGCCTCGCTCGAGAAAGCGCAGAAAGCCTTTCGCGAAAGGCTCGGTCTTGCATTGATGGCGAGCATGCCAAAAGCGGACGCATTGATCGTCGAAGAGACGGAGCCGCTGACTAATGGAAAGATGCTGCTTGTGGGCCGGAAGGGAAAAGGCGATCGGGTGCCGGGAGTGATCTTGCAACCTCGCAGAGCCAATCCGGCTGTACAACCGACTCTCATTGTTCATCCCGAAGGTCTCGCCTGGGTGCTGAGTTCTTCCGAGAGTCGTGACGGGCTCGTGCAGGGGTTGCTGTCGCGTGGAGGCGTCGTGATGGGCATCGACGCCTTCCAGTCGGGGCGGTCGAAAACAACTGTTGAAGCCTCCGAGGATAGCGGGCGCGAGATGCGCTACTTCACCACTTTCAACCGCACCGACGACGCCAACCGCGTGCAGGACGTTCTTACCGCGATCGCCGGGCTGCGCAAACTGACGGAGCGAGAATCCCTCAACCTGGTTGGGATAGGGCAAGCGGGCGTCTGGACGGTATTCGCCCGAGCGCTGGCCGATTCCAACGTCGTGCTGCTGGCGGACCTGGCCCGCTTTGACGCCGCGTCCGATGACGAGTATGTGAATCACTTCTTTGTTCCCGGTATACGCAGAGCTGGAGACTTCCGAGGCGCCGCAACACTGCTGACGAGCGGAAAGGCAGTTTTGCACAACATCTCGAACGCCTTTCCCACCGAGTGGCTCGAGAAGAGTTTCGATGCAGCGGGCACCCCGGATCAATTGGCTATACAGCATCCGCCGGTGACCGAGGCTGAAATCTTGGCAACCATCGCGCCGACGGGCCGACGTTAGGTTTCTCACTAAGCTGCTGTCCGCGAAGGCAGCAACTGTCTACATCGGATCTTCGTCGTGGATAAGCGAGCGGCGTTATGGGCCTGATGCGGCTAGCCTGCATTTCTCACCACGCGGCGAGGCGAAGTGCGTGAGAGGGCCGTCAAGACGAGGCGCGAGCCGCTTGTCGTGCGCAGGCGTACTTATGGGATGGTTCGCTCCCACCCCAGCTGCGTCGTGCATTTCGGCCATGCTGGTTACAGCGGTCTTCCGCGACCGCCGTTACTGAACCGGAAAGGAACCAACCATGGCATCGATCCAACCAACACTCCGCAACAGCGCACTGCAACAGGTCGCCACGATCGGCCTGGATCTTGCAAAGTACAGCGTCGACTTCGTCGGCCTGGACGCCGCCGGCCGGGTACTCACTCGCCGCCAATACTCGAAGGGCAAGCTGCTGGAGGTAACCGCCAGGATGCAGCCCTGCCGGATCGGCATGGAGGCCTGCTGCGGCGCCCATCACCTGGGCCGCCAACTGCTGGCCCAGGGGCACGACGTGAAGCTGATGCCGCCCAAATATGTGAAGCCCTTCGTCAAGCGCGACAAGAACGACTCGCAGGACGCCGAGGCCTGTGCGGAGGCCTGTCTGCGGCCGACCATGCGCTTCGTGGCGGTCAAGAGCGAGGAACAACTGTCGATGCAGTCGCTGCACCGCTAATCGTTCGCGGCTGGTGGGCAACTCCACGCAACTGATCAACCAGGCGCGCGCCTTTCTTCTGCAACGCGGCATCGCCCTGCCGCAGGGCAAGCAGTGCTTCGCCGACCGGCTGCCGGAGATCCTCGAGGACGCCGACAACGGCCTGCCCGACGAAATGCGGGCGCTGCTGGCCGGCATGCTGGCCGAATGGGAGGTGCTGGAAGAGAAGATTCAGCAAGTCAACCGCTACCTGCTGAGGAAAGCGAAGGCCAGCGAGGCCTGCCGGCGGCTGAGAGAGATCCCCGGCATCGGCGTGCAGACGGCGACCGCCTTGGTGGCGACGATCGGCCACGGAGAGGCTTTCGAGAAGGGGCGTGATGTCGCCGCCTGGCTGGGGCTGGTGCCGAGGGAGTACTCCACTGGGGGCAAGCAGCGTCTGGGAGGCATCAGCAAGCGCGGCAACCGCTACGTCCGGACGCTGCTGGTGCACTGCGCTCGCTCGGGCCTCGAGGTCCTCTCCCAGCGTAGCGACCAACTAGGCCAGTGGCTGCGGCGCATGCTCGTCCACAAAGACCGGCGAGTCGTGATCGTCGCGCTGGCGGCGCGGCTGGCACGTATTGCCTAGGCCTTGCTGAGCAGCGGCCAGCGTTTCGGTCGACAGCGGCAGCACGCCCCGGCGGCTTGACACAAACCCAACCCGCTACCGAGGAAAGGAGGAATCTCACCGTTCGTCTGCTCATTCCCGATTGATGGACAAAACGGTCGTACCGGCGTCACCGAATCCTGTTACTGTTCATGGCCCCGAGAGGTCGACGTACTTACGAGGACCGGGACGTGCGGACCCCATCATGGCCCGGAACCCGCGCGGTTCCATCGAGAGGTCGGATATATTGGCGCAGACCACCGTTCAGCAAGAGGGAAGCGATAGACATCCCGGGAGCGAACCATATATTGAACAGTACGTTGAGCACGGCAAGCAAGCGTTGCGAAGTCATGGCGGTCGTATCGCGTGCTTCGGCCGTCGGGTGGTGAGAAATGCAGGCTAGGGCCGAGTTCTTCTTTCCTGCTTGGCGCAGCCCCCGTAATCACAACTTGCGACAGCTCGAATGGACTCAGGATTCACCTCGAGCACCGGATTTGGCCTCCAGATCAGCAATCCTCTTGTCGAGCGACGATACGGTCTTATCCAATTCGGGTAGCCGATTGTAGACAGCCGTACATCGCAGCCATCGGAGATTGTCGATCGAGGGTGCTCCGGAAACCTTCCGGCCGTCAGGAATGTCCTTCCCGACACCGGTCTTGGCGGTCATCAGCACGTTGTTTCCGATCCTGAGGTGACCGGTCACTCCGACTTGACCGGCCAGCATGCAATTGTCCCCAAAAGTGGTGCTTCCGGCGATCCCGGATTGCGAGCAGATGATGCCGTTTTTGCCAATCGTGACTGCATGGCCAATCTGCACCAGGTTGTCGATCTTTGTCCCCTTGCGGATACGAGTCTCTCCGACTGCCGCCCGGTCGATGCAACTGCCGGCCTGGATTTCGACATCATCTTCGATCACGACCTTGCCGGCTTGGACGATCTTTTGATGGGTTCCGTCCGCTCGCGGCGCAAAGCCGTAGCCGTCAGGGCCGATGATCGCCCCGTTCTGTAGTACGACACGATCGCCGATTTCACAGAACTCGCGAACGACCGCGTTCGAGTGAGCCACGAAATCGTCGCCGACGCGTGCGCCGCGGTAAATCGTGACATGGGGATGAATCACGGCGTTGTCACCGATGACCACGTCTTCACCGATCACCACGTACGGTCCGATGCTTGCGTTGGAGCCGATCACTGCGGAATCAACGATCACCGCCGACGGGTGGATGCCGGTTTCCGGCACGGGAGGCTGATAGAAGAGTTCCAGGGCACGCGCGAAATCGAGATACGGGTTTTTGGAAATCAGGTAAGTCGAGCCTCCATCGGCTGGCTCGTCTCTTACGATCACTGCGGCCGCGAGAGTCGTCTTGAGCAACCGTTTGTAGCGAGGGTTCGAAAGGAAAGTCAACTCCTCGGGACCGGCTTCATCGAGCCCGGCAACGCCTTTGATTTCGACTTCGGCGTCGCCCGCGATATGGCAGCCGAGTCGTTCCGCAATCTCTTGTAGTTTCATGGGAAGCGAGGAGCGGCTCTAGTGGATCAGGCCAACCAGAAGGCCCCGCTCTATTGACACAGGGTCTGTACTTCCGCCGATCCAAGCCGCTCAGGTCAGGAGAAATCCTGGAAGTACCAGCTCAGAATATCATCGCCCCACAACGCGACCACGATCGCTGTTGCTCCCAGATACGCCCCGAAGGGCAAGGCATGGTCCCAACCCTTGCGGGCCAGCAGAACCATCGCGATCCCCACGACCGATCCGAGCAACGAGCCGAGTATCAACGTGAGTAACGTGTCGCCGAAACCCCAGAAGGCTCCTATCATCGCAACCATCTTCACGTCGCCGAAGCCGAGACCCTCGACATGGCGCAGGCGGTAGTACGCCTCGCCCATCAGGAAAAAAAAGCCCGCTATCAGTAGCGAGGCGGCGAACGACTCCAGCACCGAGACGAGCCCGGGGGAATACTGCTTTTCGAGAATGATCAGAAAGAGCTGCGAGGCTTCGCCGTCGAGATAGACAAATGGGCTGATTGCCCAACCGACGATCAGTCCTCCGATCGTAAGTTCGTCCGGAAGGATGTATTCCCTCCAGTCCGTCACGACAAGCACTAGCATCATCGAAACGAACAAAGCCAGCTTCCAGGCCATGGGGTCAACACCGTAACACCAATAGATGAATGCGTAGAAAAGGCCGTTGAGCAACTCGACGACAGGGTAGTGTGGCGCGATCGCCGCCTGACAATGCCGGCAACACCCCTTCAACAGCAGATAACTGAGAACCGGGACGTTGTCGTACCACGGAATCGTCTTCTCGCAAGCGGGGCAGCGGGACCGCGGCCGCACCACCGACTCTCCGCGCGGCCAGCGATGGATACAAACGTTGAGAAAGCTCCCAACCAGCAGGCCGCAGAGAAAAGCAAGCGCCAAGCCGGAGATCAGCGGAAGGATCACACGATTGGTAGGGGACGGCGCATCACAGATTGATAAGCCTCTTCCGTGCGCCGCACCATTATATCATCGGTAAATCGGTCCAAAATCTGCTGAAAGGCCCTGTCCACGCACCCCGCAGCCAGTTCAGCGTCTTGGCTGATGCGCCTGATCGCGGCCGTGACAGATTCCACGTCGTTGTCTACCAGCAGTCCCGTCAGTTCATCGATCACAATCTCGGGAAGGCCGCCGACACGGCTGGCTATGACCGGCTTTCTGTGAGCCATCGCCAGCAAGACCGCAGATCCCAACCCCTCGCTTTCCGACAGATAGGCGAACAGATCGGCATGATCCATATCGCGTTTCAAGTCCGCCGACAGAATCACCTCAGCTCCGAGTTTCTTGCAGGCTTGCTGCACGATGTCCGATCTCTTCAGGGGGTCGTCGATTTGCGGTGTGAGGACACGCAACGGTTCGCCCGCAGTGCGCGATGCTACAGACGCTTTGTCCGATACCAGTTCGCGCCGCTCAACGCTGTCATAAACCACCGATATCTTCCTCTCGGGGATGCCTGACTGCAGCAACATCTCCAGAACATGCCGGGACACAGCGAGGTACTTCTGCGCTCGCAGGTACTTGATCTTCGAAAAGATGCCCTTCTTGATGGGAAAGGCAACACGCCGTGATACCACGAGAGGCTTACTCCAGCAGAATTGGGCCGCGAGCGCGTGTCCTCGGCCGTCGTGGGCGTGCACGACATCGACAGTGCGTGAGAGCTTCCAGAGAGACCCTTTCATCACGGCCGCGCCCGGCCAAGCTTGTAACGTCTCACCTCGCGCCAAAAGAGTCTGCTCGTGCCCGCGCGCCTCTAGGCCCTGTAACAGCATCAAGAGTTGACGCTGCCCGCCCCGCAGGTCGGGGCCCGTATCAATGTGCAGGATTCTCATCTGCCTGAGTTCAGAGCGCGCGCCTTGGCGTACTTCAAATAGACGTACCGCGATGCGGTGTAGGCGATTGCGAGTCCGTGAATTCCGTCCAGAAAACCGAACTGCAGAAAGAATGTCTTGATGAATGTCCAGGGAGGGTCGATGAGCAGGCGGCTGTAGCCGACCTTCTGTCTCCACTCGGCGATCTCACGAGCCGCCAAGTCCGTATAACGATCCAGCGACTTCAGGTGGCTCGCAAAGCTGTCACAGGTGTAGTGCAGCAGGTCGCCGTGCAGTTCCCCAATCGGTTCGTGCGTTACGACGGACTCATGAATGAAGTCGCCCACCCACTTTGCCTTCCGGCGGTCGTAGAGCCGAATCTTGCGATCCGGATACCAGCCTGAATGATTGATCCACTTCCCCAGGTAGTGGGCCCGCCGCGGAAAGCGAAAAGCAGTGACCTCAGGAGAACTGCTCCTAACCCGTAGAATTTCTTCTCGCAAGCCCTTGCTCAAAACTTCGTCCGCGTCCAGCGAGAGGATCCAATCGTGCGAGGCTGCTTCCGCAGCGTAATTCTTCTGATCGGCATACCCCGTCCAGTCCCGATGCAACACTCTGGCTCCAGCATGCTTGGCGATCTCGACGGTCCGGTCCCTCGAGCCGGAGTCGACGACCACAACTTCGTCGCACCATGCGAGCGATTCCATACTGCGCGGCAAATTCTTCTCTTCGTTGAGGGTGATGATGGTGCCGGTAATTTTCACGAACAGCGAGGTAAATGACGCCCTGATCCTCGCTCTAGCTTAAGGGGTGCCGCCGCTCGGTCTGCGGGATCGGGACTCGCTGTCCGTCGTTGAAGTGAGATGCATACACTCCTTGAACCATCTCCATGATGAACAGGGCGTTCTCTCCGCTTGCGATGGGCTCTCGATCTTCCTCGATTGCCTTGATGAGTTGATGAACGAGATAGTGGTTGCCGCGGGCAATCCAGTCGCTCATGTCGCGTGGCTTGTGCTCGGGAGTGAAATGCCACCTTTCGATCCATGTTTTCTGCCAGGACAGATCGGGGACCTCGGGCAGAACGACGGATGCCGGGTAGACGTACACATCACCCAAGCGGCGGACATGCAGCAAAGCCTTTTCACACTCGATCTGCAAGCCGTACAGCAATCGACCGGGACGATCCATATTGGCTGTGGAATGGAAAAAACCGTGAACGCCGTTCGAGAATCCGAACGTTGCTGCAATCGAATCGCCCGCGATCGGTCCAACCGGCTCATTCCCCTCATGTCGGTCTCGCTCCGTGGCGTCCCGATGCCCGACAGCGATGTGTCCGCTCACCCATCGAGGCCTTCCAGCGAATGCGATCATCATGTCAAACAAGTGTGTCCCGTGAACGGTCAGTTCTTCACCGCCTCCGCGGTGATCGTCCTTGGGACGAGCATACATGCGCAGCAGCTTCCCGTACTTCCCGGCGCGCACATCCCGAATCGCCCTCTGTACCGGCGGCATCCCCCGGAACTGATGGGCCAGTGCGATCTTCACGCCCGCCTTGCGGCATGCGGCCATCATGGCGTCGGCGTCGATCAGATCCGGCGCGAAGGGCTTCTCGCAAAAAATATGGCATCCGGCGACGGCGGCCGCCTCGACCATGGCGACGCGGTGCGTGACCCAGCGGGGTCCGATGGAAACGATGTCGGGTTTCTCAGTCTCGATCATCCGCCGGTAGTCTGCGTAGAGTCGATCCACGCCGAGGCGTTGCCCGGTTTTCGCCCTGCCCTGCGGATCGTCGTCGGCAACGGCTACCATCTGGACATTCGCTGCTCGCCGGAACGCCGTATCGAGTCCGTGCCCGTAGTTACCCTTACCGGTTGACCCGATCACCCCGACGCGATACGTCTTAAGCACAAGTTCCCCTCATCAGCCCTACACACTCGAAAATGTGACCACAGGCTCACATTCTGTTACGTACCTCTGCTGTGTGCAAGTCCCAGGGAATCGCTGTCTGACAATGCAGTCACTTTGGGCTTCAGTTGATCTTTCTCCTACGGAAGTGTGAGGGTGTAGTGTCCTCGTTGCCGTTCACCCGGCAACCGGAACTCAGGAGGATCCCGTGAAATCCACGTCTGAACGAATGTACCGGCGTGGCCCTTACGGTTATCGAATCGATTCTCTTCTGACGCGCTCTCTCCTATCCGCACTGTTGTTGATGACACTGACAGGGTGTTCAGACTCGGATGAGAAACTGCCGAACTTCATCGTCATCCTCTGCGACAACCTTGGGTACGGCGACTCGGAGCCGTTCGGTTCGACACTACACAGGACGCCGCACCTGAACCGAATGGCGAGGCAAGGCCGGAAGCTGACCCATTTCTATGCCAGCGCTGGTGTCTGCACGCCATCGAGAGCCAGCCTCATGACAGGCTGCTACGCCCAGCGTGTCGGGCTGCACGCAAACCCGCGGGACGGGCAAGTGTTGCGGCCCGTTTCCCCATACGGGATCAATCGCGACGAAACCACCATCGCAGAACTTCTGAACGACGGGGGCTACGCGACCGCAATCATCGGCAAGTGGCATTTGGGGGATCAGCCCGAGTTCCTCCCCACACGCCACGGATTCGACTCATATTTCGGGATTCCGTATAGCGACGACATGACGCACGACCGGGGCCGAAAACTGACGCGGTTCGAGGGGGACAGTTGGCCACCCCTGCCGCTGATGGAAAACGAGGAAGTGATCGAGGCGCCAGTCGATCGCAATTTGCTGACGAAGCGATACACGGAACGTGCCCTGGAATTCATCGAGGCCCACCAGGACCGGCCCTTCTTTCTTATCCTGTCGCAAGCGATGCCCGGAAGCGAGAGAGTGCCGTTCGCCAGTGAGGCGTTTCGCGGCCAGAGCCGCAACGGGGCCTGGGGCGACGCGGTCGAAGAAATCGACTGGTCGACCGGACAAATCCTCGACAAGCTCGCCGATGGCGGCCTGGACGGGCGCACGCTCGTGCTCTGGACATCGGATAACGGCGCCCCGCTGGCCAGCGACTCCAGCAGCTTGGCCAGAGGAAGCAATCTTCCACTGCACGGACGTGGCTACACAACCGCAGAGGGGGCGTTCCGCGTTCCGGCAATTGCGTGGTGGCCGGGTACGATTCCAGGAGGCACGGTGTCCGACGAGCTGATGAGCATGATGGACCTGCTTCCAACGTTTGCGGCCATGGCTGGACAGCCGCTGCCGACGGATCTCGTGATCGACGGAATGAACGTCGGCGACGCGCTCCTCGGCTCCGGTTCGGCCCGCTCGCCGCGCCGGGAACTCTACTACTACCAGCAAGATGAACTGCAGGCGGTCCGTGTCGGCCCCTGGAAGCTGTTCGTGCCGCTGGAAGAGCCCAATCGCCGCCACCCGCATTTCGGCGCAAACGACTCCGGCCGACCGATGCTCTTCAATGTTGTCGACGATCCCGCGAGCCAGGTAGACCTAGCAAACGCCAGGCCAGATATAGTCGCCCGGCTGTTGCAGGTAGCGGATCGGGCAAGATCGGAACTCGGAGATCGCGCCCGCTCCGGCAGTGGCCAGCGTCCTTCGGGGAGAGTGGAGGCTCCACGGCCCGTGACCTTGCGGCGTTGATCCTGCGAGTGACGGATCTCAGCGCGTGTCCAGCCGCCGACAGGCCGGCCGGCCCGAGGCCGTCGGGGAGGCAATCCGCTCCGAGGTGTTGCCGGACTCTCTCCTTTCCCTGCGGATCGTCGTCGGCGACAGCTACCGCCTCGGTGTCCTCTGCTCGCCGAAACACCCTATCGAATCCGTGCCCGTAGTTACCCTCGCCGGTTGACCCGATTACGCCGAAGAGCTACGTCTTACGTACAAGTCTCCTCCATCAACCCGACACGCTCAAAAACGAGCCGACAGGCTCACATTCCGTTACGAACCGCTGCTTTGCGCAAGTCCCAAGGAATCCCTTCCTGGTGATGCGGTGTCTTGAGCTTCAGTTGAACTTCTTCCTGCGAAAGTGCGAGGGTGTAGTGTCCCTGTTGCATTCACCCGGCAACCGGGACTCAGGAGGAAATTTCATGAAATCCACGTCTGATCGAAAGACCCGGCGCGGCCTTTTGCGCCTCGGGATGGGCTCCGCCGTAGCAGTGGGGGTTGCTCAGGCCCATTCCGAAAAGACCTGGACACCGAAGAAACAGATCATCGGACTCAAACCCGGCGAGGTACGGCGCGGTGCTCTGCTCTCCGGTACCGTCCGCTCGGGAAACTTGTTGTTCCTCTCGGGTACTGGCGGCTGGTATCCCAACCGCCGTAAGGAGCCAGGCGATGCGAAGGTACAGATCCGCAGTGTTCTCGACCGCATGAAGGAGAAGCTGGAAGCGGCGGGGTCATCGCTGGACAACGTCCTTCAGGTCACCATCTGTCTTGCTGACATGAAGAACAACTACGACCCCATGAACGAAGCCTACAAGGAGTACTTCCCGACGAATCCGCCTGCCCGCTCATGCTTCCCTGCCGGGCCGTTTCGCCGCGAAGGATCGCTTCTGCAAGTCGATGCTGTTGCTTACGTGGATTGATCAATAGGGACCTCGGAGCGGCTTCCGGGAGATATGAAACCAGTCGTTTTCCTGCCCGAACTCATTGCACCCGCCGGCTTGGATCTGCTGCGCGAGCATTGCGAACTTCGCATGCCTTGGAAGACGGGCGAACCAATACGGCCCGAGGACTATCGCCGCCATCTGTACGAAACCGAGGGCGTGATCGTGAGGCTTTGCAAAGTGACCGCCGAAGATATGGAAAAAACGTCCCGGCTCAAGGTCATCGGCAAACACGGAGTGGGAGTCGACAACATCGACATCGCAGCGGCTACCGCCAAGGGCGTCATTGTGGTTCACACGCCGACAGCGCCATCCATAGCGGTGATCGAATTCACGATCGGCGCGATGTTGGCTCTGGGAAGAAAACTGGGGCCGGCCGACGCCGCCATCCGCGACGACCGCTACCGTGATCGTCTCAAGTTCATGGGCATAGAGTTTCACGGCAAAACGTTGGGAGTGGTTGGCCTGGGCGGGATCAGATCGGACCGGCGCGATGTTGGCTCTGGGAAGAAAACTGGGGCCGGCCGACGCCCCCATCCGCGACGACCGCTACCGTGATCGTCTCAAGTTCATGGGCATCGAGTTTCACGGCAAAACGTTGGGAGTGGTTGGCCTGGGCGGGATCGGCGGGGGAGTTGCTCGAGCTGCGTCAGCCGGTCTTGGGATGAAAGTGCTCGGCTACGACCCGTTCATCGACAAGGAGAAGTACGCCGGCCCGGCCATTATCGAGGACTCACTTGAAGAGATGCTGCCCAAGGTCGATGTACTCACCCTACACGTACCGTTGACGTCGGGCACGCATCATCTGATGAACCGCGAGCGCCTTGGGCTACTCAAAGCGGATTGCCTGCTGATCAACGCCGCGCGTGGGTCGGTGGTCGAGCAGGATGCCGTTGTCGAGGCACTGCAAAAAAATCGTATCGGCGGCGCGGTGCTCGACGTCTTCGAGCAGGAACCCTTGACGGCTGATAGCCCGCTGTGCAAGCTGGACAACGTGATCCTCACTCCCCATATCGGCTCGGCGACGCCTGACTCCTTGGATCGTATGGCAGTCGGCGCGGCCCAAGGCGTGCTCGATGCACTCCAAGGCCGTCGGCCCCAGTGGATTTACAACCGCGAAGTGTTTGCCTGAACCCGAGACGCACTGCTCGGAGACTACCAAGCCACGACCGACTCTGCGTAAAGCAACTCCCCGGTAAGCCCATCGTGGTACTGGAACACCACTTGCGGATTCGGGAACGCCACCCAGCGGTCCTTCCCTTCCTCATTCGGATTGTTGAAGACAGCGTTCACCTGCACCACGCAGAAAATCGGTTTTCTGCGCAGCTTTTGCGGCGTGTCGTTGAGGATGTAGGTCGACCACCTGATTTCCACAGGAAGACCCCGCGAATCGTACACTCCGGTCGGCGGTCGATTCCCTTCGCTGCCGGCCGGATGGTTGGCCGAGTTGTGCGGACCCGAGGCGAACTCCCACACGCGGTCGGTGATTTTGATGGCAAAGCTGTTGTGAAGATCGCCGGTAAGGACGAATACCGGTTTGTCCAGTCCGTCCCAGAAGTCGATCAGCTCCTGCCGCTCAGCCAGGAAGACCGTCCAGGCGTCGTCCTTGTTTTCGGTAGGGATGGGCGCGCCGGTGCCGCCGACGTGAGGAATCGTAAAGTTCACCGACGAGACAACAAAGAAAAAGTCGGCGTCACTAGCGGCCATTTCGTCCTTGAGCCACTTCTTTTGACGAGAGCCGAGCATCGAACGGCCCGGCTCAGTCGCCTTCGTCACGTCGTGCATATCGCGAAATGTGCGTGTGTCCAGGAAAAAAAGGGCGGCATTGCTCACGCTCATCTTGAAATGCGACATCTGGCCGATAGAGTACGAAGCCTCACCATCGGCAACCGCTGACGGACGCACCCTGAGCCGGTTGGCGTCCAGCACCTCGACGATCTCATAAACGGCTGAATTAGGATCGCCGCCCTCCGTGTCGGAAGGACCCTGCATCACTCCTGCGTCCGGCGTGCCCCAATGAACGTGCAGCGTCGCCGCCTCATCGAGGTTCAGCTTCGTGAAGTCGGCGCTCGCATCCGTCAGGACGTCGCTATCCGCCTTGAACTGCGCCTTGCCGAAATGGATACGCTGCTCATGCGGAATCGGATTGCTCCAGCCCAGATAGTCGTACCAGGCCTGCACGCCGATGTCGCGGAACACGGGACGGCGATTGCGGCGTCCCACCTCGGCTGCTCCGTACACGTCGTTCACGATTTCGTGGTCATCGAACGTAAAGAACGACGGGATGGAGCCATGCCACTCGGCGAGATTCGGAGCTTCGTTGAAATAGTGCTTGTAGTTCTCCCACACGCCGACGATCGTCGGCGCGATATCAACGATGCGCGGCTTCCGGCCGGCTTCGATGTTCACTTGGTGCAGCCATTCGTCCGGCGGGTAATCTCGCTTCTCTTCGTACAGCCAATCTCCGTTGAGAATGGCGAAATCGATGCGGCTGTGTTCTTCGTCGCGCTTGAGGTCACGAAGCATCGTCGTGTAGGTCGGCAGGGCGCTGCCGAAATTGCTACCGCCTCCCGTACGCTGATTGTTCCCGCACGCAAACTCGAAGCGGAAATTGAACAGTCCTTTGGGGTTGTGCTCCGGGTTGGCTACATCGTTGCTGGACGGAAGCGTGTGAAACGAGCCGACCGGACCGGCTGTCCCCGAATCCGCCATAGCCAACTCATAGAAGTACTTCGTGTTCGATTTCAATTCTGTCAGATGCACCCAAGCCGTATTGTCGTGATCGACAGTCGTTTCGACGGTGTCCGAGGTGGAGGTGAGCTGATCCCTGGCGGCGCCATAACGCACCAGAAATTCCGACGGACGGGCCGTTCGGGCCCAGACACCGACGCCGTCGGATGAAAGGCGACCGAGTATCGGTCCGTGAGTAAAACCGGAGGGCGGTGACTCACCGCGTTCCTGTAAAGCGTCGCAGGCGAACGACACGAGCAAGGCAACAACGACCATGACGACTTTTCTCATGTTCGAATCCGTTCCGTTTCAGGGAGTGGGCAGGGAAGACGCAACCATGCTACACGACAAGCTGTGAATCTGACGCATGAACGACATGCAACTTCCTCATCGTTCGAACATCATAGCTTGCCGATTCCCCGAATCAGGATGGTCTAGACTTGAGCCATGGCCTTCTACGAACTCAGACGATACAAGATTCTTCCCGGCAAGATGGAAGATTGGCTTCAACTGATGGAGCAAGAGATCATTCCGTTTCAGGTTTCGAAAGGCATGGTCATCACGGCAAGTTTCCGAGGCGAGGACGACGATAGCTGTTACGTCTGGATGCGGCGATTCGTAAGCGAAGAGGAGCGCGAGCTCCTGTATGAAGCCGTCTACGAAAGTGACCACTGGCAGAACGTGATCGGCCCGCGAATTTCAGAGGTCATGGACCGGTCGGCGATCCAGGTGACGCGCCTCACTCCCACCTTGAAGTCTCCAACACAGTAGATCACCCGTTGCCGAGACCCGCTTGCACAGGCGAACGCCCAGCCTTAGAACGGCGGCGTTGACTCTTCGCCTCCCACCTCCTCATCGAGGTCCCCGATGTCATCGGCCAAGTTCTCGAACTTGACGTATTTGTTGAGGAACGCAAGCTTGATCCTCCCTGTCGGCCCGTTGCGCTGCTTGGCGACGAGCAGCTCGGCGACACCACGCAGGTCTTCTCGATCCGGCTTGTAGACCTCTTCCCGGAAGATGAAGCCGACCACATCGGCGTCCTGCTCGATCGAGCCGCTGTCTCGCAGGTCGCTCAACTGCGGACGGTGGTCCCCGGGACGAGTCTCCGGCGCGCGGCTCAACTGCGAAAGGGCTATGACCGGCACTTTCAGGGAGTTCGCGAGCAGCTTGAGTCCTCGCGACAGAGCCGAGATTTCCTGGGTCCGGTTGTCAAAGCGTCTTTTTTCTCCGCTCTCCGGCGCCATCAACTGAAGATAGTCGACGACGATCAGTCCCAGTCGTCGGTGCTCGGCCCGCAAGCGGCGGCACTTGGCGCTGATATTCATCAGATTCGTGTCCGCCGAGTCGTCGATGAAAAGCTTCGAAGCGACAAGCCGGTCGAGAGCCAGTCTCAGCCTGCTGCGCTCGTCCTGGCCGAGATAACCGCCCCGGAAGCGATGACTGTCAACCTTGGCGATTGCGCACAGCAGGCGTGTCAGCAGCGACTCCTTCGACATCTCGAGCGAGAAGACCGCCACCGGCTCTCCGGGCTTGTCGGGCAGGTCGTCGGCCACGTGCCAGGCGATGTTCAGCGCCAGGGCCGTCTTGCCCATTGACGGACGCGCGGCGATCACGATCAACTCGCCTTCCCGCAATCCCGTCGTCATCTCGTCGAACTTGACAAACGGCGTCGACAAGCCCGCGACGCGTTTGCCAGGATCCAGGAACTCCTCGACACCCCCGGCGAAGCCTTCGACGATCTGGCGCGGGCTTGCCAACTCCGAGCGCAGTTGGGCGTCGCCCACCTTCAGAATTGCCGACTCGGCCTCGTTCAGCACCTCGTCGATCTGCTGGCCGCCCTCGATCGACCGCGTGACGATGTTGTCGGCGGTGTGGATCAACTGCCGCAACAGGGCCTTGTCCTTGACGATCTTGACGTAGTCGTCGATCGACGACAGCCGCGGCATGCCCTCGCTCAGCGAGGCGATGTAGGCCACGCCGTCGCACGATGCGAGTTGGTCGAGTCGGGACAGCTCTTCGACGAGAGTGAGATCCTCGATGGCCACGCCCCGCCGATGCAGATCTTCCATGCGCAGGAAGATGCGGCGGTGCTTCTCGATTGCGAAGTCGACGGGCTGGAGCCTCCCGGCCACTTGCGGGAACAGGCTGTCGTCAAGCAGAATCGAGCCGAGCACGCAGCGCTCCGCCTCGATACTGGTAGGGAGATTTCTTTCGATGGCGACCGGAATCGGGTTGGCTGGCATCAGCGTCGGGGACCGAACAACATCATGAAGGAGAGCATGGGTCTTCGCCAAAGCAATTATTCAGTCCCACGTAAATCCCACGGAAACAACGATTTTCATTGTGGTTGCTTTGTGGACAGGCTTTGGCGGGAGCTTCAGGCGAATCGCGACGTTCAATTCCCTGTAAACAAAGGACTTCGAGAACTGTGGAAAACCTGTGGATATCACAGGGACGGACTCTGAATGACAAGTACATTGTTTTCAGCAACTTGCAGATGTGTCACCAGGCGGTTGCGAACATTCCCACACGGATTGCTTCGTCGAGCCTACCAAAAAGGCGAACAAAAAGCAAACACAGAGAGCGATGACGTCAGCGCAATATAGAACGTTCCCCTTTATCAGCATGACTTCACTGCGCTTTCGCCACGGCCCAAGAAGTCCGGAGGGCGACTGGAGCTGCCGCGAGCGGCGCTCGTCGCGAGGCCGACCCGAAACGGCGGACGGTGCACGGACACTTGTTCAAGGGCATATTTTTTTGCCGGGAAATAGTGGGTAATACCGGGAAATGGTGGGAGAACCGTGACATGGCAGCGGGTACGGCGGTGCGGTCGGCGCTTTTCGGTGGAACGACACTTGCGCACCCACGGCTACCTGAACGGCAATAAAGTCCGTGTTTCATGTCTCGTGATTCGTGATCGGTGAAAACCACAAAATACGTGTTGCCGGCGCGGGCGGCTCGCGCCTCGTTCCGACGGTTCTCTCACGCACTTCCCCTCCCCAAATGGGGAGGAATGCAGCCTTCGCCGCAGAAGCATGGGCGTGATATCACCTGCTCGATTCATTCCTCCGCTTTTTTCTTCGCGAGGGCCAGAATGCCCGCGGGAGGCGGCAGCCGCCAGAAGCGAGCGCCGCTCCGACAGCAAGCCGACCTCCAGGATTCCCGCCTCGCTTTCTTCATGCTAAGCAGGCCGGGACTGAAAAAAAAGACTGAAGGGCTTCAGTACCACGAGGCATCGAGGCAACACGAGGCAAAAGGGATCGTTCTTCTGTGCCCACCAAGGGAACTTCTCACATTGCGACGACATCATCGCGTGAGTCGGACGACGCGGATGAAGCCTGAAGCGGCCTGCCGGAGTCCGCCCAAAAAACCACCCTGAAAAAACCCTTCCAAATTTGACATCGACTGAGCGGCACCGCAGGCACCGAGAGAAGGGGCCGCCTCCAAATTCAAGGACGGAGACTGCGATTGGATAGTCCCAAAGGGCTTCGGGTGCGCCTTGCCGTTACAATGGGGACCGATTCAGGAACGTTCCATGCACAATGCTTGCCGGCTGCTATCGCTATTCGTCCTGACCGCCGCGTTTGTCTGGCCGCAGAACGACACCCTCGACCCCGTCGAACGGCTTCTCAAGGAACTCACTGAAGCACACGGTCCGAGCGGGTACGAAGGCCCCGTCCGCCGGATCATGCGCCGCGAGTTCACTCCGCTCGCCGACGACATCCAGACCGACGGCCTCGGTTCGCTCATCGCGCGGCTCGACGGAAGCTCGGGCATCCGGGTCATGATGGCCGCGCACATGGACGAGGTCGGCATGTTGGTCCGCCGCATCCGACCCGACGGCTACCTGACCTTCCAGACCGTCGGCGGCTGGCTGGGTCAGGCACTCATCAACCAGCGCTACATCATCATGACGCGCAACGGGCCTGTTCGCGGCATCACCGGTCTCAAAACGCCCCATGTCACGCCGCAAAGCGAACGGCCCCATCTTCACGACCGCGACCGCATCTTCATCGATGTAGGCGCCCGCGATCAACGCGACGCCGAAGAGCGCCTCGGCATCCGTCCGGGCGACCCGATCGCACCGGACAGCCCGTTCATGAAGCTCAACGACCCGAAACTCTATGCCGGCAAGGCCTGGGATGACCGGATCGGCCTCGCGGTCGAGATCGAGGTGCTCAAGCGCCTGAGGCGCCTTCCGCCTCCGAACACTGTTTTCGCCGTTGCCACCGTACAGGAAGAGGTCGGGCTGCGCGGCGCGCAAACGAGCAGCAACATCGTCAAACCCGACATCGGCATCAGCATCGAGGTCGGTGTCGCCGCCGACTACCCTTTCATTACCCAGGACCAGGCTCAGGAGCGCCTCGGAGGCGGGCCCGGCATCTTCCTGCACGACAGCTCGATGATCCCCAACGTCAAGTTTCGCGATTTCGTGGCCGACCTTGCGGACAGCGAGGACATCCCGCTGCAGTTTGAAGTCCTTTCAGGTTACGGAGAAGACGGCGCCATGATGCAGCGAGCCCACGGCGGCGCACCATCGATCAACATCACCGTGCCGACGCGCTATCTTCACAACCACAACGGCGTCCTGCACCGTGATGACTTCGACCGGGCGGTCGACCTCGTCGAGCACATCATCCGGCGCCTCGATCCCGCGACCGTCGAACGGCTGAAACGCTTTGACTGAATATCCGACCCGCTGTGTTGCGACGAGGGGCCGCAGTTTCCACCGCGCCGACCGATCCGCAATGCCGTTGCGGGACAGTGCGCGTTCCGGCCACAGCCGCAGCGGCCGCCTCTGCTGACCCATGCTTGACCCCGAGATCATGGCGCTGGCGCCGATCTGGTACGTCGTCTTTCTGCTCTCGCTGACTTGCCACGAGGCCGCACACGCCCTTGCCGCCTACTGGGGCGGGGACCCGACCGCCGCGCTCGGCGGCCAGGTGACCCTGAACCCCTTGCCGCACGTTCGGCGAGAACCCTTCGGCACGATTCTGGTGCCCATCCTTTCACTGGTTCTGGGCGGCTGGATGATCGGCTGGGCAAGCGCCCCTTTTGACCCTTACTGGCAACAGCGGTATCCCCGGCGAGCGGCTTGGATGGCATTGGCCGGGCCGGCGGCGAATCTCGTGCTGGTTATCATCGCGGCCCTCGCCATCCACATCGGCATGGCATTGGGTTACTTCAGCCCCCCCATGTCCGCGGGCTTCACGCACATCGTCGATGCCGAGCCGGGCGGAGTGGCCGAGGCCCTCGCTCCGTTTCTGAGCCTGCTCTTCTCACAGAACCTTCTGCTGATGTCATTCAATCTGATTCCGGTCGCGCCACTCGACGGCGCCACGGTGATCGGCCTGTTCGTCAGTGAGAGAACCGCGCTGAAGATCTACGACTTCATGCGACAACCCGGCATGTCGCTGCTCGGACTCGTCATCGCCTGGAAACTATTCGGCGAGATCTTCTCCCCTCTTTTCTGGTTTGCGATGAACGTGCTCTACAGCGGTGTTACTTATGGCTGAGGACGGCGCGCTACGATGCTCTCTACTTCGCAGCATGATCGTAGACTCAAGGCGGTTTTCACGCGGCTCACGGCGTCACTCCAACCAAGCCTGGCCTGCGTGCAGCATCACCTGGTGAAGCGAAGTGCTTGAAGAGGGCCGTCAGGAAGAGGCGCAGGACACTTGGGGCGAGGAAGTGTACTTGACCCTGCTGCATTGAGCATGGCAACAAAGCGCAAGGAAGTCATGACGGACGGGCCTATTCGCGCCGCAACCCCGAATGCTATATCTGGAACTTCGGGAACTACGACTCCAAGCTGCCGAGTAACGCCACTTTCAACAGGTTTCGGCAGGGTCAATGGACATTTCCCAACACAAGAGCAAGGCCGGGGACTCGATAACCTGATATCAGCACCGGCCGTGAAACTGACCGTCATGGCAGACTGAGAAGAAGCAAGAGATGACCGACAACGAGACCCCGGATATTCCCACTCCCGCCTACACGATGGGCTACAGCGACGAGTTCCAGAAGATGCTGGAGCGCCGGAACGCGATGATCTGCGCCGCTCATCTTCTGCCGCACCTCGAGCCCGGGCTCCGCGTGCTCGACCTCGGATGCGGTCCGGGAACGATCTCGGCAGGGCTGGCAGAAGCAGTGAAACCAGCAGAACTGCACGGCATCGACATGGAGGAGCCGCAGGTCGAGATGGCCCGCGCCGCCGCCGCGGGCGGTGGGCACAGCAATGCGTTTTTCCGGACAGGCGAAGTGACGGATCTTCCCTTCGCGGACGAGTCCTTCGACGTCGTCCACAGCCACGCCCTGCTCATGCACGTTCCGGATATAGGGACCGTCCTGAACGAGGCGAAACGGGTGCTGAAGCCCGGGGGGCTCATCTCCGGTCGCGATCTGATCGGCTCCTCGTGTTTCGCCGAACCTGAACTCGGCGGCCTTGGCGACGTATGGACGACATTCCTGAACCTTCTCGAGGCCAACGGCGCCCACCCCCAGATGGGGAAGGAACTGAAGCGAAGGTTTCTCGAGGCCGGATTTTCGAGCATCCAGGCGAGCGCGTCCTTCGAGTACTACAGCACGCCTGAGGATGTCACCTTCTTTCGCGCTTTCGCAGGGGGCTGGTTCTTCTCTTCCGATACCAGGGAGACGGCCGCGAAACATGGGCTGGCGACTCGTGAGCAGTTCGAAGATTGGCGCCGCATGATGGACGAATGGAAAGACACTCCCGGCGCATTCGCAGCCGTGGCCTGGGGAGAGGCGATCGGACGCAAGACGTAGCCTGCTCGACACGTTGCAACAGTGCGCCGTTCAGCCACGGAGTCGCCGGCACTCCGAACGAAGCGAAGTAAGCGGTCTTCGACTTGAAAGACCTCCCGATTTTATTTTCGGGACAACCAGCTCAGGACTTCACTGGCGCTCATGGCGATTCCCCAGACGCGCCGAAACATGAGCATGGCTGCCGGGGCCGATCGCCGTGCCGGCGTCGTCGAGCGGCCGGAGCGCAGCTCATGCCGCCGCCCTCGAACACCCTCAGTCCGTAGCCCGGCCGCTCAGGCCCCCCTCTATTCCTGATCCGTCCCCGCTGCCAGCGGGACCACCGGCAGGGCCGTGAAGACGCGTGTGACGGGGTTCATTTCCAGGGCCACGGCGCTGAACGATCCCCCGGCCGTTGCCGTGCAGCGCAACGACCCCTTGAAGTCGGACGTATCGGTCGAGGGGAACGCCTGGTCAATGAGCCAGGAGGTCTGCCCGCGGGCCGCCAGAGGAATGCTCACCGAGTCGAGCGGCACGCCCTCTCGCAGCAATTCGCAACGCACCAGCCCGGCACTCGATTCC
>MKWU01003421.1_pt1:0-12500 | contig 21026 bp, 9 predicted proteins | sample 809101 | NCBI WGS metagenome assembly MKWU01 (sample SAMN05860141, study PRJNA318959) | sponge metagenome | host: Aplysina aerophoba | place: Slovenia: Piran, Adriatic Sea, Gulf of Piran | collected 2013-05-07
TACTCGATGGTCTCGCCGTCCACCATGATCGAGTGGTCGCTCTCCCACCGGGACTCCCCGGCCGATTCGGAGCCGTCTTCCTGAGCGGCGGCGGTTACCGCGGCCAGGAGCACGGCGAACGCCAGGATCACCTTCTTCGACATCTCGGAACCTCCGGGAAGGACAGGAGTGGGGAGCACGCGAGCATACGGGATCGCCCGGCGCCGACCGGATACAAGAAAGGGGAACCGCCCGGTGAGGGCGGTTCCCCCACGAGAAGGGATCGGAACTCTAGAACACGAATCCGGCGAGCAGCATGATCCGGCGCGGTTCGATCCAGCTTGACGGAATGAAGTCTTCACCCGGATCTTCGATGCGGAGATCCTGCATCCAGATGCTGGCGGTGCTGTTCAGCGCGTTGTAGAGGTAGGCGTCCAGCTTCAGGGTGACATCGCGGAGTTCAAGGCGTTTCCCGAGACGGATGTCCACGCTGTTCAGTTGCGGCTGCCTGAGACCCGCTCGGGAGCCGGCCAGCTCGACGATGATGTTGTTCGCCGGCTGCTCGGTAACTCCCGAGGCTCGTACCTGGCGGGAGAACGGCTTCCCGCTCTCGACGTTCACGTTGGCCGCGAGCAGGAAATCCCAAGGGAGGAACAAAACGCCTTGCAGCCGGAACATGTGCGGCCGGTCGCCCTGGAGCCGCTGCCCGTCGTTCAGGTTCAGGTAGGCATTCGGGTCCTGTCCGGTCGTGCTGCCATAGAACGGGTTGTTCTGCGCCTGGGACCACGGCCGCGGTATCAGCCCGGTTGATTTCGAATACGTGTAGGAACCTTGGACGTTCCAAAGACCCGCATCGCGCATGGCAAAGGTGAAGAGGACGCCGTCGTAGGTCTGCTCGTACTTTTCGGGAGCGCCGGGGAAATCCCCCGGGGAATTCCCCTTCACCAGGGTCGGCTGCGCCGTCTGGCTCAGGAGGGTCATCGGGGCGCCGGTGTACGGATCCGCCCATTGGACGGTCTCGTACTGCCCTCCCAGTATGGACCAGCCCACCATCCGCTCGGTGTACTTGTGGACGTACTGCACACCCACCGACATGTTGTTGCCGATCTCGCGCTCGTAGGCCGCGGTGTAGTGGTAGGAACGGGGCGCCAGCAGGTTGTCCGGTTGATCCAGATCGTCCACCGTCGTTGCGAACAGCAGGTCACCGAGCGTGCCGTCGTCGTTCAGCGCGTACTGCTGCCACGGAGTGACTCCGGGGGCGGGAGCGTCCCAGTTTCCGACCACGTTCTGGTCGTAGTGAACGCCGAAGAAGCCCTTGATGGCGGAGCGTCCCTCTTCGTCCGGACGGAAAGTGAAACCGATCCGGGGGCTCAAGAGGTTCCACTTCACGATTCCCGGAGTCCCGGGGGCATTCCCTGACACGGACACCGCGTTGATGGCGGTGAACTCGGTTTCCTGGCCGGAATCGGGCACCCCGAGGAGCTCGTACTCGGGAATATCTCCACGATTCAGGTCGAGGCGCAGACCGAGGTTCAGCGTCAGGCGGTCGTTGATCGTGACGGTGTCGTCGATGAAGAGGCCGCGGTCGTTGGAGATGCCGCCGTAGCGGTAGGGCTCCTGAATGACCTGGTAGAGGTAGCCGCCCGACTGGTACTGGTAGGCGCTGTTGGGGCCGGCCGCAACCGCGGTTTCGGCAACCCCTCGGGCGATCTGAACTCCGAAGCGGAACTCGTGCTGCGCGCCGAGGAAGTCGTCCGCGTAGTGGGTGATCTTGGCGTTGAACTGGTTGCTCCAGGTCCGGTAGTCCCACGGATAGGAGATCCCGCCCTCGAAGGTGGTGGTCGGCTCCGCGTCATAGTTGATGAAGGGCATGTCGAAACTGCCGGTCGGGGAATCGTGGATATCGCTCGCCGTCCACTGCGAGTAGCGCGCTTCGAAGATCGTGGTGTCGGAAAGCGTGCTGGTCAGGCCTCCTGCGAACGTGACCGTAGCGCCGCGCTCAACGAAGGCCGCCGACGCTGTCACGTTTGGCGAACTCCCGCCAATGAAGGCCCAATCCTCGAAGTGACTGTTGATGAAGATCTCATGGCGATCCGTGAGCTTCGTGGTGAGCTTCACGGTGAGCTTGTCGTTCTCACTGTTGTCGGCGGTGGCCTTGGTCGGGTCGTTGCCCGCCTCCCAGGAACTGTCGCGGGAGTACTGCCCTCCCACCATGAACCACATCCGTTCCCGAATAACCGGACCACCGAGGGTCAAGGTCGCATCGGCGAAGTTATCGCGCTCGAACGCGAACGAGTTGGCGGCTCCCGCCGATGCCGGGATGCCGGTATCTGCATCGGCGTAGATCTCGGGGAAGGTGAGCCCGTCGCTCTGGTGGAAGTAGTTGCCGCTACCGCTAAACGTGTCGCCGCCCTTCTTGGTGACAATGTTGAAGGTGCCGCCGGTGGCGTTTCCGAACTCGGCCGGAGCGCCGATCCCGATAATCTCGACTTCCTCGATCATGTCCACGTTCGGGTCTCCCCACGAGGACCCGGTTTCCGGGGCGCTCGTCTCGACCCCGTCGATGTTCCAGGAATTCGACTGCTGATTGGAGCCGAAGGCGATGGCGCGATCGCCGCCGCCGCCGCTGTTCATCTGGCTGATTCCCGGGGAAATGTGGATGTAGTCGTAGAAATTCCGCTCGGTGGGCAACTCTTCCACCAACTCGGCGTTGAAGGTGGTGATCGAGGCGTTCGAACTGACATCGAGGAGCGGGGCCTCCGCGACTACCTGGACCACCTCCTGGACACCGGAGAGGTTCATCGTCGCGTCAAGCGTCGCCGTGGTGTTCTGGCCGACCCGCACGCCCTCGAAGCGCACCGTGTCGAAGCCGCTAAGCGCAACCTCCACGCTGTATTCGCCGGCTGGCAGTGCCGGAAAGCGGAAAACGCCGGACTCGTTGGTGACCGTGGATCGCGTGCCGCCGATGATGGCGTCGCTCAGGAGCGTGGCGGTCGCACCCGGGATCACCGCGCCGCTGTCGTCGGTCACCGTGCCCCGGATCAGGCCGTCCTGCGCGAGGGAAGTGGCCGGTAACGCCAGCGCCAGGATCAGGATCCCGAGCGTCAGCCCTGCCGGCCGCGGAAAGTGGAAGCGATGCATCATGAGCTTCTCCCGGGAGAGTCTCCGGAAATTCGATTCACAGGATTCGGATTTGTGAATAGAAGAAGAGGGGATTGTCGTCCAAAACAGCCGGTTTTTCCAGTATTTCGATCCCCTGAGGCAGCGGTAGGTGCTGGGAAACCACCACTTAGAGCAACCGGGGTGCCACGCCTCGATCGCGCCCCGGCGGGCGCCGGCTGTCAGCGGCAGTCGGGGGCGGTGAGGAGGGCGCGTTCGCCGTAGCGGTCGGCTGTTTCGCCGTCGCCGACGGTGCGGGCGACTCTCGCCGCCGCGGAAAGTGTTGCCGAGTCGAAGGGGCGGAGCCTCAGCGACCGTTGGAACGCGGCCAGGGCCTCGGAATCGCGGCCCAACCCTTCGAGCGCGAATCCATACTCGGCCAGATCGGCAGCGAGCGCGGCCGAGTCGGCGCCGGGGTCCCGGCGGCCTTCCAACACCCGCTCCCACAGTCGCAACGCCACCCGGAGATCGCCGTCCGCGGCGGCATCCCGCGCGCGCCCGCGGTCTCGTTCCGCCCGGTTGGCGCGCTCCCAAGCGTTTGCTTCGGCAGCTTTCACCGCCTCCAGGCGGGCCAGCACCGCCTGGGCTGCCGGCGCGTCTCCGGCCCGCCGCAGCGCGGCGTGCAGGCTGGTGAGGACTGCGGGGTGATCCGGGGCCGCCTCCGCGAGGCGGACGAGTTCGCTGGACGCGCGCTCCACCTGCCCCTCCCGCAGCGTGGCTTTCGCGAGCGCGAACCGGGTGTTCAGGGCCTCCGGACGGCGCGCCGCCCGCCTTTCGAGAAGCGCCAGCAGTTCCCGGTCCCCGCTGGCGACAATCGCATCGAGCGCCACGCTTGCCATCTCGCCGGCGGTGGCCGGATCGAGACGCAGGGCCCCCCGGTAGGCATCGAGCGATCCCTCCATGTCCAGCCGGAAGGCGCGCAGGCGGCCGAGCGTCATCCAGAGGGCCGGCTCGTCCCGGAGTCCGGCGGCCAGCGCTCGCTCCGCTGCCGCCAAGGCTTCTTCCGGAGCGGACTCGACCGATGTCCAGGCGACGAGGAACAGGGCGCGCGGGTCGTCCGGGGCGAGGTCGGAGGCCACCCGGGCCGCACACTGCGCGAGTTGGGGGATCCCGGCCTCGTCGGCCGCCAGGGCCAGCGCGGTCCAGGGGGCCGGCCGGTCCGGAGCCTGTTCCTGAGCCGTCCTTGCGGCATCGAGGCTCGTGTCGAGGAACATTTCCCAGGATTCGGTCACCTGCCCGGCCCCTTCCGCAGCGGCGAGTCGCCGTGCAAAGTTGGACCGAGCCAGAAGGGCGGGGAGGTAGGTCGGCGCGATGCGGAGCGAGCGACCCGTGGCTTCCACAGCGTCCTCAAGGCGGCCGGTCTGGCCCAGCGCATCCGAGTAGAGCGCCCAAGCCAGCCCGGGACGCTGCACCGGAATCGCCCCCTCGGGAGCTTCGGATCCGTAGGAACGGGTTGCGGCTTCCAGATGATCCAGCGCGACTCCCCATTCACCGCGCTCCACCGCCAGCGCCCCGAGCTGCATCCGGGCCGGCCCGTGGAAGGGAATGTCATCCACGACCGAAAGGAGGATCGGTATGGCGCGCTCCGTGTCTTCGGCGGCGATTAGAGCGATGGCGCGCTCCATGCGGGCGCGAACATCAGCCGCAGACTCGATCTGGCTGGCGCGACTGACGGCCGCAACGTCGAAGGCGACAGCAAGCGAAAAAGCAACGAGGACGGGCGCACGCGTCGTTTGCCTTGCTTGTGTTGCGATGGGGTAGCGCGTCGCGCCCCGGTTCCCGGCAACGCGTGTTTCCCTCGCCTCGGGCGAGCGATGCCGGCCAGAGGCCGGCGCTCCGAGACGGCGCTTCCGGTTCATCGCGGCGGGAGGGCGACCGGCGCGGAGCCGCGGCGGAGGAGCCAGGTTCCGCGGGCGGAGAGCGCATCCTGTTCCTCGACGAATCCGTCCGGCCAGCGCACTTCGACATCCACCGTCTGCGCCTCCGAAGCGCCCGCGGACCCGAGGCCGAAGTGCAGGATCCGCTCGCTGTCCGACGCGTAGCTTTCGCCCGCACGCACCGAGCGGGACTGGCGGGACGAGGCGATCCTGACCCGGGCCCCCAAGGCGTCTCGTTCTCCCGCCGGGTCCACGAGCCGCAGCCGAATCCAGGAGCCTTCAACGGGTGCGTTCCGAGCCCAGAGCGCCGGGGAGGCATCCTGGTTGGCAACCGCGATCTCCCACTGGCCGTCCGACTCGATGTCGATGAGCGCCATGCCCCGGGAGGAGCGGAGCGGCGGTCCCAGAGTCTTCAGTTCATACGCCCGGCCTGTCCAGAGAAAGAGCTGGTCCGGCTGCCCGTAGGTCTCGCCGAGCGCCGGGTCGGCCTCGACCTGGGGATAGAGATGGCCGTTCGCGAAGACGACGTCCAGGTCGCCGTCGTTTTCGGCGTCGAAGAACAAGACTCCCCAGCCGAGCGGCCGGAAGGTGGGGGTAGCGATACCGGCTCCCACCGCGTCCTCGAGAAAGAGCGACGCGGCAACACCCTGATAGAAGGCATAGTGGTCGTGGGCGAAGTTCGTGACCACCAGGTCGGGAAACCCGTTCCCGTCCGCGTCCGCGGCCGCCACCCCCATGCTGCCCTGCGTCGCGCCGTCGGCGCTCAGCGCCACTCCGGTCAGCAGCCCGGCGTCGCGAAAGGTCCCGCCGCGGTTCTCGAGCATTTCGTTCGGCCCGCTGTCGTTCGCCACGAAGATGTCCTGGTCGCCGTCGTCGTCGAAGTCGAGCGCGACGACCCCCATGGAGTAGCGCGCCGGCACGTCCCCGACCCCGGAGGCGGCGGTGAGATCCTCGAAGGTGCCGTCTCCGCGGCCCCCATAGAAGCGGTTGGTCTGCGGCATCAGGCCGCGCGGGCCGTCGAGCACGTTCACCTGCCCCCGCCAGCGCCGGGTGCGCTCTCCCGCGCGGATCTCGGCCTCGCTCGTGGCGATGTAGTTGGCGACAAAGAGGTCGAGCGTTTGGTCGCGATCGGCGTCAACAAAGACGGCCCCGATGCTCCACCGGGGGTCCGCAACACCGGCTTCCACCCCGACCTCCGAGAACGTCCCGTCCCCGTTGTTGCGAAAAAGCAGGTTCGGACCCAGGGCGGTCACGTAGAGATCGGGAAAACCGTCACCGTCGAAATCCGCGCTCACGGCTCCCTGACCGTAGACGCCGGTTGCGAGCCCGGCGGCCTCGGTGACGTCCGAAAAACGCCGGCCGCCCTCGTTCCGGTAGAGAACTCCGGAACGCGCTCGCCAGGCGCCGTCCGGATCATCCCAGGAGGGAGCGTTCGCGAAATAGAGATCGGAAAGCCCATCCTGGTCGTAGTCGAGGACCGCCACTCCAGTCCCGGTGGACTCGGCGATGTGGTTCTTCTCCGGCCCCCCCGTACCGGTGACCACTGTCAGGCCGGCGTCCGCGGCGATGTCGGTGTATTCCTGGACCAGCGCCGGCGAAACGACCGGCAGGGCCAGGCCGACCAGAGAGATCCCGATGGCGTTCCGGGCCTGCCGGATCGCGGGTCGCTCAGTCCCGCGGCGCCGGTTGATCGTGGCCCAGTACCGGGTGCGGGATGTAGGGCGCTTCCAGCGCCGCAATCGTTTCCTCATCGAGCGTCAGGTCCACGGCGGCGGCGAGTTCCTCCAACTGTTCGATACGGGTTGTCCCCACGATTGCCGAATCGACGCCGGGAACGGAGAGCAGCCAGGCGAGCGCCACCTTCGCGGGCCTCTCGCCGAGCCGGGCGGCAACTTCGATCAGGGTGTCGAGCACCTTGAAATCGGCCTCCTCATAGTAGAGGCGGTCGGCGTAGGAATCGTCCCTGGCTCGGGGCGTCGCGTCCCGGCTCGAACGGGTGCGATTGCCGGCCAGGAAGCCCCGCGCCAGCGGGCTCCAGGGGATCAACCCGATCCCCTGGTCGAGGCAGAGCGGAACCATCTCCCGCTCCTCTTCGCGATACGCGAGATTCATGTGGTTCTGCATCGAGACGAACCGCGACGCGTCCATGGCGTCCGCGGTGAAGAGCATGGTGGCGAACTCCCAGGCCGCCATGCTGCTCGCACCGAGGTAGCGCACCTTGCCGGCCTTCACCAGCGAATCCAGTGCCTCGATGGTCTCCTCGATCGGAGTTTCGTGGTCGAACCGGTGGATCTGGTAGAGGTCGACGTAGTCGAGCCCGAGCCGCTTCAGTGACGCGTCGCAGGCGGCCAGGATGTGTTTTCGTGAAAGGCCGCCGCGGTTCGGTCCCTTGGCGACCGGGAAGTACACCTTGCTGGCGAGCACGTAGTCCTCGCGATGCGCCAATTCCCGGAGCATCTTCCCGGTGATCTCCTCGCTGACCCCCCGTGAGTACATGTTCGCGGTATCGAAGAAGTTGATGCCGAGATCGAGGGCGCGCCGAAAATGGTCGCGGGCCGCCCCCTCGTCGAGGATCCAGGAACGCCACCCCGGGTCGCCGTAGGTCATGCAGCCGAGCGTGAGCCGGCTGACTTCGAGGCCGGTGGTCCCCAGTCGTACGGTCTTCACGAAGCGCTCCCTTCCTCGATGCGGGCGCCCACGAGCCGCACCAACAGGATCGCCGCGGCAATGCCGACAATCAGCGCGATTCCCGGGGACACCCCGAAACTGGTCGGGAGGATTCCGAGGACGATCGCGATTCCCGCCGCGCTGAGCGCGTAGGGAAGCTGCGTCTTGACGTGATCCAGGTGGTCACAAGCCGATGCCATGGAGCTGAGCACGGTGGTGTCGGAGATCGGTGAGCAGTGATCACCGAAGACCGCGCCCGCCAGGACCGCTCCCACGACACCCATAAGGATCGGGTCGGACACGGCGGTAGCCAGTCCGGCGTTTTGCGCGAGCGCGTGGGAAAGCGGGATCACGAGCGGCATGAGCACCGCCATGGTTGCCCAGCTCGTTCCGGTGGCGAACGCCATCACCCCGGCAACCACGAAGGTGAGCGTGGGCAGGAGACTCGGATTCAGGACGTTTTGGAGCACCTGCACGAGGTACTGCGCAGCGTGGAGTTCCGCGGTGACGTCGCCGATGCACCAGGCGAGCACCAGGATCACGATCGCGAGCACCATGGACTTGAGTCCGGCAATCCAGGCGCTGATTGCGTTGCCGAGGGTCAGGATCCGGCGGGCGACCGCCAACACGATGCCGGTGACGCAACCCGCCACCGAGGCCCAGAGCAGCGAAACGTAGGAATCCGAGTTGGTGACGATCTCCCGGACACCGTAGGACGTGACCCCTTCGGCGGCGAGAGCGTTGGCGCCGGTCAACCAGATGGCGACTCCAGCGGTGACCAGGACCGCCAGGACGGGAAATACCCCGGCCATCCAGAGTCCCTTGGTGATTCGCTCCACCCCCGGACCCTCGTCAAGAGCTTCCGTAGCCGGCTCGGACCCCGGGCGAAGCGGCTGGTTGAGGCGCAGCGCCCGCTCTTCGGCGGCGCGCATCGGGCCGAAGTCGCGGCCCCAGAACCCCACCGCCAGCGCCAGGGCAAAGGAAAAGATGGGGTAGAACCGGTACGGGATGGTGCGCAGAAACACCGAGTACCCGTCTTCCGGATAGTCGATCAGATCCAGGCCCTGATCGATGAGCCCCACTTCGTAGCCGACCCAGGTAGAGACGATCACCGTGCTGGCCACCGAGGCCGCGCCGGTGTCGGTCAGAAAGGCCAGTTTTTCGCGGGAGATCCGGAGACCGTCGGTGATCGGCCGCATCAGGTTGCCCCGGATGATGACGTTGGCGTAGTCGTCGAAGAAGACGACGAGCGCCGTCACCATGGTGCTCACCTGACCGCGGCGGGGGGTGCGCGCGAAGCTGGTGATGAGCTGGGCGAATCCCCGCGCTCCGCCGCTCCTCGAGAGGATCCCGGCGAGCCCGCCGAACATCATGCTGAAGACGATGATGTGGGCGCGGTCGCTGTCGGTAATCGCCCCGATGACATAGCGGCTTCCCACCTCGAAGAAGCCGGCCAGAGGGTTGAAGTTCAGGAGCAGGGTGCTCCCGATCCAGACTCCCGCCACGAGCGCCAGCACAACCTGCCGGAACAGGATCGCCAGCAGGATCGCGAGGACCGGCGGGGCAAGCGACCAGATGCCCGGAATGGCCCGTGTTCCCGCGCTGCCGCGGGCGGCGCCGTCCTCCGCCGCGATTTGGAACTCTCCGCTACTTTCGACCTGGACACTCGAAAAGACAACGGAGCCGTCATCCCGGTGCGCACCGGATCCGACCTGGTCAACTCCGGTCAGGCGCGGCGTTCCCGCGTAACCGGCGAGCGGATCCCCCGACTCACCCTGCGGGGTCGCGATGACCTCGAAGGGGACGCCGGTGAGCACCACGCGCGGGATCTCGAGTTCGAAGGAGGCGGGATGCTGATCCGCATTCACTGCCGGCTCTTGCGCCACGACCAGCCCCGCGAAACAGAAGATCGCGATGGCGCAAGCCGCGCCCGGCCGGGCAACCACCCACCGGAAACGGCGTCGAGGATCGGGTTCGCGCTGCCGTCCCGGCCATGACGGGACCGCCCATGGCCCGGTGCGCGCCATGAACAGGAGCGGCCGCTTCATTTTGGTGAAGGGTATCGGGTATTCCCTCCGTCCTCGGCGAACGGCGGCGGCCCACCGGGTGCACTACCGCGGCGCCAACCTCCCCGGGAGGAAACCGGCCTGGAGGTCAGCGTTCCACGCCAATCGCGCCGTGCGAACGGATGGAGTTCCGCGGCCATGCGGTCGCCGGTGCCGGCCTCGAGGCCGGCGTTGCAAACCACTTCCGCCGTGCAGACCGATGGAGTGACCCGGTTCCGCTGCGCTCTCGCGCCGCGGGTGCCGGCTGAAGCCGGCGTTCCAAGCCGTTACCCCGTCGTGCTGGCAGGAGGCCGGCGTTCCAAGCCGTTGCTGCAGTGACGCGGAGGTAGCGTCTCGAGCTGCGTCTGCGATGCAGATGGATGGCGTGATGCGGTTTCGACCGCCTCTGGGCGGTCGATGCCGGCCAGAGGCCGGCGCTCCGAACACACCCCGACCGGGACGATTGGAGCGGGTACCGGCCTGAACGCCGGTGTTCACTACGGGATCGAGAGTCCCGGCGACGACCTACTCTCCCACAACGCTGCCGCTGCAGTACCATCGGCGCTGGAGGACTTTACTGCCGTGTTCGGAATGGGAACGGGTGTGGCCCCTCCGCTCGGGTCACCGGGACAAAAAAAGATCCGTTCAAAATGTGGAAGCGTCTAGCGGGATGTTCCGGAATCGAAACATCAAGATGCTCTTGCGTGCAGTAGCGTCGGCGAATCAGTCATTCCCGGTATCAGACAATTTCTGTCACCGTCAACTCGTGATACGCACGATGTGGTCAAGCCTCACGGCCGATTAGTACCCGTCAGCTGAGACGATTACTCGCCTTACACTCCGGGCCTATCAACCTGGTGGTCTTCCAGGGGCCTTCAGGGATCTAATGATCCGGGAGATCTAATCTCGGGTGGGGCTTCGCGCTTAGATGCTTTCAGCGCTTATCCCGTCCGAACGTGACTACCGAGCAATGCCCCGAGGCGGGACAACTCGTACATCAGAGGTTCGTCCAGCCCGGTCCTCTCGTACTAGGGCCAGCTCCCCTCAAATCTCCTGCGCCCACGACAGATGAGGACCGAACTGTCTCACGACGTTCTGAACCCAGCTCGCGTACCGCTTTAATGGGCGAACAGCCCAACCCTTGGAACCTGTTTCAGCTCCAGGATGCGATGAGCCGACATCGAGGTGCCAAACCTAGCCGTCGATATGAACTCTTGGGCTAGATAAGCCTGTTATCCCCGGAGTACCTTTTATCCTTTGAGCGACGGCCCTTCCATTCGGAACCGCCGGATCACTAAGCCCTGGTTTCCCATCTGCTCGACTTGTAGGTCTCGCAGTCAAGCGCGCTTGTGCCTTTACACTCTGCGGCTGGTTTCCAATCAGCCTGAGCACACCTTAGGGAGCCTCCGTTACATTTTGGGAGGCGACCGCCCCAGTCAAACTACCCGCCTGACAGTGTCCCTGACCCGGATTCACGGGCCTAGGTTAGAACTCCAGAACGATGAGAGTGGTATCTCACGATTGGCTCCCTCAAAGCCTGAGCTCTGAGTTCAAAGCCTCCCACCTATTCTGCGCACAACGCACCAGAATTCACTGCCAGGTTATAGTAAAGGTTCACGGGGTCTTTCCGTCTTGTCGCGGGTAGCCGGCATCTTCACCGGCATTACAATTTCACAGTGTCCCCCGTTGAGACAGCGCCCAGATCGTTGCGCCATTCGTGCAGGTCGGAACTTACCCGACAAGGAATTTCGCTACCTTAGGACCGTCATAGTTACGGCCGCCGTTTACCGGGGCTTCGATTCAGAGCTTCGCCCGAAAGCTAACCCCTCCTCTTAACCTCCCGGCACCGGGCAGGCGTCAGACCCTATACATCGTCTTGCGACTTGGCAGAGTCCTGTGTTTTTGGTAAACAGTCGCCCAGGCCACTTCACTGCGGCCTCCTCGGGCTTTTACACCCTACCGAGGCACTCCTTCTCCCGAAGTTACGGAGCTATTTTGCCGAGTTCCTAAACGAGGGTTCTCACTTGCGCCTTAGGATTCTCTCCTTATCCACCTGTGTCGGTTTACGGTACGGGCACCCGGAAACTCGCTAGAGGTTTTTCTTGGCAGCCAGAGTCAACCAGTTGGCTTGTCCGAAGACGCGCTTCCCCGCAACTCTCGAATCACGGGATCCGGATTTGCCTGGATCCCCATCTTGAGCAACGGCCGCCCCAATCCAATCGGGCGTAGGCCTATCTGTCTGCGTCACCACATCACTCAAACGCTTCCAAGGTGGTGCAGGAATGTTGACCTGCTTCTCATCGACTACGCCTTTCGGCCTCGCCTTAGAGTCCGACTAACCCAGGGCGGACTGACCTTCCCTAGGAAACCTTGGATATTCGGCGTCCAGGGTTCTCACCTGGATGACGTTACTTATGCCGGCAGGGTCACTTCCATGCGGTCCATCGGTCCTCACGGTCCGACTTCAACCCCCATGGAACGCTCCTCTACCAATGCCAAAAAATGGCACTCCGCAGCTTCGGTAACAGACTTGAGCCCCGTTAAATTATCGGCCCGAAGCCGCTCGACCAGTGAGCTGTTACGCTTTCTTTAAAGGATGGCTGCCTCTAAGCCAACCTCCTGGCTGTCTGAGCGTCTTCAGATCCTTTCCCACTTAGTCTGTGTTTGGGGACCTTAGCTGGCGGTCTGGGCTGTTTCCCTTTCGACTACGGAGCTTAGCCCCCGCAGTCTGACTCCCGGGATACGGATTCATGGTCTTCGGAGTTTGGTTGGA
>MKWU01003421.1_pt1:17500-21026 | contig 21026 bp, 9 predicted proteins | sample 809101 | NCBI WGS metagenome assembly MKWU01 (sample SAMN05860141, study PRJNA318959) | sponge metagenome | host: Aplysina aerophoba | place: Slovenia: Piran, Adriatic Sea, Gulf of Piran | collected 2013-05-07
GGCGATCCGGACCCCGTAGTCAAGAGCCTGGCAGGGCGCGTCGAGGCCCTTGAACGCCGGCAGGAGCGAGGGGTGGATGTTCAGCACCCGGTCCGGAAAGGCGTTCAGCAGCACCGGGGAAACGATCCGCATGAAACCCGCCAGGCAGACCACGTCCGCCTTGTGCTCCCTCAGGCGTTCGACGATTGCGGCGTCATAGGACTCGCGGTCCGGGAATGCACGGTGGGACAGCACTGCCGTCGGCACCCCGGCTTTCTTCGCGATCTCGAGCCCCTTGGCCTTGCCGCGGTTGCTGAAGACGATCGCGACCTCGGCGTCCAGCGATCCCGAGGCGATGTTGTCCAGGATTGCCTTCAGATTGGATCCGCGGCCGGAAATGAGCACCCCAAGGCGCCGGCCGGGGGTTGGGAGAGTTCGGATGGGTTCCGTGGTCATTGGAGGCGGCCCCGGTACCGCACCCGGGGCGGATTGGCGGCAGTCGTCACTTCGCCGAGGCGAAAGGCGCCGGAGAGGGTTTCGAGGATGGTTCGCTCGTCGCCAGCCGCCACCACCGCGATGAGACCCACACCGCAGTTGAACGTCCGGAGCATCTCCCCCTCGGCAATCCGGCCGGCGTCAGCCAGGAACCGGAAGAGGGGTGGAAGGCGGAACGAATCAAGGTTCACCTCGGCAGAGGTACCCGCTGGGAGGACCCGGGGAAGATTGTCGCTGATTCCGCCACCCGTGATGTGGGCGAGCGCGCGCAGGCTCCGGTTGCGAAGGAGCGGGCGCGCCGCTGGCAGGTAACAGCGATGCGGCGCCAGCAGGGCGTCCGCCACCGTGACGTCCAGTCCGGGAAGAACATCGTCCACCCCGAGACCGAGCCGGTCGAAGACGATGGCGCGCGCCAGCGAGTAGCCGTTCGTGTGGAGCCCCGACGAAGGCAGGGCGATCAGCACGTCGCCGGGGACCGCCGAACTGCCGTCCAGGATGTATTCCTCTTCGACGACCCCGACGATGGTCCCTGCCAGGTCGTAGTCGCCACCCGGATAGAAGCCGGGCATTTCCGCGGTCTCGCCACCGAGGAGCGCGACGCCGAACTCCCGGCAGGCGTTCACGATCCCGCGAATCACCCCCTCCGCGACATCGGCGTCGAGCTGGCCCATCGCCAGATAGTCGAGGAAGAAGAGCGGTTCGGCGCCCTGGACCAGGATGTCGTTGATGCAGTGGGAAACCAGGTCGTATCCCGGCGCCTCATGGCGTCCGGCGTCCCGCGCCACCCGTAGCTTCGTCCCCACCCCGTCGGTGGAAGCCACCAGCACCGGGCGCTCGAAGCCCGCGGTGTTCAGCCGGAAGAGGCCCCCGAAGCTGCCCACATCGCTCAACACTTCGGGACGGCGGGTACTCGCGACCAGCGGACGAATGCGGTCGAGCGTCCGGTCCGCCTCCGCGATGTCTACCCCCGCTGAGCGGTAGTCGAGCCGTTCGGCCGAAGGTTCCGGGTTGTCTCCGCTCACAGCGGGGGGATTATCGCCTTCGTGGGTCGGTCGAGGCGGGCAGCGCCGGGCGACGTCGCGAATAATCTCCCCGATTCACGCCTTCAGGAGGCTCCACCATGCGCAGGCTCTCACTCGCTTTTCTGATCGGTCTGGCCGCCGCCAGCGCCGGCGCTCAGGATCACGCCAAGATCCAGAAAGACTTTCCGGCCGAGGAGTTCGCCGAACGCCGGACCCGGGTAATGGAAGCGATCGGCGACGACGCCATCGCCATCGTGCAGGGCGCCCCGGCCGCTCCCGGCTTCATCGTGTTCCGCCAGTCGAACGAGTTCTACTACCTGACCGGAATCGAAGTCCCGCACTCCTACCTGCTGATCGACGGCAGGAACCGCCGGTCGCTGCTGTTCCTTCCCCGCCGCGATCCGCGGAAGGAACGCGGCGAGGGGCGGATGCTCTCCGCCGAGGACGTGGACGAGGCCAAGCAGGCGAGCGGAGTGGATGACGTCTTCGCCATCGATCAACTCGCCCGCCAGCTCTACGGCTTTGCCCTCCGTCCCCCTTCTCCGACCATCTATACGTTCATGAGTCCCGCCGAGGGGCGCGCACAGAGCCGGGACGAAAACCTGATCGGTCACGCCCAGCACGTCTCCGACCCCTGGGACGGCCGGGCTTCCCGGGAGGGCGCCTTCGTCACCAAGCTTCGCGAGCGGTTCCCGCAGTTCCCCGTCACCGACCTCACGCCCATCGTGGACACCATGCGGCTCCACAAGTCGCCCCGCGAGATGGAGCTGGTCCGGCGGGCGAGCGAGTTGGCCGGCATGGGGATCATGGAGGCGATGCGCTCCACGAAGCCGGGCCTCTACGAGTACCAGCTCGACGCCGCGGCCTACTACATCTACCGGATCAACGGCTCGCAGGGCGAGGGTTACCGCTCCATCACCGCGACCGGAACGAACGCGTACTTCGGCCACTACTACCGAAACGACGCCGAGTTGAAGGACGGGGAACTGATCCTCATGGACCACGCCCCCGACTACCGCTACTACACGAGCGACGTTGCGCGCATGTGGCCGGTCAGCGGCACGTTCACGGATGATCAGCGCAAGCTCTACGCGTTCATCGTCCGCTACAACGAGGCGCTCATGTCCCGGCTCCGTCCCGGAGTCACCCCGGACCAGGTGCTCGATGCGGCAGCCGAGGAGATGGCGCCCGTTATCGATGAGCTCGGTTTCACGAACCCGCTCCACGAGCAGGCGGCCCGGGAGGCGCTCGACTTCCGGGGACACCTCTCCCACCCGGTGGGGCTCGCGGTCCACGACGTGGGGCGATACCGGGGGCGTCCCTTCGAGAGCGGCCTTGTCTTCTCGGTGGACCCCATGCTCTGGGTCCACGAGGAGCGGCTCTACGTGCGGATGGAGGATGTGGTCGGGATTACCGAGAACGGCGTGGAGAACTTCACCGACTTCATGCCGCGAACGGTGGATGAGATCGAAGCCTTCATGCGCGCGGAGGGCGTGCTCCAGCTCACGCCGCCCGATCCGGGCACGCCGTCTCCGCCTTCCGGCCGCTGACCGGGGAAGCGCGGCGGCGGCCTGGCCCCAACCGAAAGAACCGGCGCCGACCTGCGGGCCTGCGGACGGACCCCGCCCAGGACCGGGGGCTGACATGTCGCGCGAACGCCTGAACTTCCTGTTCCTGAACGCCGGGCACTTTCTCGACCACCTCGTCATGCTGGTCTTCGCGACGGTCGCCGCGCTCCGGCTCGCGGACGAATGGGGGATGACCTACGCCGCCCTCATTCCCTACGCCACGCCGGGCTTCGTCGCGTTCGGACTCGGTTCGTTGCCGGCCGGCTGGATCGCCGACAAGTGGAGTCGGGAAGGGATGCTGGTCATCTTCTTCATCGGCATCGGAGCGAGTTCGATCCTGACCTCGCTGGCCGACTCGCCAACCGGAATCGCCTTCGGGCTCCTCGCCATCGGCGCCTTCGCCTCGATCTACCACCCGGTGGGACTCGCGATGGTCGTTCACGGGCGAACCAGGACCGGAAT
>MKWU01003422.1_pt1 | contig 21025 bp, 23 predicted proteins | sample 809101 | NCBI WGS metagenome assembly MKWU01 (sample SAMN05860141, study PRJNA318959) | sponge metagenome | host: Aplysina aerophoba | place: Slovenia: Piran, Adriatic Sea, Gulf of Piran | collected 2013-05-07
GGCGCACCACGAGCCTGAGTTCTATCGAGGCCTCAGAGGCCTACCAACTGTAGAGGTGGGTGCGTGCGGATTCCCCATTTGGGCACCCCGATACGGGTGATGCCGGATAGATGTTTGCAACTGACCCTCGCCGCTCATCTCACCATCACTTGCAACGGGAGGGCCGTCCATAGAGATAATAAGTCTGCTGGGAAATCCCGGCCTTGCGGCACACCTCCTCGACGCCCCTCCCTTCCTCCGTCTGGCGCAGGATGAACGCTATCTGCTGCTCGCTGAACTTCGACCGCTTCACGACTCGCTCCGCGGCTGGTCGCAGAAAACCTAACCGAGAACTCTCTCGCTATTCGCGGTCCAATACTCGGGGGGCAGGTCACCCTCCCCTTCCATGGAACATATTAAGAACATACAGCTTCGCGTGCGGAGCGTTACGGATAAGCAGGTTTGCAAATGCACGTTTGGAAAAATTCAATAGGAAGGACACGCACGGTCAACGAACTTCGAAATTTCACTCATAAGATACTTCATAGAACACCCTTCCTTGTCTACAAGCATTGTCAGACGTATCGCTTCGTATACGACTCCGGAGACCACTTTCTGAAAATTGGTAGTCGGTTGTAGCCACTCGACGAGCTTCGGATCAATTTCCCTCTCGAAGAGAAGCTGCGGACCAAAGACACTGTAGTCAATTGACCCTTGCTTGCATATTGTCGGCCAATTGGATGAGCCCCGTTGCGTAATTATTCCAAAGTTTAACGGTCGGTCCCGGACGAATATCCCTATGTGTCCTGGCAGATTATTACAGGCTCTGATGTGACCGAGATCAATTAAGCATGCCCGAAGCGGATTTGATAAAGAGTCTCTCGCGATTTGCAAATTTGCAAAGTGAAATACTTGAGGCGGATACAACCCAAGCGACCTCAGGTGTGAGAAAATAATTTCTTCGTTCACCTGCGGAACAACTGTGCCATCTAGGCGTGCTACATAACTTTCCTCCTCTCTTACAAATGATACAGTCGTTATTGGGCCAGTTGTTGTCAGGCCACGTGACAAAAGGTAGCATTCAATATCGTGATGGATTGCTTCTTCTTCGCTTCCACTTTCCGGAAGTTCGTTATTATCGAGCGGCCTGACAATTGCCTTTCGCAATAGTGTGGCGCACGGCATGCCGCGTTTTGCCCAAGCCACATTAGCACGTATGCCTATATCCGCGATAGCGTAAAAGGGAACCGTCGAGAGTCCCATGCCGTCTCGCTTGAAGAGTTTGTCGAGCAATGTGTGGTTGATAAGCTCTATGAGCGCCTCGTGCATGAACAGAACGCCGGTCCGAGTGCCTCCCAACTCGGGGGCCTTGCCGAGGCTAACGCCACACCCCTTGATATCGAGGAGGCCTTCCCAGTGTCCGACGCGCCGCTTGTCGCTCGCCACGTGAGATAGCTCGAATATGGCAGCTCGCCCATATCTCGGTGGCCGATAGCCGATCCGCGAGGTTCCCGCGAAGGCAGGCTGTGCATGGAGCGGATTGCTCGACGCGTGTGGTTCCGAGATGATAGCGCCGGCACTCAGGAGCACATCCTCCGCCTCGTCATACAGTTCCTCCGAGTGCTCCGCATCTGCGGCAACGTTCGAGTAGTCTTTTGAGAATTTTCGTGCATCGGAGAATACCAGTCGCGCGTTCTCGAGGCACAGGTACTCCTCCGGCTCACACTCGAGCCCCGACGCCATCTCGTATTCCGCGATCGTCTTCATGCTCCTCTAATCCGACATTCTGAAACTGAGCGGGTGCATCGGAATTCTGCATGCACGGTAGTGCTCTTGGTTCACAGCGCTGCCGTGTTTCAGAGGAGTTTCTCGATGCCTGCGGAGTGTAGCCCGAACTTGTTCGGTCTTGAACCCGTTGAAGCGAGCGCGGTGGTGACAGCTTTCGACGGCGGTATGCTGAACTAGGATCAGCCTGGCATCGATCCGCCGGCCCAGCGCATAGCCCACGATGCGCCGCGACCACACATCCATGACCGCTGCCAGATAGACGAAGCCGCCGAGGATCGCGATGTAGGTCAGGTCGGCGACCCAGAGCTGGTTTGGGCCACCGACCTCGCGCTCTCTGGAGCGATCGGGGAAGACGGGCTCGTCGTGGTCGCTGTCGGTGGTGGCGACGAAGCGGCGCCGGCGCGGCGGATGCAAAGCGTGCTCGCGCATCAGGCGCTTGATCTTCTTGTGGTTCACGACCCAGCCCCGATGTCTGAGCGCCGCCTGCATGCGGCGCCAGCCGTAGGCTTCGAACTCGTCCTTGATCGCGTGCATGGCCTCGACTAGGGCGGTGTCGTCGGCCGACGCCGTCGGTTCGCTGTAGTAGGTGGAGCGCGCGATCCCCATCAGTCGGCATCCTTCGGCGATGGAGAGGCCTTCGGGCCGGTGACGACGGACATGGGCGCGCTTCTCGGCGGCCGTCCTTGCCGCTGAGCCCCCTTTAGGAACTCGAGCTCCAGGGCCTGCTTGCCGACCAGGCGCTCCAGCGCCGCGATCCGGGCTTCGTATTCCTGGATCGTGCTGGCCGCCTCGGTGTCCTCGTCGAAGGCGCCGGCCTCGTACTTGTCGACCCAGATCCTGATCAGGGTGCGGGAGAGGTCATGGCGGCGGGCCAGGCCGTGGAGCGTCTCGCCGGAGAGATACTCCTGAACGACTTGGCGTTTGAAGGCGATGCTGTGAGTGCGGTGGGTTCGGTGCTTGGCCATGGGCGTCGATCCTTCGAATGCCCGACCCACCGGTCAAATGAATTCAAGCCGCCTGTCCGACCCCAGGGGCCCACTTCTGTAATGGGGCGTTTCCCGTCAAGCTCGATTTTCAATGGATCATTGTCGCGACATGCGATTGTTGCCCTGGCGTGGTGTGCACTACCATTAGCGAATAGTCAGTGCACATGGGCTGATGCGCACTACCATTAGCGAATAGTCAGTGCACATGGGCTGATGCAGGGTTGCAGTTTCCTCCTATATTGGACTTATACTACAATGGGTTATGGATGAAGTCAAGGGCAAATGAAGCGGGGGCGGAGGACACACTGGCTGATCTTGTGTCTTCCGCGAGTTGCATTCGGGGATGCAGGCTGTGGGATTTGCCATGGAGTCGGGGTATGGTGACTCTGTCGGAAACGGATCATTCAGTCAGGACACACGAATGGCATGTATTGATAGGCGCGAGGAATATCATAGGAATTTCGTAATCTACTTTACATTCAGGGGGAGCCGCGTGTCCCGGCTTCAACAGGTCCCTACGGACGGATGGCCACGATGAGGGAGGATGCCGTCGGACGGCGCCAGCGCGCGGTCATGGCCACCGATGCGGAGTGGGAACGGAGTGCGCCAGGCGAACTGGTGCGAGTGCAGTTGGTGAAAGTCCAATGGGAAGGAGAAGGTTAGCCACCACTTCCACCCCGAGTCATGGGCCGTCGCTCGCGAGGGCGAGGGTCAAGCGTTGACAGGGGCGCGTTTGGGCGGGGCTATGGAGCACCGAAAGAAACATCATCCGGGATGCCGAGGCTTTTCCGTTGGCCGAAGGCCGCATCTGGCCCACCGATATGGCGAGGGGGGGTCCGAATCCCGCGGTGTCAGAGAACCCACGCACGTGCGTATGCACTCCACCGGGACCTGGGAGGTCTCCATGTCATCCCGCTGAGTCGTGGCGGGAACGCTGAGGAAAGGAGGAGTCCGTAACCGAAGATGAACGACGTGGAGAAGTCAGACTCGGCCATAGTAGCGATGAAGCCGGCGAACAATGGGACCCCGGTCCCGGCGGAGCCGGTGGAGCCAAGGGCCGAGCCCAAGGGGAATCTGGAAGGCCAAAGCACGCGCCGGACGCAGGACCGGGAGAGCGTGTCACAAGCGGCGGACCGGATACGGCAGTTCGTACAAAGGGAACCTGGGGTGCGTCTCACGACGCTCCTCCATCACGTCACGGTCGATGCGCTGCGCTGGGCGTTCTTCGAGTTGAAGAAGGACGCTGCGGCGGGTGTCGATGGCCTGACGTGGCGGATGTACAAGGAAGGGCTGGAAGGCCGTCTTGCCGACCTTCACGACCGAGTGCACTCGGGGGCGTACCGGGCGACGCCATCACGGCGGGTGAACATCCCGAAGCCGGATGGTGGCACACGACCGCTCGGCGTTGCAGCCATAGAGGACAAGATCGTCCAGAAGGCTGTGGCGGAGATAATCCTGACGCCGATCTATGAGGCGGAATTCCTGGGGTTCAGCTACGGGTTCCGGCCCGAGCGAGGGGCGCACAATGCGCTCGATGCGCTCGCGGTCGGGATCGAAAGGCGCAAGATCAACTGGATAGCGGACTGTGACATCCGCAAGTTTTTCGACACGGTCTCGAGGGGCTGGCTGGTCCGGTTTCTAGAGCACCGGATAGGGGATAGGCGGGTTATCAGGCTGATTATCAAGTGGTTGAACGCTGGCGTCATGGAAGCTGGAGAGTGGCGTGACGACCTGCGGGGGACTCCGCAGGGTTCGGTGATTTCGCCGATGTTATCGGAAGGTTCCGATAAGAGAGGATATGGGAACCTTATGATTCTGGGAACCTGAGCCGCTGCGGGCTTTGATTATCAAGGGATTGGGCACGGATCAGGTTCCCATAAGATTGTGCTCTTCTCCTGCCGGTTTTGACCCTGGACAGGAGAATCAGCATGCCATCCATGATCACCAACATGGCGTCGCCCAAGTCGAGCGGTGACCCAGACCCGGGCATCGTCGAGGACTACGAGGCGCGTTTGCAGGCCCTGGGATACTCCCCGGGGCTGACGGGCAAGTGCATCCGAACGATCCTGCACCTCATCGCATGGTTGTCAGCGAAGGGGACAGGGATCGAGGCGCTCGACGTTCGCGTTCTGGATCGATTCCTGAGCCACGACTGTGCCTGTCCCGGTCAGCGCGGTTACCGCAAGAACCTCGAACGCGGCCGATGGCATCTGCACGGGTTCCTGGGCTTCCTCATGGAGACGGGACGCGTGCGGATGCCCGCGGCGATCGAGAGCGGCGGCCGTGTGGTGGAGTCGTTCCTTCAAGCACTCGTGGCACAGGGATATGTGCCCGAGTCGATCGCCGCCTACCGCAAGCGCTGTCGACACTTCATCGTCTGGCTCTACCTGCACGATGTCGCGCTCGCGGAGGTCGACGACGATGTCTTCTCCCGGTTTCTGGCGCACGACTGCACCTGTGCGCATCCCCACTTCTTCATCAGGACCGGCCGCTTCGCGGGCCGCGACAACAGCCGATCGAAGATCGGCTTGTTCATCGACCACCTGATCAGCACGGGCATCGCCCCGCCGCGCCCAACGCCGGCGTGCGAGGATCCGGGCCGCCATGTGGCGCGATTCCTGGTCTGGCTGCGGCGCTATCGCGGCATTGGTGAGCGGACCATACAGAGCTACCACAAGGCCATGCGGGTGCTTCTTCCCCATCTTGGCGACGACCCCGATCGATACAGCGCGACGCTGATCAGGAATACGGTGCAGCACCGCCTTGAGACGGCATCGCGCGAACTTGTCCGACGCGAGACGTCGGCGCTTCGGTTGTATCTGCGCTTCCTCGTGCTGGACGGCCTTTGCCGGCCCGGGCTTGTCGGTGCGGTGCCGACGGTTCCCCTGCAGAGGTTCTCGACATTGCCCCGTCATCTGCCGCGGGACGATATCGAAAGCATCATCGCATCGTGCGACCGGGCGACGCCCATGGGACTGCGGGACCACGCCATCCTGCTGCTCCTCGCCCGGCTCGCTATGCGTGCCGGCGACATCGCCAATCTTCGGCTGAACGACATCGACTGGGACAATGCGGTCGTTCGGGTCATTGGGGCCGCTCGTCGAGCCTCTCCCGCAGCGCGCCCGCAGCGGCGGCGCAACCCCGCCTTTCCGCCAGTTCCAACGGGGTTGCGCCGTTTTCGTCAACCAGATCGGGGTCGGCGCCACCCAGCCGCAGAAGTCGAATGGCTTCGGCCAGATCCAGTCCCGCCGCCAGATGCAAGGGCGTCATTCCTCCGACGGCATCCGCCCAGGAAGATGAAACGACATCCGACAATGTTCCATCCCGGTATCGGTATCCGCGATCGTTCAAGGCAGCGTCGAGACCCTCGGCGGCTCGAAGCGTATGTTCCTTGTAAGGACCGGCTCGCACTTCGGTCCACGTCCGCGAATTCGGGTTCGCTCCTCCATCGAGCAACAGCTTTATCGAGTCCAAGCCCCCGCCGTGCGCGATCACAATTTTCGTCCCGTGCGCGACGACAGCGTAGTGTAGCGCGGTCGTGCCTTGCAGAGCCCCCGTGTCGGGGTCGGCGCCCGCCTCCAGCAGCATTCGAACGGCCTCCGGACCGGTCCTGACGGCCGTGTGGATCGGGGCGAGATTGCCCCCGTCCGTGGTCGTTCGGTCGATATACGCCCCGCCGCGCTTTATCGCCGCGAGGAGCTCCTCCGTGACGCCGGATTCCGGCCCGGTCGCGCGAACGAACCTGCTGCGTCCGGCGAGAAGATGAACCGGCGTTCCGACGAAGGGTATTTCCGCGTTGGGATCGGCGCCGGCGTCGAGCAGCACCTCGGCGACCTCGACAGGGTTCTGGGGCTCGGCGGCGGAGTCGGCCCCGACAACCACCGTGTTCTCCTGGGTGATGCGCAGGCTTTCCGGGAAACCCTCCGTCCCGAGCTCCGGCACGCCCTCCGTCCCGAACATCATCGCCCTGTGCAGCGGAGTGGCGCCCAGGTTGGCCTGTCGGTTCGGATTGCCGCCGGCCTCCAGAAGCGCGCGCATGATCGCGGGCCGCGCGACGCCGGCGGCTGTATGGACAGCAGTGGAGCCGTCGTCGTTACCCGCGTCGGGGTCCGCTCCCGCGCCGAGGAGGACGTCCACGATTTCCCGGTGGCCGTGGAGGATCGCGATGTCCAGAAGACGCCACCCCGGGCCGTGTTTCGTGCGCCAATTCGGGTCGGCCCCGGCATTCAGGAGCGTTCGAAGCCTTGCCGCATGGCCCCGCCTTACGTCGATAACCGCAGCGCGGCCGAAGAACCATCTGCGAACTCTTCGCATCGTACGACCTCCGAGGTTGACCGGGTCGCCGGCAAGCGCCGAACCTCCCGCACTATCCTATATCGTTGCCAGCGCCAGTCCCGAAACGGCATAGGCAGCAAGGAGAATGCTTCCCAATGCCATGAGAGCGCGAAGCGCTCCGAGCCGGTACATCATTTGTTCAACCATGCGGCTGATGACGAGCGCGCCAAGCAGGAACAGCAGGATGTTGGCCACGACGAAGACCGGCGTGTCGTCCTGCGCGAAAGCGCGGTATCTGCCCTCCCCGAGCCAAACGACGGCAAACAGGTTCGTATGGACCGTCCATACGATTCCCACGATTGCTTTTCTCATCTCTCCCTTTGCTCCCGTTGCCGTTTCACAGCCGCTCCGGACGGGCGTGCCGCCCCCGGCGTCGACAATCGCTGCCTGAGGCCGGTACGCCTATCTCTCTCGCTTCAACTCCTGCCTGATTGCCTGCATCTGGACCTCCAAGCGCAGCTGTAGCGCTCCGAGACTCCAACTCAAGGCGCGGAGGCACCTGGCAATTTGGTCCAATTGAAAACTAGCCGGCTCCCGGCGGGGCAGCGGTGTATGCGCCACGCCGGGAGCCGGCGAACGCAGAGGCGGCATTATCGTCATCTTCGGGCGCTGCCCGGCAACGACTTCAATGAAACCGTTCCGCAGGGCTTCATGTTGCTGCAGTTCGAGCTCGAACGCCGTGCGGTACTCGTCTTGGGCGTCGGCGAAAATATTGGCTCCGTCCGCCGACGCCGCCTGCTGCGCCAGGAAAGCATCGAATTTTCGAACGGCGTCGCCCATCGGCTCCGCGAACGTGCCGCTCGCACCGACGAGCGCCGGGAGTATCGTTGCGAGAACGACAGCCGCCACGCGGGCCTTCGCGCCGGGACGCCGCTTCGACAACTCCCGGCGCTCCGTCAGTCCGGCTCCGGCGATCTCGTATTTCATAACGCTTTCCTCCTTCGTATTCGCCCGCTTTTCCGGGATGACCGGCTTCCGCTGCTCTTCCCGCTCCCTCTCATGCTTCGCCCGCTCTTCATGGAAGAGAAGCCTCAGTTCGGGTACGAGAAAGCTCATGCCAGCCCCCATATAAGCAAGCCGGCGGCAGCCAGAAGCATCGGGACCAGCAGGACTGGCCCCAGGGTCTCGCCGAACTCTTGCCGCTTGCGAAACTGCTCCGGCCCCCCGCCTGGAAGCATGACCATTCAGTTCATCCTCCATCCCGCGCCGACCGGCCCGTCGGGTCGGCGTCCGGGGCCGTTTCCACGATCTTGTTGCTCAGGTCCGAGACCTCATTGCGAACGCTCCAAATCCATAGCGCCAGGAACAATATCGCGCTGAACAGGACCGCTGGCAGGGCCGGGAGTTTGAAAAGCCATTCGATGAGGGCGGTCGTCAGCCCGAACACAAGCACGAGCAGAAGCGCGCCCGCGAGGAAATCCGACACCTTGCGGCGCCACTCCTTGCGTCCCAGTTCCCGCGCGCGTTGCTCCTCTGTGAGTTTGCTCCATCGCTTCGCCGCTTCCCTCTGCGCCTCCTCCGCCCGCTTGATTGCGTGTGGCTGCAGCCACGGAGGCTCGCAGACCATCCATTTGCTCATTTGTCCGCTCCTTTCAGGTGTCAGCACAGCGCCGGCGCGCCCCCTACCAGCAGAGCCTCAAAGGCCACGACCAACAGGATCGGCCAGCCGTCGGCCGGGTCTGTCCACAGGCGGGGGGCATCGCCTGGAAGCATGACCATGTGGCCAAGATACACAGGAAAAGCATGTTTGTCTATATAGTAATTATGATTTTCTATTTAGGCAAAATTATGCCATATGGGCTCCAGGCATGTGCCCAAGCTGAAAGGAGGATAGCCATGAAGGCTGCCTTGGCGACGATGACGATGATGACAGCGCTTACCTGCGTCGCCGACGCTATGGCCGATCGCCGTTGTTCCAGAATTGTTCGACACGAAACAAAGTGTGCGGCGGGCAACCGTTTCGGCGGTTGTCCGCCTGCCCCCGCGAGCAACCGCTTCAATGCCGATGGAGGAGTCCTGGGTATGGCCGGGTTCTTCAAGGTAATAGCGGCCGTCCCGGTCCTGACAGTGGCCGCCGCCTCCGCCGCCGAAGCGGTCAGCATAGGCTGGGTCCCGGCGTCGGACAGATTCGGTGGTGGTGGCGGAGAATTGAGCATCGTCGAGAGTATCGTCGAAATCGCGTCCATCATGCTGATTGGTGTTGCGACGATGTTTGGCACGATTCTGACGGCCGCGGTCGTTATAAAGGCGGCAGAGATCAGCCAAGATATGCTGTCGTTCCTTTGGCACTTGTTCCGCCACAGGAAACAGGAAAAGGGGCCCCGGAATATGTCGACGAGGGCAAGGTAATGCTCGAGCCCGGATCGGCCGGTAACCATCTATACAACAGGGATCAGGAGTTTCACCATGAAGCTGGAAGCACTCACTGGGTACGGTTGCCGCCTGTCTCCGCACTGCCAACCGGACATGGAAAATGTGGCTCTTCTCAATCAGATTCTCGTATACGGTATCGCAGGAGTTTCAGTCGTAGTGGCGACTATAATGCTTGTCATCTTTATAATCCTCGCGGTCCGTAAGGCAGTCGCCAAAGCTCGGCGGCTGCTTGGCATAGCCTGAAATATCCGGCCTTCGGAATTCGGAGGAGTAAACGGGAGTGGAACAACGCTCCCCGCAAAGCGCCCGCCCGCCCGCTCGACATCGGCGCTTGCCTGCGGCACAATTGGGCGGCGTTGTGCGTGCGGCGGGCCGTGACGCCGGCTCCGGCGAAACGAGCGTTTCCCGCCCGTCCGGGCAGACTGAAGGAACGAAGGAGCCGGCGGCTGCGCCGGGAGGGTTTGGGGGCGTATGCTGGGTGTTGACGAAGTCCTGAGCCTGGGGAGGGTTCCGCCGAGGATCCGGCCCTCCAAATTCGTCGAAGCTGTGAACCAACGCAGCGAAAAAACCATGCGCAACTGGTTGACGAATCCGCCAAGACCGCCGCAAAGGGAGTTTGAGGAGAGCGAGAAATTGCTCGCCGTGCTCGAAGCAGAAGATCCGGGGTTTCGTATGCCGGTGTCCCGGACGGCGGGGCAGCAGCTCTCGCAAATGCGGGTCAATATGGACGAAGGGGAGGACGGCTACCGGGCCAACCGCCTGTCGTTCGAGCGGATTTACGACATAGACATGGAGCGCTGGCCCGATGTTGCCGGTAAGCAGAAGGCGTTCGAGAAATGGGACTGGGATGTCGTTCTTTGCTGCTTCTATTACCAGCTGAACCTGGCGCATTGCGAAGACGAGTCGAAGCCAGGGAAGTGGTTGGAGGATGCCGAACTGTGGGATGCCTTAACGGAAAAACTGGTGCAGATGACCGATACCGGCGTCCGCGAAGCCGGAACGGCCCGGGAAGAAGCCCTCCACCGTCTGATAAAGGTCTCGCTTCTTTGGCGCCGAATTGCGCCCGTCTGGAACAGGCTCTCCCGCAAGGAAAAGACGGCCGCGGATGCGAGGGTTTCGGACGAGAAAATCCGCACGCAGACCCGGAACCACATAGCGAGATACGCGCTGTTCGAGGAGACGATAATCCTAAGCAAAGAGCTGCCGGATTTTGCGCCCAGCGTCTTCAATGCCATCGCAGCCGCGTCGGGATTGGGCCAAGGCGACCGGTACGGCAGGCTTTGGACCTGTCTGCAGCGGGCCGACGAGCGATTCGACGGGGAATGGTTCAAGACCGCATTCCACAACCGCGGCCGCAGAAGGAGGCGCGCGCAAGCCGTCTTCGCGGCGAAGTTCGAGCGCGTGGTGGATGAGGACTTCCAGGACTTCGTCCTTTGGCTCGATGAGCGCTAGTGACCTGCCCCCAGCGACCGGTCCAAGTCGAATGTTAGTGCATTGCCGGTTCCTCAGCCAAGCTGGGTGGTCGGCGGAGCGTAGCGGAGCCGGGCGGCCAGCTTGGCATGATGATCGTCTCCGGGGCCGGCGGCCGGTAACCCAGGCTGCTGTGCGGGCGTGCGGCGTTGTAATGGCGCCGCCACGATTCGATGAGAACCTGGGCCTCCTTGAGGGTGTAGAAGATCTCCCCGTTCAGGAGTTCGTCGCGTAGTCGGGCGTTGAAACTCTCGATGTAGCCGTTCTCCCAAGGCGATCCCGGCTCGATGAAGGCAGTCCGGGCCCCCACCGCAGCAACCCACCGCCGCACGGCCTCGGCGACGAACTCCGGGCCGTTGTCGGAGCGAATCCAGGCCGCGATGCCGCGCAGGATGAACAGGTCGGTCAGCACATCGATGACGTCAACGGAGGAGACCTTGCGCCGGACCCGGATGGCCAGGCTCTCACGGGCGAACTCGTCCAGGACATTGAGCATGCGGAAGGCCCTGCCGTCATAGGTCCGGTGATGCACGAAGTCGTAGGACCAGACATGGTCCGCCCGCTCGGCGCGCAGCCGGATGGAGTACGAAAACGCCGTCACACTCCCCGCCGGGACGGCGCACGGAATCGCCGGTCCGGCGAACGCAATCGCGCACCGAACGGGCCGGGACGGCCGAATCGGCGGACCGGCCGCAGCCGCCGATCCCCGGATCGGGCCGGGCATGGCAGTCAGGGAATGTCGATATCCGTAACGGAGTCCGCGGGCGCCGCAGGCAACGGGGCGCCGACACCGCCGTGTCCGCAACGCGTGCCATCGAGGCCGGAACGGGGCGGCGAAGAACGTGATGCGGCCTGGCGTCCGCAACGGTCGAGACGCCGGGGAAGGGGCGGGCGCCGGATGGTATCGCGGCCCTTCGTGCAACGGGCGCGTCCGCCAGTCGTGACCAGAGACAGGCCGACCGTCAGGCCGCGCGGCGCTTGCGAACGGACGGGCACGACCGCGCGCGACCGTCCGACGGCGTCGCGGCTACCCGCTCATCCGCCGCCCTGGCGCTCTTGCGCGATCTCGCGCGCCACCTTCAGCCGGTAGCGCACCTGGGCGCGCATCCAGTAGCTCGCCTCCCAGTGCTTCGCGACCTCGTCGAGGCCCCAGTACGCGATCGCGATCTCGCGCTGCGACGCCACATTCGCCTCGTTCAGCGCCAGCACCATCAACAGCTCCCGTTCCTCCCCCACCGAACCCGCCTTTGCCGAGGGGCCGGACCGCCCAGGACGCCCCACAGATCCGTCATCCCGGCGATCCCCGTCGGCAGCTCCGACCCGACATCGGAGTGCACCCGGAGGCCGCCGCCGGCGAGCAGCGGACCGTCCCGGGTCACCCGGACCTGCACCGCGCGCCCGTCCTGCTCGATCTTGACGATCAGCGTCCCGTCCAGAAGCCGGAGCCCGTCGATGCGCGCGCCCACCTCCGCCAGATACGGCAGCAGCCGCGGCGCCGTCGGCGAGACCTCGGCCTCCAGCATCGGTTCGCCGGCCAGGAAGGGCGAGGCCGGGCCGTCCAGCGCGAAAGGGTTCTCCCACGCCTCGATCCGCCAGGGGTCGCGCGCCTCGAGGTCCGCCTCCGACTGGATGCGCACCGGAAAGCCGGCCCCGTCCTCGAATGACGGGGCCTCCGCCCGCGACCCGTAAGCCGCCTGGTATGGCCGGAGGCCGCGCAGCACCTTCCAAGCCAGGGTATCGCCCTCTGCCACCCTCCGATCCGCCGGCGCCTACCGCCGGCCGGCCAGCGCGACCCGGTAATCCGGGTCCAGCCGCGGGAAGGCCAAGGCCTCGATGCCGCGTAACTTCCGCCTCGGCCATGGCGGCGATCACGCTGTCGGCGAGGTAGTCCGCCAGACTGACCAGGAAGTGCCCGGAGCCCATGGCGGGGTCGCAGACCTTGAGGGCGAGAATCGCCTCAGCGGGGTCGCGTTCCGTCAGGCGCGCGACGGCCCGCTCGCGGGCGTGTCCTGCTCCGGGCACTCGCCCGACTTCTTCCAAGAAGCCGTCCATGCGGGCCTGCACCAGGGGGCCGACAGTCTCCTCGACGATCAGCCCCACGAGGTCGTCGGGCGTGTAGTAGCTGCCCGAGCCCTTGCGGGCGAAGATGTCGGGACGCACGGCCACCGCGTCGCCGTCACGGACGAGCTCGTGCTCCAGCAGGCGCTCGTAGATCGAGCCGAGCTGGCGAACGCCGAGGTCGCGATAGTTGATGTAGCGGCGGCGCCCCGCCTCGTCCTGCTCGAACGAAAGTGCGTCGATGACATCCGCCATCACCCGGTCGCCGAGCCGAATACGGTCGAGCAGCAGAATGCGCGCCCGGTCGAACAGTCCGCCGTTGTAAGGCGGCAGGCCGATGGCGGCGTCGCCACGGTCCACGGCCCGGCAGAGATCGTCCACCGCCGACCAGTGGCGGGCAGCGTCTTCCGAGAACACGTCCCCGCGGTCTTTACGGTCGCCGATATCGCCGCGCACCTTGTCGCACAACCCGTAGTCGTCGTAGCGCTCGTCGCGGACCGGCAGCAGGTCGCGGTCCTCGGCATAGAGGATGAACAGCAGCCGGTAGAGCAGGATCAGCGCGGACTCGCGCACTTCGAGCAGGGGCGCCTCCGGCGCGGCAGCGGCGATCGCACGGGCGAGCTCGGGGAAGACCTGACCGAAGACCAGCTCGGAGAGATTGGCGGCAACGCGCTCCTCGTAGAAGCGACCTTCCTCGATGGCGCGCTGATGGAAGGTCCGCTCGTCTACCGCGCCGGGCAGGAAGGCCTCGCGCCGGAAGACCAGCGCGAAGAGCTTGAGGCAGTGGCGCCGTTCCGCATCGTCGAGGGCGAAGAGGCCGTCGTTGTGGCCGGGGAGGTCGAGGATCGCCGGGAGATCGACCTCGAAAAACTGCTCGGACACCGAGCGCGCGCCTTGATAATAGAGCCGCCAGCGCGCGCCGTTGGTGAGAGTGCCCCATTGCGCAGCTTGCCGGTTGTGAGATCGTCGACGCGGCGCAGATAGCGCAGCATCTGGGTCGATGGCGCTGTCTCCTCGCCGGCTCTTCCAGAGCGGCGGTCGAGCGGGCGCTGCCAGCGCTTTGACTCCACCACCGCAAGGCCGTGCTCGTAACGCCGCCACTCCTGCGCGAGGGCGTTGGCGCGGCCCTTCGCCGCCTCGTCCGCGAACAGAAGGCCATCCGGCACGTCCTCCCGGCCACGTGCGCTCAGGTTTTGCTGCCGCAGGCTCGCCGACCAGCCGACGGCCCTGAGCACGGGCCAGATCAGGTCGTCCTCGGTCTGGCTCTCGTTGGGCGCACCGGCGAAGGGGAAGCCATCGAAGATGGTCCTCAGCGCGGCCTCGAGTGCGTCGAGTGTGGCGTGGTCAAGACCCTGCCAGTCGGGAGTCTCGGCAACCGAGTCGCACAGGAAGTCGCTGGCGAAGAGGCTGCCCTGGAATGCGGCGTCGATGTTCATGCCTCCGCAGACAAAGCGTTCTCGGTTAATCCAGGCCGAACAGCCCCAGCAACTCCTCGCGGCCCATTCGCATCGAAAGGTCCAGCGACACGTCGTCGACCAACCTGTCGAACAACGCTTGCTTCCGTTCCAGGATGCGATCGATACGCTCTTCGATGGTATCCTCGCAGGTATACTTGATTATATTCACCTTGACCGTCTGGCCTAGGCGGTGGATCCGGTCCTCCGCCTGCCGCTCCACGGCCGGGTTCCACCAGCGGTCCAGGTGGAACACGTAGGATGCCTCCTGCAAGTTGAGGCCGAGGCCGCCCGCCCGCAACGATATGATCAGTGCCTTATGAGTCTTGCCGGTCTTGAACCGATCGATGAGAGCTGCGCGCTCTTCAGGCGGAATGTCTCCGGTCAGGGTCAGAGGATTGAATGCCCGCAGATGGCTTGCCGCTGCCGCTACACCCGATGTGTCGCTGGTGTATTGGGAGAAGATCAAGGCCTTGTGACCCTGAGCCGTCAAGGTCCATAGCCTGTCGCCGATGTCGTCCAGCTTGCTGGACTCTCCCGTTCGGGGATCGATATTGCAGACTTGCTTCAGGCGGGTTATCAGTTCCAGCACGTGCCGGACACCGATTTCCGTGCCAAGAGACTTGAGATAGACGATGCCCTCGCGCTCTGCCCGGTCGTAGCTCTCACGCTGGTCTCGGTGCAGCGGGATCATCAACTTGGTCTCAAGCTTGGGCGGTAGGTCGTCCAGCACGTCGGACTTCTTGCGGCGAAGCTGCAATTCGCTATGGCGCAACAGTAGCGTAGCGCCGGGCCGGTAGCGTTTGCGCGGCGTGCCCTCTTCATGATCGACGAACTCCATGATGGACGCCAATTCTTCCTCGTGGTTCTCGATGGGCGTGCCGGTCAGCGCCCAGGACCGCACTCTCGGAATGCTCTTCGCAGCCTCACTGGTGTTGTTGCGGTTCTTGATTCTCTGAGCTTCATCGAGAACGACCACGTCCCACACACCCTCGGGAGCCCGGAATGTCGTCAAAATTGCCGCGTCCGAACGCAGGACGTCGTAGCTGACTAGTGCGACATCTGTCTTGGCCCTCCATTGCCAAGCCCGATCGTCCGCCGCGCCGCGGATGATGATTGCGCTCATCTCCGGCGCCCAACGCGCGATCTCGCGCCGCCATTGGTCGAGCACACTGGCGGGAGCCACGACGAGGCACGACCGGATCTCTCCCCGCGCCCTGAGTATCCGCAGTGCCGCAACGGCCTGTACCGTTTTTCCCAGGCCCATGTCGTCTGACAGCAGCAGTCGGTCCATCCCGATCAAGGCTCCAACGCCGTCGCGTTGGAACGGCATGAGTTCGCCGGGCCACTCCAGTATCGGGGCCGGCGTGAGCGTGGGTGCGCGGGACCGGGGCATAACCAGCACCGCCCACAACCGATCGGCCAGGCCGTGTTCGGCGCCTTCTCGCGGCCCAGGCGCGGGCGGGGTTGTGGAGGGTGCGGTGCCGCGCACTGCCTGTTCCCCGGTGCGCTCGGTGCGCTCGGTGTGCTCGGTGTGCTCGGTGTGATCGGTGCGTGGCGGCAGGGTCAATACCGTTCTCAATCCGGGGACTTCGGTCAACGCCCAGACCTGCGGGTCGGCGAACGCCTCCATCAAACCCCTGCCCGCTCGCTCCAGCGGTTCGAGCGGATCGTCCCCCTCCATGATTTCGCCGAGGATCGCAGCGGGGGCGGATGACGGCGCCGGCGGACCAGCCATCCAGAGCATCCTTCTGTGATTCTCATCGGGCCGCCCGTCTGACACCGCGCTTGTGCCGAGCATCGCAGGTGCAGAAACACGACAACAGGGCAGGCCGACACTCACGTTATCGAAGATCTGCGGCGGCGCTTCCTCCGCTACGGCGAACAGCAGCACCGGCGTCGCAGTGCATGCGCCGAACAGGGAGCGAGCCAGTGACGACACCGCGCACTCGTCCGTGCCATCGCGACGCGCCGTTCGGGCGAAGCTGAAGCTCAGCGGCTCGCCTTGAACCGTCGTTTCGAACAGAGCCGCGCGAATACACTGGCCTGCTTGGTCTTCGACGATCCGCAACCAAGCGATCGCACCGGAGTGTCCGACAGTGTTCCTGTCCTGGAACGGGATGGCCAAATCAACACCTCGTCCAGGCTCGTACGGAGCGGTGACTACGCCGGATCGTCCCTGGCCTCGTGCTCCAGATCGGCATTCTCTACGTATGGAGTGGAAAATTGTTCGATTTCTGTGTGCGGTTGGTAAGTGGCGTGCAGTCGGCGCAGATCCCATTCGTTGATTGCAGTGCGGACCTTGTAGCGCATTCGCCCCTGGAAACCGGCGCCCCCGGCCATTGCCTGGTGCACCGGCGGTTCCCAGTCGTAGGCCCTTCGGTACAGGCGGCGCAGCGTCTCCATCGTTGCTCTCACACCGTCGTCGCTGGGAGGATCCAGCGCCACGCAGCCCTGCTCCAGCAAGCGCATGCCGCTCTCGGCGCGAGCACCGAAAACGGCATATCTCGCGTTTTGCTCTAGCCTCGGCCGGACGTAGTCTCGATCCTTCTTTTGTCCGTCTGGGCTGATGATGGCGGCGGCAAAGTCTTCCGTGACCGCGCCCACCACAATCATTCCAGGATAGCTCTCTCCCTGGGCGAGTCCCAACCAGCGCGCGACCTCGGCATAGGAGCGTCCCCGCTGCAATATCGAGTAAGACCCCATCAACTCGATCTCGTCCAACAAGACGACCCACCCTCGATAGCCGACGCCCTTGATGAGTTCGACCGCAAAACGCAAGCGCTGCGGTGGCAAGTCCGCAGCCCTTGGTGCGCGAAAGCGGTAGGTACGTGCCTCACCTATCTGCCTTAGCCCGGCCCTTAACTTGGCAACCTGAATCTTGTCTCCTGCCCAAAAAGATTCAATATCGCCATTCAGCTCGAAGTCGTCTGAGCGCTCGTACACACGCAAGCTTGCCGGAAAGATCGGGCTTAAGATTCCATTGGACGCAGCCTCCTCGGTCCACTTTGAGAAGGCCTCGTATCTTGCAGACTTCTGGTCAATAGCAAGCGAAAGCTCTTCGATAAATCGGCCCGCCCGGTCCGCTATCCGCCCACTTTCCATCGCCGACGAGAACACTTTTCCCAAGTCGTACAGAGGCGTTTCCTTACTGATGGCGACCCTGCTGCAAACGAAGTTTCGGGAGAGAGCAAGGTGTTCCAGGTGTTCCAAGAGATGAGACTTGCCAGCACCGAAGTCTCCCGACACAAGCATCCCCGGCGCTGCGCCTAGCCGGTTCTGAGCGTTCTCCGTTCCCTCCAGCATATCAACGAAACGCTGTTCGGCTCGCGGCTGGTTGCAGCCGAGTTCGCGCACGGCCTCCCTGTTCGGAACGCCGTTTCGCAAAGCCTCCACCGCCAGCCGGGCGGTGAGATAGCTGGGTGGGTTGGCCACCATTCGCGATGCCTTTCTACGAAAGCCGCACGAGGGCGGCGACGGGATTGACAATCCTCTTGTCGCGAACATCGTCCATCACCCTGGTGCGAAGTGCGGCGTAGATGCCCCAGCCCCTCGCGGAATGTTCGTCGACGAATGCTTCATCCGTAACCACCATCAGCAGCGATCCCGACAACCGATCCACGTCGTCGATGAACTCCCGAAGCACCTCGTAGTGATCCATAGTCATTGCTCGTGTGTAGTAGCGCTGCCCATCGCGCGGATTACGCGGTACGGTGACACGGGCATTGTCGAGCAGAATTACCGTGCCCGAATACCCTGCACGGCGTATCCAGTAGAGCGTCGACTCAATGAAATAGCGGGCTGTCGTGCGGTTGATGGGCGTATGGACCTGGAAGGGACGAACGTTGCCGATACGCGTGTTAGTTCCAGTGAGCCAATCGAGCAGCGGCTGCCCGGCGAAATCCCCCTGTGCTGACGACTCCCTTTCCATCCGGCAGAGATGTGTCATTGCGACGCGAAATGCGCGCGCCATGTTCGGATTCTTGAAGACCTCGTCTTGCAACTTCAAGCGCAACTCGGGAAGGACGAATTGAGAATCCAGATCGTTGGCGCGAGCGACTGCGTCGATAATATTGGCTGTATTCCCAGGGTCGATTCCCTCCACACGGTAGTCCTTCTCTGCCAGTAGACGCAGAATCAATCGACGAGCCAGGCGGCGCCAATCAAGTTGCGATGCAAGCGCAAAGAAGATGTCTTGCGGCATGTGAACCCGATACGTGATTGCGTCCAGCGCCACAAACACATAGTCCAGCTCTGCGCAGCGGGGCCTCAGTGCCTCACGGAGTATCGACTTTCTCTTTTCATCAGCGACCGCGAACTTGACGGCCGCGCCGCCATCCTTGATGAAAGTCGACAAGTACTCTCGGTCTAAGACGCCGAGCCACTCATCAATGGCGATCGTGTTGGTCATGCACCACCCTCATTGAAACGGATTCCGTAATATTCCGCGTTATTGCCGTCAGGTCCAATGAAGGAGAAGAGGTCGCCAGAGCGCCTCCGGGTTCCGGTCGATGACGGAAAAGAGACCGCGGCGCCGCTCCTGGTCCGACGAGGCCCCTGGGACTCGAGGATGTACAGATCCCGCGCGAAGTCGCTGCGATCATAGTCGCGGGCAGCGCCCGGCAGCGCCGTCATCAGCCTGTAGATTCTGATCAAGGGTATGACACGACCGCTTTCGGTCAGCGCCAGCTCTTCGGATGCTCTGCCCAAGATATCGCTGTAGACGCTATACAAAGACTCGAGAAAGCGCTGCGACGAAAAGCTGCTGGATTTTTTCTGATTCTGGAGAAGTAGATCGACAAGAAACGATGGCCTTATTGTGGATATCTTTTTGCGATCGACTCTCACAGAACGTTCTGCAGGAAGTACACGCACGATAGACGGATACGACATCAAGAGCCCGTCTTGTTCGTGCATTTTCAAGCCCTTCTCCGCTGCGGTGGCCTTGAGTGTGTCTGCATAGCGCTCCTCGAAGAGTTGACGCTCCTCCTCGTCCGTGAACGGCCAGCACGAACCGACGTTCGCAACCTCTTGCCGGAGCACTGTCACTGCGTCCTTCAGGTTCTCGTGGCACCGCTTGATGCCCGCAATGTTGCCGGTTTGCGCGGCTTTCGCTAACGCCCTCGCCTGCGACACTACGCTTGCCGCAGACTTCCGCGCCGCTTCGGCGGCTCTTTCCGTATCATTGAAGGCTTGTTCTATGCCAACCACTGTCTACGCGTCCCCAGATGGTCAAATCAAGCGGCACGATAGAGACCACCGGGATTGCCAACAAGGCAGAATTCCAAGACTGTTGCTCGGCATCGTCGTTTGATCCCCCGGAATCGAAGCGAATCAAAACCTTACCACGCTGATCAGCGTCTAATCCGCGCGCTCTTGAGTAACAAATGCCTAAGTAGCTGACGGCATTGGGTTTTGGGTCTTGTCGATTTGCGGTTTCTTCACCCCGCACCCGGCCAGTTCACACTCCAGCCGTCGCAGACACAAGCCCCCCGTTACTCCCGCGACCGAACCGGAGCGACGCGCAGGTGGAGGCTCTTGAGTAACGCATGCCTAAGCGATTGACAGCATTGGGTTCTGTTTTTCCTCTCCTTGCGTTTTCGGGACGAGTTGGAACCCGAGCTTTTGGGCTTGGCGGTCGAGATGAGAGAACTTCCTGTTGAGGCGCCGCTTCTCGTAGGCGCCGATGCCCTGCTCGACGTATTCCTGGCCTTCGGTCACCATCAGGTAGATCAGGCAGGCGAGTTCGCGGGCGGTCGCCTTGATCGCAACGGGGGTGTCCATTCGGGCGAGCCGGGCCCGGTGCTTGGCGCCGATGAAGGTCTGGCTGCGGCGCGCGGCCATGGCCGCCATGCGCAGGGCCTGCCCGACGGGGTTGACCGCCTTCGGTGTCGTGCCGGGGAGGTTCTTGCCGCCGCTGATCCTGGTTCCCGGCGCGAGCGCAAGCCAGGAGCAGAAGTGCTGGGCGGAGGGGAAGGCGGAGAAGTCCGGGCCTAACTCCGAGGCGATCACCAGTGCGGTACCGGGACCGACGGTGGGGATCGCGGTGAGGTCGACGCCCATCATCTTGCGCAACGCCAGGGTCTGGATGCCCTCCTTGCCGGGGTCGTTGCTTGCGGCGTTTGCAGAGCGGCTGGACGCGGTTTCGGAGGTCGTTCCGGGGGCAGGGTCCGGCGCGCCGCCGTCCGGGAGATCGTCCGGCGGTGCCAGGCGCTCGATCTCGGCCATCACCCGGGCCTCGCAGTCGTCGATCTGCTGGGTCAGGAAGTCGTAGCGCTGCATAGCCTGTTCGAGGGCGAACAGGTGCTCCTCGCGCCACGTCCCCTGAAGGCTCGCGGCGATCGTATCGGCGTCGGCCTTGATGCCCCGGTGGCGGAGCGTCGCCAGGCGCTCCGGGTCACGCTCGCCGTCGATGATCGCACGCAGGATGCGTTGGCCGGTCAGTCCCGTGATGTTGGCGATCACCGAGTCGAGCCTGACGTTCATCTCGGTCAGCGCCTTCTGCATGTGCAGGACGCAGCGGGAGCGGTCCTTGGTCAGCCGCCTCATCTGGCGTGCGTAGGAGCGCAGCGGGCACACCGC
>MKWU01003423.1_pt1 | contig 21023 bp, 19 predicted proteins | sample 809101 | NCBI WGS metagenome assembly MKWU01 (sample SAMN05860141, study PRJNA318959) | sponge metagenome | host: Aplysina aerophoba | place: Slovenia: Piran, Adriatic Sea, Gulf of Piran | collected 2013-05-07
TTGCCGGGCGTAACCGGAGCCCTCCGCACTGGTGCTCTGCTGTTGCCGGGCGTAACCGGAGCCCTCCGCACTGGTGCTCTGCTGTTGCCGGGCGTAACCGGAGCCCTCCGCACTGGTGCTCTGCTGTGGCCGGGCGTAACCGGAGCCCTCCGCACTGGTGCTCTGCTGTTGCCGGGCGTAACCGGAGCCCTCCGCACTGGTGTCGGGGGCTTGTTGGGTGTCGCCGTCTGCGGGGTGGGGGGCGGGGTTGGTTGTGGCGGCGACCAGGGCGGCTGCCAGGTCTGCGACCTCGCCGGGGCGGGGGCGCAGCGAATGTGCAGCAATGTTGCTGAGACCGGTGCGCTGCGGAGTGAGTTCGATGAGCGTGGCCCCGTCCTGCACAACGGCATGGCGCAGGCGCAGATACAGCGCGCCGAGGTCTTCTTTCGGGTCGATGCCGCAGAGGATTATCGTCCCGCCCGCGCGGCAGGCATCGTCGATGGTGGCCCTCGGCAGACCGAGCACGACCTCAGGCGGCAGGCCGTCTCCGAGCTGGGCGTCTACATGGTCCGTCCCGATGACACCCTTGGCCAGCTTCGCCCAGGCGTATTGCGCCTCGTTGTTGAGACGGGCACCACCGATCACCGCAACCCGTGCCGGGTCGGTGCCTTCAAGCGCCTCGACCACCCGTTCGAAGGCCACGCCCCAGCCGACCGTTTCGAGCTGCCCGTTGGTTCGCAGCATCGGAGAAACCAGACGGGCTTCGCTGTTGAGCGCCTCGAAGGCGAAACGCTCCTTGTCGGAGAGCCAACCCCAGTTGACCGCGTCGGAGTCGACACCGAGGATCCTCAACACCTGATCGCGGGAGGACTGCACGGTGATGCGAGACCCGACCGAATCGGTCCAAGCAGTGGAGATCGTCTCCTTGAGGTCCCACGGGCGTGCCTTGAAGCGGTAGGGCTTGGCGGTGAGCGCACCGACCGGGCAGATCTGCACGGTGTTGCCCGAGAAGTAGGAGGCGAACGGCTCATCAGGGAACGTGTTGACCTCGGTGCTTGCGCCCCGGTCCATGAAATGGATCAGCGCATCGCCGGCCACCTCGTCTGCGAAGCGGGTGCAGCGGTCGCAGAGGATGCAGCGCTCACGGTCCAGGTAGACGGTGTCGCTGATCGGTATCGGCTTCTCGAAGTGGCGCTTCTCCCCCACGAAACGGGACTCACCGGGACCGTACGCCATCGTCTGGTCCTGCAGGGGGCACTCGCCGCCCTTGTCGCAGACCGGGCAGTCAAGGGGATGGTTGATCAGCAGGAACTCGAGCACGCCGTCCTGGGCCTTGCGGGTGACCTCAGTCTCGGTCTCGACCGTCATGTTGTCGCTCACTGGAACCATGCAGCTCGGCTGCAGGCTCGGCCCCCGACCGGTGTCGACCTCCACTAGGCACATCCGGCACATCCCCACCGGGTTCATTCGAGGGTGGTGACAGAACCTGGGAATGTAGGTGCCGTTGCGTTCACAGGCGTCGATGAGCAGTTCGTCGGGGTGCGCCTCGATCTGTCGACCGTCGACGGTGACACTGACCGTCGAAATCTCATCAGGGCGCGGAGTGTCGGAGCGCTGAGTGTCGGTCATGCCAGCACCTCGGCACGGACCGGGATCGGGTCGCGTCTGGTGATCTTGGCCTCGTACTCATGGCGGAAGCGGCGGATCGTGGAGACGATCGGCGCCACCGACGAAGGGCCGAGCGGGCAGATCGTCGTCTGTTTTGGTGGGAAGGGCACCGCCTCTAGGCCCTCAGCTGCAAGCGCCGCCACCGGGTAGGGGCCGGGGCTGATGTTGTCGGCGATGTCGAGCAGCAGGTCGATGTCGCTGGGTCGGCCCGCCCCGTTGAGGATCCGCTCAAGGATCTGTTCCTCCCAGGTCGTGCCCTCGCGGCAGGGGGTGCACTTGCCGCAGGACTCGCGGGCGAAGAACTTGACGACCCGCAGCGCCGCTTTCACCGCGTCGGTGCTGTCGTTCATGACAACGATCGCGCCCGATCCGAGCATCGAGCCGGCAGCCCCGACCGGGCCCGCCTCCAAGGGGAGGTCGAGGTGCTCCTCGAAGAACCAGGGCGCCGAGCCGCCGCCGGGAATGAACATCTTCAGCTCGCGGCCGTTGCGGATCCCCTGACAGAAGTTGTCGCCATAGATCAACTCCCTGAAGGTGGTGACACCATGTTCGACCTCATAGACGCCCGGGCGGCGCACATGGCCTGAGACTGCGAACATTCGCGTCCCCGGCGATGCCTCAGAGCCGTAGTTCTTGTACTGCTCGGCGCCGTTGACCATCAACCAACCCACGTTGGCGAGTGTCTCGACATTGTTGACGATGGTGGGCTGGCCGTAGAGCCCGATCGCCGCGGGGAAGTAGGGGGGCTTGAGCCGGGGCATGCCCCGGTTGCCCTCGAGGCTCTCGATGAGCGCCGTCTCCTCACCGACGATGTAGGCGCCCGCACCCCAGGTGAGCACTATGTCAACCGAGAAGTCGCTGTCTAAAATGTTGCGCCCGACATAACCGGCCTCATAGGCCTCGTTGAGCGCCGCGGCAATGCGTTCCTGAGCGAGCGCCATCTCGCCGCGCACATACAGGAAGCACTGGCTGAGCCCGAGCGCATAGCAGGTGATCAGGCAGCCCTCGATGAGCTGGTGGGGGTCGCGCTCCATGAGCAGGCGATCCTTGTAGGTGCCGGGCTCGCTCTCGTCGCCGTTGACGACGAGGTAGTAGGGGAACTTTCCGGGCGGCAGGAATCCCCATTTGACGCCTGCCGGGAATCCTGCGCCGCCGCGGCCGAGCAGGGTGGCGCTGCGCACCACGTCGTGTGCGTCGGCGGGCCTGCCGGCGAGGGCCGCGCGCAGACCCTCGTAGCCTCCGGTCGCCTCGAAGCGGGCCAGCGTGTACGAGTCGGCGTAACCGAACCGTCCGGTGACGATCTTGGGGCCCTCGTTGTCGACGTATCCGGGCGCGTGCTCGACGTATCGGTTGGTGGCCATCAGCTCACCACCCGGTCTTGCGCGCCACGGTCTGCTGTCGGATCGTTGCGCTTCAACCACACGGGTGCCTCGCGGGCCTCTTCGGGGGCAACTATCTGAGCGACCCTGTCGAGCCCGATGCGCTGGCGCACCGTGGCGAGGGTCCCGTGCCGGGGCAGGTCGTCGGCGCGGCCCGCTGCGATGTCGTTGACCATCTGGTCGAAGTCGTCGCCGCTGACCCGCAGGCGGTAGCGGTAGTTGACCTGCAGGCAGGGTGCTTCGGTGCAAGCCGCGATGCACTCCACCTCCTCGAGGGTGAACATGCCGTCCGGTGTCGTCGCGCCGGTATTCACGCCGAGGCGCTGCTGGGCGTGCTCGAGCAGTTCCTCGCCGCCAACCAGCATGCAGGAGATGTTGGTGCAGACGTTGATCAGGTAGCTGCCGACGGGATGGAACTTGAACATCTCATAGAAGCTGCCGGTGCCCTTGACTTCGGCGGGGGTCACACCGCAGAGGTCCGCAACCTGGCGCATGGCCTCGTCTGTGACCCAACCGTGCTGTTCTTGGGCCAGATGCAGCAGCGGGATGAGCGCGGACCGCGGCATCGGGTAGCGCGAGATGATCTCGCGGGCCATCTCGAGGTTGGCGGAAGTGAAGAAGCTCATCGGTCGACCTCACCGAGCACCGGGTCGACGCTGGAGATGATGGCAACCCCGTCGGCGATCAGCCCACCGCTCATGAGGTGCGGCAGCGTCTGAATGTTGATGAAGCTCGGAGGGCGCACCCGCATCCGGTAGGGCGTGCCGGTGCCGTCGCTGACGATGTAGACGCCGAGTTCGCCGCGCGGCGACTCGACCGCGCAGTAAGCCTCGCCTCGGGGCACCTTGAATCCCTCGGTGAAGATCTTGAAGTGGTGGATCAGCGCCTCCATCGACTCGTCGATGCGGGCCCGCGGCGGTGGCGTGATCTTCTTGTCCTGCAGGCGGTAGTCGCCTCCGGGCATCTTCTCGATGACCTGCTCCACGATCTTCATCGACTCGCGGATCTCGTTGAGGCGGATCGCGTAGCGGTCGTAGCAGTCTCCGTAGGTGCCGACGATGACGTCGAAGTCGACCTCGTCATAGGCGAGGTACGGATCGTCGCGGCGCAGGTCCCAGGCGTAACCGGTCGAGCGCAGCAGCGGCCCAGTGGCCGACAGCGCCAGAGCCTCGTCGGCGTTGATCGCCCCCACCCCCTGCAGGCGCTCACGCCAGATCGGCTGGCCGGTCATCAACACGTCGTACTCGTCGAGGCGCGGCCCGATCAGGTCGAGCAGTTCGCGCAGGTCGTCACGCCAACCGTCGGGGAGGTCCGCAGCCACCCCTCCTACCCGGATGTAGTTGTGGTTCATGCGCAGCCCGGTGACCTTCTCGAAGAACCGCAGCACCTCCTCGCGTTCACGCCAGCCGTAGATCATCATGGAGACCGCGCCCAGGTCGATGCCGTTGGTCGCAAGGAACAGCAGGTGCGACGAAATACGGTTGAGCTCGCACATCAGCATCCGGATCCAGGTGGCGCGCTCGGGGACCTCGACACCGAGGAGTTTCTCGGTGGTGAGCGAGAAGGCCAGCTCTGAGAAGAGCGGCGAGGCGTAGTCCATGCGGGTCACGTTGGTGCAGCCCTGCAGGTAGGTGAGGTTCTCGCCCTGCTTCTCCATGCCGGTGTGGAGGTAGCCGACCACAGGTTTGGACCGCAGCACCGTCTCGCCCTCCAGTTCCAGCATCAGACGCAGCACCCCGTGCGTCGAGGGGTGTGCGGGGCCCATGTTGAGCATGACCCGTTCGTCGTCGTCGGGATCCGCAGCGTCAGCGCCGATGCGGTTGGCCTCCGCTTCGGAGAGCCGCAGCACCGCGGAGTCGCCACCGCGTCGCATCACCCGTTCGGCGCTCATCGCGGCTCGCTCTGCGGCGAGAACTGAACTGGGATCTCGCCGACCGAATAGTCCTTGCGGAGCGGGTGGCCGACCCAGTCCTCGGGCATCAGGACCCGGCTCATGTCGGGGTGGCCAGCGAACTCGATGCCGAACATGTCGAACACTTCACGCTCGAGGTTCTCGCTGCCCGGCCACAGGTCGAAGAGCGACGGTGCCACCGGTTCGTCAGCCGGCACCTGGACCCTCAGCCCCAGACGCTCCCGGGTTCGGTGGTTGATGAGCTGGACCACCACTTCGAAACGCTGGCAGTCGACGCTGGCGGGCCTTGCACGAGCCCCCGGATAGCTGAGGTAGTCGACGGCAGTGAGGTCGATGAGGCAGTCGAAGCCGTCGTTGCGGGCCGCGGTCGCCGCCTCGAAGTACTCCTCGGCGGTCACGAACAGGACCACCTGGGAAGAGACTTCCGATGCCAACACCCCGTAGCGTACGCCCTCAAGCAGTTCCGGCACGATCAGCTCCGGATGGTGAGACCGGCAGTTTGTCCGTCGCGTTGCTGGACCATGATTCCGGCGCCCGAGGCGGTCTCGCCGCTGCCCGACACCTGCCGGCGCTTCAACAGCTCCCCGGTCTTGATCTTTTCGTGAAGTGTCAAGATCGCGTGCATCAGGGTCTCTGGGCCGGGTGGGCAGCCCGGGGCGTAGACATCTACCGGAACGACCTGATCGATGCCCTGCACGATGGCGTAGTTGTTGAACATCCCTCCGCTGGAAGCGCACACCCCCATGGAGATGACCCATTTGGGCTCCATCATCTGGTCGTACACCTGGCGCAGCACCGGCGCCATCTTCTGCGACACACGGCCGGCGACGATCATCAGGTCGGCCTGGCGGGGCGAGGCCCTGAAGACCTCCATGCCGTAGCGGGCCAGGTCGTAATGGGCGGCCCCGGCCGCCATCATCTCGAACGCGCAGCAGGCCAGCCCGAAGGTGGCGGGCCAGCAACTGCGCATCCGGGCCCAGTTGACCAGTTCCTCCACGTTGCTGGTGATGAAGTTGTGTTCGAGGCCAGCGAGGCCCTCCTCGGCGATCTCGCCTGCCTTGCCGACACCGGGGATGCGCATCAGGCCGCCTCTCCGGCAGCGTCTCCGGTGCCTTCGGCAACCACGGCAGCCCCGGCCATCATGGCAGGGCCTCGGTCCTCTAGCCCGACCCGGCGAACCGTCGAGGTGATAGTGCGTTCAGCCGAGATCGCTCCCGCCGGACCCGCCACTTGCTTGCGCGGACCCCACTCGAGCGCTCCGTTGCCGATCAGGTAGACGAACGACTCGAACACCGCGAACGAGAAGATCATTATCAGGACCAGCCCGAACAGGCCGAGGCCGCCGTGCGCTACCGCCCACGGGTAGAAGAAGACGATCTCAATGTCGAACACCACGAAGATCATCGCCACCAGAAAGAAGCGGACCGGGAAGCGTTCCGGGGTCTGTCGGGTGGGGATGATGCCGCATTCGTACGGCGCCCGCTTCGGGCCGGTCGGCTTGCTCGGTGCCAGCAGGCCCGATGCGACGAAACTGCCGGCGGCGAACAGGACGGCGAGCACGAAGAGCGCAAACAGTGGGAGGTACTGACCGATCATGTGCTATCCCGCCCCCTTGTCGAACTCGGCGACGCGGGCCATGACTACTTTGTCACGTTCGTGGAGCATGTAGCACAGAGCCAGGAAGATCAACAGCGATCCGAGCGTCACCAGCGCCGGCACGAGGCGGAGGTTGCCGAGGTCGCGGATCATCACCACCGACACGACCGGTTCGTCGGGGTCGGCCAGCGGTCGCTTGGGCGCCTGGCCGGGAAGGTTGTCGATCGACTCGGGCAGCACCGCCTGCATCTGCACGATGCCGTAGCGGGTCGGGTGCTTGAGCGTCAGCGCGGTGCGGACCTGGGTCTCGATTCGATCCCAGCGGCTCGGGTCCGCCGGAAGGCCGCGCTTGCCGCCAGTGGTGAAGGCGTCGAGGATCTTGAACTCGTTCTGGGTGCTGAACGGGAAGTCTCCGCTCGCTAGCAGCATCGCGATCGCCGATGCCTGGGCCTCACCGGATTGCGCGGTCGACAACAACTCCCAGCCACCCAGAGCGGCGTTGTCCTGGTCGATCAGGCTCGGGGCCACGGCCGCCAGTTCGCTGAGTGTGGTGGCACGGTTCTTGGCGTACTCCTCGGCGGCGAGGTCGGCGATTTCTTGGGTGGTCAGGCCCTCGGTCTGGTCTGCGGTCAGATCGGCGGCGGTCACAACCCCGAACTCCAGGTTTGCTGTGTCGATCTCGGTTCGCAGTCCGGGGTCTGAGACTCTGCTGCGCCCCGCATAGGCGCTCACCACCACCTCATGGGCAGTCGGCAGGTCTTCGGAGCGGAGTCGTTCGGCCTCGTCGAGCGCGGCGAACGTCAAGTGGCCCTCACTGTCGAACCCCTCGACTATCTCCACTTGCTGCCAGGTCGGCGCGTCGCCGCGGTAGCCGATCCCGTAGATCCACCAGATCGCCGCCATGATCGTCATCCAGCCGAAGAACCCGGCCAGGGCGATCAGCGTGCCCAGACGCGTGCCCGTGTTGGTGGCGAGCAGCAGCCACACCGAGCCCATCAGCACGACGATGCCGGTGAGGACCGCGAGGAAACCTCGGATCTCAGGGTCCCAGGCGAGGCCGGCAAAGAGCTCAACCGCCTCCATCAGAGGTTCCTCTCGTAGGCGACAATGGCATCGATCTGCTCCGCGGTTAGCAGAGCCGGGTACGGGGTCTCCAGATCGTTGGGAATGCCCGGGCCCACCGTGTCGGTCTCAACACGGGGACCGAAGCCCGGCATCTGCCCGTTGCCGCCCGATCCGCCCCGCCCGTAGGTGGTGCCGATAGTCTGGCCGTTCTCCACGAACTCTGCGTGGCTCCGCGGCGACTCGAACTCGCTGAGGGTGGCACCCTCCAGCAGGCTGGGCCCGAAGAAACCGCCGGCTTGGGTGAGGCCGTCCTCGAAGCCTGGTATCGGTGTGTCCCGCCCATTGACACGCGGAGTCATCTCTTCGTCGGCCCCGAAGCTGAACCCGTAGGTGTGGCAGCGGGCGCAGCTGTAGGTTCCGGCGGTTCCGGGGTTCGCGAAGAGCAGCGCGCCGTAGGTCTTGTACTGCTCCCATTCGTCGGGGTCGAGACCTTCGCCGCTGACCAGAATGTCGAGCGCCGCCCATCTGAGGTCTTCGGAGTTCTGTTCCAACGCCAACGACTGGTCTGCGTCCTTTGCCAGCTGCCGCGCCTTGTCGGCCACGCCGCGAGCCTCGGAGACCCATTGTGCCGCCTGCTCGTCGGTCGCCTCGTCGCCGGCCGCGGAGAGGTGTTGGCGCACCGCCCGCAATACACCCGACTCGACCTGTTCAGCGATGCGGTCCGGGGTGATCTGGATGCTCCGCAGGTAGAACATGATCTCTTCGAGCTGCTGTTCGGTGAGCGGCCCGCCGCCGGGAGCGCCCCACGCAGGCATCACCTTGTTGCGGCCGTAGTTGAGGGTGTGCAGCACCTCGTCCTCGGAGAAGCGCGACAGCACCGTGTTGAGCGCTGGCGCCTCCCAGCTCACCTGGGCGATGAACTCGCCGGTCTCAGAAGTCAGCGCATAGCTGGTCGACCCGCCGGTCCCGTCGGCGCCGTGGCAGGTGACGCACTGGGCACCCTCAAGGTAGATCTCCTCGCCGCGGTTGGTGAAGATCCGGGCGGTGTCGACGTCGCGCCCCTCTTGGCGCCCCGGTTCACCGAGCCAGTAGATTGGCAGCGACACGCCGATGATCGTGAGCATCACCAGGTTGGCACCCAAGGCAAAATCCAGCCGTCTGCCTTCGAGGTCCTCGTCGCGTACGTCGTCGCGGCGGTTGGCGGCCAGTTCGAGTTCGGATCCCACCTCGCCCTTGGCGGCGCGGATGTTGAAGAACAGGTATACGAGCCCGCCGATGAAGACGATCGCCAAGATGACGAAGCCGATAGTTCGCGGGGTGGAAGCGGCGAGCAGCATAAGGACGGAGAGAGGTTACTAGTGGCTGGCTTGACCGGTGCAGTTGGGCCCTTCGGCTTCCTGCCCGGTGGTGTTGACCCCGATGGCGGGGCCTTGGATGATCGTTCCGGTGTCTACGGTGAGTGACCCGTCGTCCCCGATGGACATGGCGAAACGGTCCATTCCCCGAGGTGCCGGGCCGCCGCGCTTCTCACCGACCTGGTTGTACTGGGAGCCGTGGCACGGGCATTCGAACCATTGAGAGGTGCCGCATTCCGGCACCCGGCACCCCAGATGCGGGCATTTCTGGTAGAGCGCGACGACCCCGCCGTCGAGACCGAGGGCGAAACCGGCCTGCATCCCGGCGAGCTCGGGACCAGAGTAGACGGCACGGGCCTTCTCGACTGCACCGTTGGGATACTCGGTGATCCACATGCGGCCGTCGGCGCGGTACAGGAACCCGTTGTTGTTGCGGATCTCGGCGAGGATGTCTGATACCAGCCCGACCTTGATGGCCGACCCGAACCCTCCGCTGATCTGCGGCCACAAGAAGGCGATGCAGGCGACCCCGAAGCCCGACAGTCCGAGCCCGAACATCAACACGATCGAGCGGTTGAAGAACTGGCGCCGGGTGACTCCCAGGGTCTCGGGGTCCGGCGGCACGTAGGGGGCCGGCGGCGCCGCGGGCATGCGGCTCGCCAGCACGAGTTCGCGCGTCGCCGCCTCCCGCTGCGCCACCACGGCCCTCTCGAACTCACGCCCGGTCAGTTGCCTGCTGGGATCCAGGGAGTCGCTCGCGGCGTCGCGCTTGCGCGTCTCGCGCGACAGCATGCCGATCGCGTCGGAGTTCTGTCGCCCCCGCATCGCCGCGAAGGCCGAGAGCACGACTAGGGCTCCCAGGATGATGATGGCGATGGTGATCGTCATGGTGTGCTCTTTAGGGTTCGTTCGTCAGCCGTTGAAGGTGAGTGGAGTGAGTGTGAGTGTGAGTGTGAGGTCATTGGAGTTCTCGATCACAGTTCGAAGAAGAGTCCAGCTTCCCAGGGGAAGACGAAGTTGAATCCGGGTCCGCGGAAGAACGAGCCGATCATCACCAGAACCGCCCAGAACATGAGGTGGACGGTCATCAGTGAAATGGCGAACTTGCGGTCCTCGGGCTTGTTGGACGGGTTCTTGTCGATGTAGGGGGCGAGGATCAGCAAGAAGATGCCTATGCCGGGGATAGTCACACCGGCGACCATCGGATGGAACATCGTCAGCAGCTCCTGCAGCCCCAGGAAGTACCAGGGTGCCTTCGAGGGGTTGGGGGTCTCGTTGAAGTTGGCCAGCTCCAGCAGCGGAGCGTTGACGAATATCGAGAAGACGGTGGAGAAGGCCGTGATGAACAGCGCCGCCGCGAATTCGACGACCAGCAGGTGCGGCCATACATGGACCTTGTCTTGGGGCAGGGACTTGACGTCTTGGATGGAACCGGACTTGACCACCGTGAGCAGGCGCTGGGTGTGTCCGCCCGGCCCGGTCGCCGCGGCCGATGCGGCAGCCGCGGCGGGTGCCTCCGCGGGCGCCGGGGCCGCCGCAGCAGGGGCGCTCTCCTCACCGCCGGCAGCGGCCTTTGCTGCCCTGGAACGCTCCAGCAGGTGCGGCGGGATCTTCGCGGCCGCAGCCTTCTGCTCCTCGGTCTTCCCGCTGTCGCCGGCGCCGGGGGTCTCACCAGCGGCCGCGGCCGCCTTGGCGGCAGCCTTGGCTCGCGCCTCCTCGGCTCTGCGTCGCAGGTGTTCGGGGACTTCGACCATTCCTTGACCTCCTTACGACCTACAGCGGACCCGAGATGCCGCCGTCTTTGCGGACCCGCCAAAAATGGATCGCCATGAAGATGACGGCCACGAACGGGAGCATGAGGACGTGCAGCACATACCATCGCAACAACGTGTCCGTTCCGATCTCGACGCCGCCGAGCAGCACGAAGCGGACCTGGTCGCCGAACACCGGCGTGTAGCCCATCATGTTGGTGCCGACTGTCACCGCCCACAGGGCCAACTGGTCCCAGGGCAGCAGATAGCCGGTGAACGACAGCAGCAGCGTGAGGGTGAGCAGGATCACGCCGATCACCCAGTTGAACTCCCGCGGCGGCTTGTATGCCCCGTGGTAGAAGACCCGCGCCATGTGCAAGAACACGGTCAACACCATCAGGTGGGCCGCCCACCGGTGCATGTTGCGGACCAGCAGCCCGAAGGTGACCGAGGTCTGGAGCGTGTAGATGTCGTCCCAGGCAGCAGCCGCGGTCGGGCGGTAGAAGAACATCAAGAAGATGCCGGTGACCGTCAGCAGGATGAACAGGAAGAACGACAGGCCGCCGAGGCACAGCGTGTAGGAGACCTTGACGGCGTGGCGCTTCACCTTCACCGGGTGGAGGTGGTACATAACGCTGTTCATGATCACGTAGCTGCGGTTGCGCGGGCTGTCGGTGTATCCCTTGCGGAATATCGACCCGGGCCTGAAGATCGAGCTCCAGGCTTGGCTGCCCTTCATGTCGCTGCCGAGCTTCGACATCTGCTGAGACAGCCGCTCCTTGAGCGGTGGCTTGATGTCGTCGGTATCGATTGCCATTGTGTTGACTCTCCTGCGTCGCCCGGTTCTAGCCGAGTCGCATTCCGTATCCGTAGCCGTGGCTGTTGGTTCGCTGGTGGCGATCCCCGCCTACCGCGGGATCGCCGATTGGGCCCATGATGATGACGCCGGTGGGGCAGCGGTCGACGCAGAGCGCGCAGCGGGTGCAGACGTCGTCGTCGATCGTGAAGATCACATGGTCGCTCGGGTCGATCCCGGGCTGCTCGGTTCCGACCGCCTCGTCGATTGCGTCGGGGCGCACCATGTGGATGCACTTCCAGGGGCAGATGTCGACGCAGCCCTCGCACATGATGCACTCGGACTGGTCGATATGGATGAACTGCTTGGGCTTGACGGCCGCGCTGAGCCAGGCGGCATCGACCTCCTGGAGCACGTAGTCGTCGCGGAACTCCGGCATCGGGGGGTTGGCGTCGGTCGTGGTCACAGCGACGAACCCTCCTTGACGAGCGGACGGCCGAAGGCTGATCTCGCCGGCGCCGCCGCGGCGGCCTTCTGGCCCCTCGTCTGCCAGACCTTCCAGAGCCGGACGTTGCCGACCAACACGACGCCGTAGATCACCACCGCGATGATGTGTTCGAGGTGCAGGTAGTTGATGGTCAACGGGTTCCAACCGCCCGCAGGTTGGGGCTTGAGGAATCCGCCCCAGCCGATGAAGAGCTTGTCGCTGCGCCAGGCCAGTTCGTTCTCAGCCCAGGTGAGCCATTGATGCGGCACCACCCCGTAGGCCATGAACAACAGGAAAAACACGAACATGGAGCCGAACATCGCTTCGCCCCAAGTGTGCGGGGTGCCTATCGGGCGCCGCTTGGCGTACGCGAGGATGCCTGCGGTGCCCACGAGAGTGACGATGATAGACAGCGAGAAGGCAACCATGTTCGGCTCCGTTGGAGACTGAGATCTGGGTACTTCGTGGATCCGGGTACTTCGTGAATCCTCGCACAAGTGTAGTCCCGCGCGGCAAAACCGCTGCGTCGCGCGACACTGTTCTTCGGATTCCGTTCGGGTTTGCCGAATCTGGCGGCGATCGCCCTATCCTTCCCCGAAGTTCCCCTAGAGTCTGTCGCGCCGAGCGACCGGCTCAGCAGCATCTGACCCACAGCGGAGACGACCTTGGTCGAAGTACCCGAGCATCTTCTGAAGAGGGCCGCTGAGGCACGCGCCCGCCTCAGTGGTGTTGCCGCGCCCGGTGACGGTGGTGAACAGGCCGCGCCCGCCGCGCCGGCAGGCTGGCCCGCGGCGGGGGCCGTCCGGCCGCCCGCCGGCCGCAGCGGAGTCGCGGCGCCGGGTGCGGGTGGAGAACGGGCCGCGCCCGCCGCGCCGGCAGCTTCGCCCGCGGTGGTGCCCGCGCCCGCTCCGGCCGCTGCGGTTCCGGCGCAGCCGCCGGTCAAGGTTGAAGCACCGGTCGCTCCCTATGTGACCGCGGCACTCCAGCGCAAGACGATCCCCTACTGGGTCATACCCGTGCTGTTGTTCCTGCCGATCTGGGCGATCTACTACGTCGGTTACCTCGAGCGCCCTCCCGCTGACCCTGAGGGTCTGCTGTTCGAGGGCGGCGAGGTCTATGCCGAGGTCTGCGCCTCCTGCCACGGGGGCACCGGTTCAGGCGGGACCGGACGACAGCTCAGCGGCGGAGAGGTGCTGCTCACGTTCCCGGCCGACGCTGCGGGATACGACGGGCTGGCGGGCCATATCGCCTGGGTTGTGAACGGGTCTGAGCAGACCGAACTGGTCGAGGGCCCCGTCTACGGCGATCCGGCTCGCACGGGCGTCGACAGCCCCCGAACGGTCGGCAGCTTCGGTGCGGTGATGGGCAACTTCACCGAGTCCCTGACGGTGGAGGAACTGACTGCGGTCGTCTACTACGAGCGGGTGGCCCACGGCGAACTCGACGACGAGACCGCCGCATTCGAGCTTGAGGTGCTCGAGGAGTTCGTCCACATCAATTCCGAGGCGGGGGTCGGCAACCTCGCTCTGGGCGTGTCGGTGGCCGAGGTAAGCGCCCAACTCGATGAGGCTCGGGCCGCTGTCGCGGCGGCACAAGACGAGGTCGCCGCCGGCTGAACCCTGCTATTCACCCGATTCTCCCGGTGGTCACAGCCAAATCTGCGCGATTATCCACACAATATGTAGTTAAACGCGCAGATTTCCGGCCCAGACGGCCAGCGATCCGAGGAATTGTCAACGACGCAGGGGCAATTCTCGCGACAATCTTATGAGCAGAGCTACGCGAGGGAGGCCTGTGGACATCTCAACCACTAGCGAATGGGGCAGGGTTTCGGCGTTGGCCGAGTCCTTCGCCGACCTCGATCTTCGATGCCTGTTCGCCGAGGATCCCGGCCGGGCTGAGCGCTTGACGTTCCGTGTCGGCGATCTTGTGGTCGACCTGTCGAAGCAGCGGGTGACCGGCGAGACGGTCGAGGCGCTGGTCGCTCTGGCGGACCGGGCCGGCCTGAGTCAGCGTGTCGAGGCGATGATGCGCGGCGACCGCATCAACACGACCGAGGACCGCGCGGTGCTGCACACCGCCTTGCGGGCGGGGCAGGGCGCCGTGATCGAGGTCGACGAGGGCTCGGCGGGCCGAACCAATGTCGTCGGGCAGGTCCATGACTTGCGCGGGCGCATGGCCGACTTCTGTGCGCGGGTCCGTGACGGTGACTGGCTCGGTTGCACGGGTGCGCCCATCGACAATGTCGTCAACATCGGTATCGGCGGTTCGGACCTGGGGCCGTCGCTGGCCTATGAGGCTCTGGCCGCCTACCGCCACGGGCGTCTGCGCTGCCGGTTCGTGTCCAACGTCGACAGCCACGATCTGCTGGGTGCGCTCTCGGACCTTGATCCCGCCACGACTCTCTTCGTTGTCGCCTCCAAGACGTTCACGACCTCTGAGACGCTGACCAACGCCGCAACCGCGCGGCGCTGGCTAACCGACGCTCTGGGCGACGGGGCCGTCGCCCGACATTTTGTGGCGGTGTCGGCCGACGCCGCTGCGGTGACCGAGTTCGGCATCGACGAGGCCAACATGTTCGAGATGTGGGACTGGGTCGGGGGCCGCTACTCGGTGGACTCCGCTGTCGGTCTCTCGCTGATGGCGGCGGTCGGAGCTGAGAACTTCGAGGAGATGCTGCGCGGCATGTGCATCGTCGACCGACACTTCGCCTCTGAACCGCTGCACCGCAACGTGGCTGCGCTGGCGGGCCTGATTGCGGTCTGGTATCGCACGTTCTGCGGGCTACCGACCCGTGCGGTGCTGCCCTATTCGCAGGCTCTGCGGCGCTTCACCGCCTACCTGCAGCAACTCGACATGGAGAGCAACGGCAAGCGGGTGCGGTTCGACGGTGAGGCCGTCAGCTACGAGACCGGGCCGATCCTGTGGGGCGAGCCCGGCACTAACGGACAGCATTCGTTCCATCAACTGCTGCATCAGGGCACCACGGTCGTGCCGTGCGACTTCATCGTCTTCGCCGATCCCGACTTCAGCGACGCGCCCGCTGAGCACCACCGACTGCTCGTGGCGAACTGTCTGGCTCAAACCGAGGCCCTGGCCTTCGGCAGGAGCGAAGCAGAGGTCGCAGCTGCGGGAGTCGATCCCGGCCTGGTGCCGCACCGCACGTTCCCGGGGAACCGGCCCTCCACCACGATCATGGCGCCGCGCCTGACTCCGTCGGTGTTGGGCCAGCTCATCGCCCTGTACGAACACCAGACCCTGACCCAGGGCGTGGTCTGGGGAATCAACTCGTTCGACCAGTGGGGTGTCGAACTGGGCAAGTCCCTGGCCACCACAATCGCCGACGAGTTGAGCACGCCGACCCAACCGACGCTCAACCACGACCCCTCCACCAACGCCCTCATCACCCGCTACCGCCAGCTCCGATCCCAACGTTCGGTCACATAGCAATTCAAGTACGGTTCAGAGCATCAGCAATGAAACGCGCACCCTCGCCCCTTGCGGGTTCCACATCGGGCTGTGCATACTGGGGGCCACACCCCCGGGGACTAGAGGTACACCACATGTCTGGCAATGCGGCTTCGCAAGTCGAATCGAACTACGCCATCTACCTCAATGAGTACAAGAATGAGGCAGAGAGGTACCACAGGGGCGAGGTCGCGCTGATGGTCGACGGCGAGATCATCGAGTACTTCCCGACAGCCAGCGACGCGTACGATGCCGGTTGTGAACGGCCTGGTTTGGGGAACTTCTCAATCCAAGAAATCGGAGCTGCCCCGATCGGCCTCGGTGCTCAGACTCTCGAACTGCTGTAGATGCCGACGTTCTCGAGACCCGTCGAACACAACCGCGTCCTGACGCGCCGCTAGGTCAAGACGCTTCTTCAGATCGTCCGGCAAGTAGACCGTGGTTTGCTTCACGCCGCACCGCCAACACCAGTTTGACACCCGTCCGCGCCTGGACAAGACCGTCCTGCTAAGCTCTCAGACTGCGGTGCAGCCCACTGAAAGGAGCTTGGGGAGTGACTGCCCAACGGATTGCAGAACCGCATCTCAACACCAAACTCCACGACATCCTCTGCTCGATGCATCCCCGTTGGCAGGAGTCGGACTCTGGTGGCGCAGAACTGACTCGGGTGATCCGCGGCGAGAAAGCGAGTCAACCAGACATCGTGATAGCCCCGTCCGGCACCGCTCCAGTCATCATTGAGTGCAAGATCGACAAACCTGGAGATGTCGAGGAGAAAGCACGATCACGAATCGGCAAGTCGCTCGATGTGGATGGCACACTTATCGAAACGGCACTCTGCGTGGTCTACCCGGAATCTTTGTCTGAGCTCCCGGTTCAGGCCCTGGAGGCCGCCCTCCTCAGCACCAGGGAGTTGAGATGGGCGATATGGACAGGAACCGGGCGCGACCCTGAGGTGAGGTTCCCAAGCCAGGGTTGGATCACTGGTTCGGCATCCGATATCGCCGGCGTTATCGAATCCATGGGCGTATCCAGTTCTGCCGTGGCGGAAGCCACTGACATACTTGCGTATGCCGTGAACGACACCGCGTCGCTGATGGTGCAAACCTCTACACAGAGGATCGCGGCGGCACTCCATCAAGAAGACGGGATCCAGACGTGTCGCATGGCCGCTACCGTGATCGCCAACGCGTTCGTGTTTCAGATAGCCGTGGCAGATAGGTTCGCCACCCCGAACGTTGATGAGATTCGCATCAACAGCATTGACGGGAGGTTACACAAACGTGATGTCCTCGACTGCTGGGACAAAATCCTCGACATCAACTATTGGCCAGTATTTTCCATAGCAAGAAAGGTTTTGTTGCCCCTGTCGGACAGGTACGCGCCGACGATCCTGGACATGTTGGCCAAAGCTGCACAGACGCTCGCAACCGGAAGTCTTGCCACAGTCCAAGACCTCGCCGGACAAATGTTCGGAACCCTGATCACTGACCGCAAGTTTCTTGCAGCTTTCTACACTCTTCCATCGTCGTCGGCACTGCTGGCCGAACTGGCTGTTTCGCGCCTGGATGTTGACTGGTCCGACAGAGAAGCCGTTGAGAATCTGCGCGTGGCTGACCTAGCATGCGGGACTGGAGCTCTGTTGTCGGCTGCTTACAGGCGAATGGTCTCACGGGTCCGCCGAGCCGGTCTGGACGACAAGGAATTGCACGAAGCGTTCATGGAGCAGGTTCTGATCGGTTGCGATGTCATGCCTTCAGCCGCGCATTTGACTGCGACAATGCTCTCATCGGTGCATCCTGGTGTCGTCTACGGCAGTTGCGGCATCCATCTCGTGCCTTATGGAGACAACGGCGACCCGAAACGCGAGGTGATGCTTGGTTCGTTGGAACTGGCTAGCAACGGTGGCGGGACTCGATCAATGTTCGGGACACACGGCCAGACGCTGGCGGGGACTGAAGGGGCGGTTGTGGAAGGCGAGACCGTGTTCAACGTCGCAGACGGAAGCCTTGACGTTGTGATAATGAACCCCCCGTTCACCCGTTCAACAGGCCACGAAGGCGACCGGGTCGATTCAGTGCCCGTCCCGTCGTTTGCAGGGTTGTCCAACAGCGACACTGACCAGCGGAGAATGGCGGACCGGCTGAAACAGATCACCAAATCGAAAAAGGCTGGGCACGGAAACGCCGGCCTAGCGTCGCACTTCTTGGACTTGGCCCACGCCAAGCTCAGGCCTGGTGGTGTGCTCGGATTCGTCCTGCCGTACACGTTCGTGACAGGAAACGGGTGGAAGCCCGCGAGGACTCTCTTGAACGACAACTATACGGACATCACAATCGCCGCGATCGCTTCCGATGACAGCAGCGGTCGGGCGTTTTCCGCCGACACACATATGGCCGAAATCCTTCTGGTCGCAACCAAGACTGCGCCACCTGATCAAGTAGCGAAACCCCCGCCGTCGCAGGTCTTTTGGACGAGCCTCGCCAAACGCCCCGAAGGCATCGTTGATGGCGTCGTCATAGCACAGGCCATCGCACACGCTTCAAATCAGGCGGCGGCGATGTCGACCAAACGGGTCATGCTGGGCGACGACCACACCGCCACTGCCATCTGCTCGACCATCGACCACGGGGGAGCCGCAGGAATCCGATCTGTCGATGTTGCCTCTACTGCAATCGCTCTCGCTGCCGGGCAACTGAACCTTCCCCGCGTCGAGACAGCCTCAGTTCCCGTCACCGCCCTGGGCGAACTCGGAACCAAGGGTCCTTACCATCTCGATATACGGCACTACCCGAACAACAAAGATCCCAAATCAACGCGGGCACCCTTCGAGGTTCACGAAATCGCCGAGGCGGATTCAACGCCTTCGTATCCGATTCTATGGTCACACAACACTAGGTCGGGAAGAGAATCGCGGATGATCCTGCCCCCGGACAAGCACGGTCGCGAACGAACAGGCATGCGCGATCACGCCCTCAGAATCTGGGGTACTGCCACCCGCCTGCACTACAACCGAGATTTTCGGTTGAATTCGCAACCGCTGGCAGCTTGCATCACCGAAAACCGCTGCCTCGGAGGTCGGGGGTGGCCGTCCTGGATTACCGACGAACCTTCCTGGGAATTGCCGCTTGCTCTGTGGGCCAACACCACCCTTGGGTTGATCGGCTGGTGGTGGACCGCCACTCGCCAACAACAGGGCCGCGCGAACATCTCGATAACGCTGCTGCCCGAACTGCCGGTCCTCAACTGCCGTGATCTCAGCACCGACCAACTCGACGAAGCCAACGAGATCGTCGACGACTTTCGTGACCGAAAATTTCTCCCGGCGAACGAGGCATGGCGTGACGACACCCGTAAAGACCTTGACGAAGCAGTCCTTTGTTCCCTGCTCAGGTTTCACGAAGCGATCGGATCCGAGGAAGACGACTTTCTTGAGTCACTGGAATTGGTGAGGACTCAATGGTGCGAAGAACCCAGCGTGCATGGAGGGAAAGACACGAAACCCTGACCGGTTGACGTGGCGACTGGCGTGCGGGTTTGGCGCTGCCTGGAATGCCTTCGCAACAGCCGCCATTCTCACCCTGTGTGGGGTGCGATGGAGTCGGCGGGTTGGATGGTGAACGGATGACCGCGCAGCGACTGGACTACACGGAAGTGGCGTTCGTCCAGTGTGCCGATGACATCGGTTTCGTACTTGTCCGCCAACACTACCAGCGAGGCGTCCGTCAGTCCGAGAGGCAGGTCGCGATAACGCTCGACCACAGCCCGTGCCGCGATCAGTTCGGCTTGACCGAACGACGCCAGTTCGTAAGCCCCTGAGGAGAGTTCGGCGAGGACCGTCAATTCGGCGTTGACCCCCGCCAGTTGCGCCGTGAGGTAGTCCAGTTCCGCCAACACCAACGGCGAGACCACCAGCGGGCGAGTTGTCGCAAGTACCTGGGCACACGCTTTGTGCATTCGCTGGTCGGGAACGAATGCCGTCAGCAACACACTCGTGTCGACGATCACCTTCCGAACCCGGTTTCGGCCAGCAACTCGTCAACCCGCTCCGCTATGGTCGGGTCTCCCCAGCCTTCGGGGAACAGCGGCACCGTCGGGGCCACTTCCCGGCGATCCAGAGCATCAGCAAGCGCTTCACGCACAATCGCAGCCTCTGTCCTGCGTTCCTGATGCGCCACCAGTTCAAGACGCTTCTTCAGATCGTCCGGCAAGTAGATCGTAGTTTGCTTCACGCCATATATTGTACCATATATGTTGCCATTGCCAATAGGTTCCAGAACTCCGCGTCGCTATGCAGTGAGTTCCTCAACTCCGGTGGGTTTGGTGCCGGTGTTGGTCAGGCGGTGCATGATTCGGCGGGACGTGTAATCGGGGACGGCGTAGTGCTGCACGCAGCGGTTGTCCCTCATAGTCAACGTGCCGGGGCGGACTCGAACGACCGGACTCGTGGACCAATTTGATACCAGCCACCTAGGTGGGCAGGTCTCGCAGATAGGCGCCCATGTGGGGGACAGTGAAAGCGATTCGGCCTCTTTCGGGAGCGTAGATCAACCCTTTGTTGATGAGGTTGTCGCGCAGAGGAGAGGCACGGTTCGGGTTCTCGGGATCAAGGCGCTTAGCTACTTCACTTGATGAGGCTGGGTCATCCGCTGATTCTGCCACGATGTGCATGTAGCGCCGTTCGGCAGGGGTAGCGCGGTCGTATCGGGGTTTGAAGAACGAATCGTTGAGTTCTCGGTTCGCTTTGGGTACTGCGTCTCCAACATCGTCGACAGTGATCGGTGACCTGTCTGCCTGGTCCCAGGCGTGCATCCCATAGGTTTGAACAAAGAAGGGGTAACCGCCTGACACGTCTACCAAGGCCCCGAGCGCCTTCGTCTCGTATCTGACATTCAGCTTTTCTGCTGGTTCCGACAGCGCAAGAGAGCTGTCAGCGGCGCTCAACCGCCCAACCGACCGGATGGAGAACAGTCTTTCTGAGTATGAGCGGGCCTCCGACAGAATGCGGCTCACAGGAGGCAGGCCGGCACCGCCGAGAACCACCGGGAGTTGATCCTGGTTGATCCGGTGCGATGCACCGATGAGCGCTCCGAGTTGGTCAAGGGGGACATCTTGAAGCTCGTCTATCAGCAGAGCGGCCCCGACCCCTTCTTCTCGGGCACCCTCCCCCAGCGCAACCAACAAATCGATCAGGTCGGCCTCCAAATCGGTCGAGTCGGCGATGCCCGGTTTGGGTTCGTAGGGGAGGACGACACTTCCTCTAGAAAGCACTCCGGAGGCGGCTTTGGCAAAGCTCGCTGCGGTCCTCCCGATGTTTCGGGCTCGGTCCTTGTTCCGCCATCGCCGGTTGACGGCGCGGACCATTGGTGGGAGCGCCTCGGTTACCTGGGTTCTCAGATCACTGCCCGGCCGGGCCTCGAACATCTCGCCGATCCATCCGGATTCGATCGCGGCATTTCGGAAATGCCGCAGCAGAACGGTTTTGCCCACTCCTCGAAGCCCCGACAACACCAGCGGTTGGAACGGCCGGCCGGCTGCGGCGCGGCCAATGACAACGTTGAACGCGT
>MKWU01003424.1_pt1 | contig 21022 bp, 26 predicted proteins | sample 809101 | NCBI WGS metagenome assembly MKWU01 (sample SAMN05860141, study PRJNA318959) | sponge metagenome | host: Aplysina aerophoba | place: Slovenia: Piran, Adriatic Sea, Gulf of Piran | collected 2013-05-07
GTACACGCAGAAGATTGAATCCATCGCGGCTGCGAATACCTGCGTCGCCCTTTCGGCCTCTCCTCACATGCCTTCATGACGCCTTGCTGGCCGCAAGACGTTCTTCGTCCGCACCGCACGACGGCTCGGCACCGCCCATGCCACAGTGGGCAACACCGACGACCTCACCGCGGCCGAGGCGCATCCCTGCAAGGTGGACCGAGCGGCACGGCGTCCTCCAGATCGTCCGCGTGCCCGACTGGGGCCGCTTCGAGGGGCGACCCCTTCCTTTATTTTCACCCGCTCACGCCGGCCACATCGGTGCGCTCGCATTCGGCACGGGCCCCGGCCACGGCCCACGTCACCGCGCCGACGCGCCCCCACGCTTCTTCCACTGGCATCGCGACATGGCCCGGCCGTCAGTCTTCAACGCCATGCCTCGCGGCAACCTCCCGACCCCCGTACGGCTCGCCGCCTCCGGCGACATCGCCCCGCTCGTGCTGTCTGGCTCACTGCGCTTCTCGCCGGCAACGCCGCCCATGTCCGCGTCGCCGGCGCGGGCTTCACCCGACACCGGCCTTCGCATCATCATCGTTGCCGGCGGCGTGGCCGACGCGCACCTCGTCGGAGCAGCGAAGAAGGTCGGACGCATCATTGCCAGAGCGATGCAATTCGGTAACGCTGGTAAGCCTTGAGGGATGGCATCATGAGCGAGAGACATCACCGAACGACGGAAGGAATGGAGATACGCTTCCTCTCCGAGCCGACGGCGTTGGCTTGGCGGGCTTTCAACCGTGCGGCCGAACAACCGTGGTGCGTCACACCCGCTGTGCCGATTCTGTTCTTCGGCGACCTCGATGTGTACCACGCCTCGCCGCTACGCGTGCTGACCGTCGGGCTGAACCCTTCGCGGCATGAGTTTCCCACTGGCGAGCCGTTCCGGCGCTTTCCACTCGCAGAAGGCAATCATGCGCAGGAACTTGCCGCTACCTCGACGCGATGTCTGCCTATTTTCGGACCGATCCGTACCGCGGTTGGTTCAGCGCGTTCGAGCCGCTGCTCAACGGGCTAGGGGTGAGCTACTATGAGGGCAGCGCATCAACGGCGCTCCACACGGACATCTGCTCGCCCGTCGCGACGAACCCGACGTGGAGCGGACTCAAGGAGGCCGATCGCGCGGTTCTCGAGTCTGACGGCGGCCCGCTCTGGCGCATGTTGCTGGAGGAACTGCGACCACAGATCGTAGCGTTGTCGGTGGCGAAGGCTCACCTCAAGCGCATCGAGTTCACGCCGATGACCGCTTGGCATGTAATACACGCCTTCGAGCGGACAGCCGGCGGCGACCTTCGTTCCCGGCCATACGAAATTTGCGCACGGTGGTACGACGTAGGTGGCGAACGGTCGCTGTTCGCATTTGGTGCTGCAGCCCAAAAGCCGTTCGGGCTGCTGGCGGACAGCCAGAAGCGGGAGACAGGCGAGTTATTGCTGGAGGCATATCAGGATGGGTGATAAGCGTTGCTTTGTTCAGTTCCCGCACCCAGGATTCGAGCCCCAATTGGCAAAGTGCGCCTGAAATGTTACTTCGAAGGGAAGGCGCTGGAGTCATTCACAGTTACCTCATGCCTTCGGGCGAGCGCGGGGGTTGTGGCCCGCCCAGCGCCGGATTAGAGCCTTACAGCGAGCGCCGGGGGCGTTTCGCGTGGGTGGCCCTTCAAGGCGCAGCCGGGCTCCGAAGCAACGCGGAGCCCCCCGACGTCCGAGGGTCAAGGGTCAATCCCTTCGCATCACATATCTGGCGAGCGCGAAGTAGAAGACGGCCGGGGCCGCCAACACGACCGCCAAGAGCGGCACGAGCGGGTGGCTGAAAGAGATGACCGACATCAACAGCACGGCGAGGCCGGCGTACACAACTCCTGCCAGGATGCAGGCCCAGCCTGACACGATGCAGAGCCACTCTGGCATGTCGCGAATTGTATGCGCTCTCCGTGGAGGCGGTCAATACCTGACCTGCTGCTGAGCGGCGCTGGGGATTTCGTCCGCGGCAGGCGCCGAAGCGTAGTTCCTCTTCTTCACGGATCGATTGCCCTACTTCCTTCGCGCTGCATTGAGCGCCAGCAGGTTCCGCAACGCCTCCTCCTCCAATATCGCCGCGTCCCACCCGTATGCCCGTGCAACAGCGGCATCAAGCGTCGCGTGAGCATCGGCCAGCCACCGTGGCCGGGCATTGTAGAGGTTCGTCAACGTGCGGCCCTTGAGTTCCTTCGCCGCCGCCTCGCCGCGGGCCACCGGTCGTTTCGGATAGCCCGGCGCCGGCTCCTCCGCCCACTCCACCCATTCCGGCGGGTTGAGCCAGCGGTCGCGGCGTTCCACCAGACGCCGTGCCGCGTCGGCGATGGCTACAGCATGGGGACCGTTTGCGTAGTCCGCTGCGGGAATGTCGGGCGAGAGGCCGTCCGGGAAGGTCTCGAAGGTAGTCGTCGGCGTGTAACGCGGGCGATCTTCGAGGCTGGTGCCAAGCCGTAGCGACCACGCCTCGTGGAACCGGCTGTGCAGGATGCCGAAGGTCACATCGTCGTCGCGGGCGATGGCGATCACTTGGCTATCCGGCAGGATGTGTGCGTCCAGCCAGACAAACCCTTCGTCGTCAACTACCGCGCGGGCGCCGGCGGACGCAAGGCCCCAACAAGCGCGTCACCCTCGGACGCTTCGGACGAATCACTCCAGAACAGGCAAGGCGCATGGCTCAGGAGACACTCGGCAAGGCCGCGGGGGGCGGAGACCCGGCAGAAGAGCGCGCCGAGGCCCGCAGCATGCCCACCCTCGCCCAGGCCTTCGAGGACTACATGAAAGCCAACCCCAGGCGAAAGCCCCGCACCGTCGCGATCTACCGCCAGAACCTGCGCGTGTGCTTCGGCGACTGGCTTGCCCGGCCGCTTGACGCCATCGACCACCGCGATGTCGAGGCCCGTTTCAACCGCGTCACCGAACGGAACAGCTGGGCCACCGCCAACCAGGCCGTCTCCATGCTGCGCTCCATCTACCGCCGCTCCACCATCGACCACGAGGGACTGCGCAACCCCGTCGAGCTCTGGATCGCGGGCGGCGGGCGGCTCAACCGAATGCGCCGCCGCCGCATCTCCTCCCCGGCCGAGGTGCTGGCCCGCTGGCGTTCGGGGGTGGAGGCGATAGGACTTCCCCCCGACCACCGCGACATCTTCGCCATCGGAGCCTATACCGGCATGCGCCTGGGCGAGGTGGTCTCGCTCCGTTGGGAGTGCATCGACCTGAACCGCGGCATCCTGCGGGTCGAGGAGACCAAGACCGGCGAGCCTCTGGAGCTTCCGCTTACCCGTCAACTCGCAGCCGTGTTGGCGCGCCGGGCGGAGGCTGGCGGCAGGGCGGCCGAAGGCTGGGTGTTCCCCTCGCTCACGAGCGCCACCGGTCATCTCACGGGCCTTCACCGCTACCATGTGGACATCAGCAAGGCTGCCGGCACACGCTTCTGGTTCCACGGCCTGCGCAACGCCTTCATCACCGTGGCCGAGCGCGACCTCATGCTGCCCCGCCCACTCACCAAGCGCCTCGTAAACCACGCCCGCGACGACGACATCACCGAGGGCTACGCTGCCAACTGGACCGTCGCGCAGCTCCGCGAGCCCGCCCAACGGGTGGCCGACCGCATCGAAGCTCTGCTGACGGGGTCCGGCCCGCCCGCGCCGGACGCTTGTCCGGTTGCGGCGGTGCGCGGGGAAGCGGGCCCTTCGGCCGGTTTGCGGTAGAGGCCGGAGCACCGTCCCCCTCCACGGTTACGGACAACCTCGCCAGCGGCGGTTCGCCGCCGCTGCCTGCGTGCGGGCAACCGGCGTAGCGGCCTACAGCGGCGCCGTGCCGCCCGGCAAGTTTCGGAAGCCTCTGCCTCATCTCCCCGTCGTCCCGCGGGCTCGGCCGGCAACAGCATATCCGCGGATCGATCTCCAGCGGGGGCGCGGCCGAAGCGTATGCAAAATAACATGCCTGGCTGTGTTATTCACACGTTGACTTTACGCTTGTAGAGTATAAGGTTGGCGACGGTCTGCGTCGGGTTTTGGAGTCAAGGCGTCGATTGGCGGCGCCTGCGAGCGCAACGGCAAGATGCGAACGTCCGCGTTCCTTGCCGGGATTGAGAACACGCAGGATACGTCCGTGTGCGGTGGCGAAAATACGGCCCGGCACCATTTCGTGTCGTGAGTTCACACATTCATCCGGGAAAACACATGCTTACGAAACTTCACAATATTCTGGCCCTCGTGGCAGCCATGTTACTCTCCGCTTGTGGCGGCGGCGGACCGCAACATCTCGCTGAGACCACAGCATTCGACCACACAGCCGCCACCATCCAACTGGATATCAATCCCCCCACTTCCCTTGAAGTCTCCTGCTTCTTTGGGAGGTGTTTTGTAGAGTGGTCCGGGCAACACGGAACATGGGATAATGTTCGCATCTATCGAAGCACGACCAACGACCCGTCGACGAGTGCTGAGATTGAGCGACTATTTGCGTTGTCCATTTTGTTCGTTGACGGGGACGTCGAGGAAGGCAAAGAGTATTACTACTGGGCACGATTCGAGCAGGCTGGAACCGGGGAACTTAGTGATCTGACTGGTCCTGCTTTTGACGCCGCCCACAATGCCCGTGTCGCCGCCATAGCCCAGGCTGAAGAGGCCCTCGCGAACGCGGGGAAGTCTGCCCTCTCATTCCCGCGAGAAGAGTCAGACAGCGGTTTCAGACCGGAACGGGCATACCTGTTGGCCAATGAGGTTCTGCAAGCGCCGGTCTACCAGGATGGCAAGTATCTCTACGTCGGTATCGACCAGGGCCGGGACGTTCTGGAGACGCTGGCGAAAAGCGGCCCCTCGGCTTCCAGCAGCAGTGCAACCACATGCACGAATGGGGGTTGCTCCAGGCTCTCGACATCTTACAGGCGGACAGTGGAAGTTGACGAAAGGGACAATTGGACCATCCGGCGTGGCGAAATGGAGGAAACTCGCGTGCTGAATGGAGTCCAGCAGGGCCTCCGCTCATACTTCGATAATACCGCTCAACTGGCTCGGCTGGGGGTGCCGGTGGTCATGCGTTTTGAGACAGTGCCGACCGTCAGGTTTGGAGGCGCAGTCAGCAGTACGGATGTAGGGCGACTGACAACAGTCCTGCAGATCATCAACGCAGCCCTGCCGGGCGATTCGAAGCTGGAGATGGCCACAGGAACGCCCGAGGCCAAACCCAGTGATCTGGCTGGCGCCATCTACGTTGAGTTCTTGCCCCAAAGCGAGTATCGGACAGCCGTCGGTCACTCCAGCATTGGACAGGCAACAACATCCTATTCGCCGGTAGACGCCCGCATCGACCATGCTCACATCCAGATCAACCGGACGTACGCAGACAAGGGAGAAACGGAAGCGGCGCTGGTGTTGGCCCACGAACTGTTGCACTCTCTCGGCATTGGCCACGCCATTCAGGGCATGAAGAGCATGATGACGGCTACGCTGCCAGCCTCTGACGCTGATTTGCCGTTGCCACTTCTGTACCGGGATGACCGGAGGGCGCTGAATGCACTGTACTCGGACATGACGGCTGGAACTTCGGTAACGAGCCTGGGAGAGTGGGACGATACGGTCACGCATCTTGCCGCCAACAATGACTGGGTGGCCTTTGGCATAGCCTATGCCGACGGTTACGGCGAACCGTGGGCCTACGGATATCGACCGGGAACGGACCTGGCCGACAATCCCAGGCTGCGTGGCACAGCGAGTTGGTCCGGTATGCTCCTCGGCTTCACGTCAGACGAAAAGCCGCTGTCGGGCAAGACTGCGTTGTCCGTCCAGTTGCGGGACCTGACAGGAACGGCAGACTTTACGGAGCTTGAAACCTGGGGCAGAGGATCCATGCCTGGAGAGTTTGGCCAAGGTACGGACTGGAGCGGAGGAGATCTGTCCTACGACATCCTGGTCACTCGGAACACCTTCAGGCAGATCGGTGGAGACGAGGGTCAGCTTACCGGCGCGTTCTTCGGAGACTCCCATGAATCCATGGGGGGAACCCTGCATCGCGATGATCTAAGTGCTGCTTTCGGCGGAGTGCGTAATGACTTAATCAATCGGTGAACGGAGACCAGTCCCACGATTGTCGTCTTTCTCTTCACGGATCGATTGCCCTACATCGTCCGCGCCGCATTGAACGCCCGCAACCTTCCGCAACGCCTCATCCTCCGTTATCCCCGCGCCCCACCCGCACGCCCCTGCAACAGCGGCATCAAGTGCCGCGTGAGCATCGGCGAGCCACCGCCGCCGGGCATCGTAGAGGTTCGTCGACGTGCGGCTCCTGAGTTCGTTCGCCGCCGCCTCGTCTCGGGCCACCGGCGCTTCGGATAGGCCGGCACCGGCTCCTCCACCCACTCCACCCATTCAGGCGGGTTCAGCCAGCGGTCGCGGCCCTCTACCAGACGCCGGGCCGCGTCGGTGATGTCTACGGCATGAGGAGCGCTTGCATAGTCTGCAGCGGAGACGTCCGGCGACAGCTCGTCAGCGGACCGTGGAGCGAGATCCGCAGATGAGGCCGTTTATGCCGAAGACCACAATCGGCCCTGCAGCCAAAGACTGCCTTCGACATCCTCGCCGATACGGGGAGGTTCACGGCTGGTCCATGCGCGCTCCGTAATGAAAACGTCCAGATTGGCGCTTTCATCCTCGAATTGCATCACCCCGACCCTTACCTTCCAGCCGGACTGTCCGAGCCAACCGTCGAATGCGGCCACGTCACGCACCGGGCCGCGGAACTGGTAGTCGTCACGGTCCCAATCCATGATCGGCATAAAGATGCTGGAGCCTTCCAAAACAATGTATGGGTCTTGTCCTTCCGCGAGCCCGGCGCGGGTTCGCTGCCAGTTCGCCAACTGAGAGTCGGGGTGCAACGCAAGCTTGTCCACCTGTGGCGCGCCTGCCTTGTAAGCGATTCCTGACAGGATGAAGTCCCGCCGTTGTCCGACCTCGTACCAGGCTCGGTTGCTGAGAAAAGTGAGGTCGAAAAACGAGACCGGCGCTTCGCCCCAGACCCCTTCGATCTGGGCTTCCGCTCCACTGCTCCAGACGTGAACTTTCTCGATCTCAATGCCAACCTGCATTCCAACGGGAGCGAATGGGGATACGTTCACCAGTTCGGTGGCGTCCTCTGACACGCGCACCGTCGCAACGAGCCCGTGATTGGCGTTTGGCCAACAGAGATGGCTGCCCCTCGTCCAGCCTGCGGGAATGTCATGCGGCCCGGAGTAGATGTCGCCGAATGTTGTCAGAGGCGCCGAGTCCCGTTCGACCTCGGGGAGGATTGCGAATATCGCATCGGGGCTGTCGAAAAACGGGTACCAATGCGATCCGCAGTTGTGTTTCTGGTCCTCGCCCTCCCACATGAACGTGTCTTCTGGCCACGATTTCTCAGCATTCATGCTCGTCCCTCGTTTGCCGGCGGCATGGACAGGATTACGGTAATACGCCGCCTTGTATCTGCAAGGTGCTGGACCTCTCCAGACCGACTGGCCGGGACCCCGGACGTCCGAGGGTCAAGGGTCAATCCCTTCGCATCGCATACCTGGCGAGCGCGAAGTAGAAGACGGCAGGAGCCGCCAAGACCACCGCCAGGAGCGGCGCGAACGGGTGGCTGAAAGAGATGACCGACATCAACAGCACGGCGAAGACAGCGTACACGGCCCCTGCCAGGATGCAGGTGCAGCCTGACACGATGCGAAGCATGACCGGGATCATAGGCGCTGTCCGGGAGGGGGTCAATGCCCGATTGAGCTCGACCACACGCCACTTGGCGATGAATTCCACAGGTGTCATCGCGCTGACCGCTGATCCTGACCGGATGTCGCCTCCGAGAAATCCTCTCCCTTGAATGGGGCTGGATCAAGGGCAAGCGCATCCATCTTCCCGATTCCAAGTCCGGGCCGCGCACGGTCTGGCTGTCGAGCGCCGCGCGGGCCGCGATCAACGCCATCCCGCACTACGGCCACGATTGCCCGTATCTGTTTCCCGCCCGTCCGGCTACCCGCCCCATCGACAACATCGAGCATCAGTGGAGCCGCATACGCGCCGAGGCGGGACTGCCCGCCTTCCGCCTTCACGACCTTCGACGTTCCTGGGCTTCGGTCGCCGCCATGAACGGCGTGGACATGGTGACGATCGCGAAGGTGCTCGGGCACGCGCTCGTCGAGACAACGGAGCGCTACGTCCATCTCTCCGACCAGTCCGTTTCAGACGCCGCCGACAGGGTATCGAACCGCATCCAGACTGCCCTGGTCGGAATTGGCGCGGAGCATGGGGGAGGAACCTTCGATGCCGACCCTTGACCTAACGCCGCGTCTGGCGCGCCAGAGCAAGCCGGGTCCCAGGGACACCTTCCTGTTCGACAAGTCCTTGCCCGGCTTCGGGCTGCGCATTCACCCCTCGGGCCGGAAAGTCTGGATCGTGCAGGCGCGCATCGAGGGACGGAGCCGCCGCACCGTCATCGCCCGGCACCAGGGGATGAAGTTCGCCGAGGCCCGCCGCCCCACCCGCGGCTTACTGCCGCGCATCCGCACGGGAGAGAATCCAGCCGAGGACATCCGGCGGGAGAAGCAGACCCCGACCTTCCGGGCGTTCGCTGAGGAATACCTTCGCCGCAGCGAACCTCACTGGAAGCCCTCAGGGCGCAAGACCGTGCGCAACTATCTCAAGTCCCGTATCCTGCCGGCGTTCGGCGGGATGCCGCTCGACCGCATCGGCCCCGAGGACGTGGATGCCTGGTACGATGCGGCGAGCGGAGACAGCCCGGGCGCGGCCAACTGCGCCTTCGAGACACTGCGCGCGATGATGTTTCGCGCCGAGAAATGGGGATCCCGCCAGCGCGGCTGCAACCCCTGTTTTGGGATCGTGAAGAACCCGGGGAAGAAGCTTGCCCGGTTCCTCGACACGGACGAGCTGGCGCGGCTCGGGCGCGCGCTCTGCGCGGACGCGAAGCTCGGCAACCTTCGCCTGCACTGCCTTCGGCACACCGCAGCCAGTCAAGCGGTGATGTGTCCGGCGAGAATCTGTCCTTGATCGGCAAGCTGCTCGGACACCGGCGGCACCGCACCATGGCGAGCTACGCCCACCTTGCCGACAATCATCTGGCCGAGGCGGCGGAAAAGATAGGCATGTTGATTGCCAAGGCAATGTTACAAGACGAAAGAATGTAATGAAGTTAGATGTCTCCATATCCTCCATATTTTTCCAGGTACTCTGCAAAACTCGAATAGTTCTTCTTGGCACTCGCGTTCTGTATCTTGCCATGTCTCGTCTTGTCTATTTTCGATTGAATATACATCACCAGATCATCAAACCTTTCCAACGGAATCATGTCCCATTTGGTGCCAAATCGTTTCTTAATCTGTTGATACAATATTGCGTATTTCATGCCGTCTTGGCCAACTTCCATCCTTTTAAAATCATGGCATCTATCGATAAGATGCTTCGTGTAGTTCCTATGAGGCAAACTTGAGCCAATTGAACCGTGTGGAGGATTAATGTTCACTGATTTTCGTGTCGTCTTTATCTCTACTTTCTCCACTCTGTTTGCAATCACACCACTGTTGGAACCTTTGCTAAAATCCAGTTGGATGATGTTACTCTCCCTTTCGTCCTTTAATTGGGGATGCACATCGTGTACAAGCATTTGTTTTGCTCTCATGACTTCACCTTGAGAGATTTGACCTTGCGTTACCTTGGAGTGGCAATTCGCGCAAATGTAGATGAGGTTTTCCAAGGAATTCGCACCGCCCGCTGCTAACGGTTTAATGTGATGAAACTGCGCAGTGGAAACATCATCTTCGCCACAAAAGGGACAAGTCGATTGACTCTCCTGGGTCAATTTCTTTTTGATTAGCGATGGTATGTCTTTCCGCATCAGAAAGAGCTCCGTACTCTGACCTTCCAATTGATCCCTGTTGGGCGCCTGCCATCCAAAGAGAATGGGCCAAATGATGGCCTACCAGGTCTCATGGTGAGGTCTTGTTGGAGGCGGCATGGAGAGGATCGCGGCAACACGCCGCGCCGTCTCGGCAAAGTGCTGGACTTCGTCGGGCCTCAGCGGGCGACCGAGGATGTCGCGTTCGCGGTAGGAGAGCCATTTTTTGAGGACCCGATAACCGCCGAGGCGGTAGCTCCAGACACTGGCGGGTACGTTGCGCCAGTATGCGTTCGCGTTCAGCCAGATGTCGAAGGTAGTTTGGCCGAGCGCGGGTAGGGGGGCACCCATTGCAGCGCGCTCCGCCAGCGCAAACGGGCGCTCGACGGCACGCCCCTGGCCGGGCATCACAGCGTCGTCCCGGCCATAGTGGCCCCAGCCGGCGGTCACGGCAAAGTCGTCGCCGGCCATATTGCGGCCACCCACTGTGGTCGGCGCGGCGATGGCTGCGATTTCCGCGCGAAACGGGCCTTGCGTGATTCCAGGCACGGGTGTTTCGCAGTCGAGTAGCGTTGCAATTTCGCGCCCGCGCGCCGCCGATTCCGTGAGCGCCGCCGCGGCGTCCCTATCCCCACCATCGGGCCAACCCGGCAAAGGAATACGTGGCCAGCCGATTCGCAACGCACCGGCATTGGCCTCCCGGTAAGCGGGCTCGTGTAGCGTCGCGACGACATGGTGGAACAGGTCCTCCACGCCGAGGCCCAGCCGCTTCAGGTAGCAATGCGCAGCCTCCGTCAGATTAGCTCGCGAGGCACCTTCCCCATTGCCGGCAAGATCGTCGTCACGCAAGCGCGCGGGGAAGAAACTGGACAAGCCGTTGCCGAAATTGTCAGCCAAATGGCGGACTGTGGTGCCGCGCGAATAGTCCTCCCTGGCGTCCCGTTCGCGCGCTTCAATCCAGATATTTCCCTCGAATATCTGCCGTCTGTAGTCGGGTCTCGGGCGGTCAAGCAGTCCGCCGTCCTTCTGCCAATAGAGCCAGCGGTCGTCGAACGGTCGGTAGGCATGGCGGACGAACCCGGCTTCGTCCGGTCCACCGCGTACAAGCAGGGCATTGCGCACAGCTCGGGCATCGGAGCCTCCGAAGGCCTTCATCGCCGCCGGATAGCGCCGCTCGATTTCCTCGTGACCCAGCGCCGGGTCGAAATAATCCGCAATCCGCGTCTTGAGCCGGTCCAGGTCGGTGTCGATCAGGAAGCCGTTGCGGCTGGTCTTGACGCCCGGGAAAGAGACTGGGAACAGTTCCGGCAGCGTCGGCCAGCCGGACCAGTCCGCGCTCACCGTCGTTTGCGCGAAGGGCAGTCCGATCAGCAGGTCAGGCGTTATGTCCTCATATAGCGCTTCGGGCGCCGCTTCCGCAGTCGCGGCGAGTTCCGCGCGCTTGGCCCGCCCCCATAGATGCCGGAACGCCACCCGTTCGGTCGGTTTGTGCTCTGCCTTGCGCACAAGTGTGGTAATCGCCGTACCGACCTGGATGCCGATCGGATCGCCCTCGGTCGAGAAGATGCTGGGGTCAGGCGTACCGTCCGGTGCAACCTTGCCAGTCTTGTACTTGTCGCCGTTCAGGCAGTCGATCCGGATCGCGTCGAATCCTTCCAGATAGCGCTCCCGCATGCCCGTGAAGGACAGGCCGTCGAGCCAGGAGTAGTTCGAAATGAAGCAAACCACGCCTCGCCCGGTCTTTTCCGCGATACGCCGTTCGGCCATGCGAAAGAATCGGACATAGAGGTCGTTCAGCCCTTGACCTCCGGGCCGACGCACCAGTTTCGTCGTGCGGTAGGCTTCGGACAGCGCCCGTTCCTCGTCCACCGCCATGCCCGCGAACCCATTGTAGGGCGGGTTGCCGAGAATAACCAGAATCGGACGGTCCTGTTTTACCCGCTCCGCCCGGTCGCGCTCTTCCTCCAGTTCCGGGAAGGGTAGCGGTTTAGTTGCCTGCGGCTCCCAGCCGGTCAGCGCGTTGGTCAGGAACACCCCGGCGCGCTCGGTTCCGTCCTCGGCGAGAGTTGCATCGAGGCCCTGCATCGTCAAACCGACCTGCAAGTGCGCGATGACGAAAGGTGCGGGCATAATCTCGAAGCCGAACACTCTTTCGGTCGCCGCCTGTTTCACCCGCGCGCCGGCCAGCGCGCCGAGGCCTTGGCCTTCCAGATTAGTGGCGATACGGCGCAGCACTTCGGCCAGATAGCCGCCGGTCCCGCAGCACGGATCGAGAACATAGACATTCTCCGCCGCCAGCCCCTCCGGGACGCCGAGATCGTCCCTCAACGCCTTGTCAACGCGCGCGACCATATAGCGGACCACTTCCGTCGGCGTATACCAAACTCCGAGTTGTTTGCGCAGTTCGGGATCGAAGGCTTCCAGAAACGGCTCGTAGAAATAGGGTACTGCCTCGCCTTCGTTGAAGCGCGAGAAGAAAGTGTCCCGGTCAACCCGGTCGAGCGCGGCGGCCGTCCAGTCGAGCACTTCGACAAGCCCGAGCGGTTGCAATCTTCCAGGCTGCGACAGTTGTTGGAACAACGCGGCGAGCACAGGCGCTCGCAGGTGCCAGACCGCAGTGTGCCAATCGAATCCGCCAACGGGAGGCGGACTTTGCCGCGCCCACAGGACCCACGCGGAAAAGATGCCGTAGAACAGCGTCTGCACAAGCGTCGAATGGAAGAAGCGCGCGCCGCGCGCGCCCTCGAAGCGAACGCCCAAAGCATCTTCCAGCGCGGCGCGCACTGTTACAAGCGCCGGTGTATCGCCCGCCGCCTCGACCCGCGCCAGCCCGTCGCGCGCATAGGAGGCAAGCATCCACGCCAGATCTTTCGGCTCCGCCAACGCCGCCCGATGCGACAACGCGCGGGCGAGATACTCTCCGAGGCCAGCACCAGCCGTGCGGGCAGATGCACGGGGCCTTTCCAGTTTGTACCGGAAGTCATCCGCGCTGTCTGCAAGCCGGAGGGTTTCGAGCTTCGCCGGGTGGCCCGCAGCATCTTCGCCCACCAGCACGTAGTCACGCAGGTTGGTCACAAGGACCAGTCGATAGCGTCCCCAGTACCGGCTTACTTGATCGCCCGCCGCCGTGAGCCAGGCATCGTCGTCCGCCGCTTTCACCTCCACGACGCCACGTTCTGGTATCTGGCCTTCGCGTGGCCGACCCCGCTGAATTTGTTTCGCCGAATAGAGGCCGAAGTCGGGATGCCCCGCGCCCTGGTCAGCAAGCTCGCCGACGCAGAACACCTTCGGCCTAAGCGCCGCACCTACATCGTTCAGCAGGTTGGCGAGCGGCCCATAGCTTGACCGTTCGCCGGTCGCACCGCCGGAGGCCCGCACCCGCCCAAGGTCGGTGAAGTACCCTTCAACCGCCATCGACAACTTTGCGTTCGTCCTCGCCATCAGTCCCGTTCTGGTCGAGATTTGCCCAACGCGCAAGCGTTCGTGTAGATTACCGTCGTCTACGCTGCCGCGAGGCCCCGATCATGTGTGCAGCGCGCCCATGCGCCGTTCTGCGGCGGCTTGGCCCCGGCGCGCATGCGCAAGTTCGTAGCTCGCCTGCATCCGCATCCAGTGGTCCGCAGTGCCCCAGCCAATATCCTCCAGCGCAAGCGCCATGTTCGCCGACACCCCCGCCTTGCCGTTCAGCAGGCGCGACAGCGTTCCGCGCTCGCAACCAAGCCGCGCCGCCGTCCCCGTCACGTTCCAGCCCGCTTCCTCCATGCTCTCGCGGATCAGTTCGCCCACGTGCGGCGGGTTCAGCATCGGCCCTACGCGATCGTCTGCAACGTCTTTCATGGTCCACACCCCTTCGTCAGTGGCAGTCGATCAGGTCCACGTCCACGGCCTCGCCGTCCTCGAACCGGAACACCACGCGCCAGTTGCCCGAGACGCGAACGCTCCTTCAGGGGATGCAGCCGGAACCCCGGCGGATCGGCCCTGCCCGGATGCGCCGCCTCTTGCAGCCGGAACAGAACGCGCCGCAGCCGTGACACCAGACCCGCGGGCATCCGCGCGGAATTGTCCCGCTCGTGCAGCGCCCGCAGTCCCTTGTGCCTGATCCTCATGATTCACTGTAGCGACGCCACGCTACGCGCCGCAAGTGAATGGGCTCCTGTCACGACGCCTGCAACGAAGCTGACACAACCGGTGAGCTTCGTGTCGTGGAGCGGTGGCAGTCCGCCTGCACCGCCGCCGACAGTGCGGATCGAGTGAATGACCCCGCTCGTACACGCGACGTTCTGCATTGCCTTGTTACCTTCTGCTTCCTATAGTGACGCTCTGAAGTCGCGCGACGGTTCGGAGACTCTCTCCGCAAGTGCGCGGCGAGCGCTGCCGCTCAAGCGCCACTCGGGCTAACTGCTGGCTGCACAACGGCTTTCATCGTCCGAGCGCTTGGGCATGCAGGAAGCGGATCTTCGACGCCTTCCGGCGTTTTGTTCTCACACCCGAGGCATCCAGGATGCCGAGTTCCTTGTCTCCAGGCCAATTCAAGGAAGCTCTAACTCGGCGTGATATCAAGCACTACTGGCCCTGCGACAATCCTTATTCCGTTTTCCGAACCTCCACCATATGAAGTCGTCAGGACACGACCTTTCCGGATCCTGTCCTCGATCCGCAAGCGAGCATTATCCGATGAGGCGGCGCTTTCGACGGACAACATCTGGTAGCGGCTAACCCGGCTCGTCGGGCCGGATAAACGATGCAGGGCATGTGCAGCAGGTCCAAATTCGTGGCCCACCCGGCCCACAAGATCGCCCCTCCAATCAACGACCGGACCATCGAGTCGCGCGGGGGAATCTCACCCCCACGCGCTCCCAGAACCGTACGTGAGCCTCTCGACTCATACGGCTCCCAGCGTCCGGCCTTGCCCGTACAATACGGGAACGGCTTTGCCCCTGTCATCCAGCTCCTCCTGTTATCAGTTGGCCGACGGCAGCGGCTGAACACCACAGCCCCTTCGGTCCAGCGCCATTACAGCGCCTTCATCCCTACTACGGGCTGTTCTGCCCCTGTGCCCCGCATCGGTACTCTGAGCCTTCCGGGGGCTGCCCGGTTGGCCGTCTCCCTTGGCATCGGGACGACAGGTTCTCCTGTTCCGCAAGAAAGCCTGTTCCGGGTTCACGCCGCCTGCGAGCCGGATGCCGCGTGGGCCGGACTCCAGGACTCCGCCCATGCTTATCCCGGGGTGACCACTACCCCCGGTTCTGACATCGACCATACGCTTTCGGCAGTTCATCGGCGGTTCGCTTTCGCTCGTCTCCCCGGACCTCACCTGACGGGATCTCGTCCCGCCGTTTCCACGACGCTCACCACCATCGCTCTTTACGACAGCAGCTCGTGGTGGTTTGAGATCGACGCCTGATCGTCGACCCCGAGGGGCCTACCCTCATCTCTCTTGCAGTTGCGCACCTCCTTAGTGGTGCTTCAGGACACACAGTGGTTCCGCGTACTTCCTCGCTAAGTGACGCCCCGCCGCCAGCCCGAAAACGCTACATGGAACGACAAATATGAGCTACAGTGAAACGAGGCCGGAAAGGCCAGACATCACCGAACGTGCCGGCAGCAGCTCCCAGCAGCGCGCGGCGTAGCGCGAACCGCCACACTGAACCCGCGCCGAGGAAACCCGCCACTAAAGGCACGAGGAGCAGCGATCCATGATCAAGGCAGCACCACACCCACGCTTGTGGGCACGATTACAGCCCCTGGGAGCCATCCTCACCGCCAGCACCATCCTAGTCAGCGCGGCGGCCGCGAACCATCGGCCCGAACCGGCGAACGCATGCGCCGCCTATCTGCACGCCGTTGCGATCGCCACAGCGACACAAGAACAATGGGAATCACGGCCAGACAGCGTAGCCGCCCAAGGCGCCTACGGGAGAGCGCAAGAGAGCCGCCGAGCGGCACGCACCGACGTTATCGCAAAGCTCAGCGAACACTGGGACGAGCCGGTGTCCAGGCTGCTGACCGACCTGGGAAAAGCGAGGGACGCAAGCGAGATCGCAATGATGGACAGCATGCTTTGGCTGAGCCTATCAGGGACCGCCGAAGGGCCCAACGGCCGGGCATCGCCCGAGTTTCACACCGTCAAGGCCGCGCTGGATTCGGTCTGGGAAGCCGAACACACCATGCTCACGCTGCTGTGTGACCAGAGCGCCCGAATGCACCAATAGCGATACTGTCCCAGAAGCACGACAGAAGAAGTGCAACAAATGCTCCGACTGACAACGCTACAACGCGAAATCCTGCAAAGTGCAGCCAAAGGAAGGCCATTGCAGCCCGCAGCACTGGCTGACGAAGTCGCCGGCGGAACGACCTGGGGGACCGCAAGCAGAAGCAAGGCGGAGGCCGAAATCGAGCGCCTGACGCGAATGGGCTACCTGTACGATTTCCGCGAAGGTGATCTCGCCACGTCGGAGAAGGGACTGGCCCGAGTCGACCCGAGCAGCCCAAGGAACACGGCTATACGCATCCTTGGCTGGCTAGCAACATCCGCAACGGGAGGAGCGATCGCAGCGATCGCGTCAGACTGGATCAGATCGGGGTAAGAGCCCTAGCGAAATCTACCGTACCTTTCGCTACGGGAATTTGTCGGGTAGGGCACTGGCGCGCGCACCTTTAGGCGGAGGGTTTCCAGCCCTGCCCTTTCGGTTGCAGGGTGGGGTCACAGTTCCGTCTTGGGCCACGTTTCCAGCCGCCCTCCCTAAATTCCGTACGTCGGGTTTTCCCCAGTACGGCTTCAAGCTTCAGGCACCTTGTAGTTCGGCACGAAGCCTTCCGCAGGGTCGCCGAGGTCAAGGCTGATCCCGCCATACCCCCGAACCAACACTGCGTTTGCTCCGCCCTTCGACGATGCTCTCGCCGGTTGGTGCGTCGCCTCTGTGTGCGAAACCGCGGCTGTAACATCGCCACCTGAGCCCAGAGGCCCTCGCTCCGGCCGGGTTATGTTGTCCCGGCCATCACCGCTTGTCGGCCTCATCCGCCAGTCTGGACGTCTCCGCCTCATTTCCCGGCAGAACCGGTTATAGACGCGGTCTTTGACATTCGAGGATCATCCTGTCCGACCTCCAGACCTTCCGGACTTTCGCTACGGTACTTTCGAGTATTGCCGCCTTCAATACGCCGGGAGCCCCGGTGCGTGTACCTCAGTTTCTTCCGCACCGGCACTGGCCATCGGATAGGCAGGAGACCCTTGGCAACTCCATCTGCCCCGCAAATCAGCTTCACGCGGGAAGACCCTTTCGACGCTCCATCCGTTCACTTTCGTTACGGCCCTACTCGTTGCTCGCCTCCCCGGGCTGATCGCACAGGAGCGGCACAGCGGCCCCTCTGTCCCCCGAGGCTTTTACGTCCGGGCTTTCAGGTCGCCGGGTCGCCCCGGCGCCTGCCGGATATGACTACGGCGCCAAACTGAGAATTGCGCCGACGGGACTTTCACCCGCTAGTACCGCAGCTAGTTTCGCTGCACCCTTCCTCGGGTCTTGAGGAAGTCGCACAATCGCGCTGGTGATCTCGCTTCAACTTGCGCTCCATGTTCTCCGCCACCCGCTCAGCAGCTTGGCCCAGGGTCGCATCGTCGAGGTGAACATAACGGTTTGTCGTGCTTGCGCGCCGATGCCCGAGCAGGCGTCCGGCGACATGCAGGCTTTCCCCATTCATGACCGCGTGCGAGGCGTGCGCGTGTCACAGGTCATGCAGCCGCGCATCCGCCACGATCCCGGCCGCATCGCGCACGCTGGTCCAGAACGTCCACAGTTCGTTCGTACTCAACGGCCCGCTTCCCCTGTCGCCCGGAAACACCCACTCCCCGGACGCCGTTTCGGCGACGCCGTCCAGCAGCTCCCGCGCCGCCTCGCCGAGCAGAACGTGCATCGGTCCCGTCTTCGCGTCAATCAACGCGAGCCGGTCCGGCTTGACCTCGCACCAGCGCAGGCGGCGTATCTCCCCCGGCCTGCACCCGGTCAGCAGCAGCAGGCGCACCGCCGCGACGCATGCCGGGTTCTCGCCCTCGCGCTGGCGCAGGACCGCGCCGAGCTTTGCCAGATCGTCCGCGCCGAGCAGCCGCCCCCGAGGCGGTCGCCGGTAGCGGACGATGCCCTTGCACGGGTTTCCGGCGGCCTCGGGCCGATGGCCCCACGCGATGGCGCAGTCGAACATGTTGCGCAGTATGTCATGACTTCGCTTCACTCCGCCCGGCTTTCTGCGTCCGTATTCGTGGAAGAAGCGGGCGACATCGGCGCGCACGACCGAGCCGACGTGGAGGTGGCCGAGAGCGGGCAGGATCGCGCTGTTGAGGTAGCTCATGGTGGCCTTCACCGCGTCCGGCTTGCCGAGCGTGACCCGGTGCGGCGTGCCGCCGCGGCGGAAGCGGAACACCCAGGACCGCGTGCCGTTGGGCTGCACGCGCAGCATGAAGCCTTGAAGGGCGGTATCGTGGACGGCGTATTCGCGCTCGCGCGGACGTGTGGCGAGCGCAAGCGCATCGGTCAGGCGGGCACGCTCGGTCACCGGCCCGCCTCCCCGCCGTCGAGCATGTCGGCAAGGCCGCGCGATACCCGGTTGGCCGCGTCGAACACGGATCCCTCGGCAAGGTGCGCATAGCCGAAGGTGGTCTTGATGTCGGCATGGCCGAGCAACCCGGCGACGGTGCGCAGGCCCTCGCCGCCGTTGACCGCGACCGCCGCGAGCGAATGCCGCAGATCGTGAATACGCAGCGTCGGCAGTCCCGCCGCCACGCGGATCGCGTTCCATGCCCTGTCCACCGTCGCAGGCCGCCGCAGGGCGATGCGAACACCCACGGGCAGTTGGTGTACCGCTGCCGCGCCGCCAGCGCGGCGCGGGCGGGCGACGCGAGCCAGATCGTGCGGGGACCGGTATTGCTATCGGGCAGCACCGCCCGGTCGCCGTGGACGTGCTCCCACTTGAGCCGCAGCGCCTCGGACTTGCGTGCGCCGGTGTAGAGCAGGAAGCGCAGCGCGGCGACCGCGACCGGATGATCGGGCTCCGCGTCGTCGAGCGCCCGTCCGAGCGCGGCGAATTCGTCGTCCGTCAGGTAGTGCGCCTCGGAGCCGGACTTGCGTCGCCGCAGTCCCTTGCACGGGTTGGAGTCCTCGCGCCGCAGTCCGAGCGCCTCGGCGTGCTTCATCATCGACGACAGCACCGCCAGCGCCCGGTTCGCCGATCCCGCGCGCGTGACGGAGAGATCGTCGAACCAGTTGCGCACGTCCTTTGCGGTAACGGCATCGACGCGCTGATCGCCGAACGGGGGCAGTATGTAGCGGTTCATGCCGTCGGCGTGCGATTGCCGCGTCGCGGGCTTCCATCGTTCGGCGCAGTCGGCGAGGAACGCCGGCGCGAAACGTCCGCACCGACGGGACCACCACCGGAGCACGGCCCACTTCGGCAGCGCCGATCAGCACGCGCGCCGCGTGCCGCGCGTCCTCGACCGTCAGCGCGCCGAGCGTCCGCTTGACGAGGGCGCCGTCGCGGCGCCGATGCACGATCCACGTCTTGCGTCCGTTCGGTCGCGCCCGCCCGCCATCGTGATCTTCGTTCTGTTCCCCATGGTCCGATCCCTTCCGTTCGTTTCGGTCGCGACCGGCGCGTCGCGGGCATCCCCAGTTGGGCACACCCAGGACATGCCGGGTAACGGAGTCGGGTTCGGAGTTCGGAAGGGTCGAAAGTGGCGCGCTCAAACGCCGCGCGGGCTGCAAGCCATTGTCACCGCTGGGCTTTCGGCGCTTCGCGGATGTGTGGGCGGGTTGCGATTCTCTACGCCATGCGGCGCGGTTTCCTCACACCCGACGCACCGTAGTGCCTGACGTGCCTTGTCTGCGTAAGGGTGCGCTCCCTTGCCCCAGTTCGAGGCCCTCACCCCCTAAAACCCCATGGGAAGGGCGATGGCTCTTCGCTCCACGCCGTGTAGCGATCATGCAACGCCCCGCTATCCCGCTCACAATTTCTCGGGGGACAGCTCGCTCACGTGTCGTCGTGGCGGCGAGAGTTGTGTCGTTCCTGAACTCGTACTTCTCGACAGTGAACTCGGCGAGTTTCGAACGGTTCCGATTTCTTCCGTGTCTTTAAGGGCATCAGCCTTGGTCTTCTCCTGCCCCTTGCTTTTCGTCGTTCGTGGGGCCACCCGACCGGCGGACCCCATTGAACCGGGTCTAATCCTTCTCGAACGCCTCCACCGCCGCCGCCTGCGAATCGTAGACCGTGATGATCCTGTCGAAGCCGCTGAGTTTGAAAACGCCGCGAACCCCTCCCTGAAGCGCGCATATGGCATACTTCTTTCCCGGCTCGTTGAATTTCGTTGCAATGGTCAAGACGACTCTCATGCCCGCGCTGCTGAAGAACGTCACCTGCTCGAAGTCGAGGATCAGGGCTTGATCCGACGGATCGATTCAGCTCTCCAACATGTGCTCGAACAGGCTCGCGCTGTCGTCGCTGACAAGACCCACGAGCATCGCGATCACGATTCCGCCCTTGCGGCCCCACTTGATATCGATGGCGATGGGTTTCGACTCCTTTCGACCCGGACGGCGACCGAGGCTTCTTCCGTCTCACACTTGGATCACCTACGGGTGTAACGGGCCTCCGGTGAGGAAGTAGCGGGCGATGCCGGTGTCCAGCAGTTCCGGAGGGGCAGGCAACGCCGGCGTCTGACCTGCATCTCCGGATTTCCTTGCCCAAATGTACGTCAGTGTCATATGCGGTTCGTTCCGCATGGCAAGGTGCTGTTTCAGGTACTCAGAAGTCTCTCCGCAGGTGGATCGAGACACCGCTGTCCCGGCTTTCGCTCTCGTGTTCCAGGCCGAGGGCAACTCGTGCGTTCTTTCCGGCCGGCAAGCTGTACTCCAGGGAATAACGCGTCGTTGGCCGGGCGTGCACTTCGATGACCATCCGGTGAAGGGCCGGGCGGCGGACGCGAGAGCCTCTACGGTTTGCGCCTGGTGAGCGCGGGCTTTGCTCTGAGGGCGTCGGTTTCTTCGGGATCACTTCGCGGGCAACACCTTGATGCGGATGGTGTGAGCCATCCTCTTGCCGTAGGAGC
>MKWU01003425.1_pt1 | contig 21016 bp, 21 predicted proteins | sample 809101 | NCBI WGS metagenome assembly MKWU01 (sample SAMN05860141, study PRJNA318959) | sponge metagenome | host: Aplysina aerophoba | place: Slovenia: Piran, Adriatic Sea, Gulf of Piran | collected 2013-05-07
GTCTGGTCTCACCAGTCTGTCGGGATGGCTCCCGACCACGCTGCCTCAGGGCAGCTCCCACATGGCCGCTACCATAGCGCCAGCACCAAAGCGGCACCAGAGAAATCTTGTTAGCACCCTTGCCGCTGCTGCGCGTAAGGCCGATTTAGCGCCCCGTCACTACCGCAATCCGTGCCCTGCGACATGCCGCGGAAGACGACTTCGGCCGCTTCCGACCGCCGCAGCGGTAGTGACGGGGCGTTGCGCCTCGGACCGCCCGCGCGACGAATACCACCACGGCGCGCATCACCGTCTCGTTGGCGCGGGGCACGTCCATGCCGGGCCGGCCGAGGTTCGCCGCCCACAGGTCGCTTCGGCCGCTCTCGACGGCCATCCGCCGCACCTGCGTCGCGCAGCCGGGACCGTCCGCCCGCACCGCCACGATGCAGCAGTGGGCCGCCGGCTCGTCGGGATCGACGGACGCGAAGTCGCCGCCGCCTTTCCCCACCGACGGCACGATGAATACAGCAATCACGGTTCCCGGAAACACGGCGTCCACCTTCCTGGTCCATTTCTTCGGCACCGGCCTCGCCGACGAGCGCTACGTCGTCGAGCGTTTCAAGGCCCACGCCGACGGCGACATCCGCCCCTGGCCCGGCGAGTAGCCGCCGGAGGGCAGGCGCCGCCGGGCGAAGCGCGTCACCGCCACGCTCAAGGCGGTGAAAGAGATGCGCCCCGCCTACACCGACTTCATAATCTGCACGGGACTTCGCACCAGGTCGCCGCACCCAGCGAGATCCGGCCGCGCGAGCATTGACCGTGCGACAATGCCGCGATGACCAAGTCGCAGCTCATCGAACGGATTGCGCGCAAGCAATCCCACCTTGTCGAGCGCGATGGCGCGCTCGCGGTGAACACGATTCTCGAGCACATGACGGCGTGGCTCGCGGGCGGCCGGCGAATCGAGATTCGGGGCTTCGGAAGCTTCTCGCTGCATTACCGGCGCGCACGGATGGCCCGCAACCCCAGGACCGGAACGCCGGTGTCGATTGGCGTGAGGTATGCCCCACACTTCAAGCCCGGGATGTGGCTTCGCGCACGCGTCGATGCGGGGCTCAAGACCTACGAACCTGAGCGTTCGCCGACGACGGAAGAGCAATTCGGCGCATCTGCACCGGTGGCTGCGGCGGTCGACCACGCTCCCGGCGAGACTGATGAGGACCTGCGTCGAAACGAGACATTACTCGGCGGGAAATAACCACCGCGTCGATTTCTCCGGCCTTCTCAGGGTCGCTCTCGCCGGCAATCGCAGCCGTGGCGGGGCCTCGGACGGCCCGAAGACGTTCCCGTTCCGCGGATTTTGGAACGCTAATCCGTTTCACCGTTCCCCGCTTATGGCAACTCTTGCATGGACCCGCCGCGCTGGCGGGTAGGCGGGCTTCTCAGGCTCTCAGGGCCAGAGTTCGCCGAGGCTGAAGGTGATCGCGTCGAACGGGTGGATGCTGACCGGGTCGTCGTCCTTCGCGCTGCCAATCAGGAGCCACTGGCCTTCGTGCAGCTCGAAGGTCTCCAGCGTACGGTCCGTCGGGTCGATGAGCCACAGGTGGGCCACACCTTCGCGGGCGTAGACCGGACGCTTCTCGTGCAGGTCGACCTTGCGGGTCGAGGGCGAGAGCACCTCGCAGACCCAGTCCGGTACGACGCTCACGTACGCGGTGTCGGGATACTCGGGCATGCGCTCGCGGCGCCAGCCCGCGAGGTCGGGGACCACGATGTCCTCGGCGAGGTGTAGCTCGGGCTCGTCGATGATCCACCACCCGCCTGGACCCCCGCGACCCTTGGCGAAGGGACTGACTAGCTCATCGCCGAGATTCGAGCTCGCGAGCGCGTGCGGCATCGCCGGACGCGGGTGGGTGTGGAGTGTTCCGCTGATGATCTCGGCGACCAGATGCGCGGGAGCGTCGAGCACGTCCTGGTAGGTGGCTTGGCGGGCCGACTCATGCCTGCGCACGGCGGATTGGGCCATCGAACATAGCGTCTCGTCCGGCGCACCGTGCCAATCGTCGTTGGGTAGTGCCTTCGAGCCTCTCGCAAAACCGGGGGACTCGCGCAGTTTCTGTTCGATGAAGATTTCGGAAATCGCGCCCGCGCGCTCCACGTCCGGTCGTCCCGAAATGCGCTGGATCACTGAATCGAAGGCATCGGCCCACGGCAACCCGTTGTCGTGGTGCGCGGCGTACGCGAGCAGTAGGGCCGCCGTCCAGAACTCGTCCAAATCGGGCGTTCGATCCGGCGGCGAGTACTCGTCGTACAGATTCCTTATGTGTTGGTCGAAACCGTGGCGGCGCGACTCGCGCACCACCTCGCGCATCGCGAGCGGTACCGGGGGCTCGCCGTCAGGCACGACCCCTGGAAAGTGCGTGATCTTCATGGCATCTCCGTCGTGGTGGTGCCGGCCCGGGTCGCCCGGGGCGAAGCGGGCCGCCGCGGCCGCACCGGGCCGACGTGACTGCACCCCGGCACCGAATTTCCCTGCTGAGTAGGGTCCAGTGGGGTAACAGTCGAGAGATTCTGGAACAGGCGCGGACGCTACTCGAGCAGGGCCGCGGCCTGGATGTGGCCTCCCTCGGCAGCCCGCTGCAGGGGAGTGCGTCCGAAGATGTCCTTCGCGTTCCGGTCGGCGCCGGCGGCGAGCAACGCGGTTCTGACAACAGAGAACTCGGAGGAGCGCATCATCCTGCAAGAACGGGTTCCCCCCGGTACCGGCACAGTTTGAAATTCAAACGCGCCAAGTCTGTTATTCTGACAGACATATGTATGCTATCTTTACGAAGTGATCCACTTCGAAATGAGGAGTCAAACTGGTCCACGAGTGCTCCGGTTTGGGGGTCGGCACCGTGACCGCGCCATGCCGTCACATCCGATGCCGCGGAGCTAGACGGCATCCGCCGTGCAGTCTCAGCCGCGTGAAAGCCTCCCTCGGCCCATTACGGGTGTCATTACACGTCCGCACTGATACCGTATCCATGACGCCACCTCAGCTCCATGATCACGGTGCCGACGAGACGACGATATCACAGGCGGTATGGCTGGTTTGATGGCGGGATGGCCCGGAGCGGGCTGGACGGCGGGGTTGACGGGGTGGTGCGAGAGTGGAGAATCTGTGGTAGTCGTGAAACGACTACTGTGCATCTCCTGAACGAGCCGAGAAGGTCGAGAGGAGAGTTTGATGAGAAGGCTGTGTGCCGCTTGGAATCCCCAAGCGTTGTTCCATATCCCACATTCCGTTCTCGTCCATGAACAGTGTCTCGTCGCCGGTCGTACAACGAGATTGCGGCGATTTACATCCCCCGTAGTGCGTGATCTGGTCGGTCGCGGTGGGGGCCGGGTGTCATGAACCGGCTGGTCGCCGCGCTCGGCCTCGCACTGACAGCCAACACTGCGGCTTTCGATCTCGACCCGGCCTGTCGCCAGTACTACCAGATGTTCCAGATGCCTGATCTCACGTATGAAGATGTCGGCAAGATCGCAGACCGGATGCACGAGAGCAACTGTTGGCCCGCGATGCAGGGGTTGCTTCCAGCAGCGGAATCGTCGTCACGAAACGCAACCGGATTGCCCAGTTGTGAGTTTCTGGCTCAGGAATTGGTCGACTCCTCGGACAACGTGCTGAAGTTGTTCGAGGTCAGACCCATGATCAAAAGTGATTGTGGTGAGGTTGACGAACGATGCAGTGACCCCGAATGGTCGGCAGCCACTGATCATACGTACCTCGAGAGCGCGAGTTATTACAACGCAAAAGGGAGACGGTTTTGGATGAGCCAGCGTGAGAAGCAATGCGCGCGGGGTACCACAGACAGGGGTTCGAGCCTACGGTATGGCGATGTATATCTACGTATACCTCAATGCGATCTCCTTATAGATAGCCCACGCCGCCTTGCAGAACAGCTCCCCAAGTTCGGTTTCCGCCCCGTCAATTGTCGTGGGAAGATCGTGTATTCGGACGGCAACAAGTCGGGATTTTACCTATACATGGAACAGTATTCGGATGGAGATAATGTCGTGTGGGGTGCAAACATAGACGCTTGGAATTGGTGATGGTTAGGCGACCACCACGTCCGATGTCAGCAAAGCTCAATCGCAAATCGTTCGCGGTATTGCGGAGGCGCTATATGAACAAGGAGCGACCACGGCCAGCCGATATCGTCCTATGTCTGTGCGCACGGCTGCACGAACGCTCGCGGCCACGGCTTTCCTCGGGCAAATACAATACGACTAGCCTGAGAATGAGCGTTGCTGACTTCAGGAAGAAATATCTCGACAAGGGACCGATCGGCCAGATCAAACCTGATTTCCGGGACAGAATCATCGAGGCGGGGCGAGACGAGGGGATTGTCATCGGAATCGGCCACAGGGTTGTGACCGTAACCCACGACGACCCATAGGGTTCCTTAAGGCGCCTGATCACAGGCCGGAAGTCATATGTCGTCACGGAACTCCTCCCAGGGCAGTCTCGCTAAGACACCGTGAATATCAACAACCTACCCAAAGTACGGACACCACCGCCGCCCGCTCACGCGCCGCGACGGCTCCCATCCGGGGCGGCGATTCCCCCCTTCTCTCTTGCCACCGCGCGGCGCCGTTCTCGACGCCGGAGGCGCTGTTTCCTCACACCCGACCATAGTGCACCCCATCCGTCCTATCGAAGGTGTGAATCGCTGGCCAAGATCCGCCCTGGAGCACAAGAGGAAGGGAAGTAGGAAGTCCAATATCCGCGCTGGACAAACGAATCATATCATTGTTAAATCAATGGGATGAGTGCAGTTTGTCGCGGACGGGACGCCCGCGCTCCCAGGAAAAGCCGTTCCGCGACCGCGAATCCTTTCATGTCGCGGGGAGATCGGCCCGATCATGAGAGTTCGGACGTGGCGGCGATTTGGAGGTCCGTGAGTCGTTGTGTGTGCCTGATGGCGCGCATCCCGCCCATTGGAGTTGCATCGTCTGCGCCTTCCGGTGCTGGAGTGATGAACGTCCAAGCTCCACGGACGAGCATAACGTCGTTCCGACGGGTCGGATCTCACAAGTGGGCGCGGTAGTTGACGGCCTGCAACTGCACGTGCCGCTCGATGCCCCCCGGCAACAGGAAGAGCTTCGGTTCCTTCCGGAACCCGAACAGTCTGTAGAGATGGTAGGCATGCGCGTTCGCCCTGGAGAAGCGGACCTCGCCGTCGCTGATGTAGAACGGCGTGAGCTTGCCGTAACGCGTCGTCTTGACCTCGATGAATCGATCTCGTCCATTCACTTCGTACGAGTGGATGTCGAAGCCGGCATGGTCGCCCACTGTTCTGGAGACCTGCTCGACGCTTCTGGCAAGTTGGTCCTTGCCTTGTGCCTGCAACCTGGCACGCTCGAACTCCATGACCAACGATTCTCCGGCATCGCCGAGAGATCGATTGAGCGCCTCCTTCTGGAGATAGTCGATCGTCGGCGCACGCCGGTTGGGAACGACGTACTCTGCCGGTGCTTCACGGACCGAAGCGGGAGTGGACGCTGGTGGGTCGACCCGGATACCGAGAACGTCGACGACGACTATCTGACTCTGGGATGCCTCAACGTCGTTTTCGACCAGACCCACGATAGGCGCAAGCTGCTCGCGTACGACATCCCGCAGCAAGCCCTGGACGTTGACGAGCGGCTTGTATCCGTTGATGTAGGGGAACCCCAGCTCGATCAGCACCGCGCTGATGTTCTGATGCTTGCGTTCTACCGCGCCGTGTGTGCGGCCCTCCAGCTTGGCTCGGAGCGCCTCGTTGTGGGCGGACTTGTTGATCTCATCTCCGCGCAATTCCGAAGCCAGCATGTCGAGGTAGTCTCGAACGGTGGCTTCGACCTCCAGCCGGCTCCAATCGCGTTTCGGCATGGCCCGGCATCGTACAAACGAGCACGAGGCACGTCCAACCGAAAGCGACCACCCGGATGTCGCACGCGTTCGGCGGTTGCCCCCGAGCGCCGGCTTCAACAGCAGATGCTGAGTTCACTCCGGCACGCGCGGCAGCCACGCGAAGAAACCCGGTCCGCAAGGTCGCCGCCGCATGACTTGCGGACCAGGATGACTACCTGGGCTTGCAGACATTGCCACGCCCGGCTGCGGAGCCACGGCTCGAATGTCGAGCGCCGCCACCGCCGCGCTACGATTTACTTTCGCGCCACTTGACCACGGAACAATCTCGACTGTGGAAATCACCCCCCTCTCAGTTCACATTGGCGCCGAAATCCACGGCGTCGACCTGTCCGCAACACTCTCGGACGCCGAGGTCGGCGCCATCCGCGACGCGCTCCTCGCCTGGAAGGTGGTCTTCTTCCGCGGCCAGCGTCTCGACCACGCCGGGCATGTCGCCATCGCGCGCCGGTTCGGGGCGCCGACCCCTGCCCACGTCGTCTTCGGCGGGGGCGACCCGGACCATCCCGAGGTCTACTCGGTCGCCAGGCACCGGGTGGCCAACAGCGAGGACGCCGGCGCCGCCGTGCGACCCTGGACCGGGTGGCATGCCGACATCACCGCGGCGATCAATCCGCCCGCGGCCTCCATCCTCCGCGGCGTGACGGTTCCGCCCTACGGCGGCGACACGCAGTGGACCAACCTCGCCGCCGCCTACCGGGCGCTCTCCCCGGTCATGCGGGACTTCGTCGACGGCCTGCGGGGCGTCCACCGGTTCGAGGCGCTCGGCGGCAGCCGCACCTCGGGCGAGTACGAAGCGGCGCTTGGGAACCGCCTGATGATCTCGGAGCATCCGCTGGTCCGCATCCACCCGGAGACCGGCGAGCGGGTGCTCTACGTGAGCCCGGACTTCCTGAAGTCGGTCGTCGGCCTGACGGTGGCCGAGAGCCGGCACGTCCTGGAGATGCTGTGGGAGCACGCCGTCCAGCCCCGGTTCACGGTGCGGTTCCGGTGGGAGCCCGGCTCGGTCGCCTTCTGGGACAACCGCTCGACCGCGCACCTCGCGCCCGTCGACATCTTCGATACGGACTTCGACCGCCAGTTCTACCGCGTCACGCTGATGGGCGACGTGCCGGCAGGCCCCGACGGCTCTCCCTCCACCGCCGTGACAGGCGCGCCCATCGAACCGGCCTGACGAGCGAAGCAACTGCGTGCTGCCACATGGTCGCCGGCATGTCCGCTTATCCACCTGCCTCGGGCAGCGACCGGCTGTATCTCATGCAGGTGGCGGGCTCTCCGGCGTTGCGGCCGCTGTACGACGCCTGGTCGGAATGGTGTTCGACAGCTTCCATTCCGAGAAGGCGTGCGAGCTCCAGTCGCCGGACCCGTGCGATCTCCTCAAGCCGGATGGCGGCAACATCGCCAGTGTTCGTGTGAACCTGAAATCCGGCTTGCCCGACACCGCAGCGCGCGTGGCGGAATACCTACCGGGGTGTCGACCGCCGGTGGTTCGCCACACCGTAATGTGGGTATGCGCATTGCGGTATGGTCCGGGAAACCGATATTCGAAGGCAGGGAGCATCGACCCCCGTGGCCAAGACATTGATGGATCTGGTGAGTGCGGCGCGAGGGCGAATTTCCGAAATCGATTGCGCTGCGCTCGGTGCCGAAATCCCCGCGGCAGATGACCTGCTGCTCGTCGATGTCCGCGAGCCCGACGAATATCGGCTTGGACACCTGCCGGGGGCGGTGCTGATTCCGCGCGGGACCATCGAGCCCGCCGCGGATCTCCGGTTTCCGAAACGTCACCCCGAGCTGTCGCAGGCGCGTACGCGCCGGGTGGTGCTCTACTGCGCAACCGGGGGCCGGTCCGCGCTCGCATGCGACGTCCTTCAGGAGATGGGTTTCGAGAACGTCGCAAGTCTCGCCGGGGGGTACGGAGCGTGGCAGGCGGCGGAGCTTGAAGTCGTTGTCGAGCCGTAGCGAACGGCTTGACGCGACGGCCCGGTGGCGGTCGGTGACCTTTGCGCGCCCGCGTCATCGCAACGAGGCTGACATTCCCGCCGGATACGGATTGCACATCTCGTCGAGCGCGGACCGTTCGTCGACGAGCACTGCTCGTTTGTACCGCGACGCCTCTCCCTGTTCGATGGAGTTGCGCGCGCGTTGCCGCATTCGTGTTCGGATAGGCCGTATGGATTCCCGCTCCCCGCCTTCGCGAGGACAGGCTTCGCGGGAACAACGGCAAGAATGCAGTTGATGTCATTCCCGCGAAGGCGGGAATCCATGGGTTTTCGGACCAAGCCTCCTCGCAAACTCGTAAACCGAACACGGATGCGCGTTGCCGGGGGTGTTTCCCGGACGCCTGCGTGCGCCCGTCGCGCGGCTCAGCGCTCCTTCTTCCTACCCTTCCGGCGCGGATTCCCGCGCGGTCGCATCCCAGTCGAAGCTCGACAACCGCCCGAGCCGCTTCACGCCCACCACCCCGGTATGTCGCTCCCCGTCGATGATCCACGTCGGGTATTGCTCGATGTTCCGGGTGAGGCAGTCGACCGCGCGACGTCCGCCGCGCCCTTCGGGGGTGCACTCGATGTACGGCAGCCGATCGACCGAGGCGGCGAAGAGTTCCTTCTGCTCCTGGCAGGCGGGACACCAGTAGGCGCCGTAGAAGCGCGCGCCGCTGTCGTGCAGGTGGGTCGCAAGCGACTTGAGGTAGGGGTCCTCGGGGCCGGCGGCGGGGTCGAAGACTCCGCTGAAGTGCAGTTGCAGGCCGAGGACCACGGCGATGGCGGCGCCGATCGGCAACGGCAGGGCCTTGCGCCATGCGTGCTGCGGCATCTGCGACGGGCGGCGCAGGAGCACGAGCACGAGCAGCACGTTCACGAGCGCGAACGACGCGAGGCAATATCCGCAGGTCGCCTCGATCTGGACGACCGAGACCACGGTCAGGAACCAGCTCACGCCGGCACCGATGCCGGCGACGAGCAGCGTGGCGCGCCACGTCGACGGCCGGGAGCGCAGGCGCCACGCAAGACCTGCGAGGAGCGCGTAGGTAAGCAGTCCCCACAGCGACATCGGCATGCCGAACAGGGTCGACCACCGGCTCGACTGCACCAGATCGCACTCGGATTCCGCACCGCAGTACGCCGGTTGCTCGCCAAGCCAGGCGACCAGGGTCAGATACCCGGTGAGCAGGACGCCGAGACCCGCGAGGCCGAGAATCCAGTTGTCGAGGGACAGTAGCGGGCGTCCCGGCACACCGGCCCCGAAGGCGGCGCGCTTCGGTACAGGCGCACCCTTGGCCCCGGCTGCGGCGCACTTCGGTGCAGGCGTACCCTTCGACCCGGCGGCGGCCCGCTTCGAGGCAGGCGCGCTCGCCTGCTCGGCTTCGGCGCCCATCGAGGTCGACGCACTCGCGGGCTCGATCACGGCGCGCTTCGGCGCCGACGTGCTGCGGGGCCGGCCACCACGGGCGCCGGATCGTGATCGCTTGCGCTTCCTGGGCATCGTTCACGCGTCCTGGTTGTCGGTGTACAAGCTCATTTTGACCCTCGCGAGGACGATTTGTTTCGCGGCGAGAGGGCCGGCCGGTGCGCGCCCGCACCTGTCGGCGGGGGCGAACAGCAGCCGGATTGCTCCGGGCGCGCCCTTCATCGTGGAACGTACATGATCCGACCGCCTCCGGTGTGTCGTCGGCACCGTGTGATTCGTCGTCACCCGACCATGCCTCGCCCGTGCAGCACACCCGCGATCTCGTCCACCGCGCGCTGACCGCTCAGATATGCGCCGTGACAGGTGCAGAAGGCATCCGTCGACGTCGCTTCGCCGGCGAAGAACAGGCGATCGTCGACCGGATGCGCCAGGACCGCCCGCTGGTGCGCCTGGCCCGGCCCGGCCGCGGAGTAGGCGCCGAGGGCCCAGGGATCGCCTTGCCAGGCGGTGGCGATGACGCGGTCGGTGAGGCAGCCCGTTGCGTCGCTGCCGAACACCGCCCTGAAGTGCTCCACCAGGAACTCGACGGACGCCGCCTCGCCGCACCGCTCGAGCGAGGCCGCGAATCGGCCCGTAGTGCTTGCCACGACGTAGTCGTAGCCGTAGGGCCTCACGTACAGGGCGACGGGTACGCCGCGGTCCCGCGTCATCACCGTCAGGTACTGCGATTCGGGGACGGCCGCGGACGCGGTGTCCAGCCCGATCGCGATCTTGTTGTGGACTCCCAGGGGAAGCGCCGCCGCCGCCGCCGTCTTCCACGACGGAAGCGCGGGCTCGAAGGCGATGCGGCCGGATGCGAGTACATTCGTGGACACCGTGACGAGGGCGGTGCGGCCGGACACCGTGCCGAGCGGCGTATCCACGTCGACGCCGTCGCGGGTCACGACGACGCGTCGCACCGGCGTGTCGAGGGTGACCGGGACATCGGCCGCCCAGGCCGCGACGAGGGCGCCGAACCCGTCGACTACCGGCCAGTCCTCGTCCGTTTCGCGGTAGGCCACGACGTCGGCGACACCGACCCGATCCGGATCGCGCGACCAGTCCAGCGACAGCCAGTAGGCGTGGTACGGAGCCCACGGGCTGTCCCGGTTCACCACGTCGGCGACGGCGGGGTCGCCGTTGCGGGCCGCAGCGGCGATCGCCCGTTCGTCGGCCTCGACGAGCGCGTCGACCTCGCGCATGCGGTCGTCGTCGAGGAAGGCGCCGTGATGATGGATCGTCCCGTCCCAGCCTCTCTTGCGGCGATATCGGAAGCCGAGCCGCTGCGCGATGCCGACGAAGGGATTGAGGCTCGCCGAGTGCATCCAGTGGCAGCCCAGGTCGAAAGGCTGTCCGGGGGAGAAGTCCCGCGTGAAGGCACGCCCACCGATGCGGCTCGATGCCTCCAGGAGCACGAACGAGAGGCCCCGGGATCGCGCGGACTTTGCGGCGGAAAGGCCCGCTGCGCCCGCTCCCACGATGATCACGTCAACCCGGGAGGACATCGGCATGCGGATTTCGGGTGAGATGCGGCCGCGGAAGGAGTCGATATCCCCCGGCGGTCAGGGAATCGTCCTGTCGAGACCCCTGACGATCCGCTTCTCCGGGTCGACGAACGGAAGATCGACGATGCCGCACGGGTGGACATCGCCGTTCGGCAGCCTGATGCGAAGGGAGCGCCCTGTCCAGTCGCCGGGCTCGCTGAACCTGACATAGCCGATTCCGCACTCCAGGGTGGGCGACCGGACACCCATGGTCATGCGCCCGACCGGCGTGTCGCCGTCCAGCACGGTGCTGCCGGCGGACGGCAGTGCGTCGGAGCATTTGAGGCCGTGCAGCAGCGGCCGCCGATCCGCGTGAAGCAGGGCCGCCCGGCCGACGAAGTCGCTCCGCTCCAGGTCGACGAACCGTGCGAGACCGGCTTCGAACGGCGTCATGGTGGTGTCCATGTCGGTCGTGTTGCCGAGAATTCCGGCCTCGATTCGCCGCATCGTCATCGGGCTCGTGGTGGAGAACTCCATGCCGTGCGGCTCGCCCGCAGCCATCAGGTGGTCCCACAGCGCCAGGTGGTCCGTCGCGTCGCCCAGGCCGTAGATCTCGTAGCCGAGTTCACCGGTGAACCCGGTGCGCGAGACATAGACCTCCTGGCCGCCCAGATCGAAGAAACCGGCCCGGAAGTAACGCATGCCCTCGTCGATCCGGCCGGCGGAGGCCGCGCGCATGATCTCCAGGGAGGCCGGTCCCTGGATCTGGATCACTCGCGACTTCGGGTCCGATATGGTGATGTCGAATCCTCCGCTGTGAGCGAGGAACCAGTCCTCCAGTGCGCCGTCGGCCTGCACGTACCAGAAGCGGTCGCCCGCGATTCTGAACACGACGCCGTCCATGAACACGCCGCCCTGCGGCGTGCAGGCGACCGCGTAGCGCCCGCGCCCTTCCGCGAGGGTCGAGACGGTCCGCGCGAGGACCCTGTCCAGGAACGCCGGCGCGTCGGGTCCGGACACCTCCACCGGTTTCTCGGGCGTGTCGAACATGAGGGCCTTGCGCCGCATGACCCAGTAGTTCCGGACGGGGTCTTCTCCGTTGAAGATCGGGAAGTAGCGGCCCGCGTAGACACCGCGGATCAGCTCCGGGCCGTCGTAGCGGGAAATGTACGGAGATTCTTCGTAGCGCCGGCCGCTGATGCGGACCGTGTTGCTGCGGTCTTCCGCTTCCTGCAGGTTCATTCGTTCGCTTCTCCTCGTCACTTGCGCAACGAACCGGGCAAGCCGGGTTCGGACCTCGATCGCGCGAAACCGGACCGAAGACTCATCCGGTTCGCGGATCGGTGTAGCCTTCGCGCTAGTCGTCCGTGAAATGGAAACGCGCCCTGAACGGCGCGAGCTGCTCCTGGCCGAGAATGAAGTCCGCCGCACGGGCCGCGATCATCTGTGTCGGCGCGTTGAGATTGGCACTGATCACCTGGGGCATGACGGAGGCGTCGACGACGCGCAGACGCTCGATCCCGTGCACGCGCATCTCGCCGTCGACGACCGCCATCGCGTCGGTGCCCATGCGGCAGGTCGCGCAGGGATGATAGTCGGTTTCCACCGCGCTTCGGAGGAAGGCGAGGATGTCCGCGTCGCTCGTGGCGTCGTCGCCCGGCGCAAGCTCGGCGCCGCGGTAGGCGTCGAACGCGGGCTGTCGGATCAGGTCACGCGCGAGGCGTACCCCCTCGGTCAACTCCCGCCGGTCGTGTTGGGTCGCGAGATAGTTGAAATGGATCGCCGGCTTCTCGAAGGGGTCGGCGGACTTGAGTTCGATTCGGCCGCGGCTCGTCGGACGCAACTGATCGATGTGGAGGGCAAACGCCTGGTGCAGCCTGATGTCGGCGCCCTTGTTCGTAAACCCCACGGGGCCGAAGTGGTACTGGAGGTTCGGATACGGGACGTCGCGGTTTCCGGACACCAGGCCGCCCGCCTCCCAGATGTTCGTCGTCGCGATACCCGAGCGCGTGAGCAGCCACTGCACGCCGGCGAGGAGCTTGCGGTGGGGCTTCGCGACCCAGTCGATGCTGACCGGCTCGGTGCACGCGACCTGGACGATGATCGTCGGGTGGTCCTGAAGGTTCCGGCCCACGCCCGGCAGGTCCAGCTTCGGCTCGATGCCGACGGAACGCAGGTGCCCGGCCGGTCCGATGCCGGAGACCATCATGAGCTGGGGCGAGTTGATGGCGCCGCCCGAGAGAATGACCTCGCGATCCGCACGGGCCGTGCGGACCTCGCCGTGGCGCTGGTACTCGATTCCCGCGGCGCGATTCCCTTCGATGACGATGCGCCGGGCCATGGCGCGGGTTTCGAGGTGCAGGTTCTTCCGCCCCATCGCGGGCCTGAGGTGCGCGACCGCGGCGCTGCAGCGACGGCCGTGCTTCTTCGTGCTGTCCAGACGGGCGACGCCTTCCGGCCGGAAGCCGTTCAGATCGTCCGAGCGTCCCTGCCCCGCCTGCTCGCCCGCGTCGAGGAAGGCATCGAACAGCGGGTTCTGGAGACCGGCTTTCGTTGGTCCCAACAGGCCGTCTGCCCCCCCCCCGCCCGCCCGCCCGCGTCGAGGGAGGCAGCGAACAGCGGGTTCTGGAGCCCGGCTTGCGTGCCCCCGAGCGGGCCGTCGGCCCCGCGCCAGTCGTCGGCGCCCCGATCGCTCGCCTCGCCCGCCTTGAAATAGGGCAGGCACTGGTCGTAGGTCCATCTCTCGAGCCCGAATTCGCTGGCCCAGCGGTCGTAGTCCCTGGGATGACCTCGCATGTACACCATGGAGTTGATCGACGAGGAACCGCCCACGACCTTGCCGCGCGGCGTGTACACGTTTCGCCCGTTCAGCTCGGGCTCGTCTTCGGTCTCGTAGCTCCAGTTGATTGTCGGGTCGGTGTAGACGGCGTAGACGCCGGCCGGGATGTGGATCATGAGGTTCCGGTCCATGGGGCCGGCTTCCAGCACCAGCACCCGGACGCCGGGGTCGGCGCTCAGCCGGTTCGCCAGCACGCAGCCGGCGGAGCCTGCGCCGCAAATCACGTAGTCGTAGGTTTCGGTTCGCATGGACTCGCGTCCGGTCCGGGGCCTGGCAGCGCTTCGAAGTGTCTCGCGCGGAGATCACCCCGTGGTGAAGCGGCCGCGAGCGCGAGCGTCTCCGGCTGGCAGCGCTTCGAAGCGTCTCGCGCGGAGATCACCCCGGCCACGGGCTGCCCCAGTGGTCGAGATGCGAGACGTCCCGCGGCGGTCGGCGCCGCACCGGACCGAATCGGCCGAGGGGATAGCCGATCGGGATCAGCGCCACCACGCCGTGGGTGCCCGGAATGCCGAAGTGTTCGCACAATTCGGCCTCGAACACCTGGTGCAGGGTGGTCAGCGTGGCGCCCAGACCCAGCGCCCGGCAGGCGAGCAGGATGTTCTGAACGGCCGGGAAGGTGGAGCCGTAGGAAGGCGGGGCGAGGCCCTTGCGGTCCTCGGCCGCGACTGCGAAAGGCCAGTCCCGCTCGCCGCAGACCAGCAGCAGCACCGGGGCCTCGTGCAGGTTCTGCGCGAGGTGCAGGGCCGCGCGGATGTTGCGGGCGCCGGGGCTGCGGTCGTCCGGCGATGGTCTTCGGTCTCCCATCGCGCGCTGCATGACCGCAAGGTAGCGTTCCTGGAGCCATCGCTTGGCGGTGGGGTCGCGCACCACCAGGAAGGCCCAGGGCTGGGTGTTCTGACCGTTCGGCGCCTTGGTCCCGGCGGCGATGATGCGCTCGACGAGCGCGTCCGGGACGGGATCGGGCTTGAGACGGCGCATCGACCGGGTGGTGTCGATGATCTCGAACAGGTTGCAGTCCTCAGTCGTCATGGGTCCTCCGATCTTCTCCATGGGGTCCCGTCGCGGACCGCCGCGAGTCGGGGCTCCGGCATCGGAGCCTGCTCAACTCGAGCGGGAATGTCCGCGATTCGCGTACGGGGTTGCGCATCCAGGCCACGGTCACGCGTCAGGCTCTCCGATCGCGGCCGTGCATCGGTGTGGAGATTCGGGCTAGGCCGCCTCGCGGCGCAGGGGCTGGCACATGCAGTGCACGCCGCCTCCGGCCCAGGTGTACATCGTCATGTCCGGGTCGTAGACGGTGAAGCCGGCGGCGCGCATCTTCGCGTTGAGGTCCGGTGCGCCCAGGGTCGAGAGCACGCGGTCCTGACCCAGCGCCACCACGTTGCACCCGAGCGCCATCGTCTCCTTGAACGTGGCGGGCAGGATCTCGATGCCCCTTGCGGTGAGCCACTCGACGACGTCGTCCGGCGTGGTGTCGAGGCACACCGCGGCGCAACGCTCGTTCAGCATGCACACCATGAGGTCGATGTGGACGTAGAAGGAGTCGATCGGCGCGTACTTGATCTCCCACCCCTCCTTGATGAACCAGCTCCCCACCTGTTCCGCCGCGACCCGCTCCGAGCGGTGGTCGGTATAGCCGACCAGCGCCGCGCCGTGGTGGATGATGTTGAAGTCGCCGCCTTCGAAGTTGCCCGCCGAGACCATGTCGTAGACGGGGATGTCGTGCTCCAGGTAGAAGCGCAGCACGGTCGCGTACTCTCCGCGCCTCCTCGGGTTCGCGAGCTGGCAGATGACGGCGCCGTAGGGCGACATGAAGGAGCTGTCGCGGGCGTAGACCTGGTAGGGCACGTTCTCGTCGACCGGCAGGTAGTGGCAGGTGACGCCCGCCTGCTCGTAGGCGTCGACCATCTCGCGGTGCTGGCGCATCGCGAGCTGCTTGTCGAAGCGCAGCCCCCGGCGCAGCGTGTCGCGCACCAGCGACGACCAGGCCGCGTTCTCCAGCCCCAGCCAGCGGAAGCTCTCCGCGGGGCCGAGCAGCACGTCGCGCAGGACTCCGGTCTCGGAGCGCAGGTACCAGTCGCTCATCTCGGGAGTGCCGCCTCCCTCGGCTCGCGCCTGCAGGGGAGTGGAGGTGCGGTTCGTCGCCATGGTGTCTCCGGTCCGCGCCGCTGGGAGGCGGGAACTTATACCCGCCGCCGTCTCCGGCACGCAAGCGCGCCGTGGTGGAGTGACGACCCATGGCCGTCGCTCCATCAAACCTCTCGGTCAGCCCCCAATCACCGGCCACCGCATCCCCTCGCCGATCCTCAGGCGCCGGATGCGTTCGCGGATGCTCCGGTGTGCTCGTCCGAAGGCATCGCGCTCGTCGATGCGGGTGCTGCGGCCGTCCTCGATCACCACTTCGCCGTTGACGACCACCGTGCGGGCACGGCCGCGACAGGTGAGCACCGCCTGGTGGAGCGGGTTCGCGCCGGGATACGCTTCTGCCGCGTCGGGGTCCGTCACCACGAGGTCGGCGCGCTTGCCGGCCTCCAGGCTGCCGGTGATCGCGCCGAGCCCGGCCGAGCGGGCCGCGTTGATGGTGAGCATCTCCAGGATCGCCTCCGGTGAGAGCGGCTCTCCAGCGTTCGCGGCGAGTAGTTGCGCGGCCAGTGCGTCGTCGCCGAACGCGCTGCCACGCGCGCTGTCGCTGCCGAGCGTCACGTTGACGCCGCGGCGCAGGAGCTCCGGCATCCGGCACTCGACCCTGCCGGCGAGCCCCATCGCAAGGTGGGGGATGGGGCACCACACGACCGAGCATCCGCGCTCGGCAACGATGTCGGCGTCCTCGTCGGTGAGGGTGTTCATGTGCACCAGGGTGGAGCCCGCGTGGAGCACGCCGAGCGAGTCCAGGTGCACGATGCGGGAATGCCCGAGCCGCTCGGTTTCCGCGCGCGTCGAGGCAGGCTCGTACGCTTCGTGCTGGTGGAGCACCACGCGGTGCTCGCGGGCGAGCGCGTCGGCCCGGCGCTCGAGCTCGTCGCTTGCGGTGCCGAGACCGTAGAGGCACACGAACCCGTGCTGCCGTCCGTTGCAGTCCTCGTTGCGATGGAGCTCGGATCCGAGCTCGGCGATGCAGCGTTCGAAGTCCGCAGGGGAACGCGCGAAGAGCGCCCGGCTCTCGAGCGAGCCGAGGTGGCGCATGACCGCGACGTCGTCCCACAGGTAGGGGGCGGCGAGGCTGATGCGGATGCCGGCGGCTTCGGCCGCTGCCGCCGCGGCGCTCGTGTCGAAGACGGTGCCCGCCTCCACCACGCCGGTGTAGCCCGCGTGCAGAAGCTGCAGCGCGGTCAGCGTCGTGGCCGCCGCCTCGTCCTCGCCGGTGACGTCGGCCTTCCACGCGGCGTAGTTGACGCCGCTTGCCGGATCGTCGGAGTCGTTGGCGAAGACGCCCCGGCAGCCCGCTCCCACGACGTGGTTGTGCGCATCGATGAACCCGGGGTGCACCACCGCCCCGCCGGCGTCGATGGTGCGGGTCGGGCGCACCCGCTGCACCACGTCCCGCTCCGGGCCGACCGCGGCGAGGGTGTGGCCGCGCACCGCCACCGCGCCGGGCGAGAACACGCGGCGCTCGGCATCCACGCTGATGACGAAGGCGTTTCGAATGAGCAGGTCGCAGCTTCGTTCTTCGTTCATGTTCATGGCCCTGGTCCGGTCTTACTGCGGCGGGCTTCGCCTCGCGGCGCGCGCGACGGCGTCGGGGTCTAGTTCGATGCCGAGCCCCGGCCCATCCGGCGCGAGGGCATGGCCCCGTTCGAAGCGAAGCGGGGTCGCGAGCAGGTCCTCCTCCTGGTAGAGCGAGCCGCAGGTGTCGCTGTCGTAGTCGAGGTTGGGCATCGCGATGCCGAGATGGATCTGGGCGGCGGTGCCGATGCCGAGCTCGGGCATGCTCCCGATCATGCAGCCGAGCCCCGCCTGCTCGGCGAGGGTGAAGATGCGCGCCGCGTTCTGGACTCCTCCCGATTCGGTCACGTAGACGTTGAGCACGTCGGCCGCTTCGCGGCGTATCACCTCCATCGCATCACGAGGCGGGCCGATCGACTCGTCGGCCATGATGGGGAGCGACACCGATCGGCGAATCTCCGCCATCGCGTGCAGGTCCCGGGCCGGCATCGGCTGCTCCAGCATCTCGGGATCGAAGCCCATGATCCGCTCGACGAGGCGGATGGCGTCCTTGGCGCTGCCCATCGCCATGTTGGCGTCCACCCGTACGCGGTGCGCGGAGCCGACCGCCTCGCGAACCTGCCGCACCGCTTCGACGTCGCGCTCGAGCCCCTGTCCGGTCTTGACCTTGACGGTGCGGAAGCCTTCGTCGGCGCGCTCCCGCGCGAACTCCGCCATCTGCTCCGGCTCCCCGTGCGGCACCGAGTAGCTGAGCGGAATGCGCTCGCGCATCTTGCCGCCGAGGAGCGTGTACACGGGCACCCCGAGCGCCTTGCCGGCGAGGTCCCAGAGCGCCATTTCCACCCCCGCGATCGCGAGCTGGCCGTCGGGAAGCAGGGTCTCCATGGCGCGCAGCGCACCCGTGATCGCGAGCGGGTCCCGGCCGACGAGGGCGGGTGCGAGCCGCTCGTCCACGTCGCGGCACAGTAGCGGACCCCGGCGGGCGAACACGCTCGATATCTCCCCGAGACCGGTCAGCCCTTCGTCGGTGCGAACCTGGACGATGCCGTACTCGGACACGTCCGCGGGTCCGAGCGCCGTGCGGACCACCGCGCCGAAGGCGCGAAGGCGCGGCACGCAGACCGGCGTGACTTCGATTGCGGTGATCTTCATGGTCGCCGATTCTCCTCCTTCCCCCCGAGTGCGGAGCGTACTGGCCGCGAGCCGAGATATACTGGCGGCACGCCATCATAAGCTCGCCTGTTGTGCCACGGGTGTCGTGCTCGAAAGATGCCGCACTCGGCTGAGCTGCACGCGGAGCGCGTCATGTCTCGGTTCATACCCATCGTCGGCGCTCGCGGCCGACGTCCAGGAAGTTCGAAAGGCCGGCGTGACCGCAATCCGACGGTCGCGCAACGAACGCCACTCGCCCTCGTCGCGCTGCTTGCGTCGTCCATCACGCTGGCCGACGACATGGTGGCGCGCAGCGTCTGCGACGTACCGCCCTACGACCAGCTTTGCTCCGTGGCGCCGAAGGACAACACCGACTTCGACGCCTCCTTCATCTATCTCAACCTCGAGAAGAACGCGCAGAACCCGTTCGACATCTTCTCCTGGCAGACCTTCGTGGCCCTCAACTGGCCGGCGAACGACGCCGGCGTTCCGATCGGCGAGCCGATCGGCGCCCGACCGGACCTGCCGCGCGTGTGGCAATCGTACAGGCAGCCGGGCGAGGTATTCGGGCCGGCCAGCGAAGACCAGCCGTGCCCCTCGGGCGCGGACGCGGCGTTGTTCACGACGGACATGATTCTCCAGTCGAGCGGCTTGCCGCTGATCGATCGCGATCTGAACTACATCGTGTTCGACACGCGCATGAACGGCCGTACCGAGCAGTACATCGTCGCCGCCGGTCTCGACTCGGCGGAAGGTCAGCGACGCTTCCGGCAGGCCGGCAAGGCGCTCGACTTCCCGCTCGGCCACTACGAGGACAAGTCCGCGCGGACCGGCGGCGCGCTCGGCGCGATTGCGGTGAAGACGGCGTGGAAGATCATCGCCGCCGGCGCGAGCGAGGAGGCCGGGTCCTACTACACGGTCGACGGTCGGATCGCGGTGCCCGCGGCCCGGAGCGAGACCGGCGAGGCGCTCTGCATCGCGACGCGCCTCGGTCTCATCGGCATGCACATCATGCACCGCACCGAGAGCGGCAACGGCGGCGACTGGATCTGGTCGACCTTCGAGCACGTCAACGCCGCACCGATCGGCGACAACGCACTCGACCCCAACAACATCCTCGGAGAGCTGTTCCCCGACGGCTGTCGCGCCGATTCGGTGCAGAGCCGGCGCTACGTTCTCTTCAATCCGGACTGCAAGGGCTGTCCGACCAACACGACCCCCGTGGCCGAGTGGAAGTGGTTCGAGGACGCGCCGCATGCCCGCGGCCATGCCGTGCGCGGCGAATTCGGTACCCAGGTGGTGCGGTGCTGGCAGATCTTCGAGAGCACCGCTCGCGTGAACGAGGTCTGGCGGGCCAGGCTGGGCGACACGGTGTGGGGCAACTACCGGCTCATCAGCACCCAGTGGCGCGGCTCTCCGGGCAGCAAGCTGTTTCCCAACGGCGAGGTGCCCCGATTCCTGACCAACGTGACGCTGGAGACCTACGATCAGTACACCCACGGCGGAACGTGCATGGGCTGCCACGCGAAGGCGGTCACCCTGGCCGGTCAGGACGCCAACTTCAGCTTCCTTCCGGCCAAGGCGAGGTAGCCCGCGTCCGGCCCGTCGGCCGGGGAATGGCACCACCGCCCGATCAGTATCGTCCGAGCTCCGGGAACCCGGGATACTCCGCGCAATGGTCGCCCTCGTGGTTCGCCATTCCCGGCTTGGTGAGGAGAACCCTGCGCGGGGCGAAGGCCTCGATGCGGCGGGCCGGCTTCTCGTGCCACCGCAGGTTGAATGCGCAGTTCTTCCCCTTCACGGCAAAGAACATCATGTCCGAATAGGGCAGGTGATCGTGAATCCACCAGGCCATCGCCCGCCACGGAGTACCCGCTTCGTAGCGCGGGACGAACCAGGGGATGACGATGCAGGCGGTCGCCCCCATGAACCCTTCCTCGTCCCGCCGATCCCAGACGTGGCGGGAGCGATTCCAGGGCGTGTTCCCGCAACTGTAGCCCTTGTCCTGGCGCTCGGCGCCGTACGTGTTCACCTCGACGGAGCGGAACGCGGAACGGATCGACACGTGTCCGAACGTCGCGTGCAACGGCTCGAGCACCTCCTCGCAGAGTCGCGTTCCGGCCGCTATCGCGAGGTCGGGGTCGTCGGGGATGTTCGGTATGCCGTGGAAGTTCGCGATCTCGCTGTAGAGCATCTCGCGCATGAAGAAATGCTCCGAGAGCCGAACCCGGCCGAGCTTTTCCAGGGTTTTCATGGAGGTGGGCTTGCGCATGGGGCGTTGCCTCGACGGTTTGCGGCAGTGACGCGGTGACGATGCTGCTCCATACGCACCTTACACGCGGGGCGCCTGCTCGCACACTCGGTCTTGTCGTCCGCCGACCAGCGACCGCGGTACCGGCCGCGGTGGCTACGGGCGACCGACCGACGGCACTTCCACGCCGTACACCTCGCGCGCGACGCCAGGGCTGACGAGCCCCTCCCCGACATCGG
>MKWU01003426.1_pt1 | contig 21005 bp, 18 predicted proteins | sample 809101 | NCBI WGS metagenome assembly MKWU01 (sample SAMN05860141, study PRJNA318959) | sponge metagenome | host: Aplysina aerophoba | place: Slovenia: Piran, Adriatic Sea, Gulf of Piran | collected 2013-05-07
CTGGACCTGGCGCAACATCGCCGGCCACGGAGGCGACGCGGACCGCCTGTACGTGTCCGGCAACTCGGCCGGCGGCCACCTCACCGCGATGGCGCTGGCCCACGACTGGACGGCCGAGGGCCTGCCCGCCGACCTCATAAAGGGGGCGATGCCCGTCACCGGCGTCTTCGACTGCGAGCCGGTGCCCGACACCACGGTGAACGAGCAGGTCCGCCTCGACCGGAAGGCCGCGAGGCGCCTCAGTCCGCTCCGCAACCCTCCGCGCCGCGCGCTTCCCGTCCTCGTCGCGGTGGGCGGAGCGGAGCCGCCGCTGTGGATCCGGATGTCGAAGGACTACGCGGCGCTGTGCCGCGAGCACGGCCTCGCGTGCGAGTACATGGAGCTGCCCGGCCACGACCACTTCGACGTGAGCCGCGCCGTCGGCGATGCCGAGGGCCCGCTCGCGCGGGCGATGCTTCGCATGATGGGGCTGTAGCTCGACGAGCGTCGGGACGCGCGTCCTACACCGAATGAGCCGAATTCCTACGCCGAAGGCGTCCTGCGTCGCCATGCGAACCGCGACCGGGGAGTCCCACGTTTCGCGCAATGGAGTACAATGGCCAGCGCAACGGAATCACCGATGCGCGGTCATGACGACCGATGACCGCGGGCCGGCGGAACGAGCAGTGCGCGACGATCGGAGCGAACGAAACGAGCGCGCAGTTGGCAACGAGAACCGCGAAGCGATTGAGCGCCTCCTCCAATGAGCCCCGACACCATCGCCACTCTCGCGGCCGCCGCCGTTATCGTGGGTTTTCTGTGGAGCCTCCACCGCGACGTGTCGGATTTGCGCGAGCGCATGGCGCGTCTCGAAGGCACCGTGGATGTGCTGGCCAAATTTCTGATTGACCGCGAAAAAGCGCCAAAGCCGTAAGGCGGCGCGTCAACCGCACGCCGCCCCCTGACTCCGTACTACTCCACGGCGCCGGCGACCACGAAGGTGCCGCGCCTGAAACGCACCACGTCCTCGATGATGGCGACGATGGCGGCGAGGACGATCAGGGTGCCGGAGATGGGCAGGATCATCATCGCGTACTTCTTCGGCATGTAGTTGGGCTTGAACACGAACCAGCCGTCCTCCCAGGCGAAGTACCACATCTCCCAGTACTTGCCGCCCATCCTGGACACCGCCTCCCACCCGTAGACCACGATGACCACGCCCAGCAGCAGGATGACCCCGGTCCAGAGCTGCTGAAGGGCGAAGCCGAACGGGGCCGGCAGGCGCGAGTAGATCAGGTTGAGCGCGATCTGCTCCTTGTCGCGCACCGTGAGCGAAAGCGCGATGAAGACGAACCAGATGTTGCTCAGGCTGGTCAGCAAATCCCCCCACATGGGCGGGTCGTGGAACACGTAGCGCATGATGATGGTGTAGACCGTGAAGACCACCATCATGAACAGCATGAAGACGCAGAACGCGGCGAGGAGCTTTCGCACCCACAGATCCAGCGAGACGAGAAACCTGATCATCGGCACCAGCGGCCTCCGCCTACCCCGTGAAGCCCAGGAGGCCCGGCAGCCACATCGTGATGTCGGGCACCAGCACCAGCAGGAACAACAGGAAGAACAGCGCGACGATGTAGGGCAGCATCGCGACCGCGACGCTCTCGAGCCGCGCCTTGGCGATCGCCGCGCCGGTGAAATAGGCGACACCGAGGGGTGGCGTCACCGCCCCGATGAGAAATCCGACCACGCACACCAGCGCCGCCTGCACGTCCGGGTAGCCGGCCTTGACCATGACCTCGACGATCACCGGACCGACCACGATGATGTTGGCGGCCGAGTCCATGACCATGCCGAGCAGGTAGATGAAGATGCAGAGCACGAGCGCGAAGAGGATCGGGCTGTGGGTGTAGCCGAGGAGCCACGCCTCCAGATCCTTGATCGCGCCGAGCGAGGTCAGCAGCCAACTGAACGGCCCCGCCGCCGCGATGATGATGAACACGGCGGCGCTGTTCCTGAACGCCCGCACGAACGCCCCCTTGCAGTTGGTCCAGGTGATGGTGCGGTACACGAACAGTCCGACGACCATCGCGATGACCGCGGTCAGGGCGCCGGCCTCCACGACGCTGGCGACACCGCCGACGACCGCGCCGACGAGCACGACCGGGATGAGCAACGCGAACGAGGCCTTGACCCCCGCATCGCCGAGCGCCCGCAGGCTGAACGGCTCCTCGCTGCGTTCGAAGTTGTTCCTCACGGCGATGAAGTGGTTGATCACCATGAGAAGCGCGCCGACCATGATGCCGGGGATGATCCCCCCGGCGAACAGCGCCCCGACCGATATCTCGCTCGCGTTGGCGAGCACGATCATCATGATGCTGGGCGGGATGATGCCCCCGATGGTCGAGCTGACGGCGGTGATGCCGGCGGAGAACGCGGACGGGTAGCCGGCCCGCTTCATCGCCGGAATCGTCAGGGAGCCGACCGTTGCCGCGTCGGCCACCACCGATCCGTTCATCCCGGCGAAGAACATGCTGACCAGCACGTTCGCCTGCGCCATGCTGCCGCGCATCCGGCCGATGAGCTTCTGGCTGAGGTTGACGAGGCGATCGGTGATCGTCGCGCTGGTCATCAGCTCGCCGGTCAGCATGAAGAACGGGATTGCGGTCAGCGGCACGAAGTCGATGGCGCTGAACATCTGTCCCGGGATCAGGATGAGGGGCGCCGCGCCCGTGATCAGGATGTAGACGGTCGGAAGCAGGATCAGCGTGAAGCCGACCGGTGCCCCCAGGAGGATGAGGACGACGAGGACCGTCAGGAGGAGGATGCTTTCCACTGGACGCCTTCAGGGGCGAGGATCTTCAACGTCGATCCGGAGCTCGAAGCGGGGTCACGAACGCCGGGGGCGAGGCTGCGACCCGCACGATGGTCGCGGTCTCGAGGGAAGTCGGGTGGCTTCGACACATGTCTCGTCAATCCGATGGCAGCCTCGTCAGGATGTCTGCCTTTCTCCCATTGAACCGGTCCCGATGATGTCGTGCAACCGAATTTTGAGCCGGTCCGAAATTCGGCGCGGAAGCTCGAGGAGCCACCCGTCGAACTGCGATGCGATGCGGGACGCTTCCGCCCGCGCGTGATCGGACGCATCGCCGTCGGCCGCAAGGCCCGCATCGACCGCAGCCCAGACGGACCCGTCCTCGGCCGGATCGCCGGCCCGCAGTGTGACGCGAAGATGGTCCACGGTCTCGACGGTGACCTCGAATCCGGGCGCGACCGCGGGATCCGAGAGCGGGCCTGCCCGCGCATCGACGAACGACAGCCGTTTCAGCAGCCCCGCCATGAAGTCGATCTCGTGCTGGTGCGCGACGGCTGCGCCGGCGGGCAGGTTCCGCAGCGTCAGCTTCCGGTCGCCGGGCTCGGCGCGGTGAAGATCGACCACCTCCCCGTCCGCGTGCCGCACCGTCAGGGAACGAATCGAGCGCGCATCGATGTCCACGATCTCCCGGTCCGACCAGCCGGCCGCGTCTCGGTGGACGTCGAGCGCGCCTTCGACAAGCCAGGCACGCTCGCGGCCGGGGAGGCGAATGTAGACGCCCGCCCGGTCGGCGCTCGCGGTGCGTGGCCTGGCCTTGCCGACGATGAGGTCGGCGAGGACACCGCCGTTCCCGTCCCCGAGCGTCAGCCGGGTCGATCCGGCGCCCGGTCCGGGGGCTTCGACGGCAAGCCTCGGATAGAGCGCCGTCCTCGCCGTCTTTGGTTCGAGGTAGCGCAAATCGGCAATTTCCGAAAGCACCGTCCCGACCAGCTCCACCCTCGCCGGGTAGCCGCCGAGACCCGCGTTGGCCCAGCCGTCGCCGCGGCGCTCCAGCGCGAACGCGACCCCCGCCCGCGCCACCTCGATCACGGCGACGCCGCCCGCGCGGCCACGCAAATCGGGGAAAACGACCTCGCCACCCCGTGCCTCCAGGACCGTCTCCCGGTACCGCTTGTCGACGGCAATGCCGGTCGCGACCACCGTGGTCACGGTGGCGAGCGCCAGAACGATCAGACCGCGGGTCGGCATGTCAGCCCGCACCTCGTTCGCTCAGACCGAGGTGGTAGCGGCGCCGGCGCGCGATGCGGATCAGGCCGACCAGGATCGCCACGCCGGACAGGGCGATCGGGACGAGGCCGATGTTCGCGAACTGAAGCCACGCCTCGAGGCTCTCCACGTCCTCTCTCAGGCTTCGCCGGACGTCGTGAATCTGTCTGCGGATCGAGAGCATCTGGCCCCGCAGCGCCTCGACCTCGGCCCGCTGCCCGTCGGTCAGGGAGACCACCACCCTTCGCTCGCCGGTCAGGGCGTCCTCGGCCGACCGGACCCCCTCCAGTCCGGCGATCTTCTCCCGGGTTTCGCGAAGCTTGTCCTGCAGCTCGCGCTCCTTGTCCCGGAATCGGCTCTCCGCGGCGCGCTCGAGCGCCCGGATTCGCTCGAAGGGACGCTGGGAAACGCCCCGCGACCGCAACTTCAGCAAGGCATCGCTCCCGGCGAGATTGCCCAGCGCGTTGACGACGAAATCGGCGTTGCCGGCAATCGCCTCCTCGACCTCGCGGCCGAAGAACTGGCGCTTGCGCAGCCAGAACCGGTCCTGGAGAAGATCCGCGTCGGCGACGAGGATGACGTTGACGGGTTGCCGGGACCGCATGAGCTGCGGCACGTCCGGATCCTCCGCGAGGTCCACCGCAGTCTTCGCGACGGTACGCGGCGGCGGACCGTCCGGGAACGCGGTGGCGACCTCTCCCGTCAACCGCGCGCCGAGAACGTGGGTATCGTCGTCGGGGCGGAAGCGATCCAGCAGGCCGAGGACGTCGGGCCTCAGGCCGCGCACCGCGTCGACGTCGATCGGGCCGGAATCCGCGCTGGAGGTGATCAGCGGCTCCAGGACGAGCGGCGAGCCTTCGGCCTGCCGGATGGAGCCGGCGCTTGCGAGGTTGAGCGCCGGCAGCCGGGCGGTCACCGGATCGTCCTGCGCCAGGTACTCGGCCGACGCGCCGAGCCACACGAGGAACTCCGCGGGCACCGGGCGGGCCGCGGTGCCCGCGTTGATGGTGAGCGCCATCGACCGGTCGCCGACGAGCCGGCGGTCCGGAACCTCGATCCCCCACGCCTCGAACAACCGTCCGAGGCCGCCGGTGGACGATGAGGTCGCCTCCGGTCCCACCGACGTGTCCGATTCGGCCCTGGGGTCGACGAAGAGCAGCGCCCGGCCGCCCCGGAACAGGAACTGCTCCAGCTCGTAGATCGCGCGATCGCTCATCGCGCGCGGGTGGACGACCATCATCACGTCGATCGATGCCGGAAGATCGTCGATGGACTCCGGAAGGTGGATGGTGTCGAAGACGGCTTTCAGGTGCCGGGCGACCGCCCAGGGGACCAGGACGCCGCCCTGCGCCTGGGCGTGCATGTCACCCATGACCGGCAGCGAGCCCATGACGCCGACGACCGTCGGCTCGGGGTTCGACAGGGCGTGGATCATCCGGGCGACGTCGTACTCCAGCAGCATCTCGCGCTCGGGCTGGAAGAACGGCACGGTCTCCGTGTCGTCGACCGAGTTCGTGCCGGCCAGCCCGAAGTATGCAAGATCGCCCCCGCTGTCGACGGGGACTCCCTGGACGCCGAACGACACCGCCAGCTCCTCGCCGCGGCTGAACGGTTTCGGGTCGTGCTCGCGCAGGATCACCTTGCCGCCGGACGCGGCCGCGACCTCGGCCAGGAGCTCCCGCACCCGAAGCCCGTAGGACGCGTAGGCCGGCACCTCGCGCCCGAGGTGACCCGACAGGAAGAAGTGCAGCTCTATCGGCTCGTCGATCCGCGCCAGCGTCGCCAGCGTCCCGTCCGAGAGCGTGAACAGGCCGTTCTCGGTCACGTCCAGCCGTGCCTCGGGCGCGGACACGTTGAACAGGACGTTGACCGCGACGTACAGGACCGCCCCGAGCGCCAGCCCGGCCAGCGAGCCGATCCCCGTCCTCCTCACCTGCGCGCCGCGCTCAGGCATTCTTTCGAAGCTCGACGGCGACGACGTTGGCGAACAGGAAGAACACGATGGTGGAGCCGAAGAACACGGCGTCGCGCACGTCGACGACGCCGCGCGAGACGTCCCGGAAGTGCTCGAGGAAGCTCAGGTTGGCGACGGTGTCCAGCACCGGCGCGGGGGCCCAGCCCGCGAAGAACTCGAGCACCACGCCGAGCCCGCTCGCCGTGAACACGAAGCACAGGGCGGCGGCGAGGATGAACGCGATGACCTGGTTCTTCGTCAGCGCGGACACGAAGGCGCTGATCGCGAGATAACCCCCGGCCATGACGAAGCTGCCGGCATACCCGACGGCGATGACGCCGTTGTCCGGCGATCCCAGGTAGTTGACCGTGAGCCAGAACGTCCCCGTCAGCGCGAGGCCCGCGCCCGCCACGATCCAGGCGGCGACGAACTTGCCGAGAACCGTGCTGAAGGTCGTCACCGGAAGCGTCAGCAGGAGCTCGATGGAGCCGCTCTTGCGCTCCTCCGCCCACAGCCGCATGGCGATTGCCGGAACGAGGAACAGGTAGAGCCAGGGATGAAACTGGAAGAATCCGTCGAGGGACGCCTGACCGCGGGTGAAGAAGCTCCCGAGGAAGAACGTCAACGCGCCGGCGAAGGTCAGGAAGACGACGACGAACACGTAGGCGATCGGGGTCGAGAGGTAGCCCGTCAGCTCGCGCCGGCAGACGGTCCAGATGTCGCGCAGGGCGGCGGCGGCGCGCGGTGGGGGCGCTGGTCCGCGAGGCGTCGGGCGGCGCGACGGCGCCGGGTCCCGGCGCTCCCCGCCCGCGGTCAGGTCTCGGAACACCTCGTCCAGGAGCCCCCGGCACGGTCGAAGCCGTTCGACCGGCCATTCGCGTTCCCGAGCCGTCGCCGCGATCGCCGACAGGATCTCCCCGCCGTCGGCGGGCACGACGGTCAGCTCCCGTACCGCGCCGCCGGCATCGTCCTCCTCCACGGTCGCAACGCCCGGGAGCGCCTCCAGCTCCGCGCGTACCGGCGCGGCCCGCTCGCGGGGCAGCGAAAGCGTCACCGCGTGGAACAGGCGCGATCTGCGCTCGAAGTAGTCTGGAGTCCCGTCCGCGACGATGCGCCCGTCGGAGATGATCAGGGCACGGCTGCAGACCGTCTCCACCTCCTCGAGGATGTGGGTCGAGATGACGATGGCCTTGTCCCGGGACATCGCCCGGATGAGCGATCGGACCTCGAACTTCTGGTTGGGGTCCAGCCCGTCGGTCGGCTCGTCCAGGATGAGCACCTCCGGATCGTGCAGCAGGGCCTGCGCAAGGCCCACACGCCGCTTGAACCCCTTGGAAAGCGTCTCGATCGGCTGGTGCAGGACGGGGGCGATGCCGGTCAGCTCGACGACGTCCCCGATCGCCCGCCGGCCCGCCGCTCCGAACAGCCGGCGAACGTCGGCGATGAACCGGAGGTAGGCGGCGGTGGTGATGTCGCCGTAGGCGGGCGCCCCTTCCGGCAGGTAGCCGAGGCGGCGCTGCGCGGCGACCGGGTCGACGGCGACGTCGATGCCGCCGACCTCGACCCGTCCGGCGCTCGGGGCGAGGAACCCCGTGATCATCTTCATGGTGGTCGACTTGCCGGAGCCGTTCGGTCCGAGAATGCCGAGCACCTCGCCACGGGCCACGGCGAGCGAGATGCCGTCCACGGCGAGCAGGTGGCCGAACCGCCGGCTCAGGCCCTCGGCGGCGACCATCGTGGTCATGGGGTCCATCCGCCGGTGCCGGACGGCGTGTCGAGAGACACCGCCCGAGCGGCGCGCCGCGCGGGCGCACCTGCGGCATCTCGCGCGCAGGCCGCTGAAAGCGAGCCCCTTTCACGCTCGGGAGCGCGAAAGGGGCGCGTCACTACGTGTCGCCGGCGGGGACTAGAGCGCGTCGGCCGCCTTGAGCGTGGCGATGAAGTCGTCAAGGCCCTGTTCGGCGAGCGCGCGCTCGGCAAGCTCCGGATCGAAGGTGCCCTTGGCGTCCTTCCATGCGCCGATCGCACCGGCGCGCCACAGGGACATCTCCTCGTCGGTCGGGACGTACCACTCCTTGATTTCCTGCTTGATCGCCGTGATGCCGTCCTCCACCCACTTCTGGTCGAGCTCGCGCACCATGTTGCCGAACTCGTCGGCCGCGGCGTCGACCCACTCCTTCTCCTCCGGGCCGAGCGCGTTGTACTGCGCGACATCCATCGCGATCTGGTTGCCCGACCAGGCGCCTCCGATCTGGGTGTAGTACTGCGCCACTTCGTGGAGCTTGGCGATGTACTGCCACGGAATGGCGACGTACTGTCCGGAGACGACGCCGGTCTGAAGGCCCTGGTAGAGCTGGGTCCAGTCGTAGGGGACCGGCACCGCGCCCCAGCTCTTGATCAGGGTGTACTCGATCGGGCTCTTGGTGACCCGCCACTTCAGGCCCTTCATGTCGTCGGGCTCGTGCACCGGGCGTTCGGCGTTTCCGAGCTCGCGGAACCCGCCGCTCGAATAGACGACGAAGCAGATGTGTCCGGTCGTTTCCGCCGCCACCTGGCACTGCGCATCCGACATCCAGCCCTCGGAGATCGCGTCCGCGTCCTCGATGCTCTTGAAGATGTACGGCAGGTCGAAGATCGCCAGCGCGGTTCCGAAGTTGCCGAAGTTCGCGGTGGAGCTGGTCCAAAGCTGCAGGAGTCCCTGGTTGGCCTGCTCGCCGCACTTCTGCTCGCCGCAGAGCGAGCCGCGGTAGTGCGGTTCGACGACGATCTTGCCACTCGACAGCTCGGCCGCGGTCGGAATCATGGCCTGGTCGATGGCATCGCCGATCGGCATCCCCAGGCGTCCCACGGTGCCGAGCTTCAGAACCGTCTCGGCAGCGACACCCTGGACGCCCAGCGCAAGAGTCACGCCCGCGATCGCAAGCGTCCTCAACATCGTGTGTCTCAACATTATTCTCCTCCCTCCTCTGGGGCCGAAGAATCATAGCCGTGGCATGATTGCGATAGAAGTGACAGATTTCGCAGATGGAGAGGACAACCCGACGGGGGCGCGCGGCAAGGGTCGTGCTCCGCGACCGACGCGGGCAGGTCTTGCCGCTCGGGCTACGATTGAATCGTTCGAGCGTCAAGAAATCGCGGAGGCGGATGCAGTCATGGTCAGGAGGCGCCGATGACCCCTCACCTGTTCAAGCTGCCGGAAGCGTCCGGGCTCAGCCTCAGGGACCGGATATGCGAGGTGGTGAGCGCGGCGATCACGTCCCGGGCGCTGCCGCACGATCGGCCGCTGCCGTCGTGCCGGGAGCTTGCGGGCCAGCTCGACGTCTCGCGAAACACCGTATTTGCCGCCTACCACCGGCTGATCGAGCTCGGGTTCCTGATCGCACGCGACAGGTCCGGGTACTTCGTCAACCCCGATCTCCGCATGTCCCTCTCGCCGGCCGACGGCGAGGACAAGCCGGCGAGACGCGGGCATGCGCCTCCGGCTCCCATCGAGTTCGAGCCCTCGACGCTGATCCCGATCGAGAATCCACTCGACTGGGTGCGCTATCCCTACCCGTTCATCTACAACCAGTTCGATCCGGATCTCTTCCCCGTCGACGCCTGGCGGGAATGCTCCCGTCAGGCCCTCAGCCGCCGCCAGATGCCGGTCTGGCTGGGGGACTCGGTGGAGAGCGACAGTCCGCGGCTCGTCCAGCAACTGCGCCAGAGGGTACTGAGCTACCGCGGCATCTACGCGGACACCGAAGAGATCCTCGTCACGCTCGGCGCTCAGAACGCGCTGTGCATCGTCAGCATGGTGCTGGCGAACCGGAACCGGCCCATCGCCATCGAGGACCCGGGATTCCATGGCGCACGGAACGCCTTTCACATTGCAGGACACGAGCTGGTCGGGGTGCCCGTCGACCGTGAAGGCCTGATTCCGTCGGCCATTCCGGCCGGAAGCCAACTGGTCTTCACGACGCCGAGCCACCAGTTTCCGACCATGGTGACCATGCCTCTTTCCCGGCGCCGGGCACTGCTCGAAGCGGCAATCGAGAACGACTTCCTCGTACTCGAGGACGACTACGAGGCGGAGATCAACTACTTCACGCGACCGTCCCCCTCGTTGCGGTCGCTGGACGCGAGCGATCGGGTCGTCTACATCGGCAGCCTGTCGAAGACCATCTCCCCGGGGATCCGCCTCGGCTTCATCGTCGCGCACCGCAACATCATCCGCGAGGCCCGCATGGTCAGGGGCGTGATGCTGCGGCATCCCCCGACCATCGTCCAGGAAACGGCGGCGCGGTTCATCCGGCTCGGCTACTACGACGCTCACCTGCGCAACGTGGAACGGCGCTACCGGAAACGCTGGCACACGATGCGCGACGCGATCCGGCGCCACCTCGGCATGCTCGACATGACCGACACGCTCGGCGGTTCATGCTTCTGGCTCACCGGTCCGCCCGGTTTCGACGCGACCGAGCTGGCCACCCGTCTGAAATCCCGGGGAGTGCTGGTCGACAAGGGTCAGCCCTTCTACCTCGACAACGACGACAGGCGAAGCTTCAGGGTGGGATTCGCCTACGTGCCGGTGGGGAAGCTGGAAGAGGGCGTAAGGATCATCGCCGAGGAAGTGGGGAGGCTGTTGTAGTAGTTCCGTAGGTCGGATTAGCCGAAGGCGCAATCCGACACCCCACCCGGATCGCAGACCATGTTTCATGTCGGATTACGCTGCGCTAATCCGACCTGCGGGTCTGTCGACTCCGGTCCGGACAGCGGCTGCAACCTGTACCAGGTCATTGCTCCTGCGCTGGTTTCCGCCTTGTCCGATCACCAATGCGGAGGCGGGTGGGCTCGCGCGAAAAATTCACCGATGCACGGCTGCGGGCGCGAATCAGTAAATTTTTGCGCTAGCGAACGGTCCGGCCGAAGGCGCGAACGTCCTCGATGAACAGCTCCGGCTGCTCCATCGCCGCGAAGTGGCCGCCCCGCGGCATCTCCGTCCAGCGCGCCACGTTGTAGACCCGTTCCACGTAGCTCCTCGGAGGCCACGACAGGAGCTCGGCGGGGAACAGGGCGCAGCCCGTCGGCACCTCCACCCTCCTGCCTTCGGGCGACAGCACGCGCCCGCCTTCCTCGCGCCGGCCGTAGTAGATCCAGCTCGCGGTGTTGAACGTCCGGGTGACCAGGTAGATCATGATGTTGGTCAGGAGGGCGTCCTTGGTGTGCACGCTCTCGATGTCGTCGCCGACCGTGTCGGACCAGGAGTTGAACTTCTCGACGAGCCAGGCGGCGACCCCGACGGGGCTGTCCATCATCGCGTAGCTCAGCGTCTGCGGCCTGGTCGCCTGCTGGGTGCGGTAGCCGTTCTCCAGCTCCTGCTCCTCCTCGAACCTTGTGGCCCACGCCTCCTCTTCGGCTCCCCTGGGTCCGTCGGGATGGCGCATGGTCATGATGTTGATGTGGATGGCCCGGCACGCCGGCGCATGCTCGTAGCCGAGCCACGACGAGATGGCGCCGCCCCAGTCGCCCCCTTGCGCGAGATAGCCGTGGTATCCGAGGACGTCGGTCATCAGTCCGGCGAACGCCCGGGCCATCCTGCGCGGGCCCCAGGGGCGGGGCGGCCGGCCGGAGAAGGCGAAGCCCGGAAGCGACGGCGCGATGACGTGGAACGCGTCCTCGGCGTTGCCTCCGTAGCGTTCCGGGTGCGCGAGGGGACCGATGACGTCGAGGAACTCGACGACGGACCCCGGCCAGCCGTGGGAGATGATCAGCGGCAAGGCGTCCGGGTTGTCGCTCTTCTCGTGAACGAAGTGGATGTCGATTCCGTCCACCCGCGCCGTGCAGTGGGGAAGCCGGTTGAGGCGGGCCTCCTGCCGTCGCCAGTCGAACTCGTCCAGCCACCAGGCGCACAGCTCCTTCATGTAGTCGAGGTTGGCGCCGTAACCCCACCCGCCGTCGTCGGGCATTTCGTGCCAGGGAAAGTCCCCGACCCGCCTGCGGATGTCGTCGAGGGTCTCGTCCGGAACCTCGATTCGGAAAGGCCGGACCGGCGCCAGTTCGCCGCGAGGTTGCTCCATTGGTCGGGTCCCAGTTCTTGGCCTGGCCGCCACCGCGGCCGGACAGGTCCGTGTTCACATCGAGGGCACGCGCTTGCCCTCGTGTACATCAAGCCAAATTTCGGCCCGGCGGGCGAGTGACAGGCCGCAGGTTTCCGCGGGACAGATCGCACGACTCCACCGCGCCTCCCGCAACGTGGGAGTGCCTCGCCAACGACGGCGTCCGGACCGATGCGGGACGGCGCGCCGCGTTCGAGACGGCATGTCCGGGACGCGCCGCCGACCCGCTCGGGCTGGTGGCCTGCGACGCAGTCGCTCGGCGCCTGCAACGCAAGCGGCGGGAGAGAAAGCCGTCGCGAATCCGTCGTGCTAGCGCGAAAATTTCACCGATTCGCGAAGCGAGGGCGTGGAGATGCCCAACCCTGCCGCTTGCTTCGCAAGACGGCTCAATTGGCAAGGCGAACGCGAGTCGGGGCGCGCAGGCGTACTTGACAGTACGTCCAGCACCCCGGCCGCGTTCAACGCAGCCAAAACCGGTAGATCCGCGCCCGCAGCCGTGAATCGGTGAAATTCTCGCGCTAGGTGACAGCAGCGTTCAGGTCTTCGATCATTCCGTCCCAGGCTGGCACCGACTCCATCAATCCGCCCCAGAATCCCGGGTCGCGTCGCCGGTCGAAGTCCGCAACGCTCGTCCCCTGCTGCTCGACCCAGGTGTAGTAGCCGAGATTGAAGATCCGTTCGCGGTCGAACCGCGTCAGCTCGCTGACATGATCGATGCCCGCACCGAGGAGGTGTTGGCCAAACGCTTCCGCTGCCTCGATCTCGGAGAACTCACCGGCGAAGCGTGCCGCCCTGGCATTCTCGATTTCTGATTGATACATCGCGGCGCCGTCCGTCGCCACCGTCAGCACGATGTCGTCGGCACCGAGTGCCATGTACTTCGCGTACTTGATCGCGCCGAGAATGTTCGCGATCGATGAAAGGCCGAGATCGCCGAGAGCCGCCAGGCTCTGCTGGCCGACGTGCCGGTGCCTGGACAGATAGGCTCTGCCGGCGACCGTGTTGAAGACGACGTTCAGCGCATCGCTGCCCCGGTCGGAGACGCCGATCACGAAATCGGTGCCCATCACGTTGTGGATGAGCGGCACGTGCTTGTCACCGATACCCTGGATGTTGTGCTCGCCATAACCGTTGTAGAGAAGCGTCGGGCATTCCAGCGCCTCGACGACGCAAGTCCGGGTGCCGAGCGAGCGCTTGAGATGGTCGCCTGCCGCCAGCGTTCCGGCCGACCCGGAGGCGCATACGAACGCGTGCGCGGTCTTGCCGCCGTCTTCGTTGTGCGCCGCGAATATCCGCTCCAGAGCCGGCCCGGTGACGGCGCGGTGCACGACGTAGTTCCCGTACTCCGAGAACTGGTTGAGGATCAGGTTCTGTTCGTTCCTTGCGAGGACATGACAGGCGTCGTAGATCTCCTTGACGTTGCTCTCCGTGCCCGGGGTGCGGTGGATGTCTCCCGGATCGACCACCCAGTCCTCGAGCCAGTCGAAACGTTCCCGGCTCATTCCTTCCGGCAGCACCGCAACCGAGCGGCATCCCAGCAGCCTGGAGATCGCCACGCCGCCTCGACAGTAGTTGCCGGTCGAGGGCCAGACCGCGCGGTGACGCGTGACGTCGAAGGCTCCGGACAGCAAGCGCGGAATGAGGCATCCGTACGCGGCCAGCACCTTGTGGGCGCCGATCATCGGGAATCGGTTGCCCAGTGCCACGATGATCCTCGCCTGCACGCCGGTGAGCGCGTCGGGCAGCACGATGTGCTCGGGGACGTCGACCAGCGCCCTGCGGTCCGCGCCGTTGTGCCAGTGCACGCGAAAGAGATTGCGGGCATCGGCACGGTCGGGATCGACCCCGGCGATCTCTTCGGCCTTCGCCGCCAGGTGCGACGGCGGATCGGCGAGATCGGCGATGCGGGGCAGCTCCACGCCGAGCGTCCGCAGATGTGCCACGTTTCGCCCATGACCGTCTCGGTCGACGATCCCGCGCTCGAGTCCTGGTGTCATGTCCGCTCCATGCCGGTTGTCGCCCCATTGTGGCGCACGGCCGATCCGGCCGTGGCGCCCTCGTCGCCGCGCAGTGCCACATCGGCAGGGGGATCGACCGAAATCGTCGTGCGAACGATACCCGCCACAGGAGCTCCACAGACGAAATTCAAGCCGGCTGAATTGCAGCTTGGATGCACACTGGCCTGGCACGGCCGTCCTCATCCCAGTCGTCCCAGCTCTGGAACGTAAGCGGCGTGTCCTGATCCAGGGCATTCAACCGCTCTTTCCAGTTCTCCTGATACAGCTTCATCTGCCGAGTGCCGTTGTCTTCACTTGTATAGGAAAATCCGTGTCCCTGGATGCCGAAAGCCACAAAGGGCGGCAAGACACGAAAGCCCATGTAGTGAAGAGAATAGTGAGTTGGCCAGAGAATCCGGTCGATATCCCCGCCGCGTGAATCAGGGCCGAATGCGATTTCAGGGGCTCCGGTCGTAACGGAACACACCGCCTTCTTGCCGCGAAAACAACCGCGGTCGTATCGCATCGAGCTGGTGTAGAGACCTCCACTGACGAAGACCCTGTCGAACCATCCTTTCAGCATGGCCGGGTGACTGTGCCACCAGATCGGGAACTGGAACAGCACCAGGTCCGCACGTTCCAGCCGAGCAATTTCTCTCTGAACGTCCCGAGGCAACGTGTTCGTTCTGAACGCATGTCGCTGCTCGCCCAAGGGAGAGAAAGTCCGGCGATTTTCGCGATTCCTGTAGTGGTCCGGATGTTCGCAGGGATCGAAGTTCTGACGATACAGGTCGGAGATTTCGACGGAGAACCCCCGTTGACGCAAGGTAGTCCTGGTCACCTCCGTCAGTACCGCATTGAACGAAGCCGGCTCTGGATGGCAATGGACGATCAGCGCATGCATGCAGGAATCTCCCCGACCTTTGACTACCTTTCCGTGACAACATACGATATCCATTATCGCAATGAAATATGACACATATGAAAGGATATATTGCAAGAATGAACAACATGCTCACGTGGGACGAAATGTGCCTGGTGCACGCAATTGCGAATGTCGGAACACTCTCCGGGGCGGCGCGTGTTCTCGACGTAAGCCATCCGACCGCTTTTCGGCGACTGAACCGGCTTGAGAAGAAAATTGGGGTACGTCTCTTTGATCGGGCACGCGACGGCTACACCCCGACGGCGGCGGCGGACGAAGTTTCCGCACTCGTGCGACGGTTGAGCAATGACATGCTGGCCGTGGAGCGCCGCATTGCCGGTCGGGATCTGCGGCCGTCGGGAACACTGAGGGTCACTACCACGGATGCACTGCTGTTCGGTTGGCTTTCTCCGTGTTTGCGCGAATTCCGTGTTGCCTACCCGGAAATCCGGCTCGAGCTGGTCGTTTCGAACGATGTCTTCAGCCTCTCCAGACGAGAAGCCGACATCGCCGTGCGGGCGACGGAGAGGCCGGACGAGACACTTGTCGGCCGGAAGATCGGAACGATTGCCCAAGCAGCCTACATGGCGAGGAAGCTTGCGACGAAAGGTGACGGAGATGAGGCGGTGGGCTCTGTCGACTGGATCGGTCCGGACGAAAGCATGACATACCCGGCTTTCGATCGTTGGCTCGAGAAGGAAGGTCTTGCCGATCGGTGTCGAGTCCGCGTGAACACGGTGTACGGGATGCTGTCGGCGGTCAAGGCCGGGTTGGGTTTGTCGGTATTGCCGTGTTATCTCGGCGAGAATGAAGGGCAGTTGGTCCGGGTGGGCGGGGAGATTCCATCAATGGCCACCGATCTGTGGATTCTCACACACCCCGATTTGCGGAAAACCGAACGCATCCGCGTCTTTCTGGATCATGTCGCAGGAGCTGCAAGGAGCTCACAATTCGGCCTGGCGGGATAGCTTGAGGCGGCTGGACCGTCGCCCGGTGGGTCACCGTAGTTCAGGAGCCCCCCGCCGCCATCACGGCCTCCGGCCTGTCGGGATAGATGATCTGCTCGGCGAAGCGGTGCATGAGGTCAATCTCATCCTGGCTCCGGTACCTGATGGTGCTGCCCTTAATCGCGGCGAGGTGTTCGGCGATGATGTTGCGGCGCACCTCGGAGGCGAAGGAGTTCAAGCGGTGGTAGGCCTCGGAAATCGTCCGCCCGAGTGTCGTGACGCCGTGTCCGAGCAACACCACGCAGTTGGTCGCGGCGATGAATTCCCTGACGGGCCCGACGTCGGATTCGACGTCGACATCCGCGGGCACGTAGTGGGGTGGCTTGCCGTGGATGAACGGCATGTCGAGCGAGAGTATCCGGAGTTCCTGAAATGCACCGGAACCGAAATACGCGATCGTCTCGTCGTGATGAACGTGAATCACCGCATTGATGTCGGGCCTGAGCCTGAGGATCTCGCGGCTGAGGTTGTGACCGACGCTCGTCATCGCATCGCCGTGCAGCAATCGGCTGGTCGGGATGTCGGTAATGACGATGTTGTCGACGGTCATCTCCTCGAGAGAGATTTCCGCGTGCTTGGTGTAGGCCACGCCATGCTCGAAGTCGGAGTGCGGCTTGCGCATGACCATGTTTCCGAGCGTGTTGTGCACATAGCCCCGCCTGGCGACCATGTGCGCGTAACGAACGAACCGGGCGCCGATCTCGGTATCGAACTCGACCGTGTTGACCATCCTGCTCCTCCTCTCCAGTTTCTCGTACACCGCGTCTTTCCCTCACCTCCCGATTCGATGCGGGTGAGCACAAGGGAAGCACTCCGTAGTGAGAGACCGCGGTGCGGATCGCGTCGATGGTCGCGTCATCGGGGTGCTCGATCACGCCGCCGCCGCCGCCCCGCGCCGTCGACATCCGCCGCACGGCCTCGCGGGCGCACCAGATCGGGCCGAGCGTGTTGATGGCGACGATGCGGCGAACGTCCTCGTCCGTCGCGTCCGCGACCGCTGACCCGCGATCGACGCCGGCGTTGCACACCAGGGCGCGTACGGGTCCGAGCGTATGCTCCACCTCGTCGAACATTTCGGCCGTCGCCGCAGGATCGGAGACGTCCGCCGGCAACGCGACGGCCTCGCTTCCGGCCGCGCGAACCGCTTCGACGACACTCCGTGCCGCATCCTCCGACGCAACGTAGTTCACGCCGACCCGCCAGCCCGACCGCGCTGCGCGGCGCGCGATCGTGGCGCCGATGCCGCGGCTCGCGCCGGTCACGAGCATCACCCGGCCGGCCGCGCTCACGTCCCGGCATCCGGCAGTTCAGGCATTCGGGACTGCTGCGGCCTGCGGAGCAAACTGGTCTCTACCATCGAGACACCTCCTTCTCACACTATCGGAGCGCACAGGCGGCGAAGATTGCCGTCACGTGCCGCAGCAGCGTGCCTGCCTCGATTCTCTGCTCGCGCTCCGCGCCGGGGTATCTGGTCATCCGAGTCTCTCGTGGCGGGACGACCCCTCTCGGTGCCACGTCCCTCAGATATCCAGCCGCTCCTCCGACAGGGGCTTGCGCTCGGCAACGTTGAAACGCCCGTCGTAGATCGGCCGGCCGCCGGTGGTCGGCCCCTGGTACTGGACGAAGAACATCAGTCCGCCGGTCTCGGTCGAGAGATCTTCCTCGTAGTGCGGGTCGGCGTGGAATACCACGGTGCCGGGTCCGACGGTGCGGGCGCCGATCCTGAACTCGCCCTCCAGCACGTACCAGACCTGCGCGAACTGGTGGCGGTGGCGGGGGTGATGCGCACCCGGTTCGTATCTGACGAATCCGGCATTCGGATGGGTGGGGTCGTCCGGGGTCGGGTGAAGGACCATCTTCGAGTGCTGGCCGGGAAACCGAAGCGTCTCCCAGTCCATCTCGTCCTCGTGGATGTAGACGGGACCGTGGTCCTGCGGGTTGTGGTCAGGCATGGCACTGCTCCCGTGTTGCCTCGTCGAGCTCATGTTCGACGATTCGGTTGAAGCGGTCGAGCGCACAAGCGTGCGGTACGATGGGTACCGGACCGGCATGTCGGGGCCGGGGCGGGAATTGTGAATTCCTCGAGCGACGATCCCCGCTGCCGGTGGGCTCCCTCGGGCGCTGTTGCGGACAACGACTACAACGTAGCCGCCTCTGCAAGCAAGTCTCGTGTGTCGGAAGCGGTGCCGGACGAGGAACCCGCGGAACTGATGAGCGAGATGCCGGCGATGGGGCGCAAGATCACGGCGAGGATCCGGACGCTGCCAAGGGAGGTGTGATGATGCCGCCAACCGCCTTCAGCGAGCCGGTGACGGATGCACTTCTGGACCGCATGGTCCAGGCGATCGTCGACGAGGTCGATCCGGAGCAGGTCATCCTGTTCGGCTCCCGGGGGCGGGGCGAAGCGAGCGACAATTCGGACGTCGACCTGCTCGTGGTAGAGGCCGAGCCGTTCGGGCTGCAACGAAGCCGGCGAAAGGAGTTGGTGAGGCTCCACCATGTCCTGGCGGGATTTCACGTTCCCACCGACATCCTCGTCTACTCCCACGAAGACGTCGTCTACTGGCGCGACTCCCTCAACCATGTCCTGGCGCGAGCGCTACGGGAAGGCAAGGTGCTGTATGAGCGACGTTAAGTGCGCGCGGATGCTGCTGGACGCCGCGAAGAGAGATGTCGATGCGCTTCGGGTCATGTTCCGTTCGGAAGAAATCTCCGACGAGGTGTTCGGATTTCATGTGCAACAGGCCGCCGAGAAGCTGCTGAAGGCATGGATCGCTCTTCTCGGCGAGGAGTATCCGCTGACACACAGCATCGAGGGATTGCTGGACCTTCTCGCCGGCCGGGGCGCCGCCGTGAAGCCCTTTCGGGACTTGGTCGACTACACGCCTTACGCCGTCGAGTTTCGCTACACGGCCGTCGGTCCGGATGCAGAGCCGATTGATCGCCAGCGTGCGCTAGCGCTCGTCCAGGCGCTGCATGAGCGGGTCGGGCGCCGGTTGGCCGAGGCGCAGGGGACGCGATGAAGTGGGCGGACTCGGCCGATAGGCCGCACATCGACGCGGTAGACACGGCTCGCACCCGGAAGTACGCCCTGCACCTCGCCGCCCCTGCATTGCCGCCGGATGCCGCCTGAGCGGCGCGTCCCGCACAGACACCGGAGAACGGAACATGGCACACGAACGTCCCGCCGAGAGCGCCGAACGCACCGCGTTCTACGACGCCATCGAGCCCGAGGGGCTGACCGCCCTGTGGTCGGTCCTGGGCGACATCGTCACTCCGGAGCCGAAGAGCCCCTGCGTGCCCTTCCTGTGGCGGTTCGAGACGGTGCGGAGCCGGCTCCTGGAAGCGGCCGGGTTCATCACCGCGAAGGAAGCCGTGCGCCGCGTCCTGATTCTCGAGAATCCCGGTCTTCGCGGGCAGTCGAAGGTGACCACCTCGCTCTTCGCCGGAGTCCAGCTCGTGATGCCGGGCGAGGTGGCCCCGTCCCATCGGCACACGCAATCCGCGCTCCGGTTCGTGCTGGAGGCCGAGGGCGGGCATACCACGGTCGGCGGCGAGCGTACCGAGATGGCCGTCGGCGACTTCGTGATCACGCCGAACTGGGAGTGGCATGACCACGGGAACACCTCCGACGCTCCGATCTTCTGGCTCGACGGGCTCGACATCCCACTGGTGCAGTTTCTGGACGCCTCGTTCGCAGAGAACCTGGGGGAGGACGAGCAGCCGGTGGGCCGGCCGGAGGGCGACAGCCTCGCCCGCTACGGCGCGAACATGCTGCCGGTCGGCTACGAGAAGCGCACGCCCACCTCGCCGATCTTCAACTACCCCTGGGAGCGCAGCCGCGAGGCGCTGGAGCGGATGCGGCGCACCGCGGAATGGGACGCCTGTCACGGTCTCAAGATGCGCTACGTCAACCCGGTCGACGGCGGGTGGGCGATGCCGACCATCGGCGCGTTCCTGCAGCTCCTGCCGGGCGGGTTCACCACGACGCCGTACCGCTCGACCGATGCGACCGTCTACGTTCCGGTCGAGGGGAGCGGACGATCGGTCGTGGGCGGCGAGACGTTCGCGTGGAAGCCGCTCGACATCTTCGTCGTTCCGAGCTGGTGCCCCGTACACCACGAGCCTGACGGGGACGCGGTGCTCTTCAGCTACTCCGACCGGCCTGCGCAGGAGAAGCTGGGGCTGTGGCGGGAGCGGCGCGGCAACGAGCGGGAGTAAAGCTGCAACGCGGGTTCGTCACTCAGGCTAACGCCCCCCGGATGTCGGCTTGAACATGCGCAGTCCCGCGCCCTGCCTGTCGAAGATGACATGCTTGATCGCGCCGAGCAGGTGCAGAACGACGAGGGGAATGAAGAGATGGCCCGTGACGTCGTGCACCCGCTCCACGAGCTCGTGCAGGTCCTGGTTCGCACCCATCGGGGAGGGAACGCCGAATCCGAAAACGTCCAGCTCTCTCCCGAGGGTCCAGGGCAGCAGGTAGCCGGAAACCACCACAACGACAATTGCGCCGAGCATTGCCCAGTGAACGAGCCGTGCCGCGAAATTGAAGACGGCCCATTGGTCGGGTGCGTCAGGCACACCGCGTCTCATTCGATGCCATACCCGCCACAGGAGGAACAGGCCGGCGATTGCGCCGCCGCTCACGTGGAAGATGTAGGCGTCGGTACCACGTTCACCTTCGTGGGTGAGGAACAACGAAACGACGAGGATTGCCGCCAGCCAGTGGGCGAGGATGGACAGAATGGAGTAACCGTCGGTGCGGAACATGGGAATTGCTCCTGGCGAGTCGCTGCGGATGGGGACTACGCAGGGCCGGCGGCCGGCGTGACATTGGTGAGCTTACGAACTGTGCGCAGCGTCATCTCCGCAGCGACGAGCTCCGCCGCTCGGTCGTCGGTCGTGCGCGGACGGTCGCGGTCGAGGGCCACTGTCGTATCGTCGAGGTTCGCCTTCATCACGGG
>MKWU01003428.1_pt1 | contig 21002 bp, 16 predicted proteins | sample 809101 | NCBI WGS metagenome assembly MKWU01 (sample SAMN05860141, study PRJNA318959) | sponge metagenome | host: Aplysina aerophoba | place: Slovenia: Piran, Adriatic Sea, Gulf of Piran | collected 2013-05-07
AAACTGGGGTCGACAAACGTTTCCGCGAGCAACACGGGAGCCGCGTGCAGGCGCAACCACTCGCGGGGCAGTTGGCGCATGCTGAGGCCGAGCACGCGGGAGGCGAGATGGGGGCAGGAGCCCGCCTCGCATAACAGCAAGAAGCGGGACTGATTGGCGACCAGGAAGAGCCGCTGGCGGCGCTGCAAGGAGGTCCAGCCGATCCAGCGGTCGCGGGCGGCACAGTGCAGGGCGGCGGCATGCCAGCCGATCAAGGCGAGCCATTGATCGCCGAGCACGGCGACCTGCCGCAGGCGCTTGCCACAGAAGTTGCGGAAGCCGAGATAGTGGTGCTGACGCATCAGGTCGTTCCAGCGCGGCTCCTCGTCGGGCCGCACGGTCCGGACCCGCACTGTTCGCAAGGGAATCTCGTTCGGGATCACTCTGCGAGTTATCGCATCACCCAGGCGGGTTTGTCCAGCCCTCCGCCTTAGTCCTTTGTCATTCAGCCATTGCTGCCGAACATTGAAAAGCCCTGGGGCCTGCGCCACGGTTCGGAATCGGACCCGAAGGCAGGCAGTAAGATGGGAAGTTCGTCCGGGAGGCACGCAGCCGGCCCGGAGAGCGTTACATGTCGGGTGGCGAAATTCGAGAGCAGTTCCTGAGCTTCTTCGAGTCGAAAGGGCATCGAAGAGTTCCCAGTTCCTCTCTGGTTCCCGCCCGCGACCCGACCTTGCTATTTGCCAACGCGGGGATGAACCAGTTCAAGGACGCGTTCCTCGGCACCGAGGAACGCGGCTACTTGCGAGCGACCTCTTCCCAGAAGTGCGTCCGAGCGGGTGGCAAGCACAACGATCTCGAGAATGTCGGCCGCACGAGGCGGCACCACACGTTCTTCGAGATGCTCGGCAACTTCTCCTTCGGGGACTATTTCAAGGAAGACGCGATCCGCTTCGCCTGGGAGCTGATCACCGAGGTCTACGGGCTTCCCAAGGACCGCCTGTTGGTCACTGTGTTTCGTGACGACGACGATGCGGCGCGGCTATGGACAAGCGTGGCTGGCGTACCTCCCGATCGCGTCTTTCGCTGCGACGAGAAGGACAACTTCTGGCAGATGGGCGACACGGGCCCCTGCGGCCCGTGCTCGGAGATCTTCTTTGACTATGGGCCGGAAGGGCTCGAACCAGACGAGGCTGACGACCCGTTCCCGGCCGATGTCTCGCGCTATGTCGAGATTTGGAATCTCGTCTTCATGCAGTTCGATCGCGATGCGGACGGCAACCTGCATCCGCTTCCGAAGCCTTCTATCGACACCGGCATGGGACTCGAGCGCACCGCTGCCGTGCTGCAAGGGAAGCTCTCGAATTTCGACACCGACCTGTTCCTGCCGATCATCGAGCGCGCCGGAGGGATTCTGGACATCGAGTACGGCGCGCGGAAGGAGACCGACACGGTCCTGCGGATCGTCGCCGATCACAGCCGCGCAGCCACGTTTCTGGTGCACGACAACGTCATGCCCGCCAACGAGGGCAGGGGATACGTCCTTCGGAAGATCATCCGTCGCGCGTTGCGCCATGCCCGCCTGGCCGGCTTCGAAGGCCTGTTCTTCAACGACTTGGTTGGGTTCGTCGCAGACCGCATGGGCGGTGCCTATCCGGAGCTGCAGGACTCGGTCGGCCGGGTCGCGCGGATCGTCAAGGACGAGGAGCAGCGCTATGAGCGCAGCTTCGCCCTCGCGGAACGCGAATTCGAGGCGGCCCTCGAGCGGGTCGAGAACGGCACACTGCCAGGTTCGTCCGTATTTCGTTTGTACGACACTTTCGGACTGTCGCTTGACGAGCAGCAGGAAATGGCCGGCGAGCGCGGATTGGCACTTGACCTGGCGGGCTTCGATCGTGAAATGGAACGCCAGCGCTCCCGGGCGCGTTCGAGTTGGAAGGGCGGCGCTCGGGCTGGTTCGGAGGCAGACCCGGCATTGACCGAGATCAGCAACCAAGGCGGCACGGAGTTCGTGGGGTATGACCGGACACGAGACAGCGACTTGAAGGTGATCGCCCTGATTCAGGACGGCAAGTCTGTTCGTGAAGTCTCTGCCGGCGAGCGGGCGGAGATCGTGCTCGACCACACTCCGTTCTACGCGGAATCGGGCGGTCAGGTAGGTGACCGCGGAGCGTTGCTGCGAGGATCGGCGGAAGTCGCCCGCGTCCTTGACGTGCAGGCCCCGATTCGCGGGACCGCCGTTCATAGCGCCGAGTTCTCGCAAGCTGTCGCTGTGGGCGACAGCTTGCAGGGAGAGGTGGATGCGGCCTTGCGTGATGCGTCGAGGCGCAACCACACCGCCACGCACTTGCTTCATGCCGCCTTGCGTAAGGTGCTGGGCACACATGTCAAGCAGGCTGGCAGTGTTGTTGCGCCGGACCGGTTGCGGTTCGACGTGACGCACTACGCCGCGATCGAGCCCGGCCAGCTAGAGGAAGTCGAAACCCTCGTGAACGAGCACGTCTTGGTCGACACCCCAGTGCTAACGGAGATCAGGGATCTCGATGAAGCCGTGCGGGGCGGAGCGATGGCTCTGTTTGGAGAGAAGTACCTTGATCGGGTCAGGGTTGTCAGCGTCGGCGACTTCAGCACGGAACTCTGCGGGGGCACCCATGTGGCCCGAACAGGCGAGATCGGCGTCTTCAAGATCGTGGCCGAGACGAGCATTGCTGCGGGCGTTCGCCGGCTCGAGGCCCTGACAGGTTTCGGCGCCCTGCGCCAGTACCGCACAGCATCGCAGGAGGTTCAGCGCGCCGCGCTCATGCTCAAGGTACGCGAGCGCGGTCTTGTCGCGGCCGTGGAGAAGCTCCTTGCCGAGCGTCGCAAGCAGGAGAAGGAAATCGACGCCCTAAAGTCCAAGCTGGCCCGTTCGGGCGTCGCCGATCTGGCCGCGCGGGCGCGGGAGATCGACGGTATCCGGGTGTTGGCGGCCAGATTGGACGATGTGGATCGCGGCCAGTTGCGTTCGCTTGCCGACGCACTGCGCCAGAAGCTCGGTTCGGGGCTTGTCGTGCTGGGCACCGTCACGGAAGGGCGCGTTGCGCTGGTCGCGGCTGCAACCAAGGATGTGGCTGGCAAGAAGGTGCATGCGGGGCAGGTGATCCGTTCCGTTGCGCAGTCAGTTGGTGGCAGCGGTGGCGGACGTCCGGACATGGCCGAGGCGGGCGGCAAGAACCCGGACGCGCTTGGCGACGCGTTGGAGAAGGTCTACAGCCTTGTGAGCAAAGGCGGCACCGGGTAGACCGCGGCAGTCTTCGCAGACCTACCTACGTCGTGGGCGGCTCGGCCTCATTTCAACCCGGCTCGCCAAGTTCCGAGTTGGTGTCTTGATCAGGTGCATCGCTGTTGAAGCGACTGCGGCCGGGTCCAGCTTCCAGTCGGCATTCTCGGTCCCGGAACTGAATTCGGTCTGCACGCTCCCCGGCATGATCGTGCTGACCCGGATGTTGTCGTGCCGCAGGTCGAGCATCACCGCCTCGGTGAAGCCGGCAAGGCCAAACTTGGAGGCGTTGTACGCCGCGCCCGTGGCGAACGGATGCTTGCCAGCCAAGCTGCCGATGTTTAGGATGAAACCGCCACCGCGCCGCTTCATGCGCGGAACGGCCAACCGTGAGAAGTAGAAAGGCCCGCTCAGATTGGTTTGGATGACATCGTCCCAGTCTTGCGGGCTCAATTCGTCCATCGGCGCGAATCGGCCGATGCCGGCGTTATTCACTAGGATGTCCACGCCGGATAGCTCGCGGTCGACAAAGCCGAAGAATCTCTCGGCTTCGTTCCACCGGCCAACGTCGCAGCGCTGTCCGACAATGCGGCCTAGACCCTGCAAGTCGGCCAGGGCCGACTGCACGGACGCCTCGCTGCGTCCGCAAATCGCGACTTCGGCACCCTCTGACAGCAGCGCCTCAGCAATGGCTCGACCGATGCCGCGGCTGCCCCCGGTGACGATCGCAGAGTTCCCACCTAGGTCGATCATGGCATTTGAGACGGTGCCCACGGGCACGGTCCGAAGGCCTCGCCGTGCCATGACGAGAGAGTCGTCTTCGATACAATAACATTGCGTGACCCGTGCCGACCCCAATCACTTCCCGGACGAGAATCAGTCGCGCTCGGTGGGTGATCGGATTGAGTCCCTGTGCCAAGAGCACGCCTCTAGCTTGGGCGCCGAGATTACCCGGATTGCGGACGCCGAACTAGCGCGTGTAACGGAGGAGCTCGCAGCCGAGGGAGAGGCGCGATTGGACGGGCTGGCCGCTGCGATTCGCAAGATCCGCGAGGCTGCGGAGCCGGTTGGGGTACTCACTGAACTCGTCGAAGCCGCGCCGCTGTTTTGCAATCGCGCCGCGCTATTGCTCCATCGAGAAGGACGCGTGGTCGGCTTCCGTGCTGCCGGGCCGGGCGAGCACCCCGATGTCGATAGCATGAAGGATCTGTCCCTGGAGTGCTCTGCGGCACCCGCCATCGCCCACGCGGTCCAGAGCCGCGACACCGTGATCACCCAGAGCCCTCCGGACAACCTGTCTGCCGAAGTGGCGCAGCGATTCGGATACGCCGACGAGCAGGAGGTCCGCGTGCATCCCGTTGTCTTGCGGAACACGGTCGTGGCGGTGCTGCTTGTTGATGGTGAGCCTGTCCGGGGGGCCGCGATCGAGGCGATGACTCTTGTGGCCGAAGCGTGGATCGAAGCATTGGGTTCGCGTCCAGTACGAAAGGGTGAGGAGCATGACTAGCGCGGATGTTTCCGCACCAGCTCGGGCACGCCGGCTGTGGGCCGGTGTCATTGGAGTGGGAACTGCCTGCTTGGGCGGGTTCGTGCTGGCCGCAACCGCGTTGGCATCCACCCCGGCGGCAGCGGTCGAAGTCTCCTCCGAGCTCAAGGAACTGAGTCGGCGGATCGCCGCGAACCGCTCCGCGGCGAACTTCGAATCGCTTCAGGTGTTCGCCAACCGGGCGTCCGGCACAGAGAAGGCGTTTGCGCGATATGCCCTCGGGATGGCGCGGTACGAAGAGAAGGACTATGCGGAAGCCGAGACAGTGCTGTCGGAGGTGATTGGCAGTCTCGGTCTTCTGGACCACTATGCCGCTTACTACCGTGTGCGCTGCATTGTGCTCTCGGAGGACTTCGAGAGAGCGCTGGGTCCGCTGGAGAGGTTCGGCAGTCAGTATCCGGACAGCCGCTTCCGTCCCGCAGCGGAACGTCTGCGAGTCGAGAGCCTGCTTCGATTGCGGGAATGGGACCGCGCACGCCCGCTCGTCGCGCAGGAGCGGAGTCCCTTGGAGGAGCCAGTGCGCCTGTACCTGGCCGGCCGGGTGGAGCACCTCGAAGGGAATCTCAAGGCAGCCGTCAGTCTGTATCGCCAAGCGTACTACCGATTTCCGTTGAGCGATCAAGCGGATGCATCCGAGGCCCAACTTGACCGCTTGCGCAGTCGTATGGGCAAGGCATACCCGGTAGCGCCGACGCCCCGGCGTTTGGAGCGGGCCCAGAAACTGCATGTCGCTCGTAGCTACGAGAGAGCTTCTGCCGAATTTGGCCGGGCGTTGGCCGCTGGGCTGCAGGGTGTCGAGCGCGAGCTGGCAGTTGTGCGCAAGGCAGCGTCCGACTATTCGCTTCGCAGGACATCGTCGGCTTACAGCTCCCTGGCCAAGTTGCGCCCCAGGGACCCCGAACTGGGTGCCGAAAGGCTGTACTGGCTAACAGCCCTGGAGCGCCGCTTGGGTCTGGTTGGACCCATGTTGTCCAGTGTCGAGAAGCTGTCCAAGCAGCATGCCGCCTCGCCGTGGTATGAGGAGGCGCTCCTTTCGGCCGGGAACTACTACTACCTGAAGGACGATCGGAGGGAGTATCCACGGTGGTTCCGGCGCCTGGCCCAAGCGTTTCCCACGGGAAAGCATGCGCCCTACGCCCATTGGAAGGTTTGTTGGCGCGAGTGGCTGGACGACGGGCGTGACCGCGGACGGTTGTTCGCCGAGCATGTCAGGCGCTTCCCCGCCGCGCCCACTGCGGCAGGGGCGCTCTACTGGCTGGGTCGGCTTCGCGAGGAAGAGGGCCGCCCGCTTGAAGCGCAATCTTACTATCGGGCTGTCACGGATGCGTTTCCTCACTATTACTACGGAGTGCTCGCAGGCAAGCGGCTTGCCGGAAATGCCGTTGCGGCACCCCAAGAGATCGTCAACCGCTTGCCCAAGCCCAGGCAACTTGCCTCTGTGCCGACCAGCGAGACCCGGGCCTTCCTGGATGTGGGTGGCTTGCTTGCCGCGTTGGGATTCGCCGACGATGCCGCTCTGGAACTCCATCGCGTCGACTACCGCAAGGCGGATTCCCATCTTGCGGGGGTCGAGTTGGCTCGCCTGCACACAAGCAGGGAAGAGCACTTCCGCGCGCTTCGCGCGATGAAGCGCTATGCCTTCGGCTACTTGCGGATGCCGTTCGAAGCGCTCGACATGGAGTCTTGGCGCTACTTGTTCCCGATCGGATGGGAGGAGCGGCTCAGGACCCGCTCCGAGCGCCACGGCTTGGATCCGTATCTTGTGGCTGCGTTGATTCGCCAGGAATCGGAGTTCAACGCGGGCGCGCGATCGCACGCCGGCGCCTTGGGATTGATGCAGATCATGCCCGCTACGGGCCGCCAGCTGTTTCGAAGACTTGGAATACCCGGCTTTAGCAGTCGCAAGCTGACCGTGCCTGACATCAGCCTGAGACTGGGGACGTTCCATCTGAAAGAGGTTCTGGCTCAGTTCGATGGCGAGTTGGAGAAAGGCCTTGCCGGGTACAACGCCGGCGAGCGCCGCATCCCCGGATGGATGCAACTCGGCCCGTTCGAGGATTCCACGGAGTTTGTCGAGACGATCCCGTTCAGCGAGACTCGCGGGTACGTCCAGTCGATCGTGAGGAATCGCGCCTTGTACTCGCGAATCTACGGCGGACAAGGCAAAGTGGCTGCGGCCTTGGCCCGGTAGCGGCAGGCGTTCCCGGCCCCTATACGATCCTGCCGTCCTTCATTCTCACTACCCGCTGCGTGCAATAGGCTGCCGCGTCGGGGTTGTGGGTGATCATCAATACCGTCTGATTCAGTTCCTGGTTGAGATTCTTCAACGTGTCCAGCACTGCCAGGGAGTTTTCGGAATCGAGGTTCCCTGTCGGTTCATCGGCCAGGAGAATCGGCGGTTTGTTCACCAGCGCACGCGCGATAGCGATCCGCTGCTGCTCGCCGCCCGACAGCGCGAACGGCTTGTGACGCAGCCGGTGCGCGATTCCGAGGAATTGGATGATGCGTTGGAAGTGGTCTTCGTCTGCATCCGCCTTGCCGGCGATGTGCTGCGCGATGCGGATGTTCTCCTCGGCTGTGAGCGTCGGCAACAGATTGAATCGCTGGAAGACAAACCCCACGGTTCGCTTGCGCATGTGCGAACGCTCGGCTTCCCTGAGCTGGCCGAGTTCCAAGCCGTCAACCCGGACCGTGCCGCCTGACGGTGCCAGCATGGCACCGATGATGTGGAACAGCGTTGATTTGCCGGAGCCGGACGGTCCCAGCACGGCCACGAACTCTCCGGCGTCGACTTCCAGCGACACGCCGCGGAGCGCTGAGACGTCGACTGTTCCCAGCCGGTAGACTTTTCTCAGGTTCTGGACCTTGATGATCGGTTCTTCTGACACTCGCTCAACTCGCTTGGGGCGCTACTCGTAGGTCAGGATCTCGCAGGGGTCGGCTCGTGCGGCTTTCAGAGCCGGGTACATCGCCCCGCCGATCGCTCCGACGATTGTCAGTGCCGCCGCCCAGACCATCCATCCCGGAATCAGCAGCACCGGAATCAGCGGGTATTTCACGGCAACCATGCGCTGACCTAACACGCTCAGCCCGTATCCCAGCACGATTCCCACCGCGCTGACGGCCACTGTCTCGCGCAGGACGACGCTGCAGACATAGGCCTTGGATGCTCCGATCGCCTTCAGTATCCCGATCTCTTTCGTGCGTTCCAGGATCGCCGTGTACATCGCCAGCATGACCACGATGAATCCGATGACGACCGCGATCGCAATAATCACGTTGACGAATTGGGAAGAAAGGTGGCGGACGTTTGTCGCCGTGGTTGCTAGGAACGCCTCCACGGAGACGACGTGATGATCCGGTAGCAACGCCCTCAGTTCCTCGATCAGGTCGAGCGCGAGGGCAGGATCGTGCAACTTGACGTAGACCTGGCTAAATCTGCCCTGCCAGCCCTGCAACTCGGCCATCGTTTTGAGCGGGATGAAAACTCGCGACATCTTGCCTGTCTCGACAATCCCGGAAACCTCAAATTCGTGCCCCATCAGCATGATGGTCTCGCCGACGCCGATTTCCTCCTGCTCGGCGTAGACTTCGTCGATCACCGCCTCGTAGGAATCTTGGAACGTCCGGCCTTCGAAGATCGCTATGCCCCCGCTCATGACGGAGAGTTCTTCCCAGTCCACTCCGGTGATCGTCTGCAGGTTGCCAGGTGTGAACACCGTGGACCCCATCACTTGGCTTATCTGCGGGTAGCGCTCCATGAGCATGCCTGGGAGCTTGTCGGAAATGTCGGCTCCACTAATGGTTGCGCCGGTGATCTCGGGCCGGACCAAGATGTCCGCTCCAACGCCCCGCGTGCGCCGCAGGGTCTCCTGCAACAGGCCTTCCGAGACGCCCGTCATCATGACGATCATCATGACTTCGACCGCAAGGGCGAGGATGGTCAGGCCGGTGCGAATCGGCCTGTGGGCCAGGTTGCGCAATACCAGTCGATGGATCATGGGGCTTGGCTCAGGAGGTGCCGGGAGACCGTTTTCCGAGGGTCTCGACTTCAACTCCGTCAGGCAACGAGAGTTCGAAGGAAGCGTCCGGGATGTCTTCGTTGAGGCCTGGCTTCAGTATCGCGAGCTCGATAATGTAGCCATCCAGGGGTCGTTCGATTTCGATGGATTGCGGGTAGGGCAGACCCTTGTCCTCCCCCCAGTCGCGGTACCAAGCGTCGGTCACAATCTCCGTGCGGTCGTCGAAGATGATCAATCGGGCCAGTTCCAGGTCGGAGCGGGAGAACCAGTATTTCCGTGTGATCCGTGGGACCCCGTCCTCGCCGTCTTCGGTCTGGATCAGGATTTGGTAGCCCGAGCTGCCGTACATCTCGCGGTCAAGGATCACCTCGTCAGGCTTCTCAATCGGGTCGATCATGATCGCGTCCAGAATGTGTTGCGGCCGCAGGTTCTCGATGCGTTCCTCCGAGATATCCGTCAGCTCGTTCCGGCCTTCGTAGACCCTGTTTCTCAAAGGGATGAACACTCGGAACTGCTCGCCGTCCGAGACCATGTCGTAGACCATGGCGATCCCCCCGGGAGCCTCGGCGTTCGTCCGAATCCAGCCCGGCCTGCGAGTGAGGAGCACGCCCCGAACGTCGCGAGACCGCACTTCCCTGGTCGAGTCGGCTGTCCGCACGGTCAGCGTGATATCAACCGAGGCCTTCATCGACTCCACCTTGGCGATCCGTTGGACCGTCTCGATGAGGTCCAGGCGGCTGGCGGTAGGGAGCACCGACGGAGGTGGCGCAAGCTCCGTGGTTGTGGCGAGCACGCCGCAACCGACCACGGTGCACAGATGCACCAAGACTGCAAGGAATCGCAGATGCACGGGTGAATTGAGGGGAGGCCGGGCCGTCGAGATCCCTCCCCTAAATCCAATTGTAACAAACACCCTCGCCGGAAACGTCTTGAGCGGTCCGGCACGCTATCATCGGCGGGAGAGCATGCAGCCCGGCACCCAGTTCGCCATCGCTCCCGGTTTGGACGATCTTGCCCAAGTCGATCGCCAGTTGGCTTTTTTCCCTGCCCGCAACGCCAATCCGCGGACGCTCAATAGCGCCCAACTCGCCGAGTTCAATGTGCGTGGCTATCTGGCGGGTTTCCAGGTGTTTTCGGATGCCGAAATCGCGGCTGTCCGGGCGCGTTTCGACCGGCTCCTCGAAACCGTGCTTGCCGCGGGCGGTGACAGCTATTCGATCAGTTCGGCGCACTTGCTGTACGCCGAGGCTTACGATCTGCTGACCGACTCACGCATTGTCGACTACGTCACGGATCTGCTGGGTGACGACATCGTTGGCTGGGGCTGTCATTACTTTTGCAAGATGCCGCGCGACGGCAAGCGCGTCGCCTGGCACCAGGACGCCACGTACTGGCCATTGTCGCCGTCAAAGACCGTGACTGTCTGGCTGGCCATCGACGATGCGGATATCGGTAACGCCTGCATGCGTTTCATTCCGGGATCGCATCTCCACGGTCCGTTGGGTTTTGAAGTGGATGACCAAGACCAGTCCAACGTGCTGAACCAGACCGTTCCCGACGTCGAGGCCATGGGCGAGGCGGTGAACAACGAGTTGCCAGCCGGCGCAATTTCGTTGCACACCGACTTGCTCCTCCACGGATCCGAAGCCAACGGGTCCGACCGGCGCAGGTGCGGGCTGACTCTGCGGTACTGCGCCGCGGAGGTGAAGGCCTATCTTGGCTGGAACCGCAAGGGCGTGATCGTCAGTGGCACTGACGGGGACGGCCACTGGGCGAATCCTTCGCGTCCCCCGCGCTAGATGGGAAGCGGCACTCGTCCCGAGGGGCCGACTCATCGCAGGGGACGAACTGCCCGGCGGATTCAGCCGACCAGCCCGTACCTTCCGTTGGCTACACTCAAGAATTCTCATGGATACGTTCGGGCTGCGAATCCCTCTAGTCGACTTCGCCATCATCGTTGCCTATATGTTCGGCATCCTCGCCGTCGGGGTGCTCTCGGTTCGACGTCAGAAGATGACCGGCGAGATCTACTTCCTGGCGGGCCGCTCGCTCGGCTGGGTGATGATCGGCGCTGCGCTGTTCGCCTCGAACATTTCCACCATCCACCTCGTGGGCCTTGCGGCTTCCGGGTACAACGAGGGCCTGGTCTGGGGCAATTTCGAATGGATGGCGGCATTCACCTTGGTGATCCTGTCCCTGTTCTTCGCGCCCTTCTACTTCCGCAACAAGATTGAGACGCTGCCCGAGTACCTGGAACGCCGATTCAACCCGGCAGCCCGCTCGTTCCTGGCGTTCATGGCGATACTCGGTGCCCTGTTCATCCACATTGGCATGAGCCTGTACGCGGGCGCGACCGTCTTTGAGCAGTTCTTCGGAATCGATGTCGTGACCTCAATCCTGATCATCTCCATCGTGACCGGGGCCTACACCGTGCTTGGCGGGCTCAAGGCTGTCGTTGTCACGGAAGCGATCCAGACGGTATTGCTGATCGGTGGATCGATTCTCGTAACCGTGCTCGCGATCTTCGCATTGCCAGAGCACGGCATCAACACGATGGCGGAATTCCAGGAGCGGTTACGCCCCCAGCAGTTGAGCATGGTGTGGACCGACAACTCCGTTGGCTTGGCGTGGTACTCGGTGCTGCTCGGCTACCCCGTGCTGGGCATCTGGTACTGGTGCACGGACCAGACGATCGTGCAGCGCGTGCTCGCGGCGAGATCCGAGCACGACGCGCAAATCGGGCCGCTGTTCGCCGGCTTCATCAAGGTGCTGCCCGTCTTCATCCTCGTATTGCCGGGTGTGATCGGCTTCGTGATCTACGGGGACCAGATCGGCGAGAACGCCAATCAAGTGCTGCCCGTCCTGATCCAGGAACTTGTTCCGACAGGTCTGCGGGGCTTGATATCGGCCGGGCTGCTGGCGGCGCTGATGAGCACGATCGCCGCGGCTCTCAACAGCTGTGCGACGCTCTTCGCGGTTGACATCGTTGCTCGCGTGCGCCCGGCGACGAGCGACGAGGCGCAGGTCCGGATCGGGCGCTGGAGCGCGGTCGCGGTAATGTTGCTGGCCATGCTGTGGTCCACGCAGGGCGACAAGTTTTCGAGCATCTTCGAAGCCGTCCAAGAGATCGGCGCGGCGCTTGCCCCGGCCATCACGACCGTGTTCTTGTGGGGCGTATTCTGGCGCCGTGGCACGGGACAAGCTGCCGTCACCACCTTGGTGTTCGGGTTCTCGATGGGCGCCGCAGCGTTCATCCTGGACTTCAAGGATGCGGCCGGCTTCAAGCTGATCACGGACGGCTGGGGCATCCCCTTTATGCTGCAGGCGTTCCTGATGACCGTCATTTGCAGCGCGGTGTTCTTTGCCGTCAGCCTGCTTACGCCGCCGCCCCCCGCGGAGAAGGTGGACGGGTTGACATGGGAAAGTCCCTTGACGGCCCTCACCCGAAAATGGACAGGCAGCGGCATTGATCCGCGCAGGCTCGCTGCGGCCCTGTGCCTGACGATCGGACTCCTCTATTGGATGTTCCGCTAGTGTCTGCCGAGGCTCTCACCGATAGGAGTGATGATGGATCTTCCACGAATAGTGGTTCCCGACGACTACCCACCCGTCCTCGGGCCTAGCGCCGCGTTCAGGTCTCTTGAGGAGAGGGCCGACATCCGGTACCACGACAGTTTGCCTTCCTCTCCCGCGGTATTGACCGAACGCATCGGCCAAGCCGAATCAGTGATCAACATCCGGTCCTCGATCGAGTTCGGACCGGAGGTGTTCGCAGCCTGCCCCAATCTGCGTGTGCTCTCCCTGTGGGGCACCGGTACCGACCATGTGGACCTCACAGCGGCCGCGGACCTCGGTATCGCCGTCACGAACACCCCGGGCGTCTCGGCTGTGGCCATGGCCGAGCACACCTTGGCGCTCATGCTGGCTGTTGCCCGCGACCTGCCACGGATCGATGCCAGGACCCGGCGCGGGGCGTGGCCGCGGGGCTTCGTTACGCAACTCCACGGCAAGATTCTGGGAGTGGTCGGACTCGGAGCGATCGGCCTTCAGACCGCGAGGATCGCCAAGGGCATCGGCATGGAGGTCATTGCCTGGACCCGGACGCCTGAAGGCAAGCCCGTGGACGGCCTGGGAGTGAAACTGGTGGATCTGGAGACGCTATATGCGCACAGCGACGTGGTCAGCTTGCATGTCCGGCTGACCCCTGAAACGACCGGCTTGATCGGGCGCCGGGAACTTGGGCTGATGAAGGACACGGCGATTCTCATCAACACGGCTCGCGGCCAGGTCGTGAAGGAAGCGGATCTGATTGAGGCGTTGGCGACGGGCCGGATCGCCGGAGCGGGCCTTGATGTCTTCGACAGCGAACCTCTTCCGGAGAACCATGCTCTGGCTGCCCTGCCGAATGTCGTCATGACGCCGCATTCCGGCGGCGTTACCACGGAAGCGCTGGAGGCTGGGCTGCGAATGGCCGTCGACAACGTCTTTGACGCTCTCGCCGGAAACCCTCGGCACCGAGTGGCGTGATCTTCGAGCGTGCTGCTCCGCCACCGCAACTATAATCGTGGGGCTAGTGCGCGGGCATTGGCGAGTAGGCGAACTCCCAGGATGGTAAATCGGGCAGGGCACGGTCTTGCACATGGCATGGCTGGCGTTACGGCATGTCTGTTCGCGCTGGGACTCATCGCCGCCGGCGCGACCGCCCAGACCGGCAGTCGTCCGCCGAATGTCGTCTTCATCCTGGCCGATGACTTGGGCTGGCGCGATACCGGCGTGTACGGCAGCAGGTTCTACGAAACGCCGAACATCGATGCGCTCGCCCAGCGGGGCATGAGGTTCACCAACGCCTACGCGGCAGCGCCCATCTGCTCACCTACCAGGGCCAGCATCCTAACGGGCCTGCACCCAGCCCGCCTCGGCATGACCACCGCGTCCGGGCATCTCGCGCGAGTGGTCCTGAACAAGGGTCTGCGGGAGCGCGGCGTGGAAAACCAGCCGGCCCTTACCGCCGAGAGCGTAACTCGGCTCCGTCTCGAGCACTTCACGCTGGCCGAGGCATTCAACGCCGCGGGCTACCGGACCGCTCATTTCGGCAAGTGGCATCTTGGCCGCGAACCGTACGATCCGTACCAGCAGGGATTCGATATCGACCTGCCGCACACACCCGCTCCGGGACCTTCGGGCGGATATCTTGGACCGTGGACCTTCTGGGAGGGCATGGGCCGGGCCGGCGAGCACATCGAAGACCGCATGGCTACCGAGGCGTCGGACTTCATGCGCGAGAACGCGGACCGGCCCTTCTTCCTGAACTACTGGTGCTTCTCCGTGCACGCGCCTATTCAAGGCAAGCCGCATCTGGTCGAGAAGTACCGAGCCAAGGCCGATTTGCGCAGCGAGCAGCGCAATCCGATCAGCGGCGCCATGGTCGAGAGTCTTGACGACGCCGTCGGCGCCCTCTTGGACATGATCGACGACCTCGGCATCGCCGAGAACACGATCATCATCTTCTTCTCCGACAACGGAGGAATGGTGCATCGATTCACGGACGGCGTCGCGGTCACTAGCAACGCCCCGCTACGGAGCGGCAAGTCGTCAATCTACGAGGGCGGTGTTCGCGAACCGCTGATCGCGGTTTGGCCGGGTGTCGCGGCTGCGGGCTCGGTGAGCCACGAGATCGTCCAGAGTGTGGACTTCTATCCGACGCTTCTCGAAATGACCGGGTTGTCGCCGCGCCCTGGACAGGGTTTTGACGGCGTGAGCATCGTCCCGGCTCTCCGAGGGGAGCAACTGGCCCGAGAGGCGATCTTCACGCATTCTCCGCACTACACACCCGCTACGCTTCACCGCCCGAGCACGTCGGTGCGCAAGGGCGACTGGAAACTGATCCGCTACTACTGCGATGGTCCGGGCCAGACCGATCGCCACGAGCTGTACAACTTGAAGGACGATATCGGCGAAACACGGGATCTGGCGAGGCGCGAGCCTGCCAAGGTCGTTGAATTGGGGACGCTGATCGAGCGTTTCGTTTCACAAACGCAGGCTGTGATTCCCGTGCCCAACCCGAGGTACAAAGCGGGTCTGGACCCGTTTCCGAACGGCGCCGCGATCCGATCCGAGTAGCACTTGTTGCGGTCCAGCCCCTTCCGCGTCTCGGGATCGGCAATCAGCTAATCTATCCACACAGGGATGTTGTCCCAAACCGGAGGTATTTCATGCCGGAGAGCAGAAGAGATTTCGTCAAGGCGACCGCCGGGCTAGGACTGGCCGCGAGCGCGGCCGCCGCCGAGCCCGTTCCGCGACGCAAGTTCGGCAACACAGGCCTTGAGGTGAGCATCGTCGGCCTGGGCGGGGGGCGTGTGGGCACGCACCGCGACGAGGCCGAAGCGCTTCGTACCATCCGCCATTGCTACGATTCGGGCATCAACTATTTCGACACTGCGGCGGCAGGTGCGTACGGGCTGAGCCAGAGGCGCTATGGGATTGCCTTGGGAGGGGTTCCGCGGGACCAGCTGATCTACGGTACGAAGACCCGGCATCGCACCTACAGTCACTCCGAGCTTGACTTGAACCAAAGCCTTGCCGGGCTCAAGACCGACTACATCGACCTGTACCAGGTGCATAACGTCATGCACATGCACGACATCGATTTCGTATTCGGTCCGCGCGGCGTGATGGAAATGATCGAGAAGGCCCGCCGCGACGGGAAGGTCCGCTACGTCGGCTTCACTGGCCACATGGATCCTAGAATCCTGTTGAAGATGCTTAACGCCTATGACTGGGACACAGTGCTGATGCCTCTCAGCGTTACCGATGGCGCAAACCAGGACCTCAGCTTCGAGCGCACCACATTGCCACCGGCCGTGGAGAAGGGTCTCGGCATCATGGCGATGAAGACGACCGGCGTCGGCGTGCTCCACGAACAAGGCATTTCTTCACTTGAGGAGAATCTGGACTATGTATGGTCGCTTCCGATCTCGACAGCCATACTCGGTTGCACGAGCCCTGAGCAAGTGGACAGGGACATCCGCGCGGCGAGGGCTCACACCAAGCTGAGCGAGCCGCAGATGAGCGCTCTGCGTGCCAGGTGGGCCAAGTCGGACTTCGCGCAACTGGAGTCCTGGAAAGTCGACCAGAGCGCCACGATGGCGTCGTCCGGCCGGCGATACGTCGGGGACTGAGGGCCGGGCCCGATTTGAAACGGAGAAATCCTCGCGAGAAACTGGGACATTGACCCGTATCAGAAGCGCAGGTCACTCGAACGCGATCTCGGCAATGTAGAGGTTGGGCAGGACTTGGTTCCATCCCTCGGGAATATCGTCGAACGCCAGCCGGAAGTCACGCTCCTTGGTCGGGGCAAGGCCGTCGCTCGCGCGGACAATTGCTGAGAGCGTCCGGTGCATTTCGATGCCATAGACGTCGAAGAAGACACAATTCACGCGGATGCCGCGGACTTGCCGGTCCCCACGATTGCTGATCTTACCGGTAATCTCGACCAGCGTTTGTCCGAGCGCATTGTCTTTCGCCGACATCTCGACGCCCACGAGATCGAGATGGGGCAGGTAGTCACGAGCGGCCGCGGTGAGCACAACCTGTTCCGATGGTCGCTCTGCCCCGGCCTTCCATTGCAGGTAGGCGAAGGCTGCGATCGCGACGGCGAGCACCGCCGCGATCAGCAGCGGCGTGGTCCGGGATTTCCCTTGACCCGTCTGCTGTCCCGTTCCGAGCATTGACCTAGCGGGTCGGCTCAATCCGGCCGGACGAGTTGCCGGAGCAAGGCGAACTTACTGTCATCATGCCAAACGCTTTCGCTTTGTCGTCCGATCAGCGTCGAAGCCAGTTGACAAGCGTGTCGGTGGAGATGGGACCGTCTTCAATAGCCAGGCTGTCGGCTCGACCCGCGGCCTTGAACGCGGCGCGGAATGACGGGGCCGGGAAGCCGGCATGGCCGTTGTGGAGCAACACGCGGGCGTCCGTTACCAACGCTGCTACCGCTCGGAAATCACCGGCCCGCCGCAGGCCGGGAATGAACAATCCTTCGACGTAGCGTGAATCGTCCGTGGTGTCGAGCTGGTCTAGGTCTGCCACGATCGATTGGATCCCCGGATCGAGCGCGGCGGCGAGCAGCACCCACAGTCCGCCCCTTCCTTGTCCGACTAGATTGATCGCGTCGACTCCGCTTGTCTGCCTGAGGAATGCCGCAGCAGTCAGGATGTCCTGCACTCGGTTGGCGTCGTCGCTGCGATTGAACACGTGATAGTACTGCTTGGCTCTTCGCCCCGCTCCGTGAATGTCTCGGTCGGCCACTGCTGATCCAGTCTGAAATGCATCGATCAGCAGGGCGGGCGAGTCGCCACTCGCCAACTCGCGGACGATCCCCGAACCCGCAGCCGACTCCATGCCTGAGGAATCGACAACCAAGGTCGGGCGGCCCTTCTTCGAATCGGCATTCAGGTACATTGCCGGAATGCGATCGCCAACACCCTTGCGCCCCAGCAGCAATTTGGCGGATCCCAGCATCCGGAAGTTCACGTCGTTCCCGGAAGGGACCTCGGCGAGCAGGGAAAGGCCCAGCCGTTCGCCGAATGCCGACTTGGCGCGGGACAGCGAGTTCGCGTCGTGCACTGCAAGGGCTAAGGTGTCCGCTTCGGAGGCCGCGATCCGCTGGCGGACCAACTCCTCGAACCCGACGGCTCCTTCCGGCAAGGACCGTCCCCACAGATAGAGCAGCCTGCTCAACTGGTCCAGCCGCACCATGGACTCGGAGAATTCCCCCTCCTCGGCCCCCGCCAGGATGTGCTTGCCGAAGAATCCGTAGACCGCCTCGCGGCTGTCTCGATGGTAGTTGTGCGGTGAGTCAAACTGGCGGAACTCGACATTCGACTCCGCGTCGAGTAGGCGGTAAACCCTTTGCACCGCCGGAAACTCTTCGGTAGGTACATTGACCGTCCAGTCACCGGTCGCCGCCACCAGCAGTTGCGGCTTCGGCGCGAACGCGGCTGAGAATTCGACGTTGTTAGCGTCGATCCGTAGTAGAGGAGCGTTTTCGCAAGGCGAACCGCCCTGCATCTGGAAGGACACCATGTTGACCGGTGCCGAGTACCCGATGCGGTCATCGACCGCTGCCAAGAGGAACGCCTGGGTCGCGCCTCCCGAGGCGCCTGTCACACCGATCCGGCTCCGATCCACGTCAGGCTGGGCCGCCAAATAATCAACTACGCGGATGCTGTTCCAGAGTTGCAGGCCGAGCGGTCCGAACAGCCACAGCTCCTCGCTGGGCCCGCCGAATGCGTGAGGGGTCTGCATGGTGTCATTCCAACCGACCATGTCGTACGCGAACACGACGTAGCCCTGGCGGGCGAAGTTGATCGCCCGACTGGGCACGGAATTGTTCTCGGAATTCTCGAACCGTCCGAACCGCCAGTGGCCGTGCGGCGAAACCACGGCTGGATGCGGTCCCTGCCTGCCAACCGGGCGATACAGGTTGCCACCAAGGAAATAGCCCGGGTAGGTCTCCAACAGCACGCTTGTGACCGAATAGTCAGCGTGCTCAATCACATCCCCGACCAAGGGGTTCAGCGGTTCCTTCGCAGGGAGGGGCAGCAGTCCTGACGCGAACAGGATCTGCTTTCGCAAGAATGCGGACCTGTCTTCCCATTCGGATCTGGAATATGTCGAAAGCGAGTACTTCCGGTCCGTGTGTCGAATCTCCGTGTTCCGGCTGTCGAAATCCGGCACTTGGCCAGCGGCGAACACACTGGCGACCAGTAGGAGCACCCAACCTGCTGCAATCGGTCGCATCCCTGCAAAGGCTAGCAGAGTCAGTCCGCCCGGGCCATCGATCGCGCTTTCTTGTGGTAGTCGAGGCAAGGCCGAGAACCCACAAGCCTCGGTTCGCCCCTGGCGGTCTGGCAGCGTCGGTTGCCGCAGGCCGTTAGTTCGGGCGCATCACCGTATTCCACCGGCTTGAAGCTCCAGGGTCGTATGATGGGGCCACTCGAGACGCGATGCGATCGAAGCTAACACCAGACCAGGTGCATCAATACGAGAGGGCGGGATTCGTGCACCCGGTGGATGTACTTGACCCTTCCGAGGCAGATGCATTCCGCTCGCGATACGAGGCCGTAGCTGCGCTGCTCGGAGGTTCGCCAAAGGCGGTTCAGATGATTCAAGTCCATCGGTTCTACCACTGGGCATGGGAACTGTGCACGCATTCCGCGGTACTGGACGCCGTCGAATCACTGCTCGGGCGCGACATCCTGCTTTGGTCCGCTTCCGTGTTTGCCAAGATTCCCCGGGACCCGGGCTACGTCACGATGCATCAGGACGGCACCTACTGGGGACTTGCCGGAGGGGAAGTCACCACGGCATGGATCGCGCTGACTGCCAGTACCAGGGAAAACGGTTGCATGCGGCTGCTTCCGGGATCGCACCGCTCCGCCATTCTGCGCCATGCGGACACGTTCGACGCCGACAATCTCTTGACCCGCGGACAACAGGTCCAGGCGGAATACGACGAATCCGAAGTCGTCGACCTTCAACTGCTTCCGGGGCAGATGTCGCTGCACCATGTGCGAGCGATACACGGATCGCATGCCAACACATCTGACCGTTCCAGAATCGGCTTGGCGATCCGCTACATGACACCGGATACCAAGCCCGAGAGGCCGGACCAGGGCGCAGCCCTGGTGCGCGGCAACGACCGTTTCGGAAACTGGCATCTCCATGGTGGCCCGGCTGATTTCGGATCCTTGGAACGCGCTGTGCGGGAGCACCAAGCGGAGGCGGCGCGATTCGTCGCGACACTGACCCGCGACTAGCGGACTTTCTCCAACCCCAATCAGATGAACGCGACTGCCTGGATCCTCGCCCTTGTCCTCAATGCGGCCGTCGTCGCTTCGGGCTGGCTGCGGGCGCGCCGCCCTCGTGACGTCACAGACTGGCAACTCGCGGCGCGCCAGCTTGCCTGGCCCGCAGTCGGTCTGTCGCTCTTCGCGACAGCGATCGACAGCGGAGACTTTGTTGCCGTGGTCGGCGGGGCGTACCAGTTCGGGATCGCGTACCTGTCGACCTGGTGGCTGGGCATTCCCATCGGCTGGTTACTCGCGACCAGTGTCGTCCTGGTTCCTATTTACCGAGCTGGCTTCTTCACGAACGCCGAGTACCTGGAGGCAAGATTCGGGCCGGCGATGCGCGGGGTTGGTGCGTTGATCCAGATTCAGCAGCGCACGCACGTGATGGGCAACATGGCGTTCTCCCTGTTCCTGCTGCTGGGGGCGGTGACGGGATGGGGGACCGGCGCGTGGTGGTTGGTCGTTTGCCTCGCTGTCCTGGCGGCGATCTACACGGCAAGTGGAGGGCTCCGCGCGGTGGTCGCCACCGATTCCTTGCAGGCGGTCCTGATCGTCATCGCCTCGGGGCTTCTCTGGTGGGTGGTGTGGTCGGCGGTCGGCGGTTGGCGAGGCGTCCGGGGCAGCCTTGGGGAAGTCGATCCGGAATTGCCAGACCGTATCTTGACCTACGGCGGGCTGGCCGGGCCAGGCGCGCCGCTGGCGCTCGTGCTGTTCGGCTGGGTCACAGTCCATGCAGCCTATTGCATCGTGAATCATTCGCAAACGATGCGCCTACTAGGCTGCCGGAGGGAATGGGACATGCGGGCCGCCGCGACCCTGGCGTCTGTCGCTCTGATCGCTGTGATGTGGTGCAATGTCTCCCTGGGAATCATGGGGCGGGCACTCTACCCCGACCCCGGAAACGTCGACGACGCCTTCCCGAGCGTCTTCGTGAACCACTTGGACGGGGGACGGGCTGGACTGGTTCTGGCCGGGGTGTTGGCGGCCTGCATCTCCACGTACGACTCGATCGGTTCCTCCCTCGGCGCGGTCTTCACACGTGATGTGTTCTGCCGCTTTCTCGCCCCGGGCGCCGGCGCTAGGACAAGTCTGCTGGCGAGCCGAGCCGCGGCGGTGGCCTGCATAGGCATATCTTTCCTACTGGGCTAGGCACTTGACTCCACGAACTACTATATGTTGTGGTTAGGTCGTGGGGCGAGATTACCCGAAGACACAGGTCGAGTTTGAGCAGCGATTCGCAACCGAGGAGGCCTGTCGCGGATACATCGCTCAGTTGCGCTGGCCCGACGGATTCGTCTGTCCGCGGTGCCAAGCCAAATCGGCCCGGAGCGCCACGCGACAGCGCT
>MKWU01003429.1_pt1 | contig 20996 bp, 15 predicted proteins | sample 809101 | NCBI WGS metagenome assembly MKWU01 (sample SAMN05860141, study PRJNA318959) | sponge metagenome | host: Aplysina aerophoba | place: Slovenia: Piran, Adriatic Sea, Gulf of Piran | collected 2013-05-07
CCAGTTGGGACACCGGAGTATTCTCGATTCCGGCGGTGATCAGCGCCACGGCTCTCCTATTTCCAGACCCGCAGATGCCGTGACGAAGCCGGCGCCGGCGAGGCACTCGGCCACCACGATGTTTAGCAGCCTGTGGCAAAACCCGCGCGGCGTTCGACGTGCGATCCATCCCGGCTGAACCGCTCCGCTTTGCGGCGCTCATCGTTGCGTTTCGGCCGAAATACACTCGGTATTCCGGCCTCACGCGCCTTGTCAGCCGGGCGCCTCGCCCCCCAGTTCTCCCGGTGGGGGTTCGGCGCTCGCGCGGGTTTCACCACAGGCTGTTAGGGAGCGGCGCCGGCGGAAGTAACCGGAGAATGAACGCGAGTGGCTGAGAACGTGCATCCAGACGGCCACGCAGAAAACGATTCCAGCCAGCTCGTGAGTGAGTTTGAAGGGCTGTTCGACAAACGGGAACATGATCAGGCCCGTTGTCGCGACCAAGATGCCCATGCCCATCGTGACCGGCGTGGACCAAGGTTGGTGTTCCAGTTCATCATCTGGTCGCCCTCATCGGACCGGACACGGGTTGACCCGTTGTGGAGCGCTCTCCTGTCCGGCCGGTGGATGAAGGGGTGCGCCGCACAGCCGTCAGACCCGGAACAGGCGGGTCAACTTGACCACCAGCGCCCAGTCGCTGAGCCCGGAGAGGCTGTCGTGCCCGTCTCGGTTCGTGCTGAAGACCACGAACAGGTCGCTGCCGGGGGTGTACTCCCAGCGGAAACGCACGTTCGCGGAGAACCGTTCCGCGGCGGAGTTGTACTGGACGAGCGCCCCCAGAAAGCTACGGGGCGATACCGTGTAGGTCGCGCGGAGCCGGCTCACCGTCGCCCGCACTTCGCCTTGCGGCACGCGGATCCAGTGCAGGCTGAGGTTCGGCTCGACGGAGAACCGCTCGTTCACCTCGGCGCGGCCCGTGGTGCTTATCTCCTGCCCGCTGCCGCCGAAGAAACTCCCGAACTCGTAGCCCATGTAGCCGGACAGCCGACGGTGGGAACCCATCGTCAGCCGGACCGCAGTGCGACCGAATCGGTAGTGACCCGCGGGCACCCCAACTTCGTCGGACAACTCGAAACCCTCCACCAGACGCTCTTCGGTAACCGTGTGGTCCACAGAGAGCCGGTCGCTGCTCTCGAGGATGGCCCCCGCCTCGAATTCGTACTCGCGGGTCTCCATCCCGCCGTCGGGACGGTCGTACTGGCTCGCCTCGGCGGCGAACTCCAACTGGCGAATCTGCCGGATGCCCCGTGGACGGGGAGACAACCCCAGGCTCGCGCCATTCTTCGTGAAGCTGCTCCTCCGCACGAAGCCCATCTCCGGATTGAAGTGCTTCCCGAGATAGAGGTGTTCGGCGCCCACATCCACCAGATCGGTGTTGTAGCGGAACTGGCCGAGATAGCTCGCGGCCCCGCGGCCGCTCCCGATGCCGGGCTCCCGCGTCGCCATGTAGAAGCTGTTGAAGCGGATGTTGTCGGTGGGGGCGAAGTTCCCGTCCACCCCGTGGAGGGAGTTGGACCCCGTTCCGTCGAGGTTCACATCGCGGTGGGTGAAGATCACCCCGACGCTGGAACGCGAAAAGATGTCGCGTTTCAACCGGACGGCGCTGAAGTTCGTGCTGTCGGCGCCGAGACCGGGTGTGTCCCCGGTCTGGATGTTCAACAGGCCCATGGTGTACGCGCCGTGCCGCCCATGAAGTCGAGCGCCCGCCAGAATCGGCACCGCGTTGGGTCCGGAGATGCCGACTCTCCGGCTGAAGAACGGGATCGGAATGTCGTCCGGTCCCCCGAAGGCCCGACTCTGTCGTCCGCCGAAGTCGAACACCCCTTGGCCTTCGAGGAAGAAGTCGCGCTTCTCGGGAAAGAACAGACTGAAGCGGCTCAGATTGATCTGGGTTTCATCGTCTTCCACCTGGGCGAAGTCGGTGTTCCAGGTTACGTCGGCGGTAAGTCCGTCAGTAACACCGAATTTGAGGTCGGCCCCCACTTCACCCGTCCAGTCGTGGTGGACGTCGTTTAGTGGAACGTGGTTCTGGGATCCGATCGCGTATGGCTTCAACTCGATGCGCCGCGATCCCGGCGGCGCTTCCAGTCCCACTAGGGTCGCCGCGTTCGAGAGCCGCGCGAGCCCCTCGTCGCTGTACGCCTGCGGCGTTTGCGTGAGAAACACCGTCTCGTTGCGGTGCCTGATGAGGCGGCGGAAATTAATGCCCCAGACCTGCGCTCCGCCCGCGGGGTAGCGGAGCGAGCGGAACGGGATCCGCAACTCGATTGTCCATCCACCCGGGCCGGATTCCGCCTCGGCCCACCACACTGTGTTCCAGTCGCTATTCGTGTTCCGCTCGTCAGTCACCTGCGCGTCGAAGAGTGCACCGAGTGGATTCGTGTGGAAGAGAAAGCCGTTCCGCCGATCGTGGAACGTATCGAGGATGACGGCGAAGCTGTCCTGCCGGGCGATGTTCCGATGGTCCCGTCGCATCTCGCTGGCCATCCTTCGTCCGGGATCTCGTTCCTGAAGATCGGCCGCGATGTACACGCTATCGCTGTCGTAGAAAACCCAGACCCGGGTCTCCTCCGACGCCGGAGCTCCTTCGTCCGGCTCCTGCTGAAGGAAACCCCCAGCTCCAGGGGCCTGGCCGTAGGCGGGATCGTCGAGCCGCCCGTCCACGGTGAGAGGCTCGGCAAGGCGGAAAGCGCGAAGCGTCACCCTCCCGTCCGCCTCGCGCTGGATGGCGTCCCGGGAGGTTGCCGAGTCAGGATCTGGACGGCCGCCGCTTCCCGCAAATACCGGCGAGATCTCAGCCAGCCGGCCGGCGCCTCGGCGCACGGGGCCATGACCGGAAGGGCCTTCGCGTGTCCGTTGGTCCCCTGCTGCCGACGTGGCGTCGGACTGGTTGTTCGCGTGTGGCGATGCGGGATCCCCGGGTGCCGGGACGGCTAACAGCACGAAAGCACCTATTGCGGAAAGAGTCTGGCGACCCGGAAAGTATGCGCGTCGCAAGGAAGGACCTCCCGGCGAAAGACAGCGGAACGAGGGGTGCGGGTACGAAGTTACGCGCCCGCATGGGAACCCGCCACAGCCGCAAGGGCCATGCCAGACCATGAGTATCGCGCGAATACAACCGCAAGAAGGCATCGCCCACAGCGCGTTCGTCAGCGCCATGTCCTTCAACTCCCGATCCCCCGAACGGCCGGGGAACACCAGCTCGCACCCTTTCCGGCTCCGCAACTGGCGGGGCCGCCCCCGAACCGCGGCCCCCCCCCCCCTCCCTACTCAGTGGAATGCGGTGCTCTTTCCCCGCCTTCATGCGCTCGCCGGGAAGCGTCCAGGTGCGGCTGTCCACGTCGATCTCGGACCAGCGCGCTCTCCGGGCCTCACCACTGCGGGCCGCCGTCAGGATCACTGGCTCGGCAAGAAAGTAACGACGAACCGGAACTCGCCGAAGTGCGCGCCAGCGCGCGAGGGAGTTTCGGTTCGCGGCGCGAAGCGCCGGGCGGACCCCGGACGGGCCCCAACGTAGGCGAGGGAGGCCGGCCGCTTCCCAAGGTGCGTGGGGGCCCGTTCGGGGTCCGCTCGACCTTGACTGAAGAGTAGGTTCGGCCTACCCTTCCTGTCTTCAGATTGGCCGCCGGCAGCGGTTTTCTTCAGAATCGAGGCTCCTCTCCGTGTTGAACATCAGGCTTGCCCGCACCGGGCGGAAGCGCGATGCCCATTTCCGGGTGGTCGTGTCCGATTCGGTGCACGGACGGGTCGGCCGCATCGTGGAGACGCTCGGCTACTACCACCCGCGGATGCCCAACGACGCCGAGGGTCGGCTGCACATCAAGGCCGACCGTGCGCGTTACTGGCTCGGGCACGGTGCGAAACCGAGTCTCACGGTCAAGAGCTTTCTGAAGGACGTGCTTGCCGAGCCGGCCCAGGTTGAAGAGAACCAGTCTGAGCAAAACGGGTCCGGAGACACCGGAGCCTCCGCCGAATCCTGATAGCAGGCCGGCCGCCGGAAGCGGTCGTCCGGCCTCCGGGGATCCGGGTGGCGGCCTTTCGGTCAGGTCCCCGGGTTCGGGCGATTCCCGCCCGCAGATCAAGAGCACACAGGACCAGCAAACAGCCCCCGCGCCCCCGGTAGACGTGACCAGGAGACAAAGACGAGAATGGCTTCTGGCGCACTGGCATCCGGGTCCCGGCCAAAGGCTCGGGTAGACGGGTCCGGCCGGCAGGGCGAGGCTCCGGCCGGTTTCTCCGCGGGCGCCCGCGGGGACGCCCCCGCCGATGTCGTCATCGGTGAGGTTGCCCGGCCGTTCGGCCGCCGCGGAGAGGTCGTCGTCGAACCGTTGACGGACGATCCCGACCGTTTCTTCGAGATCGAGAGCGCCGACGTCGGCCCGCCGGGTGAGCCGGGGACCCGCCGCTCTCTCGAGTCCGTGCGCATCCACAAGGGACGCCCGGTGATCCGGTTCGACGGGATCACCGACATCACCTCCGCCGAGACGCTCCGGGCGATGGAAGTCCGCATTGGCGAGGCGGCACGCGCCGCGTTGCCGGAAGGCCGCTACTACTCCGACCAACTCGTCGGTTGCCGGGCCGAGACCGCGGGGGGCGACCTCCTCGGCGAGATCGTCGACACCCTCGATACGGCGGGTCCCAGCCTCCTTGTCCTGCGAGGGCCGGACGGGTCGGAGGACCTCATCCCCTTCGTCGAAGCTCTTTGCGTTCGCATCGAACCGCCCACCGGGGAGACTGCCGGCCGGGTCGTTCTCGACATTCCGGACGGCCTCCTCGGACTCAACGCCCCGGTCACTGCTGACAATGCGCGTTGACATCCTGAGTCTCCTTCCCGGCATGTTCGGGGAGGTGTTCGACCACGGCATCGTGCGGCGCGCGCGCCAGGCCGGCCTCCTCCAGATCGAGACCCACGCGCTCACCGACTGGACCGAAGGGCGTTTCCAGCGGGCCGATGACGCTCCTTACGGCGGCGGGCCCGGCATGGTGATGCGCGTCGAACCGCTCGTCGAGGCGGTGGAGGCGATCGGGGAGCTCGATGCGGCGGAACCCCGGGTCGTCCTGTTGTCGCCGCGCGGCCGCCAGCTCGACCAGGAGGTGGTCGCGGAACTTGCGCGGGAGCCGCGGTTGCTGCTCGTCGCCGGACGCTACGAGGGAGTTGACGAGCGCTTCACCGGCCTCACCGGTGCGGAAGAGATCTCGGTTGGCGACTACGTACTTTCCGGAGGCGAGGTCGCCGCCATGGTGGTCGTGGACGCGGTGACCCGGCTGATTCCCGGCGCCGTCGGGGATTCCGAATCCGTTGTCCAGGAGTCGTTCGCGACCGGGCTCCTGGAGCACGCCCACTACACCCGCCCGCCGGTCTTCCGGGGCGAAGAAGTGCCGCCGGTTCTTCTGTCGGGGAACCACCAGGCCGTTCGGCGGTTCCGGCGGGAGCAGTCGGTCCAGTTGACCAGAAACCGCCGGCCCGACCTGTTCCGGGCTTTCGCCGGACAAAGAGAACCGGCCTCGAAACCGAATCCGGATACGAAGGAGAGATCATCATGAGTGCGAGCGAGCAAGAGGCCGTGGATACCCCCGAAGAGACCGCCCTGGCGGTATCGATGGAGTCCGAGGAAGAGCCGACGCGCGTGAAACCGGCGGCGGAGATCATTCGGGAGCTCGAGGCCGCCGATCTGAAGGCAGACCGGCCGGATCTCCATCCCGGCGACGCGGTCCGGGTCCACGCCACGATCCGCGAGGGAGACCGGGAGCGGATCCAGATCTTCGAGGGGATCCTGATCGCGATGAAACACGGCGGAAACCGCCGCACGATCACGGTCCGCAAGACATCCTTCGGTGTCGCGGTCGAGCGGATCTTCCCGCTGCATTCGCCCCTGGTGGCAAAGGTGGAGGTCGTCCGTTCCCATCATGTGCGGCGCGCCAAGCTCTATTTCCTCCGCAAGCGGAAGGGGAAAGCGGCCCGACTGCGGGAGAAGCGGCGCTAACAGCCCGTGGACAAAGTCACGCGGCATGCCCGAGCCACGAGGAATGGAGGTCGGCTACGCCGTCTTCCATTCCTCGTGCTAGCGGGGTCTCCGCGGGGCTCTCGCCCCGCTCCGGAAGCGAACGGCGATGCATCCCGCCTGAACCAGGCCGCTATGCGGCCCTCATCGTTGCGTTTCACTCGGAATACGCTCGGTATTCCTCCCTCACGCGCCTTGTCAGGCGGGTCCCTCGCCGTTCTCGGTGCTCACGCCACTTTGTCCACAGGCTATTGACACCCCGTGGCACGAGTGGTCCGCGTCATCCGCTCTCGCGGGGAGGGGAAACTCCTCCCCGCACGCCACCCCCGCGGCACTTTGCGCCGCGAACGAACGCGGTAGGACTTTGGCCGCCGGCTGGTGATCCCGTTTGGCTTCCGTGGCCACTTCCTCCGCGAGTGACTCACTCCGCCTCGGATCGCCGGACCGCCCCGTCTGCTGCGCGATCTCCGCTCTCCGCGGTCTCCCGGCGGACCATCTCCGCGAGCTGAGGCGGCTCGGAGTGGACTATTTTCAGTTGCGCGACCGGGAGGCTTCGGATCGGGAGTTCGAACGGTTCCTGGAACGGCTCGCTTCCCGAGCCCCGGAGCTCCTCGCGCGCACCATCGTGAACGATCGGCTGGCGCTGGCCGCCACGTTTCCGATAGCCGGTGTCCATCTACCGGAGGCCGGATTTCCGGTGGCGGCGGTCCGCTCCCGCTTTCCCCGGGGCCGTCTCCTCATCGGCCGCTCGGTCCACGGGTTGGAAGCGGCGGTTGCCGCCGAACGGGAAGGGGCGGACTACGTGATCCTGGGACCCGTTGCACCCACTGGCGGAAAGCGCCCCCTGCCGCCGGACGTCTTTCGGGAGGCCTGTCGGGAGCTCCGGATTCCCGTTTGGGTCGTCGGCGGGCTGGAACCTCGAAACCTCGACCTCCTTCGCGGTGTCGGGGCCTCCGGTTTCGCGGCGATCCGTTCGTTCCGTGACGCCGGCCGGGCTCGTGCGTTCGTCGCCCGCTCCGCGGCAGTAAACTGACGTGGTCCGCTTCATGACCACTCGCGTGGCGTGGCTTTCTGCTCTGATCGGGTTTGCGGTTGTGCCGCCGCTCGTTGCCCAGACACAAACCGAAGCCCAGCTCGAACGTGCCGCCGAACGGCGTTTCCGGAGTGCGGAGCAGTTCTATGCGGGCGGACGCCATGGACAGGCCCTCCGCGACTTTGAAGCCATCCTGGACACCATGCCGGGGAGCCGGCTCGCCGATGACGCGGCGCTTCGCATCGCGCGGCACCGTTTCGATGTCGAGGGAGACCCGGTAGCCGCCGAGGAGATGGTGGACCGGCTCTTCCGGTCGTATCCGGCGGGCGATTCGATCCCCGGAGCGCACCTGCTGCTGGGGGAGATCGCCATCCGAAGCCTCCCGCCGCGCCCCGACGATGCCCAGGCCGAGTTTGAACGGACGCTGACCGCCGCGGGCCCCGCCGGCTCTCCCTGGTCCTTCGCGGCGCTCACCGGGATCGCGGTGATCGCGTCCGACTTCATGGATGACCGGACCGCCGCGGGGGCGTTGCTCTCGGCGCTCCACGAAACGGGCTCCGCCCCGGCGTCCGCCACCGAGCGTTTCCGCGCCCGCCTCCTGCTCGCCCGCACCCTCGCGCGGATGGGCGAGGCGTCCGCCGCTTTCGGGGAGGTGGCCGGGCTTCGCGCCGACCTTCTGCGGGTGATCCGGGAGGAGGCGGCGGACGACGCCGCGCCCGCCGGGAACGAGGGTGCGGACGATTCCGCATCGGAACTGGCGGAAGAAGCCCGGGAACTCGCTACCCTGGTCTCCCGCCACCGGTCGCCGGGGGATCCCGCCTGGCGCTTCGCGGGGGCAATCCAGCCTCCGCAGCGGCTGGACCGGCCGCGCCGCGTGCGCTTCGCGGGAGGCAGTCTTCACGTTCTCGACCGGGACACCGACGAGTTGCAGACGTTCACGCCGGCGGGGGCGTTCGAAGGAGCCATCGGAGTCGAGGACCCCTGGGATTTCGTCTACGCCCCTGACGGAACGGCCGGCGGCGGCGCGGCCATCCCGGTGGTGGCAGTGGACGACGCGCTGATTGTCGGCGGCAATGTGATGACGCTGCGCCTCGAGAACGGCCCGGAGCCCCTCCGCCGCATTCGCGCCGTCACCGTCACTCCCGAGGGCTACTGGGTGTGGGACGACCGGGAGAAAGGGGTGTTCCGGTTTGCGCGGTCGGGCCTCTACCTGGGACGGGTGCCTCATCCCCGACTGAACGAGGTGCATCGCATCGAGCGGCATCCCGCGGGACATCTCATCGTTGTCGAAGACCGGCAGGGGGTTCTCGCCTTCGACGTCGAGGGCCGGCGGGTCTTCCACCTCACCCGCGATTCCGGTTTCCGGGAACCGGTCGACGTGGCCTTCGACGCTCTGGGCAACTTCTTCGTACTGGACCGCGACGGCCCGACGCTCGGCGTATTCGACCGGGACTTCAACCCGCTCGTGCGGCTTGAAGGAGAAGGGTGGTCGGGGGGCTCGGTTCGCCGGCCGGTGTCGCTCGACGTGGGCCCCGACGGTGTGCTCTACATCCTTGACGAATCCACGCGCGCCGTGGCCGTGCTCCGGTAGCGCGCGATGAGATTCGTTCCGGCCTGGGCCGCGATGGTCGCGGTCCTGTTCGCGTTTCCTCCGGCCGGAGCCGCGGCGCAGGGGACGGCGTCGGCCGATACGGTCGCCATCGCCGGCGATCTGCGAACGCTCCGGCCGCAGACTGCCAATCCCGATCTGGCGGTCGAGGCCGTGCTGGCGCTGACCGCGATCCTGGACCAGTTGGATGCGGTGCGCGACCGGGAAGGACGTCTTCCGGAGATCGAAACGGAACTCTTCCTGCGAGCCCTCGAGTACCGCGCCCGGGCGCACGTGACCCGTGAATCTCGGGAGCAGGCCTCGGACGATCTCCGCCTGCTGATTCTGGCGGATCCGACGTGGCGGCTCGATGTCGCCGGCCTCTCTCCCGCGGTGCTCGATCTCTTCGAGCAGCAGCGCGGCGAACTGCTCGCCTATCTCACCGTGTTGACCGAACCTGCCGGAGTCACCGTGCTCGTCGAGGACGAGCCGGTCGGCGCCACGCCCCTGACCGGGCGGCCGGTGTTCGCGGGGCTCGTGACGATCCGGCTGGAGCGGCCTGGATTCACCGTCTATTCCGAACCGCGGCGCGAAGTCCTGGCGGGCGAGATGATCTCGATCGAGCACGAGATGGAGCGCAGCCATCCGGTGCTCTCCGTGATCACCTCGCCGGCGGGCGTCACCGTGCGGGTGGGAGGCCGCGTCGCGGGCGTCACCGGCGGCAGCCTTCCCGAGGATCTCCGACCCCTGGTCCCGCCGCGCTTCGCGCGCGACGAGTTTTCGGCGCCCCTGCAGCTCGGCAATCTGGAGACGGGAGCCAACGAGATCACCCTGGAAGCGCCCTGCCGGACCCCATCCCGATTCACGTTCCACGCCGACGAGGCCCGCGATTACCTGCCGCGGTTCGTGCGGCTGCGCCCCTCCACCGGAGGCCTCCGGATCGAGAGCGAACCCGGTGGCGCGACGGTGGTGCTCGACGGTGAGGAGCGCGGGGTAACGCCGCTCTCGTTCTCGGCGATGTGTTCGGGGGAGCACGAGGTCGAGATCCGGCATCCCGCCGGTCGCTGCGCCCGGTCCTTCACCGTCTCGAGAGGCTCCCGCACCGCCGTTTCGTGTGAGGTCCTTCCGGTGCTCGCCATGACGCCGAGCGAGCCGGAAGGCGCTTCCGACGCCGACCGCGCGGTCCGCCGGGTGCTCGAGGCGCGCGACGACTACTTCGTCGTGGACGAGACGGACGACTCCGACGTCCAGGCGCGGGTGCGGGTGCGGCTGCCGGAGCCGGGCACCGGACCGGCGCAGGTCGAGTTCCTGGCCGCGGGATCCGGAGTGCCGGATGCAGCTCCGTTCGATCGTTTTGCCCCGGCAACCGCGGGCGCCGCGGTCGAGCGGCTCCTCAAGCCACCGACGCGGCGCCGTCCCTGGACCGGAATGACGGCGGTGGCGCTCGCGAATTCAGGCGCGGAGAACGGTGCGCGTGGACTGCGCGTCACCAGTGTCCATCCGGCCGGTCCGGCGGTCCTGGCCGGAGTGGAACCGGGAGACGAGCTTCGTGAGGTGGAGGGCCGCCTCCTGTCCGACGAACTCGGGCTCGCCGAGCTGGTCGCCGGCGAGTCGCCGGACACCACGATCGACCTCGTCGTGCGACGCGAGGGCGCCGAGCGGCAGTTGCGCCTCGTACTCTCCGAAACCCCCGTGCTTCCGTCATTGTCGGCGGGGCAGTGCAACCGGCGCCTCGTCGAGTTGGAAGCGGACTTCGCCAGAGGCAGGATCGATGCGACCCGACAGTTGGAGGCGGGAATCTGCTGGATTCTCCTGGGAGATCCGGAGCGTGCCCTGGTCCGGTACCTGGCCGACGTGCGGGCCCCGACGGGCGCGGGAATCGGTGAGGGAACCGTCTTCTACTACCGGGCGCTCGCCCTTGAGGCGCTTGGAGAACGGGCGCGGGCCGCGCAGGCGTTCGAGGCCGCTGCCGCGGCGCCCGGCGCCACCCTGGTAACCCACGACGGCCCCCTCCTCGCCCCACTCGCTCTCCGTAGGCTGGCAACGGCGCAGTGAGGGGGATCGCGTGAACGGAGTCGGGGAGCGCCGGTGAACTCCGGTCCGACGCCAGCGCTCTACGCGCTCGTGGTGGAGAACGTCCGGTCCGGCACGACGCCGGGAGAACGCCTCGACCCCCCGGTGCGGTACGAAATCCGGAACCGGGAAACCATCCTCGGCCGCGCCCCCGAGTGCTCTGTCCGGCTCGACGACATCTTCGTGAGCCGCCGGCACGCGCGGTTGGTGCTGCGCGACGTCGACCTGCACCTGGAGGATCTGGAGAGCACCAACCAGAGCCGCGTCAACGGAGCTCCCGTGCCCACCCGCGTACGCATCCACCCGGGGGACGTCCTGCTCTTCGGCGGCGCCCGCTGCCGAATCGAGTCCAGCGGCGCTGCGGATGCGCCGGAGCGCGGGACGGCGCTCCCCGACCGTGACGAGCGGTCCGGACCCGAGGTTTCCGGGCAGGCGGGAGAGGATGAGGGAGATCCTGCCGAAGCTGCCGGGACCGCCGAAACACCCGAGGGGGACGCGGCGCCGTGGCCGCCGGCTGCCCCGCCGCCCCTCTACGTCGCCGGACCGCTCCCCGGAGAACCCCGGCGAACGCGGCTGCGGGTGCTGGCCGTGGTCGTGGTCTCGCTCGGCGCCCTGGCCGCCGTCCTGTTCTTCCGTTGACGGCCATGAAACCTCCGGCGGTCCTTCCCGGCGCGACGGTGGGGATCCTGGCGCCGGCGAGCCCGGTACAGCTTTCCTGGCTTGAAGCCGGTGAAGCCGAGCTCCGTCGCGTCGGACTCGTGCCCCGCCGCTCCCGGAACCTGCTGAAGCGGAGCGGGTACACCGCCGGGTCTGCCGCCGAGCGCACCGCGGACCTCATCGAGTTGCTCGAGGATGAGGAGGTGAGCGCCATCTTCGGCGCCCGCGGGGGTTACGGCTGTCTCGATCTCCTCCGCCACGTTCCGCCGGAGCGGATCCGCGAACACCCCAAGGCGATCCTCGGGGGGAGCGACCTGACCGCGTTGCTGGCGCTCTGGTCCGGGGCAGGGATCGCTTCCTTTCACGGCCCGATGGTGGCGCAACAGATCGCCCGCGGTCCCTCGCGTTGGGATCCGGACGAGACCCTCGGCCTGTTGCGGGCTCGGGAGCCGGGGTTCGGACTGGCATGGCGGGATGCGGAAATCCTCCATCCGGGCCGCGCCGAAGGGGTACTGCGGGGGGGCTGCCTCTCGATTCTGGCCGCGCTCGCGGGGACCCCGTTCGCGATCTCGTTCCGGGGAGCGATCGCCGTCCTCGAGGACATTTCCGTCAAGCCGTACCAGCTCGAGCGGATGCTGACCCAACTCTCGCTCGCCGGATTGCTCGACGGGGTGAAGGGCATCGTCTTCGGCCAGATGCCCGGCTGCACCCAGCATCCGGATCAGGGATACACGACGGCGGAACTCCTGGCCCGCCTGAGCGAGCGGTTCGAAGTCCCCGTCGCCTTCGGTTTTGCGACGGGTCACACCGACCTGGATCCCTGCCGCACGGCGCCGTTCGGGGTCAGGGCACGCATGGACGCGGACGGACTGACGCTGCTGGAGGGCGCGGTGGCGTGATCCGGGGACTCCAGCCGGGTGACCGTCTGCACGTGCTGGGAGTCGCGGGCACGGCGATGGCCTCGCTCGCGGGGCTGCTGACCCGGCTCGGCTACCGGGTGAGCGGGTCCGACCAGGGGGCCTACCCCCCGATGTCCACGGTTCTGGAACGCGAGGGAATCGAGGTTCGGACCCCCTTTGCGCCCTGGAATCTCCCGGGCGAATGCCGCGCGGTCGTCGTCGGCAACGCGATCTCGCGCGGAAACCCCGAGCTCGAGGCGGCGCTGGACCGCCGGCTGCCGCTCGTTTCCTTCCCGGAGACGCTCCGGGAACTGGTCCTTCGGCAGCGGGCGCCGGTCGTGGTTGCGGGAACCCACGGAAAGACCACCACGACCTCACTGCTCGCCTGGATCCTGCGGACTTCGGGACTCGACGCCGGGTTCCTTACGGGCGGAGTGGCGAAGGGTCTCGGAGGAAGTTTCGCCCTGGGCGCCGCCGGCCAGCCCTTCGTCGTCGAGGGGGACGAGTACGACACCGCGTACTGGGACAAGGGACCCAAGTTCCTGCACTATCTCCCGGAAGTGGCCATCGTCGGCAACGTCGAGTTCGACCACGCGGACATCTATCCCGACTTCGCGGCGGTCCGGCGGCAGTTCTCCTTTCTGGCCCGATTGCCTCCCCGCCGCGGCCTGCTCCTTCTCGGCGCCGATTCGCCGCCGGCCGGCGAACTCGCTGAGGCCGCCCACACGACGGTGGAGACGTTCTCGGTCCCCGCCGGAAAGGCGATCGCGGCCGACTGGGTCGCCGCCATCCAATCGAGCGGCCCCTCCGGAAGCCGCCTCGGGGCGGCGTTTCGCGGCGTGGCGCGGCCGTTCCTCGAGGGCCGTTTCTGGGGACGCGCCGCCGCGCGGAACGTCCTGGCGGCGGCCGCCACCGCGACCTGGCTCGGGGTCGAGTGGGAAGCGATCCGCGAAGCGGTCCACGAGTTCTCCGGGGTGGAGCGCCGGCTCCAGCAGCTTGCCGCGAGCCCGGACGGGCGGGTGCTGGTGGTCCGGGATTTCGCGCACCACCCCACCGCGGTCGAGGCGGTGCTCGAGGCGGGCGCCCGGCGCTGGCCCGGCGCGCTCCTGGTGGCGGTCTTCGAACCGCGCTCCTTTACGTCCCGCAGCGCCGTCTTCCAGGATCGCTTCGCCGCGGCGCTCCGGTCGGCCGATCGGGTCCTGCTGGCGTCGCCGGCCGGCGAGCGCCGCGGGCGCCGGCTACCGGGAACCGCTTCGCTCGATCTCGAACGGCTGGCCCGGGACCTGGCTTCGGAAGGCGTTTCCGCCGACGTGCTGGGCGATCATTCGGCGCTTCTCAACCGGGTGGGCGAACTTGCCGGCGGAGACGAAAAGACCGTTTTCCTGTTCCTCTCGAACGGCCAGTTCGGGGGCGTCCCCGAGAAGGCCGCCACCCGGATCACGGCGTAGCAAGCCCGGCCGGCGAGGGAACGCCGGCAGCCGCGACTACGCGGCCGGTGGCGGCGTTCCGGCGCGCTCGTAGGCCAGCCCGAACGACCGCTCGCTCATCCATTGCCGGAAGCCGGGGTTGTCCATGAACTGCTTGAACAGTTCGGTGTCGTCCTTCATCAGGGAGGTCATGACCCGCAGCAGCGCCTTGTCGTGTTCGATCCGGGCGTTCTGCTTGTCCGAGTTCTGACGGGCGTTCCGGAATGCGGCGTCCGCGGCCACCCGCGCCGGGATGGTCTCGACGATCAGGTGCTGGACCCGGTCGGCGTCGTCCCACTGGATGCCGCCGAACAGGTCGTTGAACTCCCGGAGGATGTTCGAGAGCCGGTCCAGTGCCGGTTCGGGAAGGTGGCCGCCTCCGCTCGTGGGCACGGGATCGATCTCGGCATCCTCGTCGGGCAGCAGGATCTTCTGCATCTCCCGTTTCTCCACGCGGTAGCTTTCCATGTCGATGGCGTCGAGGATCCCGCGCGAAAGGTCGTCCTCCGCCGGCGCGGGCAGCTTCGGGATCAGGAAGTTCAGGAAGATGGAGCGCTTCTCCCACCCGGCATTACCGAAGGGCAGGATGGAGGACAGGAACGCGTGGGTGCGCACGAAACCCTTGGCGTTGCCCTTGAACTCCACCTGCTGATCCTCGTCCAACTCCGCCCGATAGACGGCTACGCAGGCATCGAGGATCGGATCCAGCCGGTCCCGTTCGTCCCCGTTCAGGTAGCGCTCCACGAACTTATCCACCTGCTCGGGCGAATACACCTGGGCGCCCTCGAGGTCCGCTTGCAGGTCGTGGAGCCGGTCGGGGTCGGTTTCGTCAGCCAAGATCGTCGTTTGGTAGAAGTCCGCGAAGGACTCGCGGATGGTGTCCGCATCGTTGAGGAAATCCAGCACAAAGACATCGTGCTTCCCGGCGCGGGCGCGGTTGAGCCGCGAGAGGGTCTGCACCGCGCGGATCCCCGAGAGGGTCTTGTCCACGTACATGGTGTGGAGCAGCGGCTCGTCATACCCGGTCTGGAACTTGTCCGCGCAGACCAGGAAGCGGTAGGGCTCTTCGCGGATCTTCCGGGCGATCCGGTTCGACGGAAAGCCGTTCAGGGAAGCCTCGCTCACCGTCTTGCCGCCGAACTCGAAATCGCCCGAGAAGGCGACGATGGCCTGGTAGCGGCTCTTTCGTGCCTTCAGGTAGTCGCGGATCGCGTGGAAATAGCGAATCGCCCGCTCCACCCCGCCCGTGACCACCATCGCCCGCGCTTCACCGCCCAGCTTGCCCAGGGCGAGCACCTGGTCGTGGAAGTGGTCCACCATGATCTCCGCCTTGAGGCGGATCGCGTGCTCGTGGCCCTCGACGAAGCGGCGGAGCTTCTTGTGCGCCTTCTTCACGTCGAACTCCGGATCTTCCTCGACGGTCTTCGCCAGCTTGTAGTAGCTGTTGATCGGCGTGTAATGCGCGAGCACGTCCAGGATGAAGCGCTCCTGGATGGCCTGCTTCATCGTGTAGCTGTGGAAGGGGCGGTGCTTTACCGCCCCGCCGGGCTGTGGGTCCGGGTCGCCGAAGATCTCCAGCGTCTTGTTCTTTGGGGTGGCGGTGAAGGCGAAGTAGCTGGCGTTCGGGAGTAGTCTGCGCGACTCCATGAGGCGGTTGATCTTGTCTTCGGTGATCTCGTTTTCTTCTTCCGGGCCGGCCTCCGAGAGGGAGCGGGTCATGGCCGCCGCGGTCCGGCCCCCCTGGCTCGAATGGGGCTCGTCAATGATGATCGCGAAGCGCCGTCCCCGCGGCTCGTCGCCGATCTCGTCGAGGATGAAGGGGAACTTCTGGACCGTGGAGATGACGATCTTCTTGCCGGACTCGAGGAACCGCCGCAGATCGCCAGCGTTCTTGGCGTGCCCGACGGTGGCGCTGACCTGGGCGTACCGCCGGATCGTGTCGCGGATCTGAGTGTCCAGGATCCGCCGGTCGGTAACTACGACTATGGAGTCGAAGATCGGCCCGTCGTCGCCGGCGAGGCCGATGAGCTGGTGGGCGAGCCACGCGATGGAGTTGCTCTTGCCGCTCCCCGCCGAGTGCTGGATCAGATAGCGCCGGCCAGCGCCGTGTTCGGCGGCGTCGGCCAGCAGGCGCCGAACGACGTCGAGTTGGTGGTACCGCGGCCAGATCGGCTCCTTCCGTTTCTTCCCGGTCGTTTCATCCTTTGACGTGACGAGCTGGGCGTAGTTCTCGAGGATGTTCGCCAGGCTGGCGCGGGTGAGGACCTCGCACCACAGATAGCCGGTCTTGATGCCCGCCGGGTGGGGCGGGTTCCCCGCGCCGTCGTTCCACCCGCGGTTGAACGGGAGGAACCGCGACGCCTTCCCCTTGAGCTCCGTGCAGAAGCGCGCCTCACCCTCGTCCACCGCGAAGTGCGCCACGCAGCGGCCGCACTCGAAGAGCTTCTCGCGGGGGCTGCGGTCCTTCCGGTACTGCCAGACCGCGTCGTCCACCGTCTGCTTGGTGAGGTTGTTCTTGAGCTCGAAGGTGATGACCGGAAGCCCGTTGATGAACAGCGCAATGTCGAGCGCCCGGCGTGTCTCGTCTTTGCTGTAGCGAAGCTGGCGGGTGACGGTGAACCGGTTCGCGGCGAAGCTTTCCCGGGCCTTCGGATTCTCCGCCGACGGCGTGCCGTAGAAGAGGTCGAGGGCGTGTGCGCCGTGTTTGATGCCGTGGCGCAGCACCTCGACAATGCCGCGTTTCGAGATTTCCCCTTGGAGGCGGGCCAGGAAGCGGCGTCGGGCGGGACCGTCTCCCGAGAGGTCCAGCGATTCGGCGACACGGGGCTGCGTCGCGCGGAGGAAGGCGCCGAGTTGCGCGAGATCCACGCAGTACTCCCGGTCGTAGTCGCGCGGGGTGCCGCAGGCCCAGCCGACTCCGCCGTAGCCGGCGGGGGGCTCGGCGACCGCGTCCGCGGTGGCCGGATCGCAGGGCCGGCCGGTCAGTGCCTGGCAGATCAGGCTCTCGAGTTCGCGCTCGGTCGTGTCGGTGGTCATACCGGGGCGGTATCGGGGAGTGCGGCGGCCGCCTCGCGCACGTCGAGTTTGCCGGTAACTACGTCCGCGATCAGCCGGGTGCGGTATTCCCGAAGGAGGCAGATTCCATAGCGGACGTTGTCCAGACGCTTATCCATTCTGGCAGCGTAGGCATCTAGAAAGTTCGCAATGCTGGACTGGTCAGCCGGGCTTGGAACTGCGACTGGGAATCCCCTCAACCGCGGTAATCGTAGGGAGTCAACAGTTGATTTTGCCGTTCCCTGCATTACCTCAAAGCGCAGCGACGCCCTAATGTAGTGGAAGAAATACCTGCCAAGTACGTCCCCGAAGTCACTGAATTTATATACACGCTGATGGAAGTCAAACTTACCCTTGGCGTAGTGAAAAACTCTTCCAACGCCGACGCCATCTCCGGCCGTTAGGACCGCTTCACCGTCGAAGGACCAAGAGTTAATTCTCTCTACGGTTTGGGAACGAACAAAGAAAGGATACGTACCTTCGTCATGTCTATCGACTGTATCCCTTCCACCGGTAGTTACGCTGGCAAGCGTGCGGAGCCTCCTTACGCCCCAATGCGCCGGCACACGCCCGAACCATGCTACGCCGGATTGCTTGTATGCCGGATAGGGCTTCCCTGTCCGGACGTCGATTTGGCCGGTGACGGCTTGGTGGATGATGGCCTTCTTCTGCTCCTCCAGCAGCGCGATGCGCTTCTCCTTCGCCGTGATGGTGCGCTGAATCCGCCGGTCAACGTGGTCGAGGAACCGAGCGATGGCCTCCTGTTCTGTCAGCGGAGGGCAGGGTAACGGGGACCGAGAGAGCTTTGCATAGTCAATACTCTGACCCTGACGGATGCCAGTGACGAAAAGGCGCAAATTGTCAATGTACGGCTTCGATTTGAATACAAGGGAAAGATATGCGCGGTTTCTTTCGTCACGAGGATAGAGGACCGTGTAAGCCGGACTGATTATTCCCTGGTGTCGCGCGCATTCGAGGCCTCCCTGAAAGGAGCGGAGGCTGATAACAAAATCACCCTTATGTACCAGTTTGAGCAGATGTAAGTCTCTCAGGGCGAGAACAGTGCGATTCTCGTAGTGTTCTTTGCGGACAACGCCTCTCGTTTGCGTGGCCGCCAGCAGAGGCTGGTTGGGAAACCCCTTTGAGCTTCGTTCCAGGAGGACCGTCTTCGTCCGTCGGAGAGTCCAATGGGTCGGCAGATCGCCAAGCCACTCCACACCCGAATCCTGGTAGGACGGGTACGGGCGCAAGCCGGCGATCACGCTTCCGACTCTCCGTTGCCCATCTGCCTCTCGAAGGCCTGCCGCACCAGGCCGATGACATAGGGGAGGTCCTGCACATCGGCTATGGCGACTTCCACATCGCCGTTACCCCACCGGCCTAGATTCGTCACATCCTTGGCGATTCCCCTTGGGTCATGCAACTCGTGGAACTTCATGTTGAGAGTGAGAATCAGGCGGCTCCGCAGAGGCACCACGTCCACGAAGTTCGTTTCGGCCTTGTAGGCGATGTAGTGCTTCAGGATTGTCTCGTTGACACACGAGTTGAGCGACAGCACGCGCATGCGGAAGTCGTCGAACAGGGGGCGCATGGGGCTCCCGGCGTCGAGTTGCGGATGGTCAGCGAGGGTGTACCCGGGAGACTGCGCGACCTTCTGCTGAAAGGTCTCAAGGACTGGAGCCGAAAGTGAGGGAGCGGGCCAGACGGTCACCGCACGATCGGCCAGATCCTCCGCCCGCGACTGAATGGCGGCGGCGTCCCAGGTGTCAGCGGCGCCCACGCTCGCGTTGAGCCGTAGCGGACTCTCCCTGAAGCCCCCTTCCATATCGCGTTTCTCTCGAAAGGGCCTGTCGCTGTATTCGGCGTTGTAGCCAGTCAAGGTCAGGTTCCCAAGTGTATGTAGCCGAGTCTCTTGCACGTGCCGCCAGTCAGTGCCGAGCGCCTCTCGCCAGTCTGCGGAGAGACTCTCGTTCTGCGGCATGATGTGTTCGACGGTGTACTCGGCCACTTCCACCCTTTCTTTCCGCCCGTGATTCTCGATGCGGCGAAGCCAGTAACTCCTGCTCCGGAAGTTGTAAAGGTCTCGCTTGCAGAGTTCGCGCTTGAACTCCGAATCACCCGGGAAGCGGCGATACGAGGGCATGGTCAGAAAGTGTGCCTGGATGCTCTCCAGATAGCGATCCTTGTGCAGCTCCCGGCCGAACGTCGCGAACGTCTTGTTGAGTGAGTTGGTGGGGATCGCGCAAACTGCCCTACGGAAAACGTACGCCTCGATCAAACGCACCGCGCGGACGAAGTCTGCCGCTGCGATCGTGCCCTGCGCATAGTCGGCGTAGAGTTCTAGGAGAAGGGGATATGCGACGTCCACACGGAGTTCCCGGAGGTCGTGGAACGCCTCTTCCAGACTCTTGTCGTGCTCCTTTCCGAGCGCCATGGCGCAGTAATAGGCGGCGTAGTCGCGGATGTCGGCGACGAGGTGCTCAATGCCCTCGGCCTCCATCGCCGGCGTACGAACAAAGCCCTTGAACGCCTCATAGACCCCCCGGAGCTTGGGAATCTCTCCCGTCTTGACCGTCAGGTAGTGGCGCATGAAGCCGTCGAAGTGCGTGCCGTACGCCTCCTGTCCGAAGGCCACCTCCATCGGCCGCCAGTACTCCTCGTAGAGCCGCCTCTGTAGCTCCGGTTCCAAACCCATGAGGACGAAGTTGCGAATCAGGTCGGCCTGCGTAAGTTCGCGTCCCGTTGAGTTCATGCTCTCGAAGATGAGCTGCGGGTTGTCGTGATTTCGCTCAAGTGAGATGTCCACGATCAGGAGCTTGGCCAAACCCTTACAGACCGCCGTCAGATCGGTGTTGCCGTCTTGAAGGCGTTCCTCGAAGAACGCGAAGTTGTCCGTTATGCGGCGCGACAGATCCGATGACTGGGGTTTCCGTTGCAGGATGGCAAGCAGGCTCTGCTTGTCCGTTTGCGTGAGCAGAAGCTTGAAGCGCCGCTCAGCCTTTGCCAGCGGGTTCAGAAGGTAGTAGGTACGAATGTGTTCCGCCGAGAACTCGTCCAATGGTTCGTCCTCCCCGACGCGCCTGGCGAGAGCTTCGAGGAGGAGCATCACCGTCGTCAGTCGTTGCTGTCCGTCAATGACCAACAACTGCGACCTTTGAGCGACCTGATAGAGGCCCGCCTGGATATACACAATCGAGCCAACGAAGTGGGCGGAGACAGCGTCGTCACTGCCCGTCCGCACGATGTCTTCCCAGAGCTTCTGGCACTCTCGCCTGGTCCAACTGTAGGTTCTCTGATAGATGGGGATCACGAACTGCGGCGACTGTCGCAGGAAGTCGAGAAGCTGGGTCTCCGTGGCCTTCATGGCGGGCTGTCTCCAAGCATCTCAGCTCCGAGATGGTCTCGCCGGGAATCTTCGATGCTCTCGTTGAGGGTCCGGGAGAACGGCTCCCCCGACGTTGCGGCGGATTCCCTCGACCGAATCGCCCTGTGCGGGGATGCCGTACCCACGTACCGTGGCCGAATGGCCGCCGTCCATCTCGTCTTCGCTGACGTCAAGAATGATCTCGGGAATGTTGTCGGTTCCGGGCGAATGTCGGGGCAGGGTAGCCGATGCGCCGGTTCCCCTTACTGGGGGACAAACGCGCCTATGCCCGTTCGGCGCTTCCGGCTGGTTCTCCGTCGGCAGGCGCCCATGATCGCACCGATCCTCATCGGTTCCATGGCTGTATCGCGTCCATGCGAGTGCTCCGAGTCGCCGGTCGGCACTCCCCGCCGCCGATCCCGTTGCTACCCTTGGCGACGCGATGTCCCGCCGCCGCGCCGACACCCCGACCCCCACCGAGATCTGGCGGATCCTGCGCGGTATCGCCCGCGACGAGCGCATCGCCCGGCGGCGCAACCGCGCCCTCGAACGGCGCTTCCGGCGCGAGCGCGAGGCCCGGGAGCGGGCGGCGGCAGCACTGGAGCAGCGGCTCCGGGAGGAGGAGGCCGAGCGGGACCGGAAGCTGGAGGAGAAACTGAACCGGATCGCCGGTGACGGCGACGCCCGCTGGGGGCAGCTCATGGAGGCGCTGGTGGGCGGGGACCTGGTGAAGCTGCTGCGGGACGCCGGCGTGGACGTCGAAGTGCTGGGTCGGCGGATAAGCAGCCAGAACCGGGAGGGGGTGTGGCGGGAGTACGACC
>MKWU01003431.1_pt1 | contig 20991 bp, 16 predicted proteins | sample 809101 | NCBI WGS metagenome assembly MKWU01 (sample SAMN05860141, study PRJNA318959) | sponge metagenome | host: Aplysina aerophoba | place: Slovenia: Piran, Adriatic Sea, Gulf of Piran | collected 2013-05-07
CGGTCGGGATCTTGAGGCAGACGGAGGGGAGTTGCTCGCCGAGCCCGTTGCGTCGGGCGTGGTAAGGTCGCCCAACCTCGGTCTTGGACCACGCCCGTTCCACCCAGTCGAATCCCCAGTCAGGGTCTTGGGCTCTTACCGCTGCGTCCTTCGCCCGCGATGCCGCTAGCTGTTCGAGGAAGCACCGAATCGTTCCCAGCGCCCACTGTTGGTACTCCTTGAGAATCACCGCTCCTCGATGCTGCGCCTGGGGTTCCGAACCAGAACGTAGAGGCACCCTGTAACACTAACCGACAACCCGAAGTCAACTGCTGTTACTGGCACTCTGAGCCTCAAGACAATTGTTGGACCAATCAAGAGCCGAGGCTAGCCGCGGCAGTCGGTAGTCGTAGGCATGGCTTCGATGTTGCGGTGGCTCGGCGGAGGCACTCAGGTCTGCTTCGCGGTGAAGGCCATGTGGGACTCCTTGAGCCCGAAGACGAAGGCGTTGGGCATCTCGACGTGAGGCAGCTCCGGTATCCGTCTGAGATCTGAGACCCGGGCCACCAACTGCTCGAAGAAGGTCTGAATCTCCAGGCGCGCCAACGACGCCCCCAGACAGAAGTGGGTGCCGAAGCCGAAGGCGACGTGGTGGTTCGGGGTGCGGGTCACGTCGAACGACTCAGGGTCGTCGAACTGGTTCGGGTCACGGTTGGCTGCGGTGTAGGCGAGCACCACCTGCTGGCCCGCGGAGATGGTCTGGCCGTGCATTTCGTAGTCCTGTGCGGCCACCCGGCACATGTTGTGGATCGGGGTGACCCAGCGGATGAACTCCTCGGTGGCGACCGTCATATCGGCGCCCGCCTGGAGCGCTTGCCACTGCTCGGGGTGGTCGGCCAGCGCAAGCAGGGTCCGGGCGATCACCGTGCGGGTGGTCTCGGCTCCACCGTCGAGCACCAGCAGACAGTCCGAGAGGATCTGGTCGTGCCCGAAGGGTGCACCGCCGACTTCTCCGTCGTTCTCCTGCTCAACAGAGACCCAACGCGACATGATGTCGTCGGCCGGGCAGCCCTTGCGGTCCTCATACAGCCGGCTGGCCGCACCCGCGAAGTCCATGGCTGAGTTGAACCCTTCGTCGTTCGCGTAGCGGGGACCGCCGCCGAGCGCGATCGTCGTCTCGGACCAGTGCTGCAGCTTGGGCCACAGCTCGTCGGGGAAGCCCAGCAGCAGACCGATCATCATGGCGGGCAGCGGTGCCGCGAGCTCGCCCACAATCTCGGCCTGTCCCTTGGCGAGGGCGGGGTCGAGCAACTCGTTGACCGTGTCCGTCACATGGTCCTCCCAGCTGCGCACCGCACGCGGAGTGAAGCGACGGGCGACCAGCATTCTCCTGATCTGATGAAGCGGGTCGTCGAGGTTGATGATCGAGTTGTCTCCCGGGATGTTGGGCCGGGAGCCGCCCTTCACCTTGTCGGAACTGATGAAGACCGTCTTGTTCTTCTCGATCTCAACGATGTCGTCGTAGCGGGTAGCCACCCACAGTTCGTTGGTGTCGTCCCAGTGGAGCGGGGAGTGTTCACGGAGCCAGCCGTAGCGCGGGTAGGGGTCATTGACATAGAAGTCACCGTCGAGGATGTCGAGCGGCCGCGGATCAACGAGTTCCATGGCCGTACCCTACGCGCGGCCCCTCGCGAGGGGTAATCGGTTGGGAGTCGGGGTAGTTCGAGCCGGTCGACATCCCCTTTGAGATCAACGCGTGAGACCGAAGCGACAACCAGCCCGTAATCGATCAGGACCGCGGAGGCTGCCAGCAGTGTCGGCCCCACGCTGAGATCAGCGCCGTGCGAACGCTGGTTTCTTCTTGGCGGATCTGTGAGAGCCTTGCAGTTGTCGCCGCTGCCGTCAGCTTCGTTGCTGGGGAGGCGGGTCGAGGTGCGCGACCATCTCCAACCCGAGTTCTTCCAACGCGGTCAACCCTGTGTTGAGTGCTGTGTTGTGACGGCCCTGCTCTAGGCGGATGAGGCACTGTCTGGTGGTGCCGACCCGGTCAGCGAGTTGCTGCTGGGTCAGCTTCTCGGCTTGCCGCGCCTGTCGTATCAGCGTTCCGACATCGACAGCCGTTTCGACTCTGTGCTCCCTCACAGCACTGAGTTCCGGGTGCCGTTCACCGGCCCCGCGGCACCTCCGCTGCCCGAAACTTCTTTGTCGGCATGGGCCACGACGTTCTCACAGATATTGCGAGCCGTCTCAGACGCCCATTCGGGGCATTGCGCCGCTGCGGATTCAAAGGCTTCGGGCAGCGCATCAGCCATGTCCTCGAGTTGGTCGGCGCCGAGGTCTATTCCGAGCCGCGCCGCGGTTTGTGCCCACTGGACCAACGTGGTGGGGGTCGTCTCGCCGAATCGCATCGCTGGTCGGGAGAGTTCAGTGCCAGGGTTCATGTAAGGGGCCAATGAGTTCAAGTCGTACAGGGGGGCCAACAGCGGACGCGGCCCGTCCAACAGCAGCCCGTAGTTCTTTGCGTGCCCGTCGGTGTTGCCGATCAGCCAGTTGTAGTACACCGACAGGAAGAACGCGGACGTGTCATCGCGGTTCTCTTGGCGCAGCAAGGCAATGATGTCGGTGGGACTGGGACCGCCGTCCTCTTGATATTTCTGAGCCGTGGACACGCCGAACGCTGTGCACAGATCCTCGAAGTGCAAGCGGCGCACTTCGTCTCCCGACATCTCCCGGTCGAAACGCTCCACCACCAGACACGCCTCGTTATCGAACATCTCCAGCGAAGTGCGTGCCGCGTTCAACCCGAGCGACGCGGCCGCTGCCTGGCACAGATGCTCGTTCACCGCTATTGAGTTACGCAGACGCTCACTGAGATGCCCGCGCTGCGGCTTGAGGATGTGGGTGGTGGCAAGCGAGCCGGTGGGCAAATGCCATCCGTCGTCAGTGAGCCGCAACGCCATCTTGGGTTGCGCACCGGGCAGAGACAGCCTCAGATCCCCCAACCCCTCTGACGGGTCGCCTGCAGCGTCCTGGGAGATGAGGCGCAGATGGTTCGCCACTTCGGAGACGGTGAGCTTCACGAGAGTTTCTGTCTGCGACTCGCCGAGAGACGGTTGCGGAGAGAACTGGACAGCCCCGGCGCACTCAAGTCCTGCTCGGGTGCAGAGCAGGTCATACGGGGCCGTTGAAGCGGCGCCTAGTTCGCGCACCATCCGCGCTCGGGTGCGCGGGTTCTCTGGCAGCAACCCGTCGACCCAATCAGAGACGTCGTATCTTTCTCGGTGGTCTGCTGGCAAAGACAGTGACAACGGTGTGGCCGACGGGCTGCGACCGGAGTCGTAGTAGAGATGCACGGTGCCGCGTCGCAACAGCACCAGCCTGCCGATCCTCTCGCCGTGCAAGAACACGTAGAGGTCTCGTCCCGCGCTAGCCATCTGCGCCGTCGTCTGCTTGTGGTGCGGCTGCTGAGCGCACAGAAATGTCCGCGTCCAACGCCGCCAACGCGGCCATCACGTCGGCCAGCGACGGCTCGGTTCGCCCGCGTTCAAATTTCGACACCCACTGTTGGGACCGGCCGACGGCTTCTGCGAGACGGGCCTGGTTCCAGCCTCGGCGCCGCCGCAAGTGGATCACGAAGCGGCGTATGCTGCCCTGGGTCGCCAGCACCAAGACCTCGTGTGTCATACCAAAGAGTATATCGCTTTTACGCTTCTGTGTGATATCGAGCCGGCGTTTGTGCTCCTTGCGGGCAAGTCGATGCCAACCGCTTGTGTTGAGGACTCTTGGGGCCCGAGACGAAACCGTCGGGCATCTTGAGGCGCGGCCCCTCGGGAGGGGCAATCGGGCTAGTTGGGGTAGTTCGAGCCGGTCGGCATCCCCTTGGAGACCAACGTGACGACCAGCCCGTAGCCGATGAGGATCCCAGAGGTGAGAAGCAACGTCGGCCTCACGCCGAGGTTCAGGCCGTCGGAGTCTGCCATGGCCCCGAGAATGAGCGTGCCGATCCAGACGACGCCACCCCAGGAGATGACGAACAGCGACATGACGCGCCCCCGCGCCGAGTCGGACACCACCTGCTGCAACAGTGTCTGCAATGTGGTCATCGTGGCGAAATAGCAGAAACCGACGCCCAGCTGCCAGGCCATCGCGGTCTCGAGCTGCTCAGAGGCCGTGAACCCGACCAGGCAGACCCCGTAGACCAGCAGCGATATCGAGGCTCGCCGGAGGCTGGGTTCGGCCTTGCTGTAACCGACCGTGAGGGCCCCGACGATGGCACCCAGACCGGTGGCCGCGACGACCTTGGCGAATTGCCCCGGCTCCTGTTCGAGGACCTCGCGGGTGAAGCTGGGGATCAGGGCCGTGTGAGCGACGCCGAACACCGATGCCACACCCGTCGTGGCTATGGCCAACAGGGCCGGTTTTCGTTCGCGGGCATGGCGGAAACCGTCGCGGATGCGTGAGAACACCCCCAACCCGTCCATCTCCACATCGTGGGCGTCGACGACGACTCTGGTGATCAACAACCCGGCGAGTGCGGACGCCGCCGCGAATCCCGTGAACCCGATGTGGAAACGACCAGAACCGATGACCTGCACGGCCATGATCGGGCCCACCACGCGAGTCAGGTTCTGGGCTGCCGCCTGCAGCGAGATGGCGCTCTGCACCGCCTCGCTCGATACCGAGTTGACCACCAGGGCTCCGGCTGAGGGGCCGAGCAGAGAGAACGTCGTCCCCAGAATGAACGCGAGCGTGTAGATCGCCCACAGCGGGGGAGCACCGTTGATCCCGGTGAGCAGAGCCAGGCCGCCAGCCGAAGCAGCGGAAGCGAAGTACGACACTGTGACGACCAGCTTGCGTTCGACACGGTCGGCGAGCACGCCCCCGAACGGGCCGACGAACAGAGCGGGCATGAACAGCGCCGCGAACAGTGCGGTGATCGCCAGCGTGTCGCCCCCGCTGCGCTGTTCGATCAGGCCCTGCAGGGTCAGGTGGCTCATCCAGAAGCCGATCTGCTGGATGACGAAACTGGCGTAGATCAAGCGGTAGGCGCGAAATCGGAACGCGATGAATCCGCGCCCCAAATCCGAGCGGATGAAACGGGCTGCGAGACCTGTCGGGCCCAAGCGGACCCGATCTGGAGTTTCAGTCAGTACGCACCCTCGAGTCCGGTCACCCCAAGAATGCTACCGGGCGGGTTTTGGGTACGGTTTGGCGATGGGCGATCCCGATGGTGACCTTTCGACCGTGAACCGTGTGCTGGACGCACATCTGCATGTCGTCGACCTCGCGACGTGAGTGGACGACCTGACGGGCAACCCCAACACCCACTGGGGGGAACCACTCGACTGCTCACCGGAGGCGGTGGTGGCACGAGTACGCGCAGCCGGCGTCTCCGGTGGAGTGCTGGTGCAGGCAGTGGGCGCGCACAGTTTTGACCACTCGCTGGTTCTCCGAGCGGCTGAGGCGCTCGGGGACGACTGGCGGGCCATGGTCGCGGTGGGTTCTACGGTGAAGGACCCGATGACCCTGCTGGACCGAGCCGTGGCGCTGCGAACCGCGGGACTGCGGTTGTTCTCGATCCCCGACTCCTGGCTGGACAGCGATATTGCCGTGGAGTTGGTGCAACGCTGCGCAGCCTCAGGCGTCGGCCCGAGCGTCTGCTGTTTCGCCGAAGAACTGCGGGCAGTCGCCCGTGTCTCCGCGGCGGTCCCCGACTGCGAAATAGCGGTCGACCACTGTGGTTTCGTCCCGGTCGGGGGCGATGACCGAGCCCTGGCCGACCTTGCCGAATGCGAGAATCTGGTCGTCAAACTGAGCACCGGAGTGTTCGATGCCGCCCCTGTTTCCCCGCGCTCAGTTGTCTCCCGGCTGTTGGACCTGTTCGGCGCCGAGCGCATCGTCTGGGGTTCCGACCACCCCTCAGGTGCATGATCGTTCCTACCCCGAACTGGTCACCCTTGTCGGCGGTGCACTCAGTGGACCCGACGCGGTCACCCGGGCAGCCGTCCTGGGGTGAACCACCGCCCGCCTCTGGTTCGATCCCTGATCGTTGGATGATCCTCGACATCGCCGCCCACCGCGTTCCGGTAGAACCGAGTCTCCGTCACTGGTCCTGTTGCGACGCACCCAGTTTTGCGACGTGAACTAGATTCGGTATCAGAAACTCCGCCACCGACTGTCACCCTCCTTCGTCGGTCCAAGCACCAGGTCACCGAAACGGCCATTCGGCAAGCGGTGTTGTCGGACAATCGTGAGCGGTTCAGCGCGACGACGAGGACCGCTGCTGCTGGGTGTTTCCCCGCGTGGACACGGATGTTCAGCACGGACATAAGGCCAGACCTCCGATTACTCACGTAACCAAAGGAGAAATTCATGTTCCAGAAGATCTTGGCCGTTCCGCTCGCAGCATTTGGTATCGCCATGTCGTTGGCGCTGGCACCAACGGCGGGCGTTCCAGCGCTTCTCAGTCTGGAGGCCGAAGAAGCCAGCGCGCACCCTCTGACCGTGACGCTGAATGTCCCTCTAATCCCAGAGCGTGTTTGCACCCTCGAATGGAATTATGTATACAAAATCGTTGACTGGGAGACTTCGCGTTACTTCCCGTACGCCGAGCCCGAGCCTCGATGGGAGGTTGGGCCATGGCCCGTCTACGGTTGGCGATGGGACCAAGAAGAGGTGTGCCATACGGAATGGAGACGCCCCACGGTGCCCAACCCGCATTACCACGTCCCTGAAACGGTCTGCAGGTGGCTCGTTAGGGCCGGTGGTGTTGCCCTCGGTTACTTCCCGACCGCTCGGGCCGCAAAAGCGGCTGCCGCTGTCACGGGTGTTGCCGCAGGTGAGATCGACATTCAGCAGCGGTGCCACACTGAGGATATAGTTGTTTATCTAATCCCGGGGCCCCATGACTAATGACTAGCGACAGTGAACCCAAGTTCTTTGACAGGCGCCCGATCCTAAACCGCCCTTTGCGCGAACATCTTGCGCTTGCCGCGTGGGGCGCGGCGCTCGTTGTGGTGATTCCAAGCGCTTCACCCTTTACCCAGCGTCTGATTCTCGGGGTGAGCCTCGCCGCTTTGGCTGCTGCGGTGGTGCTGCATTTTCGGGCTAGGCGTCGTTGGCGAGCGGAGCAGGCCAAGACAAGCGAACCGGACTCGACTGGTGCGTGACCCCAGGTTGCCAGCGTGCGTTGCAGCGCTAGTCCTGTTGGCTGGCTGTGTGGTCAGCGAGGGAGTCGACGCGAGCGAGTGCCGCAACGCCGCGACCGCGCAAGCGCAGGCGGAGGTCGCGTGGTCGGCGACGCTTGACGCTCACGCCACAGCGCATGAAATCACCGAGGTACACGAGCACCCAAACACAGAAGTTCAACAGATGGCTGCCCGCGTTGATTTGATTATCGCTATCGAAGCAACGCGAGCTGCTTGCGGGTAGCTGAACACCAACTGCCCAGGGTCCACTTCCACAGGGATCCTCCAGTTCCTCGGCTGCGTTTCAGCACCGATTCTGGAGGATCCCGCCCTTTCAGCCGCGGACCCTCACCCCACCGACTCCGACCTCAAACGCGAGGAGCCCCATTACGGCTTCGTGTCTCTGGGGGGTGATGATCGGGCTCTGGTCGAGCTGGCCACCTGCGAGAATCTGGTCGTCAAGCTGAGCACGGGGGTCTTCGACGCTGCCGCCCTGTCCCCGGGCTCAGCGGTATTGCGACTGGTCGACTTGTTTGGTGCCGAGCGCATTGTTTGGGGATCGGACCATCCCCAGGTGAATGATCGTGGGCGGCCTACCCCGAGCTGGTGACCCTTGTCGGCGACGCGCTCAGCGGACTCGACGCGGCCACCGGGGCAACCGTCCTGGGGGATGCTGGTGAGGTGGCTGCCGGCGTCGGTGTGCGCGACAAGGCCTTCGAGGCGGGTCGGTCGGTTCTGGCGGGCCGTCTCCAACGCGTCGAGCACCATCTGGGTTTTCGTGTTCGACGCGACCCGCCAGCCCACGATGCAGCGACTGAACGCGTCGGTGATGAAACACACGTAGGCGACACTGGACCAGGCAGCGACGTGGGTCAGATCAGAGACCCACAGCAGGTTCGGCGCAGCCGCGGCGAAGTCACGCTCGACAAGGTCGCCGGGCCGTGTCGCCGCCGGGTCCGTTCGGGTGGTGGCCACCGTCTTTGTCCGTTGAACGCCGCGGATCCCCAACTGGCGCATCAGCCGAACAACCTGGTCGCGGCCGATGCCGAGCCCGGCGCGTCGAGCCGCGATCTGTAGCTTGCGCGCCCCGTACACCGAGTAGTTGGCCTGCCACAACACCAACAGCAGCGGCATCATCTGTGCGTCGCGCAGCACCCCCGCCGACCGTGGCACGACGCTTCGCTGTCCAGTACGTGGAGGGGGCCACCTGCAACGCAGCGCAGACGGGCTCGACCCCGAACTCTTGACGGTTGTGGTCGATGAACTGCACGGTCATCGACCTCGGTGGTCGAGCTCCGCCCCGAAAAACTGCTGCACGCTGCAAGATCGAGCCTGCGCGAAACCCAGGGTGAATCACACCCAGAACATCAACCATGTGCCGCCCCTACAAACCCCCACCCGAACACCGCCCCGCGACACGAACCCCCAGGTCAGCGACATCCTCTCGTCACCAAAACCCCATCAACCCGCCAAACACCGGTCTGGCGATTCGTTGCCGAGCCGGACCTTCTGACGATCATCCGCTACCGGATACGAAGGTCATGTACGTTGATCTCAACGTTCCCGTTGAGGCAACGCGTCAAACCTGCCAGTGGCGAGATATCTGCCCAGCACAACCGCCGGCCCCGAAATTCCGAATACTGCAAAAAACAACACCGATGAAAGACTTTGGTGATCGGTGGCCCAATCTAGCCCTATCATAGCAACCGCGAGAACCGGAGAACCCCAAGCTAGTATCATCGCGGCCCGCCTAGTCAGCATAGGACGCAATAGACTCTGCCAAGGATCAGTTCGAGGATGTCTCGCCGTGTTCGGATTCTTTTGTCCCATGACGAATGCGCTCCTTGTGGAATGATGCGGACGGTAGAACCCCAACGGTAGTTCAAGCGATTGATCGAACGCAAATGACGGCGTAAACGCCACAGACACACCTCGAACGAAATCAATCAGATGACACACAAGGTCCTGTCAGACCTCTAAAGAAACCTTCGATTACGTGAGTTATCAATTACGAACGTATCACCCGCCGCTTCGCACGTCAAGTGCTATTTCAAGAAATTTGTCGCAAGTCGAACGCGAGTCTGATGCCCGCCACGATCTCACATCAGAGCGCGCCGTAGCGGAACCGCGCAATCGCTCCTTGGCGCGCTGCCTCGCCGCGAACATACGACGCAGGCATTTGGGGTGACCGCCACCGGCCAACATGCTGAAGATCCACGAGCGATGCGCCAGAACGTACCAGCGACACAGCCGATCCGACCCGCAAGCTGTGGCCAGTGGCACCGGTCACGCCAGCAGCAGCGGCGCGTCGTGTGACAATCTGGCTTATCGCCCCACCGCTCAATGCAGCACCCAGATCGACATGATTACCGCGTCGCACCTGGCAAAACAAGGCACCAGCTTGGACCGGCAACTGTCTATGTCCACAGACCTCTGCCCACGCTACGATCCGCTTGACTGTAGCGGCTCCCAAATATTGACGCGTCCCGTTTCCGGTCTGATCCGTCTTCGAGCGTCGGACGGCCAGGGTGGCGGACCCGTCGCCGTCAATGTCAAGATCTGGCCACAATAGCGCTGCAGTTTCCGACCGTCTGAGCATTGCATCGCTCATGACCGCGATAATCGCAGCATCGCGAAGCCCCGCAATGCTGCCATCTGCAGCTGCGATTTGGGCGGCGCGATCTGCCTCTTCCCACACCAACGGCACTGCTGTTCTTGCGGGCGAAGCTCGACGGTTGGCGACACGTTGCGCTGCTTGAGAACGCGGTCCGTAAGGGTCTGGTTCATTCAGCGTACGGGCAACCCAGCGTGCGGCGGCAATGGTAACTGAAATGGTTCCTGCGGCATACCCGCCACTCGCCAATGATCGGATCGCCACAGAGAGCCGGTCGTCTACTAGGTCGCCTAGCGAGCTGATGTCACAGAGTGCAAGCCTCTGAATCGCTCCCAAATAGCTCCGCCGCGTGTTGTCGGCTAAACTTTCGAGTTGCTCGACGGCAGCGAACCGAAGGTGGCCTGTGATTGTCGTTGGCGCTGTAGAGATGGCCATGATGATGACTCTAGCGTGAAGGCCCCTTTGTAGAGACATGTGAAAGAGAGGAACTTGTCTAGGTCATGAGGAAACTGTGACCAAGAGTTCCGAGATGGGCGGCCGACAGACCCCGCGGCGAAACAGGTGTTTGAGAAGTGTCTCGGCACTTACGGGTCAGCCACGGTGCGAGCGCAGCTTCGTCGGTACGGGCTTGGTGGTGTCGAAGTAGACGGAAGAGGCCTTGACCGCCCGACAAGGTCTGTCCACCCGCCCTAGACCCGAGACAGGCCTGACCAACCCGGCCCTACGGCCCCATCGGATCTGCTCGGACGGGTGTGCTCCTGGATTCGCTGTCTCGGCATTTTGAGAGGCCGCGCGGATTGACCTCGCAAACCGCCGCGACTGACGAAGCGGTGGCCCAAGCGGCCTGGGAGCGTAGCGAACATGAGCGAAAGACAACAGGGTTCCACGCACCGACGATGTTCAACCCGCGGACGCTCCAAGCCGGGCCGGTCCGCTCCTGAACCGGTCAAGTCCGAGTGGGTTCAAGAGCAATTGGTGGCTAGTCTGGGGAGGTGAGCGAAGAATCGCCGACCGCCGAACAGTCTTGGTTCGATTCGGGGGCCCACTCTGAGGAATTCGTCGATGACATCGACACCGGACGCACCGCCGACCATTCAGAAACGAGCGCCTCGGACTCTGGCACGCAGGGTCGGCGGCGCTGGGTTTCGCCGGGAACGGTGAGCTTGAAGGGTGCCATTCGTGAAGCCGTCCAGGCACCTCCGACGGTCTTTGAGGCAGTCGGCGGGCAGCGCTTCTTCGACGAGTTGGTCAACCGGTTCTACGACGCGGTGGAGACCGATTCGCTGCTGCGGCCGATGTATCCGGCCGACATGGGGCCGTCGCGCGAGCGCCTCGCTGGCTTCCTGGCGCAGTACTGGGGCGGGCCCGCGCACTACAGCGAACAGCGCGGCCATCCCCGTCTGCGGATGCGCCACATGCCCTTCGTCATCGGGGTGGAGGAGCGCGACGCCTGGATGAAGCACATGACAGCATCACTTCGTGCCGCCACACTCGCCGACGGTACGGACCGCCCGTTGCCGGCCGAGATACGCGACGCCATGTTCGACCACCTCGACAACGCCGCCACCCACCTGGTCAACCACCCCGCCGACTGAAACCCGCGGTGCTGGCACCTGACGGTTGTGGGTGCCTGACAGTTGTGGGTGCCTGACAGTTGTGGGAGAACGTCGAGAGGTGGCGCGCCGTGGCCGCGTACACCTTGGGCAGGGGAACCGCGGAAGACAACGCCCCTCCTGTGCGCAGCGTGTTCAGTCCGGTTCAGTTGAGCCGTTCCACGATCATGGCCATTCCCTGACCGCCGCCGACGCACATCGACTCCATGCCGATGGTCGAGTCGGAGTCTTCAAGGCCGTTGAGCAGGGTGGTCATGATACGGCTGCCGGTCATTCCGAACGGGTGGCCGAGTGCAATCGCTCCACCGTTGGGATTGAGGATGTCGAGGTCGATGCCGAGCTCGTCGGCAGAACCGAGAACCTGCACGGCGAACGCCTCATTTATCTCCACATGGTCGATGTCGTCGATGGTCATTTTGGCACGACCAAGCGCCTGACGACAGGCGTCGATAGGGCCGAGGCCCATGATTTCGGGGTGCAGCGCCGACACGCCGCTTGAGACGATCCGGGCAAGGGGCTCGATACCCATCGCCTTCGCCTTGGTGTCGCTCATGACGACCACAGCGGCCGCGCCGTCGTTGAGGGGGCAGGCATTGCCCGCGGTGACGGTGCCGTCGGGCCGGAACACCGGCTTGAGCTGCGAGACCTTCTCGATGGTCGTCTCGGCGCGGATCCCGTCGTCTTTGGCTACCACTGTCCCGTCGGGCAGCGTGTACGGGGTGATCTCACGCTCGAAGAAGCCGCGGTTGAGAGCGGCTTCGGCCCGGTTCTGGGAACTGACACCCCATTCGTCCTGGCGTTGACGGCTGATCCCGGTCGCCTGCACCACGTTCTCGGCGGTCTGGCCCATGGCGATGTAGATGTCGGGCAGCCCGTCTGGCGGCACCCAGGGCTCTGACCCCTCGCCGGTGCGGGAAGCGCTGCGCTGTTCTGCGGAAGCGAACTTCTCGTTGTGAGGGCCGGAATCGGCGGCGCCGTACAGGTAGCGGCTCACGGTCTCCACTCCGCCTGCCACGAAGCAGTCGCCCTCTCCGGCCTTGATCGCATGGGCGGCCATGCGAATGGTCTGCAGTGAGGACGAGCAGTAACGGTTGACGGTGACACCGGGGATGTCGAGGCCCTGCACCGCAGAGATGACCCGAGCGATGTTGTAGCCTCCCTCGCCGCCTGGTTGGCCGATCCCCCAGATCACGTCTTCGACATCGGACGCCTCTACTCCGGCCTTGCCCATGACGTCGCTGAGGATGAACGACGACATGTCGTCGGGACGAACCTCGGTGAGCGAGCCCTTGTTGGCCCGACCGATGGGGGTGCGGGAGGTGGCGACTATCACTGCTTCAGACATTGGGGCTCCTCGGAACTGACTGGCTATTGGACAAATTGGACTGTTGATGAGGCTAGACGTGAGCACCACGACTCACGACATTGGGACAGGATCTAACAGGCTCACGGATCTGCGGACGGCCCAGGGAGGCTCACTTAGGGGTGTGGGGGCCGTCGCAGGTAACGTTTGGGGCCATGAGCATGATTGATGTCGACAAGAATTGGCGGTTGTTGATCGACGGTGAATGGGTCGAAGGTGGTGCCGGTCATTACGACATCGTCGATCCGCACACCACCGACGTCGTCGGACGGGCCCCCGAAGCCACCGTCGCACAGGCGAACGATGCTGCCGCGGCAGCCAGAGCGGCGTTCGGCGCCTGGAAGAGACTCAGCGCCAAACAGCGGTGCGCCCTGATCGGACGACTCGGCGACGAGATCGAGAAACGCTCACCGGACTGGGTCGCGACCGTGCAGGCCGAGACCGGCGCCACGATCGCAACGACCGAGACTCTGCAGGTCGGAGGCCCCGCGGTCGACCGCTTCCGCTACTACGCAACACCCATCGACCTCGATGAGAGCCTGTCGCCGATTCCGACTCCGGCGGGTCCGCTCGGGCCAGCCGGGCTGCTGAGCGCCGAAGTGAAACGCCAGCCCGTCGGTGTCGTCGCCGCCATCACGCCCTACAACTTCCCTGTCACCAACGTTGCGGGCAAGATCGCGCCGGCGCTGGCCGCGGGTTGCACCACAGTCATCAAGCCCGCGCCTCAGGACCCGCTCGGCATCCTGCTGTTGGGTGAAGCTGTGGAAGCGGCCGGCCTGCCCCCGGGCGTCGTCAACATCGTCAACGGTTCGGGCCCCGATGTGGGGGCGGCGTTGGTCGATTCGACCGATGTCAACATGATCTCGTTCACGGGTTCCTCGCCGATCGGCGCCAAGATCATGGCCAACGGCGGCAGGACCATGAAGCGTCTGCTCATGGAGCTCGGGGGCAAGGGCGCGGCGATCGTCACCGAGGACGCCGACCTCGGCACCGCCGCGCAGTCGATCGCCACGGTCTGGGGTTTTCACGCAGGTCAGATCTGCACTGCTCCGACACGGGTGATCGCCCATCATGCCGTCTACGACCAGCTGATCGAAACGCTCAACACATTCTCGGGCTTCATGAAGGTCGGCGACCCGACGGACCGGTCCACCATCGTCGGCCCGGTGATCACCGAAGTACACCGCGATCGCGTCGAGCAGTTCATCGCCTCGGGCATCGACGACGGGGCCAGGCTGGTATGCGGGGGTGACCGCCCGGACCTGCCGGGGTACTTCATCGCGCCGACGCTGCTAGCGGACTGCACTCCAGACATGCATGTGGTGCGCGAGGAAGCGTTCGGCCCGGTTATCGTTGTGCTGCGGTACCAGGACGACGAAGAGGCCGTGCAGCTCGCCAACAACTCCGACTATGGGCTCTACAGCTACGTCTTCTCGGCTGACACCAAGCGTGCCTACCACATTGCGGGGCAACTCGAGTCGGGTTGTGTCGGGCTCAACGTCATCCAACCCCACATGGAGGCACCGTTCGGCGGTTTCAAGATGAGTGGCGTGGGTCGGGACCGCGGCAAGTGGGGGATCGAGGCCTACAGCGAACTGCAGTCGATCAACTGGATGGCTTGATGACGCTCGCCGGAGGCGAAATTGGGAACGTCGATGATCCCGCCGCTTGACGGTTTGCGGATAGCGGAGGGCGCGGCCTTCGTCGCGGCCCCCTCCGGGAGGCATGGCCCTGGCCCAACTCGGTGCCGACGTCATCCGTTTCGATCAGATAGGCGAAGGGCTTGATGCGCGCCGCCAGCCTCTCACTGTCGAGGGTGACGACCGCTGAGATCGATTCGCTGCGAGCCGACGGCCCGGTCGCCTGATCTGCCGACTCGGTCGACGTCAAGGCGAATCGCCCCTGATTTGGTGGGTGGTTGCGTTCGGTGTCCGCCGGAGCTATCGTCGGGTGCTATGCATCGCACACACAACCCCCCCCCCCCCCCCCCCCCCCCACGCCCAGCCCCCCCCCCCCCCCCCCCCCCGTCACAACTAGTTGACTCGCGCTCGCTCGCTGGCGTTCGCTTGTGGTTCGTGTTGGCGGTGTCAGTCGCTTTCGCTTTGGTTCTGCTGGCTGGCGGCGCGTCGGCTGGGTCCGGCAGACAGGCCATCGTGCGTGTGTACGAATACGACGGCGGGCCGCTGATACGCTCAACCATGACAGGATGCCTCGACCCTGCTGAGGTGCCCGGTGTTGAGGTGTCGATGTATCTGTTGGGTGAGACGGTGAGCATCGAGTGGCGAGACTGCGCCCTCCCCGAGAAACCGAAGCCGCAGGCGGATGTCGGAGAGAACGCCAACAACAGCCCGCCGCCACAACAGCCGCCGCCACAACAGCCGCCGCCACAACAGCCTCTGCCTCTGCCGCCGCCGCAGCAGCCGACCTCGACGACACAGCCGCCGCCAGGGATCACCGAGTTCGGCCCGGACCTGCCAGACCCCGAGGATCTGCCGATCGGCGGGCCCGTTGGCGGCGATCTCCAACCGAAACAGCAGACCCAGACCCAAACCGCTCAGACCACACCGGGCGGATGCCCCCTACCCGATCTGGTTCAGGGCACAACAGGCGGATGCAAACGTGTCATGTCGACTCAACCCGGAGGAACAGTGAGCATGCCGTGCATGGCGGCGCCCGAGGCCACCAATTTCATGCTCGCACTGGAATCCACATGGGCAGCGGGCGGGACTGCCAGCTTGAAATTAGTGTCATGTGGAGAGCGGCAGGCGGATTGGTCAGACGCAGATGACACCAATTTGATCTGCAGGAACGGGGCGACTCAGGCCATTCGAGACGCAGCTTGCCCACCGATCCCGGATCCGGAACCGACACGGGGATCGCAACCCCCCTACAGCGATAGATCAATCCCGGACTGCTCCCCAGGCTCAGACCTCAGGACACGCCACGACGCGCTCATAGCAGATGGCGAGGAATCCAACCTCTGCCCCGACTGACAAACCAGAGCGCTGGGTCGGGCCACGATCGAGGCGTTCCGAACCGTCAGCGGACACCCCCACCAACTTGTCTGGTTGGGGGTGTCCGCCTTGGCTGGTCAGTTGCTCAGGATGAAGTGTCTGCTGTACATGGTGACGTGAAACCCTTCCAAGATGTCCATACCGAGCAGCACATCACAGCTCGGTGGATCGACGGGGAGAAGAAACACGTCAAGTTCCTTGCGAGCCGACGGCGCAGTTGCCTGATTAGGCGACTAGGTTAGTATCGGCGTGTCGGGGAGACTTGGTGTTCAACGATTGGGATTAGGAGGTAGATTGTCGTGCCTATGTTGAATTCATGTTCTCGTTTGACGGCCGGGCTCAGCCGGGCCTGGTTGGTTGTTGCCTTGATGGCAGCGTTGTTGGCAGCGTCACCGTCACCGGCCGGGGCTGTGGCCGGTTATGGCGACGTGCCCGAGGGCACCTGGTACACCGATGCGGTGCAATGGGCGGCCGACAAGGGGATCACCGGTGTCTCAGGGCCTTGTTTCGAACCCGATGTGCCGGTTTCGCGCGGTGAGACAGCCGTGTGGATCTACACGATGGAGGGTAAGCCCGACCCCACCGATGCCCATCCGTTCAACGATGTGACCGACGCGTCCCAGAACGACGCGGTGTCGTGGATGGCATCCAAAGGCATCAACACTGGCACCTCACCCACCACGTTCGCTCCTGACGAGACGTTGACACGCGGCCAGGCCGCAGCGTTCTTGCATCGTCTGGCCAAGGAGCCCCCCGCGCCGCCGCACGGCTTCAGCGATGTGGTCGCGACTTGGCAGCAGGCCGGTGTGTCGTGGATGGCCCACACCGGTGTCACAACCGGCACCACTCCGACCACTTTCGCGCCCGATACCACGTTGACGCGCGCACATCTGGTCACGTTCCTGTACCGCTATCAGGACGAGCCGGACGTGACAGTCGACCCGGCAGCCCCGCACTGCGACCCGACCGCGGACCAGGGTGAGCCGACCGCGGACTCGGGTGAGCCTGAACCGGCACCTGAACCGGACACTGAACCGGCGGTTGTGGCATGCGGCGAGGTCGAGCCAACGACCGATGTGGCTGCCGTCTCCGATCTGCTGCCGCTGGACCCGGCGGTTCGGATCGGCACTCTGGACAACGGCCTGACCTACTACCTCCGCTGCAACGACAGCCCCGGGCAGAGCCTGGAACTGCGCTTGGCGGTGGACGCCGGTTCGCTCAACGAGGCTGAAGCGGGCAGCGGCGTGGCCCACTTCCTCGAGCACATGCTGTTCAACGGCACCGAGAAGTACCCCGGCAATGAGCTGACCGAGGTGCTGCAGAGGATCGGTGTCGAGTTCGGCCCCGACATCAACGCCTACACGTCCTACGACCAGACCGTCTATGAGCTCGCCTTGCGCACCGATGATGAAGACGACGTGGACCTTGCCTTCGACGTGCTGGCGCAATGGGCGCACGCAGCCACGATCAACCCCGATGACGTCGAAGCCGAGCGCGGCGTCGTGCGTGACGAGTACCGCCTGAGAATCGAGACCGCCGAGGGTGCCGTCGCTGTGGCGTTCCCCCGCATGTACGACGCGGGGACCCCCTATGAGGGTCGTCTGCCGATCGGCACAGTCGAGGGGATCGAGGGTATCACCGCGCAGGACCTGCGCGACTTCTACGAGAAGTGGTATGTGCCCTCCAACATGGCGGTCGTAGCCGTCGGCCATCTGACGCTCGACACACTGGAAAGCCTGGTCGAGGAGCATTTCGGGGCGATTCCCGAGGGCGAGGATCCGACCCCGCCCGACACGTTCTCAGAACTCGACCCCGAGCCGCGCTTCGACATTGCCGCATCGCCGGGTCAGGGGTACTCCTATCTGTCGCTCGACATCCGCCTTCCGTCCTGGGACCGCACCACTGTCGAGGGTGAACGACAGCTGTGGATCGAGCAGCTCATCGCGATCATGCTCGGCAACCGCCTGCAGGACGCCTACGAGCAGGGTTACCTCTCACAGACCGACCCGACCCACTGGAATTCCTTCCCCCACAGCCGCGGGCTGCGCTTCTACGGCACCAACCTGAGAGCCGACGATTTCGAGGCCGCCCTCAACGACTTCTGGTCGATGATGTTGACCCTTGAGGCCCATGGTTTCGCCGAGGCGGACCTGGCTCGGGCTGTGACTGCGGTCAAGTCAAGATTGGAGAACGGGGTCGAAGCCGCTGCCACGACCCAGGACGGCAGTTACGCCGAACTCTACGTTTCGCACTTCCTGCAGGGAAGCGACATCGGCACGGCTGATGACCGGCTGACACGGGTGTCGGCCCTGCTCGACAAGATCACCCCGGAGGAATTGAACACACGGCTCACCGAGATAATCGACCAGAGCGGGTTGCTGGTGATCGGCGTCGCAGCCGACCCTGCCGACCTGCCCACCGTGGAGGAGCTTGCCGCGGCGGTGTCGAGCTCGGAAGCCGGCGAGTTGCCTCCCCTGATCACCGACGCTGAAGAACTGCTGACGGTGCCCGAACCCGTTGAGCCGCTGGAGTCCGCCGCACTGGACGTGCTCGACGGATCGGCCGAGCTCTTCGACAACCGCTTCAGCGGTGCGCACGAGTGGACTTTCGCCAACGGTGCCCGAGTCATGTTCGTCCGCTCCGCGGTGGCCGAGAACCAGGTCAACCTCCAGGCGGTATCCCAAGGCGGATGGTCCGCGGGCGAGCCTGGAGACCGCATGTTGAGCGGCAGGCTGGCCACCCGGGCGGTGGCCCAGAGCGGACTCGGCGATCTCAGCCCCGCGCAGCTGTCCCGCTACCTCGACGGCATCAACGCCTCGGCCCAACCGTTCATCAGCGAGACGGCCCAAGGTGTGATCGGCGACGCGGGCACCGCCGATGTGGAGACGATGTTCCAGTTGATGCACCTGTTGTTCACCGCGCCCCGCGTCGACGACCAGGCCTTCGCAGAAGCGGTCAGCGCGGGTGAGATCCTGCTCAACCTGTCTGAGGTCGATCCCAACTGGAAGGCGTGGGTGGCCTTCCACCGGGCCCGCTACGGCGATCAGTTCGACTGGTTCAACCCAGTCGCATCGCAAGAGACGCTCGATGCCCTCACCGCGGAGTCTCTGCTCGAACGCTACAAGCAGCGCTTCGCCAGCGTCGACGATCTCGTGGTCGTCGTGGTCGGCGACGTGGACCTTGACACCGTGGAACGGATGGCCCGAACCTATGTCGGCACCCTGCCCGTGGGCGAACCGGACACCTATGTGAACCGCCGACCACCCGCGCCTGCACAGGCCGTGCGCCAAGAGGTGGAACTCGGTCCGGATTCCCAAGCCACCGTGCTCGAGCTGCGACACGAGGTGCTGATGGACCTAGACCCCGATATCGAGGTCGCCCTCAACGTGCTCGACGTAATCTTGGACGCCAGACTCGTCAACGACATCCGCGAGGAGATCGGCGCCACCTACGTCGTGTCCGTGGCACTGTCCACAAGCTTTACTCCCGAACAGGGGATACTTTCGACCCTCTCGGCTTCGGGCGCTCCCGACCTGATGGATCAGATCGAAACGGAGATCTTCGGTGTCCTTGCCGATGTTGCTGGCGGCAATGTCGGTGCCGACGAATTCGATAGGGCGGTCGAAGTGGTCCGGTCGAACTACTCGAAGCTGGCGAACACCGGACTGATTCGGTCTCTCGCCCTGAGGGCCTACGCCCCGGACGATCAACTTCCCACCCCTCAGCGTCTGCTCGCGGGGCTGGAGCAGTTGGAGCGCGAAGATGTGCTTGAGTTGGCTGCGGCTATCTACGACCCGGATCGATACATCAATATCGTCAGGGTGTTGTCGCCGACAGACGGGTGAGCCGGATCGCCGGGACGCGAGCAACCAGACTCAATTGACCTCAATTGACCTTGTGTCATGGGGGAATAGTCGGCTATCTGTTCTGGCGATAGCTTCCGCCGCGAAGAATCATAAGACTTGGCAGGACAACCGCCGGTTGGTTTCCTAGGTTGAAAACGCTAGCCGAAAGGGGCAACGCAAGCCTCATCCTCAATGAGGCCGAGGGCTCGATCAAAGCGGGTGTTTATGCTTGACATAACTCAACTTTCAGAGAACTTGGCCGGCCCTGTCGGGTCAACCGCGTGGATGGACGATTCGGCGTGCAGTGGTCACGGTGACCTGTTCTTCGCTCCCTTCGCCGAGCGGCCTGAGGCGAGGGTCCGCCGCGAGACCGCGGCGCAGCGAATCTGCAATTCTTGTGTGTCACTCATCGAGTGCCGCGACTACGCCCGGCAGAATCGGGAACTGGGTTTCTGGGGTGGTGAGAGCGAGTCGGAGCGAGCGGCCGCAGGTTTCGCTCCCACGACGCCGATCGTCGGCCGCAAGCGCGTGGCCGAACAGCGCGCCCGCGATGCCATGAAGAGCGCCTCCTAGCCCCCGATTGATGTGCATCTTACTTCTGCTGCATGAAGGTCCGCGCTGCACCGTCACGAGCGGCCGCAGCTGAATCGTGGCCGCTAAGAGGCCGAGCGAATAGGCGGGACGACACGGTCCATCGGCGCGAGGCCGTGGCCCGAGCGGCTGGCCCGCGGCCTCGCGGCCCGTGAGCGCAGCGAACAAGAGCGGGAGTCGAGCGCCGCGAACAAGAGCGGCAGACACAACGTTGCGCCGCGAGGTCCTACACCCATTGCGCGTGATCTAAGGAGTGGTGGTCTGCTGCACGGAGGTCTGCGTCGTGACCACAAACGGGTCGGGGACCGCGGTGAGCGGGGTGCCCGCGGCGGTACAGATGCCGCCCGCGGCACAGCTTAGGCCCGCTGCAAGCTCGAAGCTGATGTCCTCGGTGGAGCCGCTGGGTGCGAGTGTGACGGTATAACTGTTGGCTGGCGCCCCCGCCACGGTGCGCGCCCCAACCGCGGCCACAGTGGCGCCGCGAGCACGAAGCGAGGGCGAATCTGCGGTCAAATCCACCACAGGCTGATTGAACGTGACCACAACCTCAAGCCGGTCGGAGGTACTGGCCTGCGAGCCGCCACCCCCGTGCGCCGCCCGCGTCGCCACGGCCTGCGCCGGATCCCCGTCCGACGTCCCGTGCGCTGACACAACCGCCGCGAGGGGTGACGGCTGACGGGCGAGGGCCCAGGCGGGCATGGCAGTTAGCCGGATCTCCTGAACCGGCAAAGTAGGATGCCACAGCAGGGTGAGCTTCTCCTTGCCGGTCGCCGGGTCAACCAAAG
>MKWU01003432.1_pt1 | contig 20985 bp, 16 predicted proteins | sample 809101 | NCBI WGS metagenome assembly MKWU01 (sample SAMN05860141, study PRJNA318959) | sponge metagenome | host: Aplysina aerophoba | place: Slovenia: Piran, Adriatic Sea, Gulf of Piran | collected 2013-05-07
CGGCTTCCCGCCGTCGAGATAGGGCTTCACGATCCGCTCGACATCCGCGAGGTGACTCGCATCTCCGCTCAGGTCCGCCAACCGAATCCGCCCCAGCAAAGCCAGCGCCGGGATGTACGCAACCCTCTCCAGCTCGTGGCCGTAGTGAGCGGCGAGTTGTTGCGCGACCTCGACCGGACCGCGCCTCAGCCGGCGCTGAATCGATTCGCGAGCCGTCGAGCCCGGCCATCCGGCCATCCTTGCGCGCTGAACTGCCTTGAAAAGCTCAGGAGCCAGTGCGTTCCCGTCGTCGAGGTCCATCCGGACCCTGAGAGCAGCCATCGCACCCACTCCGCCGGCCGTCTGGCGGGAAATCCGGTTCACGAGTTCATCGTCCGCCGGCTCGACGATTGCGGTTTGATCGGCAGCGAAACGCTTGGAGAGGTTGAAGGCAAGTCCGCGCGCATCTGTGCCGGAGCCGCTCTGGCGGACCGCGAAGGCCCATTCCGTCCCGACGCGGAGATCTACGACAAGCTCGGGCGCATGCATGGCAATCCAACGCCATAGATACGCCGCCTCGGGGTCCGTTGCGCTGTTATAGGCCGTCCCTTGCGGCGGATACGCGACCGTCGGATTCCCTCCCGAGCCGTTTGACGGTCCAAGACCCGATGCCCAACCGTCAGGGTTGGCCAGCGGTACCGCCGACAGCGCAATCCGTTCTCGATGCACCTCGGCCTTGGAGTCGGAATAGAACCACTGCAGAACGGCAAGCGTTGCCTGAACCGAACTCTCCGACCCATCCAACCCGCCCACCAACAAAACGCGTGTCTTCGGCGTGAAGTAATCCAGATCATCCTTCGTGATCAGGGCCGGAATCGGAGTTCCTTTTCGAGTCACTCCAATCGGAGTTCGAATCACCCCGGGCAGCCGAGTCTCGCTCAGCAGCCGCTCCACCTTCTCCGCCGGCGTCTGAGCAGCAAGAGCGACCGCCCCCAAGACAACAAGCACGACCCCCAACGTCATCCATCGCGGCAGCATGGTTTTCTTCTCAGCCCTTGCGCTGTTGCGAGAGAGAGACCTTGGTCAGCGCAGTTCCCGAATCCGCAAGTTCCGCAGCCGTACCTCCATCGCCTCTCCTCGATGCAACTGCACCGCGATCACTCCCTCCGACGACTCGCCGTCATGCGTGTCGATCGTCACTTTGCCGTTCAGCGTCAACCGGATGTGATCACCCTTCGCATGAATCTCATAGTCGTTCCATTGACCCTTCCGGACGACTTCCTTCGCGCGGTCCCAGCCTTCCGTCGGCGTTGCCATGACGTTTCGGCCGCGGCCTTTCTCCTCATAGAAGTTCCCCCAAGCCGAACGTTCGCCCATGTCGGAAGCGTCCTCCTGATAGCCCTTCACCACCCAATCCGAAAGCCGCCGGCTGCGGAACTGCACGCCCGTATTGCCGTTGCGCAGCATGATCTGAAACCGCAGCACGAAGTCGCTGTACGGCCGGTCGAGGATCAGAAACGTGTTGTGCTCGATTTGACGACCGTCCGTCGAGCCGACCATCGCGCCATTCTCCACCCGCCAGAACCCAGTAGCCCCATCCCAGCCTTGCAACGATTCGCCATCGAACAGCAGTGTGAACCCCTCGCGTGCTTCCTCATCCGTAAGCCTGTTGAGATGCGGTTCGTCACCGAACAGCCCCGACACCGCCCCGAAGACCACCCAAACCAGCCATAGCAAGGATCCGCGCATCGCACACAGTGTATGAGAAAATTCCCGCCGAAGCGTTCTCCCGTCCTGCGTTGCGGCCATTGACGCGCTCTGCGACCCCCGCTTTGGTCGTCAGCATCCCGGCCCTTCTTTGCGACTGCCATAGCGATCCAGAACGCCACTGAGCAAACCAAGTCACTCCCAAGCGAGGCGGAACCACGAACGCGCGCCGAAACGTTCGCCATGTTTGACAGCCTGCGACCGGCATGTTAGCTTCGCCTTCGGAGTGATCCAGCTATGAAGATCGATCGCCGCGCCGCGCTGAAGAACCTCACCAGCTTCTTCCTCGCATCCCCGCTCCTCTACGGACAAGTCGGCCTCCCCAAGCAAGACCCGCTGCTCGACCCGATCAACATCTGGGACTTCAAGGAACTCGCACGGGAGAAGCTTGACCCGATTGCCTGGGACTACATGGATGAGGGCGGCAAGGACGAGGTCTCCCTGGGCGAGAATCGCCAAGCCTTCAACCGCATCATCCTGCGACCGCGCTGGCTGACGGATGTGCACGACATCGACGTCTCGACCGAATTGCTGGGCCACAAGATGAACTTCCCGATCTACATCTGTCCGGCAGGAGGGAAGAACTGCTTCTATCCCGACGGCGAACTCGAAACGGCCCGGGGCGCCGTCGAGGCCGGGGCTCACATGATCACCAACGGCGGCATCGACGATCTCGTCAGCAGCGGCAAGGGTCCGAAGACTTGCTGGCACTACACCATCGGGGGGCAGTTCAGCCGCAAGAGCGCCATGCTCAATTTCGTCGAGCGCGTCGAGGACGCCGGTTATTCGGGTATCTGCTGGACCGTAGACAACATGCTCGTCTCACATCGCGAGCGGAGCATCCGCAACAGGTTCGTCCGGACCTGGTGCAATGAAGGCGGCGTGCCGCGCAACGATCAGGGCCAGGTGATCTTCAAGGAAGGCGACACGGACAAGATCTGGCGGAGCGACGTCTACCCTTCTCGTCCATTCCCGACGCCCACCTGGGACAACCTCAAGCAACTCCGCGACATGACCGACCTGCCGATTATCATCAAAGGTGTCCTGACCGGCGAGGACACCGAGATGTGCGTCCGCTACGGAATGTCTGCGGCCGTCGTGTCGAACCACGGTGCGCGGCAGATCGATCACACCGGTTCGACCATCGAAGCGCTTCCCGAATGCGTCCAGGCGGCGGGCGGAAAGATGCCGGTCCTCATCGACGGCGGCTTCCGGCGCGGCACGGATGTGCTGAAGGCCCTTGCGCTGGGCGCGACCGCAGTGGGCATTGCGCGGCCATATCTTTGGGGATTGACCGCTTTCGGCAGCCGCGGCGTGGCCCGCGTCCTCGAACTGATGCGCGTCGAGCTGGCGCTCGACATGGGCATGTCGGGTGTCGCCCGGATCAACGACATCGACCGCAAGCTGGTCCGCATCCGCGGCTGGAGCCCCTGAGATCATGCCCACGCGCCATCGAATGCCGGTCACGCGAAGACGGATGTTCGTCGAGTCCGCCAAGGGGCTTGCAGCGGGAAGTTCGCTGATCGCCCTTGCTTGTGGAGGGTCCGAAACAAAGACGGACAGGGATGAGGATCGGCTATCGATGACGGATACCCCGGCATGCAATTTTCAGTCTTCCTACATGACGTGGGATCTGCCGCCGCGCCCCGATCCCCGTCCGCACGCGAGGCACAACATCCCTCTGGGCAACAAGGCGCGCATCCAGTTGGACGCCCTCCTCGACGTGGTTGACGAGGCGAGCGGCGAGACCGAGCGGTTCGTATTGATTGCCGCTTGCCGCACCGAATGGGTGTACGCGGAAAGCGGGATGTTTCAACTTCCGAGCCGCGAGTACAGAAACATCTATTCCCTGACCGAAGAGCGTTCCATGGGCCGCGGGATCACGTATGGGGGTGAAGCCGCTCGCGGCAGGCCCGTGACGGACAGCTTCCGGTCGCTCGAAATCGATGTGGCGCGCTTTACCGCCTCCCGTGCTCTTGATGAGCCGGCGGCCATCAACGAGGCCACGGAAAACAACATCCCGCTCGTCGGCCGGACGGAAATCCGCAGACCCGACCGGACGTATCTGCTTGAGTATCCCATCCGGACCATGAACTTCCGTCCCGAAAATTCCTCATTCCAGGTCGACACGGGTCCGCTGCTTGCACCGGATCTCGAAAGCTCTGAGGCGAAGACGATCGATCGCCTCGAGATGGCGCACATCGCGTACAATCGTCTCGACCGGGTGGAGTTGATTCTGAGGCGGCCGACGCCGATCACTGACGATGCGGGCGGCGAGCTGGCGCGTGTCCTGCATTACTCCGAAGTAAGGGAGCACTCGGCAACAACACGGATTCTCACTGCTGAAAGCTAGGCAACGAATATGAAGGTCGACCGCCGTCGGGCGCTGTGCCGTCTGGCTCAACTCTTTGTCGCTTCACCGCTCTTGCAGAGGCAACTTCTGCAATCGCAGGGACCGCCGGCCATTGACCCGGTTCTCGATCCCGCCAACGTCTTCGACTTCGCCAAGCTCGCCAAGGAAAAGCTCGACCCCGTCGCCTGGGACTACATGGCCGAAGGCGCCAGTGACGAGGCCGCGCTGCGCGATGCCCGCAAAGCCTTCAACCGCATCATCATCCGGCCGCGCTTCCTGACCGACGTCCACAAGATCAGCATCGAAACCGAACTGTTCGGAAAAACGCTACGGCATCCGATTTTCATCGACCCCGCCGGTGGAAAAAACTGCTTCTACCCGGACGGCGAGAACGAGGTCGCCAAAGCCGCCGGCGATACCGATACGCTCATGATCACCAACGGCGGCATCGATGAAGTCGTCGCGTCCGGCAAGGGGCCGAAGAATTGGTGGCAATTCACGACCGGCGGCCAGTTCCGGACCGAGAACTCGATGCTCAACTTCGTCGAGCGCGTCGAGGATTCCGGCGCCAGCGCGATCTCGTTCACGGTCGATATCATGCATGTCTCCCATCGCGAGCGCAGCATCCACAATAAGTTCGTCCGCTCGTGGTGCAATACCGGCATCCCCCGCGACGCGCAGGGCAACCTGATCTACAAAGAAGGCGATGAGCCCTGGCGGACCGGCGGCTTCCCCTCGCGGCCCTTTCCGACCCCGACGTGGGAAACCGTCATGAAGCTTCGCGACCTTACCGACCTGCCCATCGTCATCAAGGGCATCCTAACGGCCGAAGACACGGAGATGGCCGTACGGACAGGCATGTCCGCCGTGATCGTCTCCAGTCACGGAGCCCGCCAGATGGATCATGTCGGCGGGACGATCGAGGCGCTGCCCGAGTGCGTCCAGGCGGCTGGAGGAAAAATTCCGGTGCTCATCGATGGCGGCTTCCGGCGCGGCTCCGACATCCTCAAGGCGCTTGCCTTGGGGGCGACGGCCGTGGGGATTGCACGACCCTACCTTTGGGGCCTCGCCACCTTCGGACAACGGGGCGTCGCCCGCGTCATCGAGCTGCTGCGGACGGAGCTGGCGCTTGATATGGGCATGTCCGGCGTACCGAGCATCGCGGACATTGACAGAAAACTGGTCCGCTTTCGCAACTACAGGCTCTAACCTCGGCTCGGCTAGACCGGCGGGGTCAGTTCCTTCTCGAGCGCGGTGAAGAAGCGCTTGATCATCATCTTCGAGGTCATGTTCATCAGACGCTGACCAACCGAAGCGATCGTGCCGCCGGCTTTGACATCGCCTTGGTATTCGATCTCCGTCTCGGCGCCTTCCGACTCTCGAAGCCGGAAGGAGCCCCCGCCGTTGACGAACCCTATCTTGCCCCGGCCCTGCACCGTCAGCCGATAGCTTTCAGGCGGCTGCTGGTCCTCGATCCGCACCTTGCCCTCGAAGACCCCCTTCAGGCTCGAGATCGCAAGGGCCATGTTCATGCGGTATTCATCGGGACCGACCGCCTCCAGCGATTTGCAGCCAGGCAGAGTGCGCGCCAGAACGCCGGGGTCCAGTAAAGCGTCCCACACCTTCTGGCGCCGCGCCGGGAGCTTGTAGGTTCCTTTCAGCGTCATGCGGAACCGGCGGCATCTTCCAGCGCCCGCCGGGTCTGCACGGCCGCCAAGCTCGCGCGGTAGGCTGCCGAGGCATGAATGTCGGACAGCACATCGACGCCCTCTGCGGCATGAGCCGCCGCGGCGGCGAAAGCTTCCGCGTTGGCCGGGCCGCCTTCCAGGGCTTCCTCGACGGCGGATGCCCGGTAGGGGTTCGGGCCCACGCCGGTCAGCGCGACGCGGACAAACGAGACATTGCCGTTCGACACGCCGAGCCGCACGGCGGCGCCGACGATCGCGAAACCGGAGGCCGGTTGAATCAGCGTCCGATAGGCGGTTGCCACACCCTCCTGCTCCACGGGAACGTGCACCTCGGTGAGAATCTCGCCGTCCTCGAGCGAGGTCGTCAAGGCGTCCACCAGGAACTCATCCAGAGCCACGACCCGTTCACCGGAGGCGCTCACCAACTTGACCTGCGCTTCGAGAGCCAACAACGCGGCCGGGTAATCCGCGGCCGGGTCGGCGTGCGCCACGCTGCCGCCAATCGTCCCCCGATTCCGCACCTGCACGTCGCCGATGTGACCAGCCGTCTTTGCCAGCAGCGGGCACTTCTCCGCGAGCAGATCTGATGACTCCACCTGATGATGAGTCGTCATCGCGCCGATCCGGATCGTACCGTTGTCCTCGGCGATGAAGTTGAGATCCGGAATCCGGTCGAGGTCGACCAGCCGCGCCGGTTGCGCCAGCCGGAGTTTCAACATGGGGATCAACGACTGGCCGCCGGCCAGCACCTTGGCCTCCTCATCGCCCAGCAGTTGCAGCGCTTCCGACAAAGTCTCGGGAGCAGAGTAATCGAAGCTCGCGGGAATCATGTCCGGCTCCTTTCATGGATGGCGTTCCAAATCGATTGGGATGTCATCGGGATGTCGATATGCTCGATGCCGAGCGGCGAGAGGGCGTCGACGACGGAGTTCACGAAGGCGGGCAGCGAGCCGATCGTGCCCGCCTCGCCTACTCCCTTCGTACCCAGCGGGTTTACCGGAGACGGCGTCTCGGTACGGTCTGTCTCGATCCAAGGCATATTCCGCGCCTTGGGGATGGAGTAGTCCATCAGAGTGCCGTTGAGGAGCTGACCTTCATCGTCGTAGATCACTCCCTCCTGGAAGGCCGGACCCAAACCCTGGGCGATACCGCCGTGAATCTGGCCCTCGACCAACAACGGGTTGATGATCCTGCCGCAATCGTCCACTGCGACAAATCGTTGAATATCGACCTCGCCGGTCTCCTTGTCCACTTCGGTCACGCAGATATGCGCCCCGAACGGGAACGCAAAGTTCGATGGTTCGAAGAAGCGGGTCGCCGCCAGACCGGGTTCGGTCCCCGGCGGCAACTGCCGGCACAGATGAGCCTCGAGGGCGACGTCCGCCAAGGTCAGCGTAGAATCCGTTGCTTCGGAAGAGAACACACCGCCTTCGAACGTTACGGTTTCCGCATCGACCCCCATCATGTGCGCCGCGTACTTCGTCGCCTTCGCGACGACGTCCTGAAGCGCCAGGTGCAGCGCCGAACCGCCGATCGAAATGCCGCGGCTGCCGAAGGTGCCGATGCCGTAGTGCACTTTGGCCGTGTCGCCGTGAACGACCACGATGTCGTCCATCGGAATGCCCAAGGCGTCAGCGGTCAACTGGGCAAAGGACGTTTCTTCGCCCTGGCCATGGGGCGAGATTCCCGTCATTACGGCGACTTTCCCCGTCGCCTCGACGTTAACCGATGCGCTCTCCCAGCCGCCCGCCGGTGTCGCCGGGGAAGGCCCGAAGGCGCAAATCTCGCCGTAGGTCGAGATTCCGATCCCATACAGCCGGCCTTCGGCGCGCGCGGCTTCCTGCTCGGCGCGGCGCGCCTTGTAATCGACGATGTCGAGCGCCTTGTTGAAAGCGGTGGCGTAGTCGCCGCTGTCGTACTGCAGACCCGTCGCCGAGTTGAAGGGGAAATCCGTCGAGGCGGGGAAGTTCTTGAACCGGATCTCGGCCGGGTCCATCCCGATCTCCGCGGCCAGCTTGTCGACCATCCGCTCGATGACGTATGTCGCTTCCGGACGCCCTGCGCCGCGATAGAGATCGCTCGGCGCACGGTTGGTGAACGCCCCGATCAGGTCTGCCTTGAAGCTGCGGAACTTGTACAGGCCGGGCAGCATCAGCACCGCCAGCGTAGGAATGATCGGTGTGAGCAGTTGGTGATGAGCGCCGATGTCGCACAGGATGTGGAGCTTCAGGCCCAAGAGCGTACCGTCGTTCTTCGCGGCCAGCTCCAAAGTATCCACGTGCGCCCGTCCGTGGGCGACGACCAGGATGCTTTCGCGGCGCGACTCGACCCACTTCACCGGCTGCTTGAGTTCCATGGCGACGAAAGCGGCCAATGCTTCCTCGGCCCAGACGTTGCACTTCGAGCCAAACCCGCCGCCGACTTCCGGCGCGATCACGCGCACATGGTGCTCCGGCATGTTCAACTGCAATGCAAGCTGTGTCCGCAGCAGGTGCGGAATCTGCGTAGACGAATAAATCGTGAGTTCCTGAGATCCTTCGTCGTACTCGGCCACGACGCCGCGTGTTTCTATCGGTATCGGCGCCAGCCGCGGCACGAGAATCTTTTCCTTGACGATGACGTCCGCCTGGCGGAAAGCCTCCTCGACATCCCCGCCTTCCTGGCTGAACGTAAAGGCCACGTTGTCGGGGTACTCCGGATGCACCTTGACGGCGCCTTCCTGCAGCGCCTCCTCCGGGTCGGACACCAGCTCGGTAGGCTCGTAGTCCACCTCGATCCTCTCGATCGCATCCGCAGCGATGTATTTGTCCGTCGCCACCACCGCCGCCACCGGATGGCCCACGTAGTACACCCGGTCGCCTGCCAGAATCTTGTGGTTCGGAATCCGCAGATCGGGCATCGAGCCGGCGCAAGGCACCCCTCCGACCGACTCGACGTCTTTCCCCACGTAGACCGCTTTCACGCCGGGTAGAGCGAGGGCGTCTTCGATCGAGATGCTGTTGATCCTGGCCGCCGCGTAGGGGCTCCGCAGGACCGCCGCATGCAGCATGCCGGGTCGTGTGATGTCGTCCAGATAGCACGCAGCGCCGGTAATCAGACGCGGGTCTTCGGTGCGCCGAATCCGCTCGCCAACGTGGGTCTTGAGCTTGGGTGCCGTTGTCGTTGTCGCCATGTCTTATGCCCCCGCCTTGGCCTTCGCCGCCGCTTCGACGGCGTTCACGATGTGTTGATAGCCGGTGCAACGGCAAAGATTGCCCTCGATGCCGTGCCGGATTTCGTCCTTGGTCGGACTCGGTTGATCGTTCAGTAGCTGGTCGACCGACATGATCATGCCCGGCGTGCAGAAACCGCACTGCAGTCCGTGCTCGTTCCAGAACGCTTCCTGGACGGCGTGCAGTTCGCCATTGCTCGCCATCCCCTCGATTGTCGTGATTTCCTTGCCGTCGGCCTGTACGGCCAGCACGGTGCAGGATTTTACCGTGCGGCCTTCCAGCATCACCGTGCAAGCACCGCAAACCGTCGTTTCGCAGCCGATATGCGTCCCCGTCAGTCCAAGGTCTTCGCGAAGAAAATGGACCAGCAGACGCCGAGGCTCGACCGACCTCTCGAATCGTTCATCGTTCACCGTTACCGAAATGTCCATCGCAGAGTCTCCAAAATGCGCCATTAATCATGAAACACCGGCTGCCTCATGGTCAAGCGAAATTATACGGACATCGACGCAATCCAGAGCGTTCCCCTTTTCGGCATGGGTTCGTTTTGCGTTCGCCACAGCGGAACGTGCCTGCAGGGCGACGGGAACCGCGGCTAACGGTACTCGTCTTGAAGCCCGCCGAGAACGGCTGGCGATGCGTTGAAAATGGCTCATGGGCAATATTTTTTACCGGGCAATAGTGGGCAATTCCGGGCAGGCAAGCAGTGACTGGGCAGCGGGTACGGCGGTCCGGGCGGCGGTTTCCGGTTGTGCGACCCTTGCGCAGCCATGGCAAATCGATAAAAAGGCCGTGACTCGTGACTCGTGACTCGTGTTTCGTGATTCGTGAAAAGCGTAAAATCCGTGTTGCCGTCGTGGGGGGCAGCCTCTACAGCGAGTGCCGCGCCGACGGCAAGTCGATCGTTAGCCTCACTGTCCTCATGCTAGGCAGGCCGGGGCGGAAAAAAAAGACTGAAGGGCTTCAGTACCTTTACGTACCATTTGCCGAAGGGAATTTTTTTCTTCGCCATCTGCCTGGCTCATCCGGGGAACGCCTTACACCGCGCCGACAGCAGGATGATCCGGTTCGCCGTCTCTTGTTCGACTTGAAGAGTCGCTATCCGGGGCGCGGCGACGGCAAGAGGTGCGATCGCGTTGAGCGGCAGTGGCTATGTCGTCGAGACATGCCGCGTCTGCACGCAGGCTTCTGCGTCAGGCGCTGGGATGGGCAGACCGGCCTGTCGGGGGCTTGACCTTTTCGCGCCGTCGCAGATAATCGGTTAAGGCCTCGTCCAGGGACGGCATCCGTTCGATGCCAGCGGCTTCGATCCTGGCGTTCGAGAGACCGGCGTGGCGCGGCCTCACAGCCGCCGTCTTGTACTCGCGTCGATTGGTCGGAGCGATCTCGGCTTGCAGCCCGGTCTGATCGAGAATCTTCAGCGCCCATTGATACCAGGAGATGGAGACGCTGCCGCCGAGATGGTACAGGCCGAACGGGATTTCCTTCTCGAGCGCGTCGAGCACGCGAGAGGCCAAAGCCGGCGCGTAGGTCGGCGTCGCGAAGAAATCGTCCACGACCTTCATCGGGCTGCCTTCGTGAGCCTTGCGGATCACGAGTTCGGGAAAGTTGCCGCGACGCGTATACCGCCCCGCCGGACCGAACACGCCGGCGATCCGGAAGACGTAGCGTTTGCTGCAATAGATCCGGGCATACCATTCCCCGGCGAGCTTCGAGAGTCCGTAGGCCGAGGGCGTGCTCGGCGGATCGGACTCGGTGTACGGTTCCGTCTTGGTCCCGTCAAAAACGTGGTCCGTCGAGAAATGAACGAACGTGGCGCCGGCATCGCGGCAGCCGGTCGCCAACGAGTGGACGGCGAAGCCATTGACGGCCATCGCGGCCTGCGGTTCTTTCTCGGCGAGATCGACCTGGTTGTAAGCGGCGGAGTTGATGACCCAACCCGGCTTCTGCCGTAACAGCGTTTGGCGGACGGCCGGCGCGTCGGTGATATCGAGTTGCCCGCGTCCCAAGGCGGTCACTTCGTGTCCGCGCCGGGCAAGCTCCAACACCAGTTCGGCGCCCAATTGCCCGCCGGCTCCCAAGACGATTGCCTTCACGAGACTCCCTGCTGCCGGCGGCGGTCCCCGATCCGCCGAAACAGAACGGGATTGTATCATCCGATCCCAACAGCTTCGCGCCGCAGGGTGGAGGTGAAGCAAATCGCCGGTTTTCTTCACTCGCTACGATTCACAATTGAGTCAAGTTCACGAAGCTCTCCGTTGTCCTGCGTGTCGACCTTAGGCGGAGCCTCGTTAGCCTGCATGTCTCACCACTTGACGGCCGAAGCACGCGATACGACCGCCATGACTTCGTTGCGCTTGCTTGCCGAGCTCGATGTACGGTCAAGTACACCTGCGCGCGCCAAGCGGCTCGCGCCTCGTCCTGACGGCCCTCTCACCCACTTCACCTCGCCGCGTGGTGAGAAATGCAGGCTAGAATGAGGCCACCGAACGAGCCTTTATGAAGACCCTATGCGCCACACTGGATGACTTTTCTTCTGCAGGGAAGGTCGTCTCACTTGCTCTACTGCTTCTCTTGGCCTTCTGCGGCTGTTCCGGGCCAACCAAGGGACCTTACGACAGCGACCCTCTCACTCCCGAGCAGGCCGTTGACGCTTTCCAGATCGAGCCGGGCTTCCGTATCGAGATTGTCGCCACCGAACCGCAAGTCACCGACCCCGTCGACATCGCGTTCGACGAGAACGGCGATCTCTGGGTGGCCGAAATGCGCGACTATCCGTATGACCCCGCGGAGGGAGAACCACCGCGCAGCCGTATCCGTTTCCTGCAGGACCAGGATGGAGACGGCCGCTACGAAACGGCCACTGTTTTTGCGGACAACCTGCCGCAAGCCTCTACCGTTCTTCCCTGGAAAGGGGGTATTTTCGCCGCCGCCGCCCCCGACGTTTTTTATCTCAAGGACACCGATGGCGATCACAAGGCCGACATCAAGGATGTCTGGTTCACCGGTTTCGAGACGGATGTTTCGCCGGAAGCGCGGATCAACAGCCTGCGCTACGGGATCGACAACTGGATCTACGCGGCTAACGCCGGCCGGACCGGAACGATCACCTCGCCCCAACACCCCGGCAAGGACGGAGTCGTCGTGCGGGGGCACGACTTCCGGTTCCATCCGGGGACCGGCGCCTGGGAACCGGCTGCGGGTTCGGTGCAGTACGGCATGTCGTTCGACGAGTGGGGCCAGCGGTACGGCTCGCGAAACACGATCTTCCTGATTCACGCCGTCCTGCCGGCGAAATATCCTCTGCGCAACCGGTTCTTCAGTCCCGGTTCACCGATGCAGTTTCTCGTCGAGCACGACGACGAGGAGAACAAGATCCATCCCCTTACCGAGCCGCAACAATGGCGCATCGAGCGAACCCGGGCTCGTCAGAAACGCTACGACGAAACAAACCTCAATCGTGTCGAACATCTTTGGGGGCGGTTCTCGGCGGCGACCGGGGCCACAGTCTACGTCGGTGACAGCTTCCCCCCCGAGTACGCCGGGAACGTCTTTGTCGGCGAGGTGAACGGCAATCTCGTCCGCCGCAACGTTCTCACGCAGGACGGCGCGACGTTCCGCGCCCACGGCGCAGTGGACGGAGATCGGGAATTTCTGGCCGTCAAGGATTCGTGGTTCTCGCCCGCGAACTTCGTCAATGCGCCGGACGGACATCTCTATCTGGCCGACTTCTACCGCGAGTACATCGAGGAGCCTCTATCGATTCCGATGGGGCTGCAAGAGAGGCTTCAGATGGATTTCTATCGCGGCACCGATAAGGGGCGAATCTACCGCATCGTACCGCAGAATGGTCAGACGGGCCGGAGTCTCAAGTCGGGCTTGGGAGAGGCGACGACGGCCGAGCTGGCCGCGACGCTCGAACACGCCAACGGCTGGCATCGGCGGACGGCTCCCCGCCTGCTGGTCGAGAAGCAGGATCAAGCCGCCGTCCCCCTCCTGAAGACGATGGCCGCCGAGAGCGAATCGCCCCAGGGGCGGCTGCACGCTCTTTGGGTGCTCGAAGGGTTGGGAGCGCTGGAGCCGGCTCTGGTGCGCCGTGCGCTCAGCGACGAGCATCCGCGCATTCGAGAAAACGCAATCAAGATGGCGGAAGCGTTTTTTCCTTCGCAACTTCCCGAATTGGCCAACGTTCTGATGGCTCGCCAGAAAGACGAAGACCCGCGCGTCCGGTTTCAATTCATCCTCACCCTCGGGTTGCTGCCGTCGAACCATCGTGCGCTGGCGCCGCTGATCGCCGAGCACGCTGAGGACAAGTGGTTCCGCAAGGCGCTGCTCAGCTCGGTCGGGAGGGGCGGGTTGAGGGTGCTGAACCGGCTGCTGACGCGGCACGCCGGTTTCTTCAACGAGCCGACAGAGGGCAAGCGTGAGTTGCTGAGGGAGCTGAGCGCGATCATCGCCGCTCACCGGAGCAGCCGCGAAATCTCTCTCTTTCTGATCACGGTCGACGGCAGCCGCCGTCTAGAAAACGCCGCCTGGCGCAGCGCGGCGCTCTCGGGACTCGCCAAGGGGTTGGCCATCGACGGGTCGCGCGGCTTTCGCATCCCCGCCGCCGAGCAAGTGATCATGAAGTTCGTCCGTTTCGCTGACCCCGAGGTGCGGGACGCAGCGCGGGAGGCGGCGCGCTACCTGCATCTACCGGAATTCGTTCGCCAATCGCGGCGAGAGGTGGCGGACGCGGAGCTGTCGATCGAAGAGCGGGTGCGGGCGGCGGAAGCCTTGCGGGCCGGGTCGTACGCGGAGGTGGCTCCGGTCTTGCGCGAGATGCTGACGAGCGTGGCGCCGCAGGCGTTGCAGTCCGCCGCGGTCGGGACTCTTGCGGAGTTCGACGAGGAGGGCGTCGCTGAGCTGTTGCTGGCCGGCTGGAGCGGTTACGGCCCTCCGGTTCGGGAGCGGATCGCTCAGGCCATGATGCGGCAGCGCGATCGAGCGGCGGCCTTTCTCGACGCGATCGAGGCCGATCGGGTGGCGGTCGAAACGGTCGACCCCGTTTCCCGAATCCGTCTGACGCAGTACCCGGACGACACGCTCCGACAACGCGCCGAGAAGCTCCTGGCGGCGCAGGTGAGCGACCGCGCCGAGGTCCTGGCCGCCTATGCGGATGTCGTGTCGCTGAAAGGAGACCTCGATCACGGCCGCGCCGTCTTCGAAGAGCATTGCGCGGAATGCCACCAGCCTCAAGGCGAGCGGGCGCGCATCGGGCCGAATCTTTCCGGCGTGAACAACAAGACGCGCGAGCAACTCATCGAGAGCATCCTTGACCCGAGCAGGGACATCCGGCCCAACTACGCCAACTACGTCGTCGTCGACAAGGTCGGCCGAATCTATGACGGATTGCTGGCCGGCGAGACCGCCGAGGCGGTGAGACTGCGCGGCGAATACGAAGATCAGACCATCCTGCGCAAGAACATCGCCGAGATGCGCACTTCGACCGTCTCGCTCATGCCGGACGGTTTGGAAGAAGACCTGAGCCCGCAGGATTTGGCCGACGTGATCGAATACATGCGCGCGGGATTGTAAGCGGCTTTGGTTTGCGGAGTCCCGTCAATGACGAACCCCGTCAAGGCCCGATCACCCTTTGCCGCAGGGCGATGACCAGCCTGCATTTCTTACCACCCGACGGTCGAAGCACCCGATACGACCGCCATGACTTCGTTGCGCTTGCTTGCCGTGCTCGACGTACGATCCAGTACGCCTGCGCGCGCCAAGCGGCTCGCGCCTCGTCCTGACGGCCCTCACACACACTTCACCTCGCCGCGTGGTAAGAAATGCAGGTCAGCGCGGTACCTTCCGCAGCACCAAGCACCCCGCCATGATGTCGTGCAGCGCCTGGCGCTTCGGGGTGAACGGCTGTATCAGGTAGCCGATCAGCAAGAGCATCAACGATAGCAATCTGCCAAAGTGGCGGCCGGTAGCTCGCAGGAAGGAAATACGGCGCCCCTGCATGTCGGTGACGACGATGCCCAGCGCCATCTTGCCCAAGGTCGCCTGGTGAGAGGAACTGACCAGCAGCGCTTCATAAAGCCAATCGACCGCTATTCCTGCCAGAAGGCCCAACAGGCCCGCGATGTCAGCGCCGGCGCCCACATGCCCGCCGGTCATGGTCCCGCCGACACCGATCACAAGACCCAGCATGGTTCCGATCACGCCCGCAACGATACAGACCACGATCGTATCCAGAATGACGGCCAGCAGCCGCTGACCGAAGTTTGCGTACCGGGTAGCCTGCCCGGACGCCGGCGCCGCAGTCGGCGGAGTGGTCACAGGGGGCACAGGAGCACTGGTTTCGCCGTGCCTCAGCGAAGCGCCGCACTGCTTGCAGAAGGCATGCGCGTCATCGTTTGGACTCCCGCATTGAGGACAGAACATCAAAGGCTCCCTTGGAACTCCGCTTCCGCGAAGAGGGTGCCATTATAGGAAACCTTCGGGGTTCACCGATGCTGTTCTAGAGTGCACACACGACACGAAGGAGATGAAGTTCATGACGAAACGGGTAGCGCCCGCAATACTTGTCCTTTTCTCGGGAACAGCGGCGCAGGGCGCGTAGCCCAACCTCGACTAACGCGGGACCTTCCGCAGCACCAAGCACCCCGCCATGATGTCGTGCAGCGCCTGGCGCTTCGGGGTGAACGGCTGAATCAGGTAGCCGATCATCAGAGTCATCCCCGACACGATCTTGCCAAAGTAGCGGCCGGTAGCTCGCAGGAAAGAAATGCGGCGCCCCTGCAGGTCGGTGACGACGATGCCCACCGCCATCTTGCCCAGGGTCGCCTGGTAAGAGGAACTGACCAGCAGTGCTTCATAAAGCCAACCCGCTACTGTTCCTGCCAGAATGCCCAACAGGTCTATGACGTCTGAGACGACGTTATCGTCGGCGCCGGTCACGACCCCTACGAGATAGGACATAGCCCCGAGCATGCCTCCGATCAAGGCCCCGACGATACCGGCCACAATCGCATCCAAAATGAAGGCCAGAAGCCGCCACCCGAAGTTTGCGTACCGGGTCGCCTGCCCCGCCGTCTGCGCAGCGGGAGGCGGAGTGGTCACCGCAGGGTCGGGCGGCGGAGCTGAGACGGGAGGTGCGGCTGCGGGGGCAGGGGTTTCGCCGCGCCTCAGCGAAGCGCCGCACTGCCTGCAGAAGGCATGCGCGTCATCGTTCGGGCTACCGCATTGAGGGCAGAACATGAAAGGCTCCCTTGGCTCGGAACAGCTCTTCCGAGCAGAGAGAGCCATTATATGGAAACCTCCGAGTCCCCGGATGCTGTGCTAGCCTGACGCCGACATGAAGGAGATGAGATTTGTGATGAAACGGGTTGCGGCAGCAATGCTTGCCGTTTTAGCGGGAACGCCGGCTCTGTGGGCGCAGGAAGCGAAGCCCAACATCGTCCTGATCGTGTCGGACGACCAGGGCTACGCCGACCTGGGCTGCTGCGGCCGGCCCGAGCTGAAGACGCCCAATCTCGACCGGCTCGCCGCCGAAGGCGTGCGGCTCACCAACTTCTACGTCACCTGGCCGGCCTGCACGCCGTCCCGAGGCAGCATCCTTACCGGACGCTATCCGCAGCGAAATGGCCTCTACGACATGATTCGCAACAACGAAGTCAACTACGGCCACCGCTTCACCGAGGAGGAATACGCCGTCTCGCCCGAGATGACCCTGGGGCTTGACGCGCGCGAGATCACCATCGCGCAGGTTCTCCGCAAAGCCGGCTACGCGACGGGCGTTTTCGGCAAGTGGGACAGCGGCCGCGCCCGGCGCTTCATGCCGTTGCAGCGCGGGTTCGACGCCTTCTTCGGATTCTCGAACACGGGCATCGACTACTTCACCCACGAGCGGTACGGCGTTCCGTCCATGTACCGCGGCAACGAGCGGGTCAAGGTCGAGGGCTACGCGACCGATCTGTTCCGGCGCGAGGCGATCGAGTTTCTGAACAGGAACCGCCACCGGCCGTTCTTCCTCTACGTGCCTTTCAACGCGCCGCACGGCGCCTCGAATCTCGAACGCGTCGGCGTGCAGGCGCCTGATGAGTATTACCGGATGTACGGCGGCCTTCCCCCCACCAGGGAGCAGCGCTACAAGGCGGCCGTGACTGCCATGGACCACGCCATCGGCAAGATTCTCGATGAACTGGACCGACACGGAGCCGCCGAGAACACGCTGGTCGTCTTTTTCAGCGACAACGGCGGTTCCGGCGTCGCGGACAATACGCCGTTGCGCGGACGCAAGGGGCGAATGTTCGAGGGAGGCCTGCGCGTGCCGTTCATCGCGCGTTGGCCGGGGCGCCTGCCGCAGGGGGAAGTCAGCGACGCTTTCCTCACTTCCCTCGAAGTCTTTCCGACATTCACCGCCGCCGCGGGAGGCCGGCTGCCCGAGGGCGTCACCTACGACGGGTTCGACATGCTTCCCGTTCTGCGGGGCGAAGCCGACTCGCAACGGACCGAGATGTTCTGGCAGCGGCGCAGCCACAAGGCGGCGCGCTACAAGAATTGGAAGTGGGTCGAGGCGGGTTCGGACGGCGGACTGTTCGATCTGACGAACGACATCGGCGAAGAGAAGGATCTGTCGGAGGCCCGCCCGGAAATCCTCGCCGACCTCAAGGCCCGCTGGCGACGCTGGCGTGAAGAAATGAACGCCGCCGAGCCCCGCGGCCCTTTCCGCGACTACTGACCTGACTGTCTCAGAGCGCCGTGGAAAGGCGCATCCTATGAGTGGCTGCGAACCTCGTCTAACAACAAACGCTTCGGTTGGTATCAGCCATACCGGATGATGGGTGCCCGATCAGATCTTAAGCCGCTGGAACAGCTACTCCCTCAACCTATAACAGGATCCGCTTCCGCCCGAAGCCCCATGTGATGAGATATTCAGTCCTTTAGGTAAGTCTTACTATGCCCCGGCTTACCGCGTGTTCCTAAGCGGCAACAGCGGGGTTGACGAGGCACCCGAGCCCCGGGACATCGATGGTCACGACGTCGCCGGGGGCCAGCGCGGCCTCCTGGGTCACGATGATCCCGGTGCCGGTCAGCAGCACGGTCGCGGCGGGGATGGAATTGCCGAGGCGAAGACACTCGACCAGTTCCTCGAATCTCCTCCGAAGTTGGGCCGTGGAGGCCTTGCCTTCGAAGGTCACATCGCCGTGGCGGCGGATGCTGCAGGTCATGTCGAGTTGATAGGGGTCGTCGATTTCGTCCGGAGTCACCAGGAACGGCCCCAGCGCGCAACACCTGTCGTAGACCTTCGACTGCGGCAGATAGAGAGGGTTCTCGCGTTCGATATCCCAAGCGGAAACGTCGTTGCCGAGAGTGTAGCCCACGATCCTGGCCCTGCTGTCGAGCACGAGAGCGAGTTCGGGCTCCGGCGCGGTGAAGGTCGAGTCCGGGCGGATGCCGACCGGTTCGTTCGGGCCGACGCAAACCCGAGCGGTGCCCTTGAAGAACAGCTCGGGACGGTGCGCCGGGTCGGACACGTAGCCGTAGGGGCCTTCGCCCGCGCCCAGCTCGCCGTCGCGGAACTCGGCGCTCGGCGCATACGAGCAGCCGCAGGCCCAGACTTCGCTCGGGGTCACCGGCATGGCGAGTTCGAGCATGACGGGGTCGACCAGCGCCAGTTCCTCGGCGAGGTCGGCCAGGCCGCGTCCTTCCTGCTCGGCCTGGCGAATGAGCGAAGCCATCGTGTGGCTGATGATCAGCCGATAGCCGTTTTGGTGAACGATGGCCGCGGAAAGCGCGCCGGTGGCTGCGATACGAACCTGGGCCAGCTTCATGACAGAGCCCCCTCTAGTAGCCGAGATAGACCGTCTTGTAGTCGGTGTAGAAGTCGAGCGCCGCCGGACCCTGCTCTTTCGGGCCGAAGCTGGAGTCCTTGGTGCCGCCGAAGGGCAACTGATACTCGACGCCCGCGCTCGGCAGATTGACGGTGACGAGACCGGCCTCGATTTGCGAGGCGTATTCGAGGATGCGTGACACGTCCTGAGTCTGGATCGAGGCCGACAGGCCGAAAGCGATGTTGTTGGCGATTCGGATGGCGTCGTCGTAGTCCTTGGCGCGCATCACGGCCAGCACCGGTCCGAAGACCTCCTCCTGGGCGATCCTCATGTTCTCGGTGACGCCGGTGAAAACGGTGGGCTCGACGAAGTAGCCTTTGTCATAGGCGCCGCCGGTCAGGCGGTTGCCGCCGCATTCGAGCCTGGCGCCTTCGTTGCGGGCGATCTCGATGTAGCCCAGGTCGGTTTCGAGCTGAGCCTGATCGATGGCGGGCCCGATCTGAACGCCGGCTTCGAGCCCGTTGCCGACCTTCAGTTTTCGGGTGGCCTCGATGAGAGCGGCTACGAACTCGTCATAGATGCCGTCCTCGACGATCACGCGGCTGGTGGCGGTGCATTTCTGGCCGGTGGAGAAGAATGCGGCGTTGACGGTGTTGCCGACAGCCTTGCCCAGAATCGCGTCGTTCAGGACGATGGTGGGGTTCTTGCCGCCCATTTCCAGTTGAATGCGCAGTCGGCGCTTCGAAGCTTTCTCGTGGAGCTGGTTGCCGATCTCACACGATCCGGTGAACGAGACCGCCTTGAGGGGAGCCGCATTGACGAGAGCGTCGCCCAACTCGCCGCCGGAACCGGCCACGAAATTGACGACGCCCTTGGGCACGCCGGCTTCATGGCAGGCCTCGATGATCCTCCAGGCGCTCAGAGGCGCGGCGGACGCGGGTTTCATGATGACGGTGTTGCCGGCGACCATCGCCGGAGCCAGCTTCCAGGCGGGTATGGCGCTCGGGAAGTTCCACGGGGTGATCAGACCGACGACCCCGAGAGGTTTCCGGAAGGCGTACATGAAGACACGGTCGCGTTCGGAGGGAACCATGTGGCCGGGGATGCGCGATCCTTCGCTGCCGAAATAGCGGAAGATGTTGATCGAGCGCATCGTCTCGCCCTTGGCCTCGGGCAGGGTCTTGCCTTCCTCGCGCGTCATCTCCTCACCAAGCTGGTCGAGCTTGCTCTCGAGAATATCGGCGATCTTGAAGAGGTACCTGCCTCGGGCGGGTCCGGGCAGCGCCGCCCAGCCGGCGAACGCTTCTTGCGCCGCCGCCGCGGCGTTGGCGATGTCGCCGGGGCTGCCTTTGGGAAAGACGGCAACCAAGTCGTCGGTATCGGCCGGATTACGGACTTCGAAGGTCCGGTCGGAGGTGACCCACTCGCCGTTGATGTAGTTTGAGTACGTTTTCGCTTCGCTCATCGGTGTCTCCAGGAAACGTGGCGGACAAAGGCTGGCCTGCACGCCTTGTTGACGTCCTCGGCTTCGAATGGGGGAGGGCCGAAATCCGCCGCCAGGGTACGGCTTTCGCCGCAGAGCAGAAATATCTTTTTTACTACAGTCGGGCGCCTATGCCCATCTTCCCATCATCGCATGTCTCGCTTGCGACCGGCTCCAGCAGGTTTAGAATGGGTGTGTGAAATCCGTACCTCTCACACGAACAGGAGAGACGAAATCATGGGCATCCCTTATAAAGACCTCAAGAATACCTCCAACGATGAGCTGGTGAAGCTCCACGACCTTGACGCCGAATCGTCGCAGGCCGGAACGAACTATTACCTGGAGGAACTGCGACATCGGGAGCTTGTCGGAGAAATGCAAGTGATCGGCATGCGCTTGAAGGCGATGGTCGGGCAGCTATCCGACATTGCGGAGAAGCTGGATCCCTCGGATTGAACGCTTTCCTCGACAATTAGGCCCCCTATGCCCATGTTTCCGTCAGCGCATGTCTCGCTCGTGACCGGCTCCAGCACGGGGATTGGAGCGGCGGCGGCGCTGGATCTGGCGCGGGAAGGCTCCCGCGTCGCCGTCCACTACAACACCAGTTCGGATGCCGCCCATGAAGTGGCGGGAAAGATCGAGGCCGCAGGCGGAACGGCCGTGGTCTATCAGGGAGATCTGTCGA